>FSUP01000550.1_pt1 | contig 10498 bp, 9 predicted proteins | sample 1637431 | NCBI WGS metagenome assembly FSUP01 (sample SAMEA3914816, study PRJEB12502) | metagenome | biome: forest; material: soil | place: USA | collected 2011-09-16 | depth 0.3 m | reverse complement strand
GCCAGGGTCACCTCCCCGTCCTCGCCCTTGTCCGCCACGGTGGCGCCCAGGCCCGAGAGCAGGCAGGCGCGGTCGCTCGACTCGCCGAAGCTGACGCGGTCGCCGGCCTTGAGCCGCTTGCCCGGTCGCATGAAGGCGGTCCAGCGGCTGGGATCCAGGCGCCGGTGCAGGGTCGCCTCGACAGCGACGATCGACTCCTCGCGCTCGCGTCGGCCGGAGAGCCGCGCCGGGATCACCCGCGTCTGATTGAACACCAGGGCGTCGCCCTCGCGCAGGAGCGAGGGCAGGTCGCTGACGCGCAGGTCGGTGAAGGCGCCCCCCTCGCCTATCGCCAGCAGCCGCGCCGCGTCGCGCGGAACCGCGGGGCGCAGAGCGATCCGGTCCTCCGGCAGCGGAAAGTCAAACTCATCCAATCTCATGGGCGTCGCGTAGGCGCCGCCCGGCCCAGCGTCAAGCCGCCGGGCTGCGCCGCAGTTCGCTGAGCCGCGGCAGAAGCGCCATGCGCGGCCGGGCCGGTAGGGCCACGAGGTCGAGCATCGCGAGATATTGCCGCGCCACGCCCAGCGGCGAGAGCACCCGCATGGCGTCGGCGGACATGCGCATCTCCTCAAGCGTCCCGCGGACCAGGCCGACCTTCTGGTGCTTGCGGATGTTGAACACGCTCGGCCAGTCCACTACCGCGATGCGCAGACGCCGGCGCACCACCGCCTCGTTCAGATAGGCCTCGGCGCCCCACCGCGGCAGACGCACCAAGGCTTCCGCCGCCTCCGCCAGCAGCGCGGCGGGCAGCACCCGCTCTCCGGAGACGAAATCCAGGCCGAGCACGCGATAGACCCACAGGCTGTTGCGGCGAAGGCTGATGCTGACGTCGGCGCGTCCGGAGACGACCGGCGCGGCCAGGGCGTCGATATCGCGGGGACTGACCCCGGTCAGGTCGGCGTCGAGCAGCATGATGTGCGCGCCGGTGGCCGCCGCCACGCCCTGGCTCATGGCGTAGGTCTTGCCGCGATTGGCGCCGTAGGAGATCGTGCGCACCGACGGATAGCCCCGCAACAGGCTCAAGGTGGCGTCCGTGGAGCCGTCGTTGACGACGATGATCTCGCTCAGCAACGGATGGCCGACGATGGCGTCCAGGATGTGGGTGATGCGGCGCTCTTCGTTGTAGGCGCAAACCACGCAGGAAATGCCGCCGGAGAGGCCGGTGCGATCAGGCAGTCGTTCGGATGCCATGTCCACGTCGCTCGCCTCCTCCAGCGCCCCTTGATCTTGGGCCTGATCGGAAACGCCGGGGGCGCCGGAACGATCCGAGAGGGCTGCCGGCCCAGGGACCGGGCGCATGGTTGTGCTCAAGCTCCCAATTCCGTATCTCGTCGTATCGCGGCGGGGCGCCGGCAGCGTGGGAGCACGGCGATTACTCAGTTCATCGTCGGGCCGGTTCGGTTCGCGGCCTTCATGCTCGCCCTTGGCGCGGCGGCGTTCAGCCTGGCCGCGCTGGGCGGCGTTGTCAGCCGCTGGCTGGATGTCCTCACGCACTTCGCCCCCTTCTACCTGGCCGGAGGCGCCATCGCCGTCGCCATCACCCTGCTGACGGGCTTCGAAGGGTCCAGGCCGGCGGTGACGCTGGGACTGGCGGCCATGGCCTTCGCCGGCGTGCTGATGGCGCCGGAACTGCTCGCCATGATGAACCGGCCGGCGCCCCCGGCCACGGGCCAGACCATCAAGCTGCTGCAGTTCAATCTGTGGGAGCACAACTTCGACCCCGATCGCACGGCTCGTTGGATCGCCGAGCAGGACGCCGACATCGTCGTGCTGGAGGAGGTCACCGGGCGCGCCGTCAAGGTCCCCGTCCTGCTTAAGGCGCACTATCCGTTCCAGACCAGCTGCGAGCCGCCGCAAGCCTGCTCCACCGTCATCCTGACCAAGGATAAGCCGACGGCCGCGGCGGGCCTGGCCCCCCCGCCAAGCAGCGTGCCGGGCGCCTGGGTCACCCTGGGGAGCGGCGATCGGTCCTTCACCGTGGCCGGCGTGCACTACACGTGGCCAACGCCGTCTGGCGCCCAGGTGCGGCAGTCGATGCGGCTGTCCAAGGCCCTCGCCGGCTTCGATCGCAAGACGCTGATCATCGCCGGGGACATGAACTCCACGCCCTGGTCCTTCGCCCTGCGCCGCCAGGACGTCCGTTTCGGCCTCGAGCGCCGGACCCACGGCCTCTTCACCTGGCCGGTCGCGCCGTTCACCGACCTGGGGCTGAAATCGCCCTTTCCGTTCCTGGCCATCGACCAGGTCTATGCCGGCAGCGACTGGAAGACGGTCAGCGTGGCGACCGGCCCCAGGCAGGGGTCGGACCACCTGCCGGTGATGGTGGTGCTGCGACGTGCGCAATAGGTGTCAATCCGCGAGCGCCGCAATCTCTCGCGCATGGGGTCGTAGACGGCGTCGCGCCACCAGATCGCCCAGGTCAGCAGACGGCGGTCCGGATCGGACAGGGCCGGGACCGCCGTCAGCTTGGCCAGGCAATCATCGATGTGGGCGCGTGTGATAGCGCCGGTGCGGCTGGGCGTAGGGCGCCTCCAGCGCCGGCGTCATCGGGCGGGACGCCTCAGGCGTCCGCCGCCACCTTCATGGAGACGATTTTGCCCGGATTGCGCGGCGGCTCGCCGGCCGGCAGTTCGTCGATATGCTCCATGCCATCGGTGACCTCGCCCCAGACCGTGTACTGACCATCCAGGAAGGTGGCGTCGTCAAAGCAGATGAAGAACTGGCTGTTGGCGGAGTTCGGGTTGGGCGTGCGGGCCATGGAGCAGACCCCCCGCACGTGCGGCGTCTGCGAGAACTCGGCCGTCAGGTTGGGCTTGTCGGAGCCGCCGCCGCCGGTGCCGGTGGGATCGCCGCCCTGGGCCATGAAGCCCGGGATCACCCGGTGGAAGACGACGCCGTCGTAGAACCCTTCGCGCGCCAGTTCCTTGATCCGCGCCACGTGGCCGGGCGCCAGGTCGGGGCGCAGCGCGATGGTCACCGGCCCTGTCTCCAGGGTCATGATAAGGGTGTTTTCGGAGTCGGACATTCAGGCTTTCCTTGAATCACTTCACGTCGGCGATGAGGTCGACGTCGCAGACGCCGAAATCCACCACCTTCTGTTGGCGGGCGCGGTCGGCCAGGACGTGGAACCAGGGACCGCGGGGATCGAGAATACGCACCTTGGGCCGTTCGGCTTCGGGGATGTCAGCCAGGACGCGCACGGTGGTCATCTTGTCCCGCGGCTCCACCACGACGCCGGACGGAGATGGGCCCGTCTTGATGGCGCGCACCACGTCCAGCCCGCGGACAACGGCGCCAAACGCGGTGTAGTTCTTGTCGAGCGCGTGGGTGGTGTTGCGCATCAGGAAGAACTGGCTGTTGGCGCTGCCCGGGTCTTCGGCCCTCGCGGCGCCGAGGGTTCCGGGGCAATAGATACCCCAGGCGTTGACCTTGTGGTCGGCGGTCAGCACGCCAAGATCCATGGTCTGGCTGACCACTGGCAGGCTGCCAAGATATCCCCACTCCTGGCCATTCACCTTGTCGACCACGACGACGGGGGTGTCGGACCCGCGCCGGAAGGTGAATTCGGGCGCCAGGTTGGGCTTGTCGGACTGGCCGGTGCCGTCGTCCTTGGGATCGCCGGTCTGGTCCATGAAGCCGTCCAGCACCCGAAAGAAGCTGCGGCTATTGTAGAAGCCCGCGCGCGCCAGTTCGCGCACCCGCTGGGCGTGGGCAGGCGCGGCTCCGGGCGCCAGTTCCACGACGATGCGGCCCTTGGTGGTGTCGATCACAAGGACGTTCTGGGGATCGGGCGTGCGCCAGTCGGCGTCGGTCGGACCCGTGGGCGCCGGCGGCGCGGCGGGCGCGGTGGGAGTCTCGGGCGGCTTGGGCTTGGACTTGGCCAGCGCGGGGCCAGCGGTCAGGGCGGCGACGCAGAAGAGCGTAGCAAGGGCTGATCTCATGTCGCCATGCCCTAGAGGGAAACCGCCGAGCGCGCCATAGCCGTTTTGCCAGGTTCGCGGGTCAGCCGACGAACTTGGCCGTGAGCCGATCCTTCACGCCGGCCGGGACGAAGCGGCCGGGATCGCCGCCCATCTGCACGATGACCTTGACCAGGCTGGAGGCGATGGCCTGGTGGCGCGGATCGGCCATCAGGAACACGGTCTCGATGTCGCGGTCGAGTTGCTGATTCATGGCCGTCATCTGGTATTCGAACTCGAAGTCGGCCACGGCGCGCAGCGAGCGGATGATGATCTGGGCGCCCACCTCGCGGGCCAACTGGATGGTCAGCTTGTCGTCGTAGGAGATCACCTCGATCTCGGCGATCCTGGCGCAGGCCGTGGTCTCCTGCCGGATGATCTCGACCCGCTCCTCCAGGGAGAACAGCGGCCCTTTGCCCGGGTTGCCCGCCACGCCGATCACCAGCTTGTCCACCAGCTTCACGGCGCGGCTGATGATGTCGAGGTGACCGTTGTGGACCGGATCGAAAGTGCCCGGATAAAGGCCTACACGCGCCATGCCGTCCCCCGAAGCCTAGGGTGAAACTTGAAGCCCCCGCCCCAAGACGAGGAAATCCGCCCGCTGTCAACCATGCCGCGGCGGAGGGTGCGGCGGAGCGCGCCCTAGGCCGCGGACGGCCCCTCGTCTTCGGGCGCTTCCTCCACTCCCGCGTCCGCTTCGCCCTCCAGACGCTCCACAGAGACGACGTGTTCGTTTTCGCCGGTGCGGAAGATGGTGACGCCCTGGGTGTTGCGGCCGGCGATGCGGATCTGGGCGACGGGGACGCGGATGAGCTGGCCCTGGTCGGTGACCAGCAGGATCTCATCGGCGTCCTCAACCGGGGAGGAGGCCACCAGCCGCCCGCCCCGCTTGGTGAGGTCGTGGGCGATGAGGCCCTGGCCGCCTCGCCCCGTGCGGCGATAGTCGTAGGCCGAGGTCCGCTTGCCGAAGCCTTCGGACGAGACGGTCAGGATGTGCTGCTCGGCGGCGCCCAGGTCGGCGATGCGCTCGATCGACAGGCTGACCTGTTCGCCGGCCGCGGCTTCGTCCTCGTCCTCGGTCACGGGCGCCGCGTCCGCCTCATCGCCGTTGGCCGCCGCGCGCATGGCCGCGGCGTGCTTCAGGTAGGCGGCCCGCTCCGCCGGCGTCGCCTCCACCGAGCGCAGCACGGCCATGGAAATGACCGTATCGCCGCCGCCAAGGCGGATGCCGCGAACGCCAGTGGACTCGCGGCCGGCGAACACCCGCACGTCGTCCACCGGGAAGCGGATGCAGCGGGCCGCGGCGGTGGTCAGCAGGACGTCGTCGTTGGCGGTGCAAAGGGCCACGCCGATGATGGAATCGCCTGGGTCCAGCTTCATGGCGATCTTGCCGTTGCGGTTCACCTGCACGAAGTCGCTGAGCTTGTTGCGGCGCACCGAGCCGGAGCGGGTGGCGAACATGACGTCCAGCCGGTCCCACGTCGCTTCGTCCTCGGGCAGGGTGAGGATCGAGGTCATGGTCTCGCCAGGCTCGATCGGGAACAGGTTGATGAACGCCTTGCCGCGGGAGGTCGGCGTGCCCACCGGCAGGCGCCAGACCTTGAGCTTGTAGGCCTTGCCGCCCGACGAGAAGAACAGCATCGGCGCGTGGGTTGAGGCGGAGAACACCCGGGTGACGGCGTCCTCGTTCTTGGTCGACATGCCCGAGCGTCCACGCCCGCCCCGGTGCTGGGTGCGGTAGGTCGAAAGCGGCGTGCGCTTCACATAGCCGCCGTGGGTGACGGTGATGACCATGTCCTCGCGGACGATCAGATCTTCGTCCTCGAGGTCGGCGTCGCCCTCCACGATCTGGCTGCGGCGCGGCACGGCGAAGCTTGTTCGCACCTCCACCAGCTCTTCGCGCACCACGGCCATGATGTTCGTGCGCGACGACAGCAGTTCGAGCAGGGCGCTGATGGTGGCCGCCAGATCGTTAGCCTCGCCGAAGATCTCCTCCCGGCCCAGGCCCGTCAAGCGAGCCAGGGTCAGGCCCAGGATGGCGCGGGCCTGCTCGTCGGTAAGGCGCACGCGTGCGCCCTCGATCAGGGCCGTGCGCGGGTCGGCGATCAGCTCGATCAAGGGCATCATGTCGCCCACCGGCCAGTCGCGGCCGACCAGGCGCTCGCGCGCCTCGGCCGGGTCCTTGGACGAGCGGATGATGTGGATCACCTCGTCGATGTTCACCACCGCGATGGCCAGGCCCACCAGCACATGGCCGCGGTCGCGGGCCTTGTTGAGCTGGAAGCGTGTGCGCCGCACCACCACTTCCTCGCGGAAGTCGATGAAGGCGGTCAGCATGTCGTGCAGGCCCATCTGCTGGGGCCGGCCGCGGTTCAGCGCCAGGGCGTTGACGCCGAAGGAGCTCTGCAGCGGGGTGAAGCGGTAGAGCTGGTTCAGCACCACCTCGGCGCTGGCGTCGCGCTTGAGTTCGACCACGACCCGCAGGCCCTGACGATCGCTCTCGTCGCGCAGGTCGCTGATCCCCTCGATGCGCTTTTCGCGCACCAGCTCGGCGATGCGCTCGACCATGGCGGCCTTGTTCACCTGGAAGGGCACCGAGGTGATGATGATCGCCTCGCGATCCTTGCGCAGTTCCTCGATGGTGGCCACGCCGCGCATGATCACGCTGCCGCGGCCGGTCATCAGGGCCTGGCGCGCGCCGGTGCGGCCGATGATTTCGCCACCGGTGGGGAAGTCGGGGCCGGGGACGATCTCCAGCAGCTTGTCCAGGCCCACATCCGGATCGTCGATCATGGCCAGGCAGGCGTCGACGATCTCGCCCAGATTGTGCGGCGGTATGTTCGTGGCCATGCCCACGGCGATGCCGCCCGAGCCGTTGACCAGCAGGTTGGGAATCCGCGCCGGCATCACCGTCGGTTCGGTGTCCTTGCCGTCGTAGTTTTCCTTGAAGTCGACCGTGTCCTTGTCGATGTCCGCCAGCAGGAAGGTGGCCGGCGGGGCCATGCGCGATTCGGTGTAGCGCATCGCCGCCGGGGGGTCGTTGTCCACCGAGCCGAAGTTGCCCTGGCCGTCGATCAGCACCAGCCCCATGGAGAAGGGCTGGGCCATACGGACCAAGGCGTCATAGACCGACTGGTCGCCGTGCGGGTGCAGGCGGCCGATCACGTCACCCACGGTCCGGGCCGATTTTGAGTAGGGCTTGTCAGGCGTCATGCCCAACTGGTGCATGGCGTAGAGGATGCGCCGGTGGACCGGCTTCAGGCCGTCGCGCGCGTCGGGCAAGGCCCGGCTGACGATCACGCTCATGGCGTAGTCGAGGTAGCTGCGCTTCAGCTCATCCTCAATGGCGATGGGGGCAATATGCCCGCGCCGGGCGTCCTCCGGAGGGGTCTTCGTGTCGTCGGTCAAGTTGGGAAATTACCGCTGTGGAATCGGCTGGTTAACTGGGAGTTTTAGTTAGCATCCGGCGCAGGGGGACGCCACCTTTGCGGGGCCGATTATCCCCCTCATCGGCCGCATTCGCCGCTGTTTACGCCGGGGCGGGACCGGGCGCAGACTATGGGCGCCCGTCCAAGCTTTCCAGGAGCCCATCATGCGCCGTCTCGCCCCTACTCTGGCCCTCCTCGCCGCCGGCGTGGCAATGGCTGCGAGCCCGGCCCTGGCCGGTGCCCCCGCCGCCGCGGCGCCCATGGCCATGAGCGCGAGCCCGCCGCCGCCTGCCGCCCGCGCCACCGTGGATCTGAAAGACGCCACTGGGGCCAGCATCGGCGCGGCCACACTGGTCGACGCTCCGCACGGGGTCCTGCTGAGGGTGACGGTCAAGGGCCTGGCGCCCGGCTGGCATGGCCTTCACTTCCATGAGAAGGGCCTTTGCACGGCGCCCGACTTCAAGTCGGCCGGCGGCCATGTGCATGGCGCCGCCGGGGCGGTCCACGGCCTGCTCAACCCCGCGGCCACCGAGACCGGCGACCTGCCCAACCTCTATGTCGCGGCCGACGGCGCCGGCGCGGCGGAATTCTATTCCGCCCTGGTTTCCCTGAAGGGCGCGGAAGGGCGCCCTGCCCTGCTCGACACGGACGGTTCGGCCCTGGTCATCCACGCCAACCCCGACGACCATGTGAGCCAGCCGATCGGCGGCGCGGGCCCGCGCGCGGCCTGCGGCGTGATCACCGCGGGGCAAGGCTGAACCCCTGGACTGACGGGCCAAGCTGTAGCCGGACCCTGTGATGAGGACCCCCCACCCCGTGCCTCTGATGACTGGCGACCCGGCCCCGCGCTTCGTCGCCCCCACCCCGACCCAGCCCCTGTTCAGCTTCCATACCGTGGCGGGGCGTTTCGTCCTGCTCGCCTTCGTGCCGACCCGTCCCGCGGCCGCGCGCGCCAAGGCGCTGGCCGACATCGCCAGGCATCGGGCCGTCTTCGATGACGAGAAGCTCTGCGTCTTCGGCGTTCTGCGACACCCGGTCGCCATCCGGCAGGCGGTGGACCAGCCGCCGGGCGTGCGCTGGTTCCTGGACGGCGATGGAGCCATCAGCCGTCTCTATGAGATGCTGGACGACAAGGGCCGGGAAAAGCCGTCGTGGCTGCTGCTCGATCCGACCCTGCGGGTGATGGCCAACATCGCCATGGACGACCCCAACGCCGAGCTGATGCTCGGCCTTTTGGCAAGCCTGCCACCGGTGGACGCCCACGCCGCCACCCGTCTGAACGCGCCCGTCCTTATCGTGCCGCGGGTGTTCGAGCCCGAATTCTGCCAGCACCTCATCGCCACCTACGACGCCCAGGGCGGCCAGGCCTCCGGCTTCATGCGCGATGTGGGCGGCCGGACCATGCTGATGCAGGATCCCTCCCATAAGCGCCGTTCCGACGTGCTCCTGGAGGACGAGGCGTTGCGCGAAGCCGCCCGGGCCAGATTGCTGCGGCGTCTGTCGCCCGAGATCGTCAAGGCCTTCCAGTTCCAACCAACCAGGGTCGAGCGGTATGTGGTCTCACGCTATGACAGCGCTGAGTTGGGCTTCTTCCGCCCCCATCGCGACAACACCACCCTGGGCACCGCCCATCGCAAGTTCGCCGTGACCCTGAACCTCAACACCGAGGACTACGACGGCGGCGAACTGCGCTTCCCGGAGTTCGGTTCAGCCACATACCGCGCCCCCACCGGCGGGGCGGTCGTCTTCTCCTGCTCGCTGCTGCATGAGGCCACGCCGGTGACCCGGGGCGTGCGCTACGCTTTCCTGCCCTTCCTCTACGACGAGGCCGGTGCGGCGTTGCGCGACGCCAACGCCGCCTTCCTGGCTGATGACGTGCCGGGCTCCACAGCGGCCCAGCGCGGACACGGGGCCGTTCAGGATCAGGGCTGAACGCCGCTCAGCCCGGCTCCGGCGCCACGGTCGCGGCGGTCTCGCGCCGTTCGCTCAGGGCCACCAGCACCACCCCGGCCATGGCGACCGCCCCGCCCAGGGCCACCTGTAGCGAGATGTGATCGCCCAGGACGAAGACGCCCAGGGAGCAGGACACCAGCGGGGTCAGCAGGAAGAACGGCGTCACGCGGCCGGGCTCGCGCCGCTGCACCAGCCAGAACAGCAGGCCCGTGGCCCCGAGCGTCGATACGCAGCCCGCCCAGACGATAGCGGCCCAGGCCAAGGGCGGGGCATGGGCGATGGCGGCCCCCAGGTGTGGTTCGAAGGCCAGTGAACCGATCAGCAGGGTCGGCGCGGTGAGCACCGCGGTCATGGCCTGGGTCTTCAGGGGCCTCAGGCTCGGGGAGCGCCGCATCAGCACCGTCGCCAGGCCCCACATGGCGCTGGCCACCAGGCCCGCCAGGATGGCCGGGATATCGCCGAACGCCTTGGGGTCCAGCGTCATGCCGGCCACCCCCAGGAAAGCGGTCGCCAGCCCCATGACGGCCAGCGGCCGCATGGTCTCGCCCAGAATCCGCCAGGCGAACAGGGCCGTGAACGGGATCCACAGTTGCAGCGAGATCACCAGCGGGCTGAAGTTCTTCGCCATCGCGAAGCCCAGGTAGACCAGGCTGAAATGAGCCGGTCCGGAAAACAGCAGGATCGGCAGGATGGTCTTCAGAGGCGGAAACGGCGGCCGCAGAAAGGGCGCCAGAAAGATCAGCGCCAGCACGAACCGCGCCCCGCCCACGAACAGCGGCGGCAGGGCCTGGGTGGCCACCTTGGCCGCGACGTTGTTGATTCCCCACACCACGATGATCGCGGCGATGGCGGCCCATTCGGTCAGGGTGAAGGGGGAGGATCGGGACGGCTGGCTCACAAACCGGACATAGCCGTTTTAGGGCCAGGCCCCACCCCATTTTCCGCCCCCGATAGAGCCCCATTTCAGCTGAGCTGCTTAGAACGGGATCTCGTCGTCCAGATCCGCCGAGAAGCTTTCGCGCGGGCCGGAGGGCTGATTGCGGGCCCCGCCGCCGCCGCCCGCGCCGCCGCCGGAGAACCCACGGTCGCCGCCGTAGTCGTCACCACCACCGGCGCTGG
>FSUP01000164.1_pt1 | contig 10568 bp, 8 predicted proteins | sample 1637431 | NCBI WGS metagenome assembly FSUP01 (sample SAMEA3914816, study PRJEB12502) | metagenome | biome: forest; material: soil | place: USA | collected 2011-09-16 | depth 0.3 m | reverse complement strand
CGGCGACGATGGCGCTGTCGGAGATGCGCACCCCGTGGTGCACCTCGTACTTCTCCTTCAGGCCGCGCAGGATGGAGATGGTGTCCTCCACCGTCGGCTCGCCGACGAACACCGGCTGGAAGCGCCGGGCCAGGGCGGCGTCCTTCTCGACGTGCTTGCGGTATTCATCCAGCGTCGTGGCGCCCACGCAGTGCAGCTCGCCCCGCGCCAGGGCCGGCTTCAAGAGGTTGGAAGCGTCCATGGCGCCCTCGGTCTTGCCCGCGCCGACCAGGGTGTGCATCTCGTCGATGAACAGGATGATCGAGCCCTCGGCGGCGGTCACCTCGTTGAGCACCGCCTTCAGCCGCTCCTCGAACTCGCCGCGGTATTTCGCGCCGGCGATCAGGCTGCCCATGTCGAGCGACAAGAGCTTCTTGTCCTTGAGGGACTCCGGCACGTCGCCGTTGACGATTCGCAGGGCCAGGCCCTCGACGATGGCGGTCTTGCCCACGCCCGGCTCGCCGATCAGGACGGGGTTGTTCTTGGTGCGTCGGGCCAGGACCTGGATGGTGCGGCGAATCTCCTCGTCGCGGCCGATCACCGGGTCCAGCTTCTCGTCGCGGGCGGCCTGCGTCAGGTCGCGGGCGTAGCGCTTGAGGGCGTCGTAGCCTTCCTCGGCGCTGGCGCTGTCGGCGGTCTTGCCCTTTCGCAGGGCGCTGGCCGCCTCTTCCAGGCCCCTGAGGGTCGCCCCGGCCGACGTGAGCGCCTTGGCCGCCTCCCCGCCTTCCTTGGCGATGGCGATCAGCAGCCGCTCGGTGGTCACGAACGCGTCGCCGGCGGCCTTGGCGTCGGCCTCGGCCTTGGCGAAGACCGAGGCCGTCTCGGGCTTGAGGTAGAGCTGGCCGGAGCCCCCCTCCACCTTGGGCATGCGGGTGAGCAGTTCCTCGACGGCCGCGTCGGCGGCGTCGGGCCGGCCGCCGGCGCTCTGGATCAGGGCGCGGCCGAGCCCGTCCTTCTCTTCCAGCAGGACCTTGAGCAGGTGCTCGGGGCTGAGTTGCTGATGGCGGCGCGCGAGCGCCAGCGATTGCGCCGACTGGATCGCCTGCTTGGCGCGGTCGGAATAGAGGTCGATGTTCATGGCTTCCCCAGAATAGGCGGACTTGAGCCGATCGCCTTGAACAAGCGCGATCGGCCTCGGGGGCGATGTAGGTGTGACTTATCGGTCACACAATGGGCCGGCGGGCCGGAAATTGGAAGCACAGAGTGGGTGGGACGCCGGATCGTCGGCGGCTGGATACCTAGCTGTTCAGCAGCCGGCTCAGTTGCTCGGGGTCGATGGGCTTGGAGAGGATCGGGGCGTCGCGCAGGTCGGCCACCATCGCACAGCAAGTGCTTCAGTGGAAACAACCTCAAGGCGCTGGAACAACAGCGGCGCGCGCCAAGTCCTGCTGTTTCGATCCAATCCCTGGCCGGTCCGCTGCGACATCATGAGGCTGCAATTGGCCGCGCCCAACTGTCGCATGAACGGAAACCATACCGTCCCGGTCATCGTCCCTTCAGAAGCGCGGACCTAGGCTCAAAGACGCAACAAGGGAGACGCAAACCAAGACCGAACCCGAAGGCTCGATCCGCGTTGGAAACATGAAGAGGCAAGTCAAGGATACAGGAGTTCGTCGAGTGTCTCCCAAGCGGGCTACGGGGGTTCTCGCACTGGGTTGGGCGTGTTTCGAGTCAGCCGCCACGGGGCGCACCGAGCATCGGCCGACCTCAGCCGACTACCCTGATACGGTCGTGCGGCGCACCACGTTTACGGCCGGCTCCGGCCTGGGCTGGAAGATCTCCGCCCTGGAGACGCCGCGCGAGCACCCCGCTCCCTGGAAGATCGTTGTGATCACCGGGGCGCCGTCCTGGGCCGAATACTGGGCGCCGGTGATGGCCGCCCTGCCGCAGGACCGCGAGATGATCGTCGTCGACCGCCCCGGCTTCGCCGCCAGCGAGCCGGCCACCTGCGTGCCCGACATCCGCCTCCAGGCCCAGGCGCTGCTGCCGGTGCTGGAAACCGCCCCGGGACAGAAGGTGTTGCTGGTCGGCCAGTCCTACGGCGCGGCCATCGCCACCCTGATGGCCAGCATGGCGCCGAGGCCCCTGGCCGGCGTGGTGCTGTTGTCGAGTTTCCTGGGCGAGTTCGGCCCCACCGCGCGTTGGCTGGTGGACCTGGGCAGCAAGGTTCTCAGCCTGATCCCCCGCGACCTGCGCCACGCGGTCATGGAAGTAAGCGGGCAGGCCGGACAGCTGAGCCACATGCGTGAGGCCCTGAGGCGTCTGCGCGTGCCGATGCACGTCATCCATGGCGACCAGGACGACTTCGCCCCCATCGCCCTGGCCGAGACCCTGGTCAAGGAAACTCGCACCCGCGCGCCGATCCGCTTCGAGCGGGTGGTCGGCGCCACCCATTTCCTGAACGACGGCCCCGACATCCTGATCGCGGCGCTTGAAGCCTGCCTGCCGGCGCCCAAGCCGTCCTTCACCTTCACCTTCCCGGCGCTGCAGCACGTCGTGCAGCGGAACGTCGAGGGCGTCTTCGGTCTGGGTCACCGCGGCCGCTTCGCCCCAGTTGCGGCCCGGCAGGGCGGCCAGGCTATCGCTTAAGCTCGTCCGACACCTGGAACGACGCCGGCAGGATCGCGCCGTACGGCTCGAAGGTTTCCGCCGCCGACGCCGGATAGGCGAAGGTCATCCGCGCCAGGCCACCTTCGCGGTTGTGCCAGACCAGCAGGTGGACGACGCCCTGTTCCTGATAGTGCAGGTCCATGTCGCCGTTGACGCGGTTGTAGCCGACTTCCGACCGGGCGGCGTTGTCGCCGGTCTCGCGCTCGACCAGGGCGTCGAAGTCGCCTTCGCTCATGGGCGTCTCGATGGCGATGATCAGCACCGCCTTGCCGTCGGCGCTGGCGAACCGCTGCTGGCCGCCGTCATGTCCGGCCTGGGGCAGGACCGCGGCGGGATAGCCGGCGGCCCAGCCATGGGCTGCGTCCCCCAGCGCGGTCCAGCCAGCGCCCGCCTTCGCCGCCGCGGCGTCGACGCTGAGCTGGGTGAGATCGGAGGTGAAGAGCAGGCCGGTCCCGGTGCGGCCCTGCGCCTTCTGCCAGTCGGCCAGGGCCTCACGCTGCGAATCACCCACCGGCTCACCGGGACGCTCGCCCGAGGGGACGCTCTGGTGGCTCCAGAGCAGCAAGTCGTCGAGGCCCGCCGCGTCGATGGCGTCCGGCGCCGCCAGGGGCCCGAACCCGGCGATCGGGCCGGTCAGCGGCCGAAGAGCGACGTCGCCCTGGCCGGTGACTTTGTCGTCCCCGTCCTTGATGGTGAAGTGCGCGGCGACCGGGCCCGCGGCGTCCAGATAGTCGCCGGTGAAGGCCATCTTGCCGTCCTCCACCGTGACGGTGAAGGCGCAGTGCTTCTCCACGCAGGAGCCTTCGATGGCCCCCGCCGGCGGATTGTCGTCCAGGCCGGCGAACCAGCCCTCCAGGGTGGACTGGAACTCACCGTCGCCGGGCTTGACCCGGGCGTCGATGACGAACCGCCGGGGCGTCCCGCCCTTGTCGGAGGGGCTGGTCTCACCGATTAGCCGAAGCGGCCTGGCGGCCTCCTCCGCGTGCGCGGCAGTCCATGCCAGCCCCAACGCCACGGCCAGACCGGCCCCAAACCCACGCTGCATGCAGCCCTCCCACGCTCACGTGGGAGCATGGCCTTAGCCGGGCCCAAGGCCAAGAGCACGATGAGATCAGGCGGAATCGCCTGATCTCTGAATCGTGCTCGAGATTCAAACGTTTGAGCGGGTCGCGGGCGGAAAACCGGTATCCACTTTTCCTCAACCCGCTCAAGAGCGTTCGCGTAACGCGGTTGGATCAGCCTTCGTCGGCGTCCGCGGTGGCGGGAGCGCCTTCGCCGCCCTCGAAGCTGCGCGGGGCGCGGCGGCGGCGGGGCTTCTTGGCCTCGACGGCGGGCGTCTCGTCTGCAGCTTCGGACGGCCGGGCCTGGAGGAAGGCGGGAGCATGGCTGACGTCGCCGTCGTCGGCGCGGAGCATCCGGGCCGGAGCCTCGCGCGGCGCCCGAGGCTCGCGGGGCGCCGGCGGCGCGGCGTCTCGGGCCGGCGCGGCGTCGCGCGGCTGGGTCAGCGGCGTGGCCTCCGGCTCGACCACGCCCAGGGGGTCGCGTTCGGCGCGAGGCTCCTGGCGGTCATCGCGATAGTTGCGGTCGCGGTCTCGGAAGTTGCGGTCGCGATCGCGGAAACGGTCCTCCCGAGGCCGGTCGTCGCGCGGCCGGTCGTCCCTGGGACGGTCTTGCTGAGGCCGGTCATCACGGGGTCGGTCATCGCGAGGCCGGTCTTCGCGGGGTCGGTCGTCACGGGGCCGGTCGTCACGGGGTCGGTCGTCACGAGGACGGTCGTTTCTGGGGCGGTCATCCCTGGGCCGATCGTCACGGTCACGGGAGCGATAGTCGTCGCGGGGGCGGTCGTCTCTTTGCCGCTCGTCTCTCTGGCGGTCGTCTCTGGGACGGTCGTCCCTGGGACGGTCGTCGCGGAAGTTTCGCGACTGACCCTGGCCTTCAAAGCGATCCTGGCGGTCGCCGCGAGCCTCGGCGCGGGGCTGTTCGCCCTCGCCGCCGTCGGCTTCCGATTCGTTCTCACTGCCCTCGGAGCCGCCGTTCTCGTCCTCGAAATCGATGTCGTAGCCGGAAACGAACTGGTCCCGGTTCACGATCTCGGACACCGGACGCAGCGGCTGCATGGCGCGCAGGGTGCGGAAATAGTGCTCGGCGTGTTGAAGGTAGTTCTCGGCCAGGACCCGGTCGCCGGCGGAACCCGCATCGCGGGCGAGTTGCTGGTACTTCTCGTACACGTGCTGGGCGGCGCCGCGAATCTTCACCCCGTCGGGCCCGTTGGAGTCGAATGCCCGGTTGGCGTTGTGCTGCGGCTTGCCGCCGCCGCCGCTGCTGTTCCCTCCGCCACCGCCGCCGCGATTCCGGCCCCGTTGACGCTTCATACCCTTGAAATCTCTCATGCTTCTGTCGACCTGCTGCAGACCCTTGCCGGCCGGACGACTGTGTCGTCGGGCGGATTGCTGCTCTTATAGGTGCGGGCCCGAGCGCCCGGATTGGTGTTCGAAAACGCTAGGTTCCCCGTCTCCGCCGTCAGGCTTCAAGCGCGCCGTCTCGAGGGATTCGTCGATCGCGCTCCCGGAGGGGCTGTGGGCCAAGTCCCTGTTCGGACCTGCACCCTGACCCATTGCTCCGGCGATTTGGGTGGAGACCCCACTGATCTAGCTATAGCCGGGTCAATTTCCAAGGGGTTTCTTGAATCCTGTGACAACGCGGTCCCGATCGGCCAGGTCCCGGGTCGTCCGGACGCCCTCTGCGCCAGCCTCCCTGAACAGACGCTCCACCGCGGTTTTCTGGCTTGAACCGATTTCCACTGCGAAACGGCCACCAGGTTTGAGCACCCTCAGGATCTCCGGGGCCAGCAGGCGATAGGCGTCCAGCCCGTCGGCCCCGCCATCCAGGGCCAGGCGCGGTTCGTGATCGCGCACCTCCGGGTCAAGGGTCTCGATCTCGGCGCTGGCGATGTAGGGCGGGTTGGAGACCACCAGGTCGTAGCGGCCGGCCGCCAGCCCCTCGGCCCAGTGACCGCGCTCAAAGGCCGCACGTTCCGCCAGGTCCAGGGCGGCGGCGTTTTCCCGCGCCACCTCCAGGGCCGATTCGGAAAGATCGACGCCAAGGCCGTGGGCGTTGGGGCGCTCCGCGAGGATGGCCAGCAGGATCGCCCCCGATCCAACCCCCAGGTCCAGCACGCTGAACGCCCGATCCTCCGCGAAGTCGGCGAGCACCACGTCCAGGATGGACTCCGTGTCCGGCCGCGGCGTCAGGACGTCGGGCGTGACCTTGAGCATGATCTTCCAGAAGCCGCGCCGGCCGAGGATGTGGCTGACCGGCTCGCGCGCCTCGCGGCGGGCCAGGAAGCGCTCCAGCACCCGTTCCTGGGCGTCGGTGAGCGGGCGCTGCGGATCGGTGACGATGTCGACGCGGCTGGCGTCAGCCGCGGCCTCGAGCAGCAGGCGTGCGTCGATCACAGGGCCATCGACGGCGGCGGCTTCGAGCCGTCGCCTGGCCATGGCCCAGGCTTTGACGAGGCTGAGCGCCATCGGAGTGAGTCCTTTGAACAGCTGCGCGGGTCAGCCTTCCTTAGGCGCCGGCGGCAGAAAGGTCGAGCGTAGCTGCGGCTTTAACGCATCGAGTCCACGTCGACACCCACCCGCCGCAGCCCGGCGACGAAGCGGTGCACGTCGGCGAAGCTGCGACGGACCCTCTCCACGGCGTCGGGGTTTTCGTGGGCGCACTTTGGGACAATGACGCCCGTGCGGCCGACCCGGCGCGCCAGGCCCATCTCCTCGAGGCGCGCCACATACCGACGCGTGGTCTCGTAGGGCAGCTTCAGGGATCCTGAGAGCGCCAGAACCGAGATCGGGCGGCGCAGCTCGTCCGGCGGCGCCTCTTCCAGTTCGGCGTAGCTGGCCAGTACGGCTTCGCTCATGTGCTCGGTGTTGGCCGCGGTGATGGCGACATAGACCAGCCCCAAAAGCAGATCCCCGTCGGTGGTCTGCGTCAGCAGATCGACCTGGCGCAGAAAGAACTGTGACGTCAGCCGGACGGCGGCGCGCTCGTGCTTCGGCACGGCCTTGGCCTGGGACTCGGACTTGAAGGCGACTACGTTTTCCATCGCCACGGAGTCTAGCGCGACTAACCGACCAAGTACTGAACATCGTTCCGCGACTTGCCGTCGCAGTTTTGACCCAAAGCCTGCAAAAAGAAGGCGCGAAACGAGTATTTCGCACCCTCAGAATTGTCAGGCGTTAGTGACTTAACCTAGGCGCGAACACCCGTCAGGGGCGAGGAGCCAAATGCGCCGGCCTTCACATTGCCGTTCATTTTGTCGCCGTCGACAGCGACGGTGAACTCCAGGGTCATGGGGAAGGGCTGCGTGAGCTGGGTGCTCCAGCTGAGATTGGCGCCGTCCACCTTGCCCGAGACATCCTGTGTCCCCATGCGTCCTTCCATCTTGCCGGTGAAGGTGTCGCCACTGGTGGTGATGGTGAGAGTGCCTTCCTGCACGCCCATCGGCGAATTGACAGTCGTCTTCCAAGTTCCGTCGGCGGACATGGACGTCCTCTCCCGTTATGGTTGGAGCCCGAGCTAAGCAGCGGTTTGTCTGTCAGGCAAGAGTGACGCTGGGTTCACTTTTAGAATCTGGCGCGCGGCGCGCCGCTTTTTGGAAAAGCCTGGAGAGGCCTGAACCCCTCACCGACAGGCCCTACTCCGCCGCGATGGCCGCGGCGTTGGTGGCTTCGATTTCGGCGGCGCGGGCTTCGACGAGCTGGACGATGTGTTCGACCATGTTGTCGTTGTCCATCTTGTGGTCCGGCTTGCCGGCCAGATAGACCATGCCCGCACCCTTGCCGCCGCCGGTGAAGCCGACGTCGGTCATCAGGGCCTCGCCCGGGCCGTTCACCACGCAGCCGATGATCGACAGGCTCATGGAGGTGGAGATGTGCGCCAGGCGCTGCTCCAGCTTACCCACGGTGTCGATGACGTTGAACCCCTGACGCGCGCAGGAGGGGCAGGCGATGATGTTGACGCCGCGGTGGCGCAGGCCCAGCGACTTGAGGATATCGAAGCCGGCCTTGATCTCCTCCACCGGGTCGGCGGCCAGGGAGACGCGGATGGTGTCGCCGATGCCGGCCCACAGCAGGCTTCCCATGCCGATGGCCGACTTGATGGTGCCCGACCGCAGGCCGCCGGCTTCCGTCACGCCGACGTGCAGCGGGCAGTCGATCAGTTCGGATAGCTTCTGATAGGCGGCGACCGTCATGAACAGGTCGGAGGCCTTCACGCTGATCTTGAACTCGTGGAAGTCCTCGTCCTGCAGCATGCGGGCGTGGAACAGGGCGCTGTCCACCATCGCGTCGGGACAGGGCTCGCCGTACTTTTCCAGCAGCTCGCGTTCCAGAGAGCCGGCGTTGACGCCGATGCGCATGGAGCAGCCGTGGTCGCGGGCGGCCTGGATGACCTCCTTGACCCGCGCCTTGCCGCCGATGTTGCCTGGGTTGATGCGCAGGCAGGCCGCGCCGGCCTTGGCCGCCTCGATGCCGCGCTTGTAGTGGAAGTGGATGTCCGCGACGATCGGCACGTTGGAGGCCTTGGTGATCGTCGGCATGGCGGCCGTGGATTCCTCGTCCGGGCACGAGACCCGCACGATGTCGGCGCCAGCCTCCTCAAGCTCGCGGATCTGGGCGATGGTCGCCGCTGCGTCCGCGGTGAGGGTGTTGGTCATCGACTGCACGGTGATGGGCGCATCGCCCCCCACCGGCACGTGGCCGACATGAATCTGGCGCGACTTGCGCCGGTCGATCGCCCGCCAGGGGCGCACGTGGGTGTGATCTTCAACGCTCATGATACGCCAAGGATAGGGTGAAATGCGCCCGGGCCCAAGGGGGACCCTGTGTGTTTAGCCGCCGAATTGGCCAAGGGCGGTCGTGGGATCCTTGAGCGGACCCTTCGAAACGCCGCCCACATAGGCCGAAACCGACTGCGGCGAGCCGACGTCGACGGACAGTCCCTTCACCGAGGCCGGCGCGCGCCAGGCCTCGCCGGCGGCCAGGAAGGCGGTGAAATAGACCGCCCCTCCCGCGCCATGGACAGTAAGCGCGGTGGGCCGGCTGGCCTGCAGGATCAGGCCGGCGCCGGCCTGCGGATCGCCGTAGATCTTGCCCGCGGCGACGAAGGGCGAGCCCACCGGCGGAGTGTCGGCATCGGATGGAGCGGCGTTGGTTGCGGCGGTGCGCGCGACCGCGGCGGTGTCGGCCGCGGCGCCGGCGGCGGCGGCGGCCATGCCGGGCGGCTCATAGGCCTTGGGGGCGGTGGCCTCGGGCGGCGGCGGCAGGGGGGCGCCGACGGAGACGACGCCGGTGGCCGGCTTGATCTGAGCGACAGGCACCTGGCGGAACGGCTTGGGCTTGGCGGCCTGACCCTCGGCCATGGCGTGGCGGGCGACGTTCCAGCCGATCAGGGCCACGAGCAAGGCGCCGGCGACACCGGCCATCGGACCAAAACGGCTGGGCTTGTTATGACGGACGCCGATGGGCGTGTGCAGGCTGGCGTCGTGATCGGGCGCCTCGGCCTTGAAGCGGGCGACCACCTGGTCGGCGTCGAGATCCAGGGCCTGGGCGTAGGCGCGCACATAGCCGATGGCGAAGGGCCGTGAGGGCAGGTTCGCCATGTCGGAAGCTTCGATGGCGGCGATGTAGCTGGGACGAATCCGCGTCATCTCAGCGACCGCGTCGATGGAGAGGCCCCTGGCCTCCCGGATCATGCGCAATGAGTGGCCGATGTTGTCACCCTCAAGGATCACCCGCTGAGAACGCCTGATGTCCCCGCGCGATCCGTTTGCCCGCGAATCGGGGGCTGCGCCCCCGCCGGCAATGTCGAAATCGGTAACCGCGCCCGTGTCCAGCGGCATGGCTACTAGTATCCCCGACTCTCGCCGTCCCCACACAGGAGAAGGCCACCCAACATTCACTAACGAGGCTTCGTTAACGTTCCGTTCTGAATACCAGCGAAATCGCATGATTCCAATGGTCTAGACCGCGACATAAAGCTTTCTCGCGAGCGTCTCGATCTCGTTGCGAACCGAGCCGCCGGTTCCCTTCAGGAGGCCCTCGACCCCCCGTCTGGCGGCCTCTCGATCGCAGGAAAGCACCATCTGCTTGACCGGCCCGATGCCCGCCGGCGGCATGGAAAGGGCCTCGAATCCCAGCGCCACCAGGGCGAACGCCTCCAGTGGGCGACCGGCCATTTCTCCGCACACGGACACCGGCGTGCCGGTCTCTGTGCAGGCGTCGCGGATGGCCTTTAGCGCCCGCAGCGCCGGCGGCGAGAGCGGGTCGTAGCGATCCGAGACCCTCGGATTTCCCCGGTCCGCTGCAAAAAGATATTGCATCAGGTCATTGGTGCCCACCGACACGAAGTCGGTCATCGGCAGCAGGGCGTCCAGGTGCCAGATCAGCGAGGGCGCCTCGATCATGGCGCCGACATCCAGGCGCGAGGGCGCCGGGCGGCCTCGCCGCTGGGCCCAGGCGACCTCGTGGTCCACCAGCGCGCGGGCGGCGCGGAACTCCTCTACGCTGGCCACCAGGGGGAACATCACCTTCAGGGCCCGCCCCTTCGACGCGGCGATCAGGGCGCGAAGCTGAAGGCGCAGCAGGGCCGGCCGGTCCAGGCCCATGCGCACTGCCCGCCAGCCCAGGGCCGGATTGTCCTCGCGCTCGGCCTCCAGGTAGGGCAGCACCTTGTCGCCCCCCAGATCCAAGGTGCGGAAGGTCACCGGCAGGTCGCCCGCCACCTCCAGGACCTTGGCGTAAAGGGCCGTCTGGGCGTTGAAGCGAGGCAAATCCTCGGAGACCATGAACTGGAACTCGGTGCGGAACAGGCCGATGCCCTCGGCGCCGGTCTCGTCCAGGATGTCCAGGTCCACGTCCAGG
>FSUP01000575.1_pt1 | contig 10629 bp, 11 predicted proteins | sample 1637431 | NCBI WGS metagenome assembly FSUP01 (sample SAMEA3914816, study PRJEB12502) | metagenome | biome: forest; material: soil | place: USA | collected 2011-09-16 | depth 0.3 m | reverse complement strand
GAGACAGGTTGGGCCGCAGGGCGATCACCAGGACGCCGGCCAGGGCGATCACCGAACCGACGATCAAGCGCGCATCGAAGGTGTCGTGGGTGATCGCGATGCCCATGGCGACGCTGCCAAGCGGGGTCATCAGGGTCAGGGGCTGCAGCAGATTGGCCTCGTAGCGCTGGATCAGGCCGTAGTAGGCGGTGTGGCCGACCACGGAGACGATCAGTCCGGTATAGAGCACGCCGGCCAGAAAACCCCAGGGATTGGCGTGCAGGACAGCCCACTGTCCATGCTCGAACAGCGCCGAGGCGGCCGCCATGGGCCACAAGGAAGCGAAGCCGACCCAGGCCTGGAACTGCAGCGGACGCACGCCCTCCATGTGCTTGAGCAGGACCGCGCCGAAGGAACCGGCCAGGGCCGACGCCGCGACCATCAGCAGACCAAAGGTCGGGGTGAAGCCGCCGGGCTTCCACATCACGATCAGCACCCCGATGATGGTCAGGACGATGCCCAGGCCCCGCCGCCAGTGGATTCGTTCGCCCAGGAACCATACCGACAGGAGTGTCGTCATCGGCGCGCCGAGTTGGGCGACGATGGCGGCGCCGGACGGCGTCGAGGTCTTCAGGCCGATGAACAGCAGGCCGAAGGCGCCGGCGCCCATGAGCAGGCCCACGGCGATCAGCCGCCACAGCTTATCGGGGGCCGGGAAGAGCCAAGGCAGGGTCGCCAGGGTGACTACCGAGAAGCGCGCGGCGGCCACGAACAGCGGCGGCGCGCCCAGGCCGGAGATCAGCAGCTTGCCGACCACGTTGCTGGACGCCCAGACCACGCACACGAACACCAGCAGGCCGAAATCACGCAGGGACATGGCCGGGCTTTGGCGGATCGATCGAGGGCTGGCAACCTTTGCCTTTGACGTCGGGAGAGGATGGGCTGGATCGCCTCGACGTCAGCGTCCTTGCCCATGCTCGCCCTCGATCTGGCGGCAAACGGTGATGAAGCCCTTCATGACCCGCGGGTCGGGCGCCAGGAAGACGCCGGAGGACTGGCTGCCGTACATCAGCTGGATCGTGCCGGCTGTCTCCAGCGCGTCCAGCAGGCCGGCCGGCGTTGCGCCGACGGCTTGCACCGACTTGCCCTCCTGGGCTGGACCGCCCAAGGGGACAGCGAAGCCCTTGCCGGACACGAGCACATCGACGGCCGGCGCGACGGGCATGGGGGCGATGCCGTCGGCGCTGACAAAGACCCCGCCGGGACGCCGGCAGGCCAGGAGACCAACCGGCGTGTCGGTGTCTCCGCCGATCTTCAGCCAGCGAAGGCCGATCCCGCCTGCGACCTGGTAGGTCCCTTCGATCAGCTGCCAGCGCGCCGTCTCCGGCGGCTTGGCTGGCGCGGCCGCTGTGGCCGCGCCGACGGGAAACGCCGCCAGCAGCGCCGGAACCATCAGGGCGGCTACGCCCGCGCGCATGGCCTCAGGCGGCCTTGTCGAAGGACAGGCTCTCGTAGCGGCGCAGGTGATGGTCCACCGAGCCGAACTGGCCCTCGATCATGGTGGCGCGCTTGAAGTAGTGGCCAATGGCCATTTCGTCCGTCATGCCCATGCCGCCGTGCAGCTGGATGGCGTTCTGGCCCACGAACTTGCAGGCGCGGCCGATCTGCACCTTGGCGGCCGAGATCGCCTTGCCCCGCGCCACGGCATCTTCGGAGAGCTTGATGTGGGCCATGTAGGTCATGGACACTGCCTGTTCGACCTGGATGAACATGTCGACCATGCGGTGCTGCAGCACCTGGAACTGGGCGATGGGCTGGCCGAACTGCTTGCGCTGCTTCGTATAGTCCAGGGTGCCTTCGTGCAGGCGGCGAAGCACGCCGCAGGCTTCGGCGCAGGTGGCGGCGATGGCCTCGTCGATGACGGTTTCCACCAGGGGTAGGCCGGCGCCTTCCTGGCCGATCAGGGCCTCGGCCGGCAAGGAGACGTTCTCGAAGGTGACCTCGGAGGCGCGCTGGCCGTCGACGGTGGGATAGTCGCGGGTCGAGACACCCTTGGCCGCCTTGTCCATCAGGAACACCGAGACGCCGGACGCTTCGCGCTGGCTCCCGCCGGTGCGGGCGGTGACGATCAGGTGGCTCGCCCAAGGCGCCCCGATGACCACGGCCTTGGCGCCGTTCAGGACCCAGCCGGCGCCGTCCTTGCGCGCCGTGGTCTTCAGGTCGGCCCAGTTGTAGCGGGCCTGTGGCTCGGCGTAGGCGAAGGCGACGGTGGCCTCCCCGCCGATGATCTTGCCGATCAGTTCATCCCCGCCGGCCGGCTTGCCGTGCTTGAGGAAACCGCCGCCGATGACCACCGTGCCCAGGTAGGGCTCGACCACGAGGGCTTTGCCGAACTCTTCCATGATGACCATGTTCTCGGTCGCGCCGCCGCCAAGGCCGCCCAGCTCCTCTGGGAACGCAGCGCCCAGGATGCCGAGCTCCTCGGCGAAGGCCTTCCAGACCTCAGGCCGCCAACCCGCCGCCGACTTCACCGCCGCGCGGCGCTTGTCGAAGTCGTAGTGGTCGCCGAGGTAGCTGGCGACCGTGTCGCGCAGCATGGTCTGTTCTTCGGTGAAGCTGAAATCCATGGTCGAAATGGCTCCGTTAAAGCCCCCCTCCCCCTTGCGGGGAGGGGTTGGGGGTGGGGGTGTCCGCGCCGATCTCGGCCAGTATGGCCGCAACCGTCGCCTCGGTCTCAAGCACTTGCAGGTTGGAGAACCGGATAACGCGGTAGCCTCTGGCGGTCAGCCAAACCTCGCGCTCCATGTCCCGCTGAGCCACGATATCCAGATTGTGAATGCCTCCATCGACCTCGATGATCAGTCGTGACCGGTGGCAGACGAAGTCGACCACATAGGGGCCGAACGGCGCCTGTCGGCGGAAATGATGTGTCTCGACCTTCCTTAGGGCTTTCCAGAGTTGCTTCTCGGCGAAGGTGGGATCGCGCCGCATCCGGCGGGCAGATCGGTCGGATCGCTCGCTGCTGTGAATTGCCCCTGGCGTTCGTTCTGGCACCCCCACCCCCAACCCCTCCCCGCAAGGGGGAGGGGAGCTCCTTGGTCAAAGCCCCAGCACCATCTTGGCGATGATGTTGCGCTGGATTTCGTTGGAGCCGCCGTAGATCGAGGTCTTGCGGGTGTTGAAGTAGCCGCCCGCCACGCCGTCGGCGTATTCCGGTCCGATCGCGCCGCTATTGTGCGGCAGGTCCCGCAGGTAGGGCGCGCCGTAGTGGCCCGCGGCCTCCAGGGTCAGCTCGGTCAGGCGCTGCTGGATCTCGGTGCCCTTGATCTTGAGGATCGAGGATTCCAGACCCGGACCCTGGCCGGAGCTTTCGCCCGCCAGGGTGCGCAGCTCGGTGAACTCCAGGGCGGTGAGGTCGATCTCAAGGTCCGCCACCTTGCGCCGGAAGAAGGGGTCGGTCAGCAGCGGCCCGCTGTCGTCGGCGCGCTCGGTGTTGGAGATTTCGCGCAGGCGCTCGAGGCCGCGCTTGGAGCGAGCGACGCCGGCGATGCCGGAGCGCTCGTGCTGCAGCAGGGCCTTGGCGCAGGTCCAGCCCTTGTTCTCCTCGTAGATGCGCTGGTCGACCGGAACCTTGACGTTGTCGAGGAAGACGTCGTTGACCTCGTGTCCGCCCTCCAGGGTGATGATCGGCCGCACCGTGATGCCGGGGCTCTTCATGTCGATCAGCAGGAAGCTGATGCCGGCCTGGGGCTTGGAGGTGGGATCGGTGCGGACCAGGAAAAAGCCCCAGTCGGCGTGCTGGGCCAGGGTGGTCCAGGTCTTCTGGCCGTTGACCAGGTAGTATTCCTTGCCGTCGTCGCCGGTGATGCGCTCGGCGCGGGCCTTCAGGGAGGCGAGGTCGGAGCCGGCTCCGGGCTCGGAGTAGCCCTGGCACCACCACACCTGGCCATCGCGGATGCCCGGCAGGAAGCGCGCCTTCTGCTCCTCGGTCCCGAAGGTGTAGATCACCGGCGCCAGCATGGCGACGCCGAAGGGCAGGATGCCGATGGTGTCCGCCTTGGCCTGCTCCTCGGACCAGATGTACTTCTGTGTCGGCGTCCAGCCGGTGCCGCCCCACTCCTTGGGCCAGGAGACGGCGGACCAGCCCCGCTTGGCCAGAATGCGGTGCCAGGACAGGTAGTCCTCACGGGTCAGGGCGTTCTCGCTGCGTTGTTTCTCGCGCAGTTCAGCCGGATAGTTCTCGGCCAGGAAGGCCCGGACTTCCTCGCGGAAGGCATTGTCTTCGGGGGAAAAATCGAGGTCCATGGCGGCTTCCCTTGGGTCGCTTTATGGAGCCGTCAGGGGCTCCGCTTGTGGCCGCGGACCATAGGCATGCGCCCTTGCCCTTGCCAAGATGACGCTAACGTCAACGTCAATGGTTTGTGGCGGATATGGATCGTCACCGCTCCGGAGGGGGAGCTCCGGAGCGGCTGGGCAGCGCGCCGTCGTCAGTTCGACGTATTGCCCTTGGCGGGCGCCGCTGCGGCGGTGACGGAGCCGACCAGCGCCTGGCAGGTTCCGTCGCGTTCGGCGATCAGTTGGGCGCGGCTGTCACCCCCAGCGCGGTGAGCGGCGCGGGCCGCGTCGATCTGCACTTGCTGGCCGCGGTCATAGATATAGTCGACGCGGCCGCGGCCTTCGGTCTTCAGGGCGGCGTCGATGGCCTGGGTGTCACCGCCGCCAAGTTCGGGGGAGGCTATCAGGGCGCGGCAGCGATTGAGCTGCAGGTATTGCACGTCGCTTATGTGCGACGGCGCCGCCATGGCGGCGCCGGACACCCCCAGGGCGGCGAGCACGATAAGGGTCTTCAGCATGGACATCGCAAACATCCTCCCGCTGGATCGGAGGCTGTTGAATAGGCCTGACATGTTGTCGCACGATAGTTAAATATCGGACACTTCAAGCTTAATACTTGACATATGTAAGTTCACGTAAAGTAATCGATGGCTTCATGAACTTGGCGTAACGTTGCACGGTTCGGAAGCGTTGTCCGACCCACGGGGCGGCCGATTGCCTGGCCGCGGCGGATGAGGCATGCAGGGCGCATGGACGCCCCGCCCCGCCCCATCGCAACCCCCTGCATCAAGGTCTGCGTCGTGGACGGCGAGAGCGGCCTGTGCCTGGGTTGCTATCGCAGCCTGCAGGAAGTCGCCGCCTGGCAGAAGCTGACCGATGCCGATCGCAGCGCGATCATGCTGGAGCTGCCTTCGCGGCGCTCACGCATCAGGCCCGAAAAGCTGGCGATGTTCTGAGGACATCCCGGTCTCGACCTTGGTTCGCTCAAGGGCGACAGCCGGCGCCCGCGCCCCAAGAAGCCCCGATCTCGGCCCCATTTCCGCCCATTCACGCGTTGCAAACCCCTTTTGCCTAGGTTGGCGATCAACGGCCGAAGAATTTGGCCAGACACGCCAAGCATGGCGGGGGTAGTGATGATGAGGTTTGCCATCGTGGCCTTCGTGGCCGCCATCTCCGCCGTCGGCGTCGCTCAGGCGTTCGCCTCGCTCGACCTCACCTACAAGGCGCCCGAGCCCCAGGCCGCCGTCGCCCTCGCGCCGCAGCAGGACACCCCCGCCGGCGCGGCCTCCATCTCCAAGGCCGCCGACGGCCACTATTGGGCCGAGGCCAATGTGGACGGCCACGAGGTGCGCTTCCTGGTCGACACCGGCGCTTCCGCCGTTGCCCTGACCGCCGAGGACGCCCGTCACCTGGGGATCGACCCCAGCACGCTGAGCTACAACTACACCGTCGCCACCGCCAACGGCCAGGCGCGGGCGGCCCAGATTCGCTTGGCGAGCATCTCGGTGGGCCAGGCGCGGGTGGACAATGTCGACGCCTATGTCCTGGATCGTGGCCTGGAAACCTCGCTGCTGGGCATGACCTACCTTGGCCGGCTGTCGCAGTTCGAAGCCACCAAGACCAACCTGATCCTGCGGCCGTAGGGCAGACCGGAGAGGCCTGAACCCCTCACCCTCCCAATCGCTCCGCGATCGGGCCCCTCCCTCTCCCTATGGAAGAGGTGTTCCGCGCTTCAACCCGCAAGCTTGGAATCCAGTCGAACTGAAAACACCTCTTCCGTAGGGAGAGGCCGCCAACGCCCGCGGCGAAGCCGTGGGAGGGTGAGGGGTTACGCCCTCTGCAGGATCGCACCTGGAGTCAGATCTCGAACTTGACCCCCTGGGCCAGGGGCAGGGTCTCGCCGTAGTTCACGGTGTTGGTGGCGCGGCGCATGTAGGCCTTCCAGGAGTCGGAGCCGGCCTCGCGGCCGCCGCCGGTTTCCTTTTCGCCGCCGAACGCGCCGCCGATCTCCGCGCCGGAGGGGCCGATGTTGACGTTGGCGATGCCGCAGTCGGAGCCGGCCACGAAGCGCTCGGCTTCGCGCACGTTGAGGGTGAAGATCGAGGACGACAGGCCCTGCGGCACGTCGTTGTTCAGGGCGATTGCCCGGTCCAGTTCGGCGTAGGGCATGACGTAGAGGATCGGGGCGAAGGTTTCGCGGCGGACCACGTCGACCTGCGCACTCAACTCGACGATGGCCGGCCGGACATAGAGCCCTTCCCCCGGTCCCTTGACGACGTCGCCGCCGGTGACCTTGCCGCCGGTGGCCTGTGCGTCCGACAAAGCGCGCTGCATCCCGGCCAGGGCCGCGGCGTCGATCAGCGGGCCGATCAGGGTGTCCGGATCGCGGGGATCGCCGATGCGCACCGAGGCGTAGGCGTTCTTCAAGCGGCCGACGAAGGCGTCATAGATGCTCTCGTGCACGAAGAGGCGGCGCAGAGTGGTGCAGCGCTGGCCGGCCGTGCCCATGGCCGCGAAGGCGACGCCGCGCAGGGTCAGGTCCAGGTCGGCGGAGGGGGTGACGACGGCGGCGTTGTTGCCGCCCAGTTCCAGCAGGGCGCGGGCGAAGCGGCCCGCCAGCCTGGGGCCGACGGCGCGGCCCATGGCAGTCGAGCCGGTGGCCGACACGATCGGAACCTTGGGATGGTCGACAAGGGCCTCGCCGACCTCACGGCCGCCGATGATCACCGCCGAGAGGTTGGCCGGCGCATCGCCGAAGCGGGCCACGGCGCGCTCGAAGATCGCCTGCACGGCCAGGGCGGTCAGCGGCGTCTTCTCCGATGGCTTCCAGACCACGGAGTCGCCGCAGACCAGGGCCAGGGCCGAGTTCCACGACCACACCGCGACGGGGAAGTTGAAGGCGCTGATCACGCCGACGACGCCCAGCGGATGCCAGGTCTCCATCATCCGGTGGTCGGGCCGCTCGGTGGCGATGGCCAGGCCGAAGAGTTGGCGCGACAGGCCCACGGCGTAGTCGCAGATGTCGATCATCTCCTGGACCTCGCCCAGGCCCTCCGAGATGGTCTTGCCCGCTTCCAGGGTAACCAGCAGGCCAAGGTCGTCCTTGGCCGCGCGCAGCTCCTCGCCGAGCAGGCGAACCAGCTCGCCCCGGCGCGGGGCGGGAACCTTGCGCCAGGCCAGGAAGGCCTCGTGCGCGGCGTCGACGGCCACGGTCACAGCGGCCGGCGTCGTGTCGTGGACCTTGGCGATGACCGCGCCGTTGATCGGCGAGCACACCTCGCGGTCGCCGCCGGTGAAGGCGGCCGGGGCGACGCCCAGGCGGACCAGCAGGGCGGCCGCTTCGTCGGTGATATTGGGGGCGAACAGCACCGTCATGCGGCGGACTCCACGAGATGGGGGCGAGCCGAAGGGTGGGGCTCAGCGTCGGACGCCGCGTACACCCGGCCGAAGCGATTGCCCAGGAAATCGGCCAGGCCGATCTCTTCCTGACGCACGAAGCCCTGGGTCGGAAGAGCCCCCGCCGCCAGCAGATCCAGCACGGCGCAAAGGCTGCCCGCCGTGGTGATCTGGATGGCGCTGAGCATCCGGCCGCCGAAGTTCTGGGCGTAGATCTTGTGGGCGTAGGTCTCCTGGACCAAGTGGCCGCCCTTCAGGCCCGAGACGGTGACGAAGACGATGACCACGTCCTGCATGGTGGCGGGGACGGCGTTCTCCAGGATGTCCTTGAGCAGGTCGCGCCGGTCGCGCAGGCGCAGATCGTTGAGCAGGGCCTTCATGATCGCCGCGTGTCCGGGATAGCGGATGGTGCGGTAGTTCAGGCTGCGCACCTTGCCCGCCAGGGTCTCGCACAGGGTGCCAAGGCCGCCGGAGGTGTTGAAGGCTTCGTAGGTGACGCCATCCAGGGCGAAGGCCTCGCACTCTTCCAGGGCGCGGGTCTGGCGCGGCAGGCCGTCGACGATGGCCTCGCACGGCTCGCAGTATTCGTTGATCACCCCGTCGGTGGACCAAGTCAGATTGTAGTTGAGCGCGTTGGACGGATACTTCGGCAGGGCCCCCACGCGCAGGCGCACGTCATGCAGGGTGTCGAAGCCGCGGATCAGGTCGGCGGCGGCGATGGAGATGAAGCCGGGGGCCAGGCCGCATTGCGGGATGAAGGCGGTCTGCGCGCCCTGGGCCAGGGCCTTGACCTTGCGGGTGGAGGCCACGTCCTCGGTGAGGTCCAGGTAGTGGCAGCCCGCGGCCTTGGCCGCCTGGGCGACGTAGAAGGTCAGGTGATAGGGCGCGGCGCTGAGGACGGCGAACTTGCCCTTCAGGGCGGCGGTCAGGCCCTTCAGATCGGTGACGTCCAGGACCAGGTGCTCGACCCGCGCGTCGGCGGGCAGCTCCGCCAGCTGTTCGGCGGCGCGGTCGATGACGGTGACGCGGTAGTCGGCTGTGTCGGCCAGCAGGGCGGCGACGGTGCCGCCGATGTGGCCGGCGCCGATGACGGCGATGTCTTTCATGGTCTGGTCGCTTCCCTGGTTGTGGCGACTCAAGGTCGGACGTTTCGACGTCAATCGCCATTGCCAGACCGACGGATCGCCGAGATGATTTCGTCAGATCGCCGAGAAGGATCATCAGATGGACGAGATCGACCAGGCCCTCCTGGCCAAGCTCCGGGAAAACGCCCGCCTCCCCGCCGCCGAACTGGCCCGGGCGCTGGGCCTTTCGCGCACCACCGTCCAGAGCCGGATCGAGCGGCTGGAGCGCAGCGGCGTGGTCACCGGCTACACCGTTCGCCTGTCGGAGGCGCACGAGCGCGGTCTGATCCGCGCCTATGTCATGCTGACCGTCGCGCCCAAGCAGACCGCCTCGGTGGTGGCCGCCGCGCGCAAGATGACCGCGGTCCGCCTGCTGCAGTCGGTAAGCGGCCCCTTCGACCTGATCGCCGAGGCCGCGACGCCGAACGCCGCGGAGATGGACGCCCTGATCGATGCGCTGGGGGCGCTGGAGGGCGTGGAGAGGACGACATCATCGATCGTGCTGTCGACGAAGATCGATCGGTAGGGGGTGCGGTTCTTGGGGGGCCAATCCTGAGGGGTTCAGGCCTCGGATTCCTCCCCTGCCCGCTCCGCCCGCTGCAGGTCCCGCAACGGCCGCCAGCTGATCCTGACAACCCCCGCCTCGTCCATCAGCGCCGCGATCGCCGGATCGGCCAGCACCACCGCGTCATTGGCCCGGATATCCGGGTGGTCGGGGTCGTAGGCGCGGAGTTCGGGGCCGTCGTCGACGGGGTGGGCGTACACTTCCGAGACGCCGGCGGCGACGCCGGGGATGCGGGCCTGCAGCACCTCGCGGGTGTCGCGGGGCCAGGGAGAGATGAAATTCTCGTTGTAGAGCAGGCCCCGCGCCGTCGCCCGCTGGCGGCCCTGGAACCCCAGCACTTCGTCCTGGCGGCGGCCAGGCATGCGCAGGGGCAGGTCGAACTCTTCGGCCAGGCCGAGGTAGATGTCGAAGAAGCGCGGGTCGATCTGGACGGTCCCCATGTGCGAGTCGAGGTGGGTGGGCTGCAGGCCCCAGGCCATGGCCTGCTGGATCTGGGCCTTGCATTCGGCGAAGGCCTCGGCGAGGTCGGCGCGGCGATAGACCTCCTCGATGGTGGCGGGCATGAAGCCCTCGTCGTCGTGCAGGGATTTGCCGCCGGTGAGGGCGCGCCAGCGATAGCCGGGATATTCGCAGGTCAGGGTCAGGTGGACACCAATGTCGCGCCCCTGCCCCATCCGCACCGCCTCCCGCGCCCACGGACAGGGGACCATGAGGGTGGCGCTGGTGGCGACGCCTTGGTCCAGGGCGCGCAGGATGGCGGTGTTGGCGGCGTGGCTGGAGCCGAAGTCGTCGCAGTTGACGATCAGCAGGCGCGCGTCGGCGGCATAGCCAAGGCGCTGGGCCAGGTTGGGGGTTGGTGCGTCCATCGATCCTCTTTTTCCAGCCTCAGTCGCCGCCGACCAGGTCGCGTCGGGCCTTTTCCAGTTCCTCGGCGTAGCGGCGGGTGGCGTAGGCTTCCGACAGCAGGCCCAGCACGTCGCGCCGGTCGTCCAGCACCACCAGTTCGTCGCTCTCGGTGACGTCGAAGACCTTCATGATCTCCTTGATGTCCATGTCCGGGCGCAGCCAGTCGTCTGCGTGGGTGGTGTTTTCGCCGACGAACCCTTCGCCGTCCTCGTCGGCATAGACCTTGGAGACGGCCACCAGCCCCGCATACTGGCCGGTGTCGCCCAGCGCCACGACCCGGCGCGTGGAGCCCAGGGGGAAGCGGCGACGGAACTCCGACAGGGG
>FSUP01000473.1_pt1 | contig 10753 bp, 4 predicted proteins | sample 1637431 | NCBI WGS metagenome assembly FSUP01 (sample SAMEA3914816, study PRJEB12502) | metagenome | biome: forest; material: soil | place: USA | collected 2011-09-16 | depth 0.3 m | reverse complement strand
TGTTAAGTCCTTCGACGCTGAGAGAGATGGCGTCGTTGAGCTTATAGGACATCGAGAAGTCCACGAAGGTCGTCGGCCTCTTGCCCGAGACGTCGACGTTGTACGAAGACGGCACCGCCGTCAGGTACTTGTCGCGATAGGCTACCGAGACCCGAGCCTGGAACGGCCCTTCTTCGTAATAGATCGTGCCGTTGTAGGCGTTCTTGGACAGGTTCAGAAGATCGCGAGACACCGTGGCCGCCCCCGAGGAGGTGGTCAGGAAGTAGTCGATCTTCGAATTGACGTAGGTGTAGTTGGCCAGAATGCCGAGGTTCTTGAGCTTCCAGGGCAGGAAGGTCAGCGGCTGCTGGTAGTTCAGCTCGAAGCCCTTCAGCGGGCCGCCGGGGGTGTTGATCACGTTGGAGATGTTGAAGTCGTCGTTGACGTTCACGCCGGTGCCCGCCAGCAGACTGGCCGGCAGGCCGGTGCTCGAATAGGGCGCCACTATCGTGATGTTCTGCACGTAGGTGCTGATGTCCTTGTAGAACACCGCGCCCGACACGATCGCGCCGCGCGAGGGATACCATTCAATCGCGAAGTCGTAGGTCTTGGCGCGATAGGGCTCGAGCATCGGGTTGCCGGTCGAGACCGAACGCGACCCGCCCGCCACGCTGACATTGGTGGCGGCCGACAGGCTGCCCAGGCCCGGACGCGACATCACCTTGGCGGCGCCGAAGCGCAGGATGACGTCGTCGCGCGGTTCGATCACCAGGTTCAGCGACGGTAGGACGTCGTCGTAGGAGCGCCCGACCGTGGTCAACTGGAAGCCGGCCGGATCCACCGTGACAGGCACCGTGGCGAAGAAGGTCGAGCTCTGGTCGGTCTTGACGTAGCGCACGCCGACGTCGCCCCGCACCGGCAGGCCCATCACGTCGAGCTTGAAGGCGCCCTGGACGTAGCCGCCCTTGTCCTTCTCATCGACCGAGCGGTTGTCGCCGCGGGCGCTGGAGGTGGTGCTCGACAGGGCGAAGCGACCGCTGTTGCTGAAGATGTCATAAGCCTTGGCGATGGCGTCGCGGCTGGGGCTGGCCCAGCAGGACGGCGTGCCCGCCGGCAGGTTCAATCCTTGCAGGCCGCACCATTGCTCGGTCAGCGAGGTCATGTTGTAGCCGGCCGGAATGGCTGGGATGTTGCCCTCGCCCGCCGCCAGGCGCTGGCCCTTGCCGACGAATTCGTAGTCCTTGATGTTCACGCCGGCCTTCAGCGTAATGTGCTCGTTGAACTCGTACTTCGCATCGAACTGGGCGACCTTGTACTTGTTGTCGTTCCAGTTGGGGCGCAGGCGGATGTCCGGACCGGTCGGGCCGGTGCCGCCCGGCTGAGTGAAGGTCGGGCCGATGTACCAGGCGTTCGGATCGGTGACGTCGAAGCCGTAGTTGATAGCCGGGAAGTTCTGGCCGTTGGGCCGCAAGTCGTAGGAATAGTTGTCGCTGTTGGGGCGATCCATCTGGGCGATGTAGTCGAGCGCGTTGTCGAAGTCGTTCGACACGTAGCCGACAAGGCCCGAGACCGAGAACTTGTCATTGAACTCGTGCTTGCCGTTCAGCGTCCACTGGGTGAACTCGGTGTCGTACTGATCGAGATAGTTTTCGGAACGCAGATCGACGTTGTCGAACAGGCCGTAGATGGCGGTGTTGTTGCCATCGAGCGTGATATCGCGGACGACGGTTTCGGGCTTGCCACCCTGCGAGGCGCCGCGGCTGAAGCCGATGGCCTCGAGCTGCCGCTCGTTCCGCTGACCCTTGAACCGCGAGTACAGCATGTCGAAGCTGACTTCGGTCTGGTCGCTGGGCCGCCATTGCAGCGAACCGGTCAGGCCCAGACGCTTGGTCTCCAGTTCGTATTGCTGATAGCGCAGGAAGCGCGGATAGCGGGTCGTCGCCAGGCTCGCGGTCGTGTAGGCGGCGGTGTTGGTGCCGGCGCAGAGGGCGGGATTGGTCGTCGGATTGCACCAGCCGCCGTCGGCGTTGCCCTGGTTGAACAGGCCGGTGCTGGCGCCGTTCTGACGAGTCCCCTTCTCCGAATAGGCCACCGAGAACAGGGCCCCGAGGGTGTCGTCGTGGAAGGTGTCGCTGATCAGAAACGCCATGCGCGGATCGTACGACTTGGACAGATCGTTGTAGCCTTCCTTCAGGGAGCCCCCGAGCTTGAAGCCCCGGTAGTCGAAGGGGTGGCCGGTGCGCAGGTCGACGGTGGCGCCGAGCGAGCCTTCCTCGACATCGGCCGACGGGGTCTTGCGCACGTCGATCTGGCTGAACAGCTCGGAGGCGAACACGTTGAAGTCGAAGCCGCGACCGCGGCTGGAGCCGGTGGTCGCCTGGGCCTCGATGCCGTTGATGCGAACGCGGGTGAACTCTTCGGACAGGCCCCGAACCGACAGGTTGCGGCCCTCGCCGCCGTCTCGGGTGATGGCCACGCCCGGCACCCGCTGGATCGCTTCGGCCAGGTTGTTGTCGGGGAACTTGGCGATGTCCTCGGCGACGATCGAGTCGACGGCGCCGGTGCTGGCGCGCTTGAGCTCGATGGCCTTCTCCAGGCTGCTGCGGAAGCCGGTGACGACGACGGCCTCGACCTCCGTGGAGGCGCCGCTCGGCGCCGGCGCCGTCTGGGCGAACGCGGAGCCCGCGGACATCAGCGCGCTCGCGCCGACCGCGCCCAACAAGATCATGCGACGTCGCGCGCCTGGAAACTTCGTCTTCGAGAAAGTCATTGCGTCTTCCCTCCCTGGGTTGACGCCGGTCGCTCTTTTTGGCTGGCGAGCCGGCGGTCAGTGGTTTGGTGTGATGAACGTTCGCCGGTTCAGGCGTTCAGACCGGCGCGAAGGAAAAGGGGAGCGGCCGCGTCGGCCGGCTCCCGAGGCCCACGGGGGAGTGCCGGGCCTCATTGATGAAATTCGCGAAAAGGCATGCGCAACCGTGCAGGCGCGCGAAGGCCGTCTTGGACATCGCTTCCTCTCCAAAATGATACCGGTGTCATTTGGCGACCGCCATGCCCGGCATTCTCGTCCCCGCGGCGAACCGAACAGGATTGAGTCCAAACTTCGGCAAACTCGGAGAGGTGTCAACGGAATTGTGCCAGCGCTGGCACTAATTGTCAGTCAATTGCCACAGACCGCTTCCTCAAGGTAGCGTGGCCCTAGAAAGTCGCCTCAGGCGGCAGGGCTGGCGGTGCTGTCGCGAACCACCACGGTCAGGTCCAGAACGTCCACGACCGTCGAAACTTCCTGGTCCAGGGGGCGGTCGATGCGCGCCAGAAGACGTCGCATGGCCTCCTGGGCGATGAGACGCATCGGACGGCGGATCGTCGTCAGGGCGGGCGTGAGCATGTTGGCGATGTAGCTGTCGTCGAAGCCGGCCACCGACAGGTCTCCGGGTATCGATAGTCCCAGGCGGGCTGCCGCCTTGAAGACGCCGGCCGCCATGGAATCGTTGCTGGCGAAGATCGCCGTTGGCCGATCGGACCTCGACAGCAACCGCACGCCGCAGTCGAGGCCCGAGGTGAAGCTGTAGTCCCCCTCCTCCGCGATCAACTGGCAATCGCCATGCGCGGCGATGACCTCCTCGAAGCCGGCTTCGCGCTCGCGAGCCGACTGGAAACGATGGGGACCGGAAATGAAGCCGATGCGCCGGTGCCCGAGATCGACCAGATGCCGCGCCATCAAGCGCGCGGCGTCGCGCTCGCGAGCGATCACCATGTCGCCGGCGACCGGCACCGAAGTGATGAACAGCCCGGGCACGCCCAGACCGAGCAACACGTCGTGGATCTCGGCCCGTTCGGAGATCGGGGGAATGACGATCGCCCCGTCGATCCGGGATCGGCCCACGAAGGCGGCGATGTCGTCCAGAAGGTCCGGCGCGTCGTAGCGGCACGGGTGGATCACCACCTCAAACCCCCGCGGGCCACAGACCTCAACCATCCCCCGCTGCACCTCGTCCAGAACCAGGGCGTTGGGGTCGTCATAGACCAGGCCGACGAGGAAGGACTTGCGCGTGGCCAGCGCCCGGGCCCGGGCGCTGGGTGTGAACCCCAGGCTGGCGATCACCGCCAGGACCTTCGCACGCGTTTCCTTGTTGACCTTCGGCGAAGTGTTGAGCACCCGGGAGACGGTCCGCAGCGACACGCCAGCGGCTTCGGCGACGTCGTTGATAGTGGTCTTTCGCATTTAAGCGGACGTCCAGAAGATCAGGCCAGACTGTGCTGTTGCAGGTTCCCCTCCTCCTGTCGAGTTGGCCGCGCGTCCGACTCCGGGATGTCCGGGTCGCGCCGGCAGGAGACTTTGCGCTAGGACGGGGAACAGGACGTTCGGTTCGCGCTAGTCGCCCCTATGGAAGGCAAGCAGGCCGCGGTTTCCAAGAACTCCGACGCCGGATACAGCGGCCGGTCATTGCGATCCTCGAGATCCGGTCCAGCCGTCCAGGATGTTCGGAATCGTGTAGGCCCGCGCCTGCGCGGCCGTCAGTTGCCGGCGCCGTTTGGACATCTTGCCCGCGCCCGGTCCCTGGCTGGCGTACTCGAATAGCCGTGCGTCCTCGGGCTCGAACATCGTGCGGCGACCGCCCTTGAGATTGTAGTGCATCGGGTACCAGCCCTCCGGCACGATGTGGTCGTCCATCCAGCAGCGCACGAAGGCCGCCTGCCCTACGGCGTCGGGATTGCCATAACGCCCGTCGGGAAACGTCGTGGTGTGCCGCCAGGGCCGGCCCAAGGCCATGGTGTGATCGGGCATGTCGGCGTCGCGGGTCAGCCGGCAGTCCAGGAACACCAGGCCGAACCGCTGGTGGCGGTCGGTGTCGGGCGCGGCGATGAAGCCGTGGAAGTCCTTGCCCGGCCGGGTGCGCGAGCGGATCTCGCAGCGATCGAACACCGCCCTGCCCATGCCGTAGATGAAGTCGACGCAGCCGCTGATGTAGCAGCGCCGAAACAGGCTGCGGCCGGCGTCGGTGAACAGGGTGTCCTGCCAGCCGGTCAGCGCCACGTCCTCGAAGAAGGCCTGGTCCGAGCCCTTCCCCAACTTCAGGGCCGTGGCCTGGGCGCCGCTGGCCCCGGTGCGGTCGTAGTCGACGTCCGGCGGCATGTGGCCCGGATAGTCGAAATCGTTGGCGATGGTCAGCCGCTCGGCCCGGAAGCCGGGAGCCAGGACCGTGACCGTGGCGATCTCGGCCGGCCCGCCGGGGCGGTTTCGGCCTCCGGCGTATTCGTTGAAGACGATGAGGCTGGACGCGCGCCCCTCGCCGACCAAGTGGATATTCGGCTTGGCGACGGTGACCTGCTCGCGCCAGGTTCCGGCGGAAACCCGGATGCGGAACGGACGGGCGCCGTCGGCGGGCGCGGCGTCGAGCGCCGCCGCCAGGGTGCGGAACCCCTTGGCGCCGCCACGATCCCGCCCGTCGCGGTCGAGCACAGCGTCGAAGGGCTGTCGGGCGGCGGCCCGGACGGACCCCGCCGCCAGAGCGGTCAGGGCCCCGCCGGCCAGCAACACGGTCCGGCGATCATGCAGCATCGACATGGGGGCTCCCCGAAAAGCTTCGGGACGCGACGCAAGCCGCGTCCCAGGTCGCCATCAGTAGGTGTAGCGGAAGCCGACGAAGAACTCGCGGCCGGTCTCGTGGTAGAACGACACCAACTCGCTGGAGTCGTAGTACTGGTCCTGGATCTCGTTGGTCAGGTTCACCGCTTCGAAGGTGAAGGCCAGGTTCTTGGTCCAGTTGTAGGTGGCCGAGGCGTCGATGTTCATGGTCGCCTTGGTGCCCTCGACGTCGGATCCGTTACGCCCTGGGATCTGCGTCAGGTACTTGCTGCGATAGGCCGCCGAAACCCGGCTGCTGAACTTGGAATCCTCGTAGTAGAGCGTGGCGTTGTACGAGGTCTTCGACAGGTTGGTCAGCTGCCCCTTGGCCGCCACCGCGCCGGTCGAGGTCAGGTAGGTGACCTCGGACGTGACCCGCGTGACGTTGCCCAGGAAACCGAACTTGTCGAACGGGGCCGGCAGGAAGGTGAAGGGCTGCTGGTAGTTCAGCTCGATCCCCTTCAGCGGGCCGCCGGGGGTGTTGATCGAAGTGCTGAACTGCCAGACCGGCAGGTCGGGCGAGCAGCCCGGCGTGGTGCCGCAGGCGGCGACCGCGGCGCTGTCGGGCAGGCCGAACGGGTTGGCGTCGAACGTCGACAGCGGCGAGGTGTAGCTCTGAACGAAGGTGCTGATGTCCTTGTAGAAGAACGCCGCCGACAGCAGGGCCTGTGGCTGGAAGTACCATTCGAACGCCAGGTCGTAGGTTTTGGCGCGATACGGATCCAGGAACGGGTTGCCCGAAGTGACCGTCTTGGTGCTGCCCGTGCCGATGTTGATGCCCGGAGTCAGCGACCCGAGGTTCGGGCGTGACATGACCTTGGCCGCGCCGAAGCGGATCAGGAATTCCTCGGTCGGCTCGATCACCAGGTTCAGTGCCGGCAGGAAGTCGTTGTACGTCCGCGTGGCGGTCGAGCCCGAGATGGTCTGGTAGTTCACGCCGCTGACGGTGGTCGGCACGACGCCGTAGCCCAGCGACTTCTGGCGGGTCTGAACGTAGCGGAAGCCCACGTCGCCGCGCACCGGCACGCCCCAGGCGTTGAACTTGAAGTCGCCCTGTAGGTAACCCGTCGTGTCCCACTCGTTGACGGTGTAGTTGCTGCCCAGGCTGGGCTCGACGCCCAGATTGTACATGCCGCAGCCGGAGGTGAAGCAGGCGGTCTTGAACGGGCTGACCCACACCGTGCCCGGCGTCGAGGTGACGGCGCTGTTGTAGGACGGATCGTTCATGTGCAGCGCGCCGATCGCCGCGTTCAGGTCGGGCGTGATCCATGAGCTGACGTTGCCGGCGGGCAGGCCCAGGCTCGAGAAGTCGATGGTCTGGGCGTAGGACGAGCGGGGGATGTTGCGCAGCGCGGCCAGGGTCACCGGATTGACGTTGGCCGTGGTGCCGTTCGAGCGCGCCAGGGCGACGCTGTCGGTCTCGTAGGCCTTGTAGGCCAAGCCGCCCTTGAGCTTGAGATTGTCGTTCCACTCGTAGGCGCCGTCCAGTTGGGCGGTCTTGTAGGTGTTGTCGACGAAGCCCTGGACCATGCGGATCTCGGCCAGGGTCCAGGCGTCGGCATTGGTGGTGTCGCCCGTGCCGTAGGTGATGACCGGATAGTCGTCGCCGCGGCTGTAGTCGTAGGTGTAGCCCTGAACGTTGTACTGGTCCCACTGGACCGTGTTCTGGACCGGGTTCTTGAACTCGGACTTCGAGTAGCCCAGCACGCCGTGGATCTTGAACTTGTCGGTCAGTTGGTGCTCGCCGTCGAGGGTGAACTGCTTGAACTCGGTCTCCAGCTCGTCGTGGCGCTGCTCGGTCTTCAGGTCGATGTTGTTGAATGTGCCCTTGGTCATCACCGGCAGGCCGCTGCGCGGCGAGGTGATCGTGTAGTCCAGCACATCGACCTGGTTGATGCCGCACGAGGCCGGCGAGGTCGGCGTGCAGGCGCCGGCGGTCTGGGGCGTGAAGGTCTCCAGGAAGTCCTCGTTCCGCTCGCCCTTGAAGTCGGCGTAGAGGACGTCGAACGTAAACAGCGTCTTGTCGCTGGGCGCCCATTGCAGCGAGCCGGTCGCGCCCAGGCGATCCTGCGTGTTCTTGTACCAGTCGAAGCGCGGGATGCGCGGATGCACCGCGGCGTTGGCCTCGGCGCAGGCCGCGGCGTTGGTCGCGCAGGTCACGCCTTTCACGCTGCGGAAGCCCGGCGAGGTGGCCGTGCCGCTCTGCCAGCGTACGGTGCTCGTCCCCTCGTCCAGCAGGTCGCGCTCGGAATAGGCGACCGAGAACAGCGCCCCGATGGTGTCGTCGCGCCAGGTGTTGGAGATCAGGCCGGCGATGCGCGGCTTATATTTATTGGCCAGGTCGTTGTAGCCCTCCTTGCCCGACAGCGCGAAGTTGAAGCCGCGCTTGTCGAACGGATGGGCGGTGCGAAGGTCGACCGTCGCGCCCAGCGAGCCCTCCTCGGTCTCGGCCGAGGCGGTCTTCTGCACCGTGATGCGGTTGAAAAGGTCCGAGGCGAAGACGTTGAAGTCGAATGAGCGGCCACGGTTCGTGCCGCCCGAGGCGTCGGTGCCGCCCGAGGTGCTCAGCGCTTCCATGCCGTTGATCCGCACCCGGGTGAACTGAGCGCCCAGGCCGCGCACCGAGATCTGGCGCCCCTCGCCGGCGTCGCGGGTAATCGCCACGCCCGGGATGCGTTGGATGGATTCCGAAAGGTTCAGGTCGGGGAACTTGGCCATGTCTTCGGCGTAAATGGCGTCGACCGCCGCCGCCGAGGAACGCTTCACGTTCAGCGCCTGGGCCAGGCTGTTGCGAAAGCCGGTGACCACGACGGCCTCGACCGTGCTGTCGTCCGCGGGCGGTGGCGTCGCCTGGGCGTGGGCCACGCCGCCGATCGCCAGCAGCAGGCCAAGGCTGGCGCCGCCGCAGAACAGGCGCGCGCGCAAGGGTCCGGATGATTGCCGCATTTTCGTCCCTCCCAGGATCTGGTGCTCTTTATGACACCGGTATCATTGGTCCCGCATGTTGCGACCGCCTTCCATTTTTATCAAGGCGAAAGCTCGCTCCGATCGAAGATCGACCAAGGCCGACCTCTAGGGTCAAGCTTGCGCGAGGCCGCGCATCGCAACCCGGTCGGTGGCGCTTCCCGTTGTTTATTTGCAATAAATAGGCCCGCCGAAGCTGCTCCGCGAACCGTGCCCTGACGAACCTTCGATCATCTGAGGGCCGCCACGGACGTCGCAGGATCGGCTTTGCCAAATACCATTTTATGGCATAGAAACCCATATAATGAAAATGACACCGGTTGCAGTGGCGTTTTGCGGAGGAAAATCGTGAGGTTCCAGCCCATTTCGCCCCTGGCCCGTATCGTGGCCGCGACTCTGGCGGGCGCCACGCTCGGCGCGGGATTCGCCGCCCCCGCCATCGCGGCCCATTCCAAGCCGGCGGTCGCCGCCGACCCTGGCGCCGTTCCCTCCCCCGATGCGGTGCTGACAGTCCTCAACCGCGCCAACGCCGCCCAGATCCAGGCCATGCGCGCCGAGCCCTTGCCGGTGTCGACCGGCGGCGCCGTGCGCGAGATGTCGTCGAACTGGGTGTCGGCCACCTACTATGTCGGCGCCGCCCGCCTGGCCCGGGTTACCAACGACAAGGCGACTCTGGTCTTCCTCAGCGAGGCGGCCGAGCACTTCAACTACGGCCTGCGCGGCTCGCGGTCGCCCAAGTTCATGTTGAACGCCGACGAGTGGGCGATCGGCGACCTCTACGAGGAACTCTACGCCCGCCGCAAACAGCCCGGCGTCGTCATGCCGCTGCGCCAGCGGCTGGACTGGTCCCTGCCCCACCTGACTCGCACGCCGATTCCGCAGCACCTGGTCTGGTGGTGGAGCGACGCCCTGTTCATGGCCCCGCCCGTCCTGGCGCGGATGAGCGCCCAGACCGGCGACAAGACCTATCTCGACGCCATGGACAAGCAGTGGTGGCGCACCTTCGCCCGCCTCTACGATCCGGACGAGAGCCTCTATTTCCGCGACGAGCGCTTCATCGAGCGACGCGATGACAAGGGCCGCAAGCTGTTCTGGTCGCGCGGCAACGGCTGGGTCATGGGCGGCATGGCGCGCGTGCTGGAATCCATGCCGGCCGACTACGGCTCGCGCCCGCGCTACGTCTCGACCTTCCAGGCCATGGCTAAGCGCGTGGCCGACTTGCAGCGAGCCGACGGCCTGTGGGCCTCCAGCCTGATGCAGCCGGACCTGTTCCCCGAGGCGGAGACCTCCGGCTCGGCGTTCTTCGTCTACGCCCTGGCCTGGGGGATCAATCACGGCGTCCTCGACCGGGCGACCTACCTGCCCCACGTGACCAAGGGCTGGGCCGCCCTGGAAGCCCAGGTCCTGCCCAGCGGTATGATCGGCGCGGTGCAGAAGACCGGCGACCAGCCCGTCACCACCGCACCCGGCGACATCGGGCCCTACGGCACGGGTGCCTTCCTGCTGGCCGGACTAGAGGTCATGAACCTGGGCAAGCCGTCGACCGTCCTGCCTCTGGCCGAACCGGCCCAGGACGCGCCGGAGTTCGTGATCGCCACCACGCCGACACCCGCCCTGCCCAGGACCGTGCAGGGCTCCCCCGAGGAGACCGCTCGCCACGCCGTCGAGATGAAGGCCGTGGCCGCCTTGGCCTATGATCCGGCGATCGAGGGTCCGGACCTGACCCTGGCCGCCGTCCCACCGGCCGCGCCCGGCCAGCCGACGCCGCCCAAAATGATCTATCGCCTGGCGCCGCCACCGGCCGGTCAGGACAAGCCGCGCGCCACGGTGCGCTATGCGCCCGAGCGGCTGGGCGACATCCTGTGGGAGAACGACCGCACGGCCCACCGCATCTATGGTCCGGCCCTGGAACTGGCCGAGCCGCCTTCGACCTCGGGCGTCGACGCCTGGGGCAAGAGCGTCCGCTACCCGTTCATGACCCGCCAACTGCGCACCGGCGACCAGCACGCCTATCACGGCGAGGGCATCGACTATTACAACGTCGGGACCTTCCGAGGGGCCGGCGGCCTGGGTGTTTGGGACGGCGGCAAGCTGTGGGTCTCGCGCAACTGGAAGTCCTACAAGATCCTCAAGGACGGTCCCGAGGTCGCCTCGTTCAAGGTCGACTACGCCCCGTGGCAGGCC
>FSUP01000676.1_pt1 | contig 10787 bp, 8 predicted proteins | sample 1637431 | NCBI WGS metagenome assembly FSUP01 (sample SAMEA3914816, study PRJEB12502) | metagenome | biome: forest; material: soil | place: USA | collected 2011-09-16 | depth 0.3 m | reverse complement strand
TTTCGCCGCCCCGCCGCCTTGGGCGCCGGCGGCGACTCCAGCCCCAGGCGGGGCAGGACATGGTCGATATGGGCATCCAGGCACTGGGCCTGGCGCCACGCGGCCGCCTTGGCGCCAGCGTGAGCCTTGAGCGCCGGCAGCCGCTCGATCGCCGTCCTGACAGCCGCTGCTATGGCCATGGGGTCGTCGAACATCGCGCCGGCGCCCCACCCCTCGGCCAGGCGGTCGGCCATCCAGGTCCGCGCAGGCGTCACCACCGGCACTCCGGCCGCCGCCGCGTCGGCGAAGATGCCCGACGGCATCAGAGCGTAAGCACTGGGCTCGTATGGCTGAACGATCAGGTCGGACTCTATGAGGCGCTGGAAGTAGGCGTCGGTGGCCAGGGCGCCGATGTGCAACAACACCTCGGCGTTGGATCGGAGCGCACCCAGTTGGCTCGCGATTGCATCGGCTCTGGCGTGGGTCGACACCTGGACGAAGATGCGGGCGACGGGCGCGACCTGGCATATCTGCGCGATGACGTCGCCCAGGGCGGCGCCGCCTTTCTGGTCCCGGTCCAGGCCCAGGAAGCTGATGCGCACGCGGCCGTCTTCGCCCTGCACAGGCCGTGGCATGGGGTCGGGATAGAATTGGTGCAGCGGCGCGGGCGGGCATGCGACCTGCGCCAAGTCCTCGATCAACCGGCACAGACGGCCCTCGACGGCGGTCATCGCCAGGCCTTGTGGGCCGGTCAGCGCCCGCAGCCGTCGCGCCGCGAAGCGAAAGTAGCTGAAGTCACCGTGGACGGTGCGGCGGTCTGCGTCGGCCGCCCAGCCGGGTTCCGGCCGCACGAAGTTGAACAGCAGCTTCGGACGGACAGCGGGCGTCAGGGTCGCGAGCCAGGACGCGGCGCCGTTCATGATGCCCGCGTTCGCCCACGGAAAGGCGATCAGGTCGGGCGGATCGTCTTCGCCGGTCCAGGCCTCTTCGCAGGCCTGCGCCGTGCACTCGCCGCGCAGGGTGAAGTCGGTGAGGGAGGCGATGTCCGGAGACTGGGACTCGCGGCCTTCCTCCGCCGTCATATAGCGTCCGACGATTTCGGGGGTCAGTGCGAAGATACGCCGCGCGCCCAGGCTCTCGGCGATGGCGGGGTCACAATCCCGGTGCCCGAACAGGCCAAGCGCGACGCCCCGCGCCGCGCATGCGCGCACCCAGCCCTGGCTCTCCGTGTAGACATGCCCCGCCCCTTCGGTCAGCTCGGGATGCATCACGAAGAGCTTGTTCAGGACGGCCATTGCGGGCGGATGAGCTTTCGAGCGTTGCCGTAACGCCCAACCTCCGACGCGGCTCGCCGCCTGTCGAGTGAATTGCGTGCAATGGGCCGTCTAGAACTCGGCGCGCACAGTGGCGCCGAAGGTCCGAGGCGTGCCAAGCTGGCCGGAGAAGCCGTAGGCCGCCGCGCCGACGATCGAGGCGGAACCGAGGGTCTGGAAGTAGCGCTTGTCGAAGGCGTTGTTGACCCAGACGGCGACGTCATAGCGCTCGCCCACCTTGGCCCCCAGCCGGGCGTTGACGAGGCCGTAGGCGGGGATCAGGGCGCCGGGGCTGTCCTGCACGTCGCCATAGACGCTGGAGCGGTAGGAATACTGGGCCTGGATGTAGGGCTTCAGCGATCCGCGGGCGGGGAATTCGTAGCGGGCGGCGGCGTTGACCACCCACTTGGGCGCCTCATAGACCGGCCGGCCGGTGAGGCTGGCCACGGTTCCCGCCGGCAGGACCACGCCAACCGGCGCGGGCGGGTTGGCGTAGCTGATGTAGCGGGTGTCGTTGTAGGAGGCGTTGGCCGACAGATCGAGCCTGTCGGTGACGTGCCAGGCGACCTCGCCCTCCACGCCCTTGGCCCGGATGTCGCCGACGTTGGCCAGGTAGGAGCGCACCCCCGGTGGGGCGATGTTGGCCTGCAGGCCGTTCAGCCGCGTGGTGAAGGCGTCGATGTTGAAGTCGACGCGGTGATGGAACAGCGACGACTTGAACCCCGCCTCCCAGTCTCCCACCGTCTCCGGTTGCAGCACCAGCGGGATTCCGGGTGACACCGCCGCGTTCAGGTTCAGTCCCGCGGCCTTGTAGCCGGTGGAATAGGAGACGTAGACCATGGCGTCGTCGGTGATCTTGTAGGCGCCGCTGACCAGGTAGGACCAGTTGCCGTTCTTCACCGTGACGTCGTAGGCGAAGGGGACCGAGGTGGCGGCGTAGGGCGTGCCCACCGTGGAGGTCTTGGTGATCCCGTGGCGCTGGTCGTGGGTGTAGCGGACGCCGGCGGTGAGGGTCAGGCGGTCGGTGACCTTGTAGTTGGCCTGGCCGAACACCGCCTGGCTGTCGGTCACCGCCAGGGTGTCGCCGATGTACTGTGAGCCTGGCGCGATGGTCACCGCCGCGGCGCTCGGGTTCGCAAGCCTCAGGTAGGTCGTGTAGAAGGCGCTGGCGTCGTAGCCGAACTGGTTGAGGATGTAGTGATCCCGCAGCCGCTGATGGAACAGGTAGACGCCGCCCTGCCAGGTCAGCCGGCCGGGCTTTGAAGCCAAGCGGAATTCCTGGGAATACTGCTCGTCCTTGGTCTGGGCGACGTTGACCTGGATGATGTCCAGGGGTGTGCCGTCGCTGTCCTGCAGTGGGTGGAAATGCCAGTAGCGATAGGCGCTGATCGAGGTCAGGTCCGCGAAACCCAGGTCGTACTTGGCCTGCGCCGAGAAGGCGTGCTGGTCGGTCAGCATCTGCTGGGGCGCGTTGTTCTGGGTGTAATCGAGGCTGGCTGTGGGCGTGTAGCCGAGCGCTGTGAGCGCCGCCTTGGTCCGTGCGGTCGCGGCGCCCGCGCTGTTGGGCAGGACGGACTTCAGGACGCTGACGCAGCAGGTGTCGTCCTCCACCGAGTATTCGCCGCTGAGACGCAGGGAGAACTTCTCCGAAGGCGTGATCAGGAACTGCAGCCGCGCGCCGCTGCGCCCGACGCTGTTGGCGGCCGCGCCGGTCTTGGTGTTGGGAAGGACGCCGTCGCGGTGGGTGGTGAAGGCGGTCAGCCGCGCGGCCACCTTGTCGTCGATCAGGGGCCCGGTGAGGCTCAGGCGGACCTGGCCGTAGTTGTAGTTGCCGTAGGACGTCTCGACCACGGCGGCGGGCCGGAAGCTGGGGGCCTTGGTGGTGATGTTCAGCACGCCGGCGGAGCTATTTCGGCCGAAGAGCGTGCCCTGGGGGCCGCGCAGCACCTCCACCTGGTCGATGTCGATCAGGTCGGCCAGGGCCATGCCGGGGCGGCCGAGGTAGACGCCGTCGACGTAGACGCCGACCGAGGTGTCCAGGCCGTCGGAGGCGGTGGAGACGCCGATGCCGCGGATGCCGACCGAGGAGTTGCGGGGGTTGGAGTTGAAGGCGACCAGGCTGGGAACCTGGTTCTGCACATCGGCCAGGGTGTAGGCGCCGGTCTTGGCCAGGCTGTCGCCGGACAGGGCGGTCAGGGGGATGGGGACGTCCAGGGCGCGCTCGGACTGGCGGCGGGCGGTGACGATCAGTTCGTTGACGGCGACTCCGGTGTCGGCGTCGGCGTCCGCGGCGAGGGCGGCGGCAGGCGTAGACAGGGCGAGGGAGGAGAGCAGGGCGGTCTTGAGAGACGGTCGCATTGTTGTTTTTCCGGCGGGTTGGGACGTGGCCCTGGCCGGTTTTTGGTCGTTCAAATCATATCAAGTCAATATGATATAGGCCGCATTCCTTCTCGGTATAGCTATAGTTTTTCTGCGCCACCGCCCGGCTTGGCGGAGGCGAGCGGGTCGAAAAATCCCACGCAGCTCAAAGGCTTGGGGTGGGCGTCGTCATGGGGCGGGGGATCCACTATTTATGCAGTGGATTCGCTGGTCTGGGAATATCTCGATGCTGTCGCAAAGGTGCCGCTACGCGCTGAAGGCCATGATCAACCTGGCCAGGGCCGAGGGTGTGTCGCGGCAGGTGAGCGCGATCGCGACAGAGGAGAGCATTCCGCGCAAATTCCTGGAGGCGATCATGTCGGACCTGCGCCGCGGGGAGCTGGTGGACAGCGCGCGGGGCAAGACCGGCGGCTATCGGCTGGCCAGGCCGTCGGACCTGATCACCTTCGGCCAGATCATCCGCCTGACCGACGGGCCGCTGGCGCTGCTGCCCTGCGCCAGCCGCAACTTCTACAAGCGCTGCGACGACTGCCCGGACGAGACCGCGTGCGTGCTGCGCCGGATCATGGCGGACGTGCGTAACGAGGTCTCCGAGATCCTCGACCGCACGACCCTGGCCGACGCTGTGAGGTCTCCCGGTGCGGAGCTGTTGCTGGCGCAAGGGGGCGCAACGACGGCGCAATAGGCCCTGCTGGGCGGATAGGAGGCCTGTCGTTGACATCGGGAAGGGGCGGGCCGCCGCAGGACGTCTGGCAGCTGGCATAGAATTTCTGCCGCCACCGTCGTAGCGAACCGGCGTTGACAAACATATCAATCCAGTAGGAATTAAACAGGAGCCCGCCGGCAACGGTTGGGCCTTGGGGGCGGCGCCGGCCGCACCTGTCTTCTTCTGGAAGGATATCGCATGAGCAGCGCCGCCACCTTGCTTCGCCCGCAAGCCGGGTCCCTGAGCCAGCCGGGGGCCAAGTCCGCCCCGAAGCGCATCACCGTCGAACCGGTGACGCCAATCATCGGGGCCGAGATTTCCGGCGTCGATCTGCGCGGCCCGCTGGACGCCGAGACGGTGGAGGAGATCCGCGCCGCCATCCGCGATTGGCGGGTGGTGTTCTTCCGCGACCAGGACATCAGCAACGACCAGCTCAAGGCGTTCGGCCGCACGCTGGGCCCGCTGACGCCGGCGCATCCGATCGCGGAGGGCCTGGACGATCATCCGGAGATCTGGGAGCGGGCCATCGAGGAATACCGCGTCCGCCGCACCGAGGATGAGACGCGCGCCATCGGCCGCCGCCCACCTCGCGACTACAAGGGCTGGCACATCGACATCACCTTCGTCGCCAACCCCAACCGCTATTCGATCCTGCACGGGGTGGAGATCCCGGCCTATGGGGGCGACACCCTGTTCTCAAACCTGATCGCCGCCTACGACGGCCTGTCGCCCAAGATCAGGGCCCTGGTCGACGAGCTGAACGCTGTCCACCAGACATCGGGCTATGACACCGGTGGCCGCAAGCCGCGCAAGGATGGGCGAAGCACTGGGCCGTTCGTCTCCCTGCATCCGCTGGTGCGGCTGCATCCGGAGACCGGCGAGCGGGTGTTGTTCTTCAACGCCGGCACGATCACCCACTTCGAGGGCCTCAAGGAGCGCGAGAGCGCCTTCCTGATCGACCTGCTGTACAACGAGATCACCCGGCCGGAGTACCAGGTGCGGTTCCGCTGGCGGCCAAAGTCCCTGGTGGTCTGGGACAACGCCGCGGTGTCCCACGCCGGACCCATCGACTACGCCCAGTTCGACCTGCCGCGGGTGGTGCGCCGCATCACGGTGGCGGGGGACCTGACGGAGGGCCTGAACGGCTTCCGCTCGCGGCCGATCGAGGGCGAGTTGTTCAACGTTCTGGGGTGAGGCGGCGGCCGAGCAGGGCGCTGTCACCTTGGCGGCGGCGCCCGACGTCCTTCGTCGCACCTAGTCCGATAGACGAGCCTCTGGACACCGCGGCGGCTCTACCAATCACATTCGAGGCGCACGCCGTGGCTTCCACCGCAACCGGCATGATGACGATCGTCGGCGTGGCGCTGGCCATTTCGGCGGTGACGCTGCTGGGCGCCGCGCGGGACCATCGGGGCGTGTTCGCGCGGGCGGAGGGGGCTGTCGCCGGCGGCCTGCCGCTGGACGCGCCGATCCCTGAGACGGTCCCGCCGGGGGTAAAGCTGGTGATCGGCGATCCGGTGACCGAGCGGGTGCTGAAGCACACCGGCTGGATCAAGGATCTGACGTTCCAGGTGCAATGGGCCCAGATCACCGGCGGGCCGGCGGTGACCGAAGCCTTCCACGCCAGGGCGCTGGACGTGGGCTCCGTGGCCAACATTCCGCCGATCCACGCCACCTGGGTGGGCATACCGGTGAAGATGATCGCGGTCCGCTTCCGCCAGGACCCGTTGAACCATCCGCTGTTCGTGCTGGCGGTGGCGCCCGGCTCGAACATCCGCGGCCTGGCCGACCTGAAGGGCAAGCGCATCGCCTATAGTCCCGGCCAGGTGCAAGGCGAGATCGTGCTGCGCTCGCTGGAGGCGGCGCACCTGACCACCGCCGACGTGACGCTGGTGGAGCTGCCCAGCACCGGCGGCGACCTCTACATCAACGCCCTGGTCGGCGGGCTGGTGGACCTGGCTCCCATCGGCGCGGGCGCGGCGGCCAAGCACTATGTCGACGGCTATGGCCGCCAGGGAGCGCGGCTGATCCGCCACAGCGACGTACGCGATGACCTGACCGACCTCTATGTGCGCACCGAGACCCTGCGCGACCCAGGCAAGGCCGCGGCGTTGCGGCAGTACGTGATGCTGTGGGCCCGGGCGACGGCGTGGATCGCGGCGCACCCGGACGAGTGGGCGGCGCTGTACTACGAGAAGGACCAGGGGCTGTCGGCGGCCGACGCGGCCTATGTGACACAGGCCAACGGCCGACCGGACATTCCCCGCGACTGGAACGAGGCCATCGCCCTGCAGCAGGCGTCCATCGACCTGATGGCGCGTGAGACGCACCGCAAGGCCTTCGACGCGGCGAGCCTGTTCGACCGGCGGTTTGAGAGGGTGGCGTGGGAGGCGGTGGGGGTGCAGCCGCAGGACCGACTGGCGTCGCTGGCGCCCTTGGCGGCAACCTCCTTCTCTTCCCCCACCGCTTCGCTCGGGGGAAGAGAATCCGGCTCCGACCTCGACCAATCTCGTCCCGTCTCGGCGCTGAAGGAGCCTTGGCCATGAATGCGCTTGCTGGCGTCCGCCTGGAGCTCTCCGAGGAGCTTCCCGGCGACGCATCATTCCGAACCGTGGCCACGGCGCCGGTCGTTCGACGCAAGAGCCGGCGGCTGGGTCCGGGGGAGCCTGTCCGCATGGGCTGGCTGCTGGGGCCGTTCCTGTTGTTGCTGTTCTGGGCCACGGGCTCGGCGGCGGGGTTGATCGATGCGCGGGTGCTGCCGGCGCCCTGGGTGGCGGTGACCACGGCGGTCGACCTGGTCCGTGACGGGCGGCTGCAGGCGAACCTGGCGGTCTCGGCGTTGCGGGCGGGGCAGGGGCTGGTTTGGGGGGTTCTGGCGGGGGTTGCGGTCGCCCTGGTCTCGGGCCTGAGCCAACTGGGCGGCTACGCCCTCGACAGCCTGGTGCAGATCAAGCGGTCCATCCCCACCCTGGCGCTGATCCCGCTGCTGGTGCTGTGGTTCGGCATCGGCGAAGGGATGAAGGTGACGGTGATCGCGCTCTCCGTCTTCGTGCCGATCTACATCCAGACCCACGCCGCCCTGCGGGGCATGGATCTCAAGCACCTGGAACTGGCCGAGACCCTGGGCCTGAGCCGGTTGGGATTCATCCGGCATGTGGTGCTGCCCGGCGCCCTGCCGGGATTCATGACCGGACTTCGGTTCGGGGTGATGGGCGCGTGGCTGGCCCTGGTGGTGGTCGAGCAGCTGAACGCCACCAGCGGTATCGGCTACATGATCAACCTGGCCCGCACCTACGCCCAGTCCGACGTGATCCTGGTGGGGCTAGTGGTGTACGCCCTGCTGGGGCTGGCCAGCGACGCCGTGGTGCGCCTGGCTGAGCGGCGGCTGCTGTCCTGGCGCAGGACCTTCGCCCGATGAGCGCCTCGCATGCCCCGGTCGTCCGCGTCCGCGACCTGGTCCGCCGTTTCACCGCGCGCGGGGTGCTGAACGGCGTCGACCTGGACATTCGACGCGGCGAGTTCGTCGCTCTGCTGGGCCGCAGCGGTTCGGGAAAGAGCACCCTGCTACGCGCGCTGGCTGACCTGGACCACGAGGCGCAGGGGTCCGGCGAGGTGCAGGTTCCTAGGGTGCTGTCGGTGGTGTTCCAGGACGCCCGGCTGCTGCCCTGGAAGCGGGTGCTGGACAATGTGCTCCTGGGCCTCGAGGGGCCGGACGCTCGCGCGCGGGGCCTGGCCGCCTTGGATGAGGTCGAACTGGCCGGGCGGGCGCTGTCGTGGCCGTATGAGCTTTCCGGCGGCGAGCAGCAGCGGGTCGCCCTGGCCCGGTCCCTGGCGCGCGAGCCGGAACTGCTGCTGGGGGACGAGCCCTTCGGGGCGCTGGACGCCCTGACCCGCATCCGGATGCACGCCCTGCTGAGGCGGCTGTCGGCGATCCACAAGCCCGCCGTGCTGCTGGTCACCCACGACGTCGACGAAGCCATCGCCCTGGCCGACCGGGTGGTGGTGCTGGAGGGCGGCAAGCTGGCCGCGGACATCGCCATGCCCAAGGGAGCCGAGGGTGAGGTCGAGCCCGCCGACGTGGCGCGCCTGAAGGTGCGCCTGCTGACCCTGCTGGGGGTGAGCGAGGCCTTCGACGATCCCAAGCCCCTGCCGCCGCGCGACTATCTGCCGCCGCCGGTGACGCCGCTGGACCGTGGTCTGTGAGAGGGGCTGGCCGCAAGCGGGCTAACCGTCCCGGGCGCGTTGAGGCGTTTCTGCGGAGATTGGTCGCTATAATATCCGCATATTAAGCGGAGAATGTCCTTGCCCGTGCAAAGGCTGGCGCCTATAATCTCCGCAAAGGATGCGGCAGATGGCGGAATATATCCATCAGTTAGAGGGCTGGCCCAAGTTTCATTGGAGCGACGAGAAACTGGCTGTGCGCCTTGCGGCTGTCAGTCGCCATCAGGGCCGCCTCATCGGCCGGATGGAGTCTCTTGGGTTTCAGCTTCGCGCTGAAGCCGTTCTCGAAAGCCTCACCGAAGAGGTGACGAAGACGAGCGAAATCGAAGGCGAGACGCTCGACAAGCAGCAGGTTCGCTCTTCAATCGCCCGCCGTCTGGGGATGGACATTGGCGGCCTACGGCCGATCGACCGCAACGTCGAAGGGGTGGTCGAGATGATGCTCGACGCCACGCAGAACTTTGAGGCTCCGCTCACCAAGGACCGGCTCTTCAACTGGCACGCCGCTCTCTTCCCCACAGGCCGTACCGGCATGGCGAAGATCATCGTCGGCGACTGGCGCGACGACAGGCAAGGGCCGATGCAGGTTATCTCAGGCCCCATTGGCCGCGAGCGCGTCCACTACGAGGCGCCATCCGCGAACCGCATTGACCGCGAGATGCGCGCCTTCCTCAACTGGTTCAATGAGCCCGTCGCCATCGACCCGGTGTTCAAGGCAGCTATCGCCCACTTGTGGTTCGTCACTATCCATCCGTTCGAGGACGGAAACGGACGCATTGCCCGCGCTATCGCAGAAATGGCGCTCGCCAGATCAGAGAAGAGCCCGCGACGTTTCTACAGCATGTCAGCGCAGATCCGCGTCGAGCGTAAGGGTTACTACGATATCCTAGAGGCGACCCAAAGGGGCGACCTTGACGTAACGTCGTGGCTCGTCTGGTTTCTGAACTGCCTCGATCGGGCATTCGACGGACCCGATGCGATCTTGGCCGCCGTCCTGAGGAAGGCGCATTTCTGGCAGTCGCAAGCAGGCCATGCGTTCAACGACCGTCAGCGCAAGGTTCTCAACCGCCTTCTCGAAGGGTTTGACGGAAACCTGACGTCGTCCAAGTGGGCGGCTGTCGCGAAGACATCCCAGGACACGGCTGCCCGCGACATCGACGATCTTGTTCGCGGCAAAATCCTCTTCAAGAAGGCGGGCGGCGGGCGGAGCACCAGCTACCTGTTGGTGGTCACGGCCGCGGACGCCCTGCGCGAAGTCGCTGCGTATACGCGTACCCACGCTGGCACGACCGTTTGGGGCGGTGCGAAGATGCCAAGCGAGGAGGAAAGAGCGGAACGCAAAAGAGTCGTCGGTGAGTTGGCTGAGCAGGTCGACGCACTCGCGGAGGAATCTTTGCGCGAGCAAATCACCTACCGGTCATTCGAAATGCTCCTCGAAGCCTTGCAAGGGAACGGCTTCTATCCTGACGGCCAACTCGTCGCGGCAGTGGCCTTCGCTATCGGTCGCGACCAGCAGGCATCGCCGCTCCTCGCCTCGACGAGGCTCTGATGGAACGATACTTCGAAGATCCCAGCTCCTGCCGCCGCGCGACTATCACCGCCGGTCGCGCCGCTGGACCGTGGACTATCATGCGGGACTTTGCCGCGCGCCGGGCTGTTTACGACAATGCAAACCCTGGCCACTATGATGTGCCGATGATGGTTCAGGGGGCCTTGATCGCGTATGGCGTCGCAGTTCGCACAGTACCTCACGGGGTTGCGGGAACGGGCCAATGGCGCGGTCGCTTCCGAAGTTGAGGAAGACAAGTCCGTGTCCCTACCCGAGTCCGCGCCGCCCGCGGCGGAGCTTTCCCTGAACGTGGCCGTGCGTGAGGGCGATGTCCTGATCCTGGGCCTGACGGGCGAGCCGCTGGCGCTGACGGCCCGCACGGCGGAACGCTTGGCGCGCCGGCTCCTGGACGCCGTGGCGCTGGCCCGGGGACAGCATCCGGGAACTGCGTCGGCGTAGCCGCGCCACGCCCCCGTGTCAGGCTAGCAGACGAAGGGTCTCCGGATCAGGTTGGCCGGCGAAGTAGCGTTCCAGCGCCTGACCGAACAGCTGCTCGCCCGGCGCCGCCTGGGCGAACAGGGTCATCGAGGAGCGGAACTTCAGGTCGTCGGGCGGGCCAAAAACCTCTTTGGCCGAGCGT
>FSUP01000309.1_pt1 | contig 10845 bp, 11 predicted proteins | sample 1637431 | NCBI WGS metagenome assembly FSUP01 (sample SAMEA3914816, study PRJEB12502) | metagenome | biome: forest; material: soil | place: USA | collected 2011-09-16 | depth 0.3 m | reverse complement strand
GTGTAGCGCCGCTGCTCCATGGTCAGGGCGATGTCGCCGCCCAGGATCTCGCGCGCCTGGGAGGCCAGGCCGTGGCGGAACGCCTCCGCCGTCGAGCCCGCCGCCGCGATCGCCGCGACGCCCAGCGCAAGGCACGCCAGGAACACCCGAAAACCCCGCACGCCCGCCCGCATTTCCCGCAGGGCGAACACCAGGAAAGTGCTGGTTTGCATCCTTTTCCTACGCCATCCCGCCGTCGGCCATGCGCACCGTCCGGTCGGCGCGCGAGGCCAGGGCGTCGTCGTGGGTGACCAGCACCAGGGCGGCGGAAGTCTCTGAAATCAAAGCGAACATCATGTCCGCCACGATGGCCGCGTTGTGCCCGTCCAGGTTCCCGGTCGGCTCATCGGCGAACAGCAGCGCCGGATGCGCCGCCAACGCCCGCGCCAGCGCCACCCGCTGCTGCTCGCCCCCCGAAAGCTGGTGCGGATAGTGCCTCAGCCGGGTGGAAAGCCCCACCTTGTCGAGCCAGTCGCGCGCCGTCCGGGCGGCCGTCTTGTCGCCCGCGATCTCCAGCGGGGCCGACACATTCTCCTCCGCCGTCATGTTGGGAAGCAGGTGGAACGATTGAAAAACCAGGGAAACCTTGCCGCGTCGCAGGCGCGCCCGCCCGTCCTCGTCCAGCTTCGCCAGGTCCGCGCCCAGCAGCCGCACGTGGCCGGCGGTCGGCCGCTCCAGCCCCGCCGCCACCGCGATCAGCGACGACTTGCCCGACCCCGACGGCCCCACCACCGCCACCCGCTCCCCCGGCCGGACAACGAAATCGACGCCCTTCAATATCTCAACCGGCCCCGCCGCGGACGGCAAGGTCAGCGCCACCCCCTCCAGGGCCAGCGGCGCATCCGGCGCGGCGGCGTCAAACATTGGACCTCACTTGCATTAAGGGGAATTCAGTTGAGGGACGGCGATCCCGTTCTACATAAGGCTCCGCCATGGCGATCACACCTGACCATTTCTTAACCCGGCGCGGGTTGCTCGTCGCGGGCCTTGTGGCCGCCGCAACCCCTTGCCTGGCAAGGCCGGAAAAGGCGAGGGCGGGGCCGAGGGTCGTCACCATCCTGGGCGACTCCATCACCGCGGGCCTTGGCCTGCCCGCCGCCCAGGCCCTGCCGGCCCGGCTGGAGGCGGCCCTGGCCAAGGCGGGGGTGGCGGCCAGGGTGCGCGGGGCGGGGGTCTCCGGCGACACCATCGCGGCGGGCCTGGCGCGGGTCGACTTCTCGGTCCAGGCCGACACCGACCTCTGCATCGTCGCCCTCGGCGGCAACGACCTGCTGCAGGGCCTCGACCCCAAGGGCGCTCAGGCCAACCTCGAGCGCATCGTCAAGCGTTTGAAATCCCGCGGGATCGGCGTGCTGATCGCCGGCATGCAGGCCCCCGCCGCCATCGGCCGCGCCTACGCCCGCGACTTCGACGCCGTCTTCCCCGCCGTGGCCAGGGCCGAGCGCGTCCCTCTCTATCCCAACTTGCTGGACGGTGTGGGCCAGATCACGACCCTCAACCAGCGCGACGGCATCCACCCCAACGCCCAGGGCGTCCAGATCATTGCCGCGCGCCTGGCGCCCGCCGTCGCCCGGGCCCTGAAAAGCAGCTCGTGAAGACTTGGACATGATCAGACTCTTCGCCGCCATCGCCGTGCCCGAGCACATTGGCGAGGGCCTCGTCCGGCATCAGATCGGCCTCGACGGCGCCCGCTGGCGCCCGCCCGAGGCCTTCCATATCACCCTGCGCTTCGTCGGCGACGTGCCGGAGAACCGCGCCCAGGACCTGGACTCCGAGCTCTCGGTCGTCGGCGGCCAGACCTTCGACCTCACCCTGGCCGGCGTCGGCGCCTTCGGTGAAGGCCAGGACATCCACGCCATCTGGGCCGGCGTCGAGGAAAGCCCGGCGGTTAAGCGCCCGGCCGCCCGCTGCGAGAGCGCCGCCCGGCGCGCGGGCCTGAGGCCCGACAGCCGCACCTACAAGCCCCACGTCACCCTGGCCTACCTGCGCCGCCCCGACCCGGCCAAGGTCGCCGCCTGGATCCAGAGCCACAACCTGCTGAAATCGCCGAGCTTCCGGGTGATGGGGTTCGGGCTATTCTCAAGCTGGCAGACTGACCAGGGCTCGGTGTACCGCCAGGAAGCGCACTACCCGCTGGGGTGAACGCGCCCACCTTGTGGCGCCAGAACGGGAGGCGCGGATGGCAGCGCCCGTATCGGGACCAGGTGTTGTCGTATGCGGAAGTTGATCCGGATCTTGCCCTCGACGATGGGGTCCGGCTTGTCCAGGCGGATATGGCCGGCCCGCGCCTCAGCCAGGGCATAGGCGCCCAGCCCCCGGGCCCGGGGGCTCTCCGACAGCGCCTTGCAGTGCGACAGCGCGCCCCGGGCGGAACGATCGCACTCCAGCAACACCTTGCCGCTTACGACCTTGAACGGCACCGGCTGCTGCGGAACCTCAACACTCTGCTCGAACCTCACCGGCGCCTCGAACTCGATCCAGCCACCTGCGTCCAGCCGGGCGCCGACGGCGGGGTGGATGACTCCATCGCCCGCCAGGAGCAGGGCGTATTCGCCCAGCCCCTTGCCGGGTGGGTCTTCGCCGATAGCCGCGCATTGGTTCAGCTTGCCCGTCGGCCCGCGCAGACAGCGCAGTGTCACGTGACCGCTCACGAGTTTGAGTCTTCCTGGAGCGTCCTGACGCCAGGCGCCGCCCCGCGAGGGGATCAACGGGACGTCCTCGGGGCTGCTCGCGACGGCCTTGCCCTCCCCGATTTGGATGGCCGCCCCGTCTGTCGCCGATGGAGGGAAGAAGTCGATCCGGGCCTCGAAGAGATACTCGGGCGCTGTGCCTGAGTCGTAGGCGCGGATCATCCGACCCGTACGGCTGATCCGAACGGCCGATTCGGCGAATCCCTGGCCTGACGGCTGTTCCTCGGCGACCACGCATCCGCGAAGGATGTTGTCATAGCCCGCGCCGCACCGGAGCAAGACGTGTCCGCCAATGCGATGCTGCAGGGCGCGGGCCGGATAGTAGCGGGCGACATCCGCGGCGTGCTGGCTGGCGGCCAGGAACTGGCAACCCGCGAACAGCAGCAGCACCGTCGTGACCACCGCGATCGTGAACGGATTGACCTTCACCAGGCTGTGGTATCGGCGCCATCCCGCCAGGGCGTCCCGCGGAATCTCCGCCAGGATGTCCGGCTGAGTAGTCTCGAGAAGATGCAACAGCTTGCGGATATTGCCGTGCCGCTTGGGCGAGACCGCCGCCCGCAGCACCTCGGCCTTGCCTGGCGGTTTCTGGAGCGCGCGGAACGCGGCGCTCAGGGGATGGCTGCGGGACCGCAGGCGGTGGAGGACCATGGCGGTCTCCCGGCGCTTCAACACCTGTGGCACGCGTTCGTCGTAGTACCGCCGCTCCCAGAACAGCCGTCCCGCAATGTCGCCGATCAGGTTGTCCAGCCTTGGCGCCTGTTCCAGAATCAGGCGGCACAGCTCCGATTCGGTGTGCAGAAAGAGCTCGTGGTCTCCCAGCGCCTTGGTCGTGACGGCGTTCAGCGCTTGGTAGAGCTCGGTCTCGGTCGGCGTGACCGGCCGTTTCGTCAGGCTCGCCAGGGCCTCCAGCGCCTTGAAGTGCAGGGCGTGGACGCGCCGGCGCATGACGGCGATGACGGCGGGGTTGGCGTTGCGCTCCTGGCTCGCCACGCTCCATTCGAACCGCGCCTCGGCCGCGTCGATCAGCGCGTCGGTCCTGGGAGCGTTCCGGGCGATCAGGATGGCCAGCCGGGCCTCTGCGCTCAGGAAGGCCCCGATGTCCTCAAGAACGGGATCCCCCAGGATCGTCTGGAGGGCGGAAGCCACGGCGTGGGGCTCAGGCTCGTCACGCGCGGCGACCAACCCTTCCAGCCTTGCCCAGGCCCGCTCGTATGCGGCGAGCGGTGATTCCGGCGCTGGCGAGAGGCGTTCGACCTCGGGTGCGGTGTCTGCGGCGGCCTCGGGCGACCCCCGGCCGCCGCCTCCCCGGGGCGCATCCGGGTCCATCTCTCCGTCGCGATCGAGCACCGCAACGGAGGGCGTCCAGGCCTCGGCCTTGGCCAGCGCCATGGCTTGCTCATAAGCGGTGCGAAGGTCGCGGAATCCCTCCGGGTCGTCCTCGGGATGGACGACCTTCAGCCGAGCGGCGTAGGCGCGGCGGATCGCGCCGACGTCACGCGTCGCCTCCAGCCCCAGGGCCGCCCAGACCGAACTGACGATCACCGTGAAGCCCCGACGCCGACTATCTCTTACGGCGAAGCTAGCCGACCATTCGCCTGCGCGGAAGGCCCGGCGCGCGCCCTAAACCGCCGCGGCGTGGTCCTTCAGCACCCCCAGCGTGGTGATGGCCAGGGTCTCCTCGTGCGTCGACTCCAGCACCACCGGCGGGGCGCAGCCGGCGTCCAGGGCTTCCTTCCAGCGCGGCGCGCACAGGCACCAGCGGTCGCCGGCCACCAGGCCCCGGAAGGCGAATTCCGGCCTCGGCGTCGACAGGTCGTTGCCGGCCTCCTTGGAGAAGCGCAGGAAATCGGCCGTCATCACGGCGCAGACCGTGTGCAGGCCCAGGTCATGCGGCCCCGTCTCGCAACAGCCGTTGCGAAAGAACCCGGTCACCGGGTCGTGGGAGCAGGCTTTGAGCTCTCCGCCCAGCACATTGCGTGCGTCAGCGTCGTAACGGGTGGTCATCTTCCGAGATTAGGGCTTTACACTGCCCCATAGCCAGCCTGTTCCGAGTCCGCATGACCAGTCCCGCCCGGCCGCGCCGCAGCGCCCTCTACATGCCCGCCTCCAACGGCAGGGCGGTGGAGAAGGCGCGTTCCCTGCCCTGCGACGTGGTGATCCTGGACCTCGAGGACGCCGTCGCGCCGGAGGCCAAGACGCAGGCCCGGCAGGCCGCCGCCGCCGCCGTCCGCGCGGGGGGCTTTGGCCGGCGTGAGGTGGTGGTGCGGGTCAACGCCCTCTCCACGCCCTGGGGCGCCGACGACCTGGCTGAGATCGCCCTGGCCGGTCCCGACGCCGTGCTGGTCCCCAAGATCGACGGACCTGATGACGTGGCCGCCTACCACGCCGCCCTGGCCGCCGCGCCGGAGCGCACGCGGTTGTGGACCATGATCGAGACGGGCAAGGCGATCTTCCGCCTGGAGGCCATCGCAGCCGCGTCCGCCACCACGCGCCTCTCCGGTTTCTGCATGGGCGTCAACGACCTGGCCAAGGAGATGGGCGCGCGCCAGGTCCCGGACCGTGCCCCCTTCCTCGCCGCCCTGTCCTTAAGCGTCATGGCCGCCCGCGCCTACGGCCTGGTCATCCTGGACGGAGTGCACAACGAGATCGAGGACCTGGCCGCGCTGGAAACCGTCTGTCGCCAGGGGGTCGATTTCGGCTTCGACGGCAAGAGCCTGATCCACCCCAGCCACCTGGAGATCGCCAACCGCATCTTCACGCCACCGGCGGGGGACGTCGCCTGGGCCCGGTCGGTGATCGCGGCCTTCGACGATCCGGCCAACGCCGGCCGCGGCGCCCTGCGGGTCGAGGGTAAGCTGGCGGAGCTGCTGCACCGCGACCAGGCCCGCAAGCTGGTGGCGGTGTCGGACGCCATAGCGGCGGCCGAGGCGGTGTAGGGCCATGCTGCGCCCGCCGGTGATCCTGCTGCTCCTGACCCTCGCGGCGCCCGCCCTGGCCCAGGACGAGGAAGAGCCGGACGCCATCGGCGCCGTGCTGACCCGTAGCCTGCCGCCCGGTTCTCAAACGTCCAGCCCCCAGAGCCGGCCGACGCAGACCGCGCCGGCGACCGGATCGTCGCCTATCTTCACAATCCCGGCCCGACCGCCACAGGCCATGCCGGAGGCCAACGCCCCCCCGCCGCCCAAGGGGGCGCTGCGCATCGAGCAGACCGGCGTCAGCCCGGAGGGCGCCCCCAGCTACAGCGACACGGACTTCGAAAGCCGGATCCGCCAGTCGGTGGCCGCCGCCCAGGGCCTCCAGGGACCCCTGGACGGGCAGTGGACCCTCTATGACGGCGCCGGCCGGCCGCTCTACATCTTCATGTTCGTCGACCCGGCCGGAGGGCGCGGCGTCCTGGAGGCGGCCTGGCGCGATCCTCGCCGATCCCGGGGCAGCGACGACCTGGGCGTCGTCGACAGCCTGGAGCATGCCGGCCTGAGCCTCAGCCTCCGGTTCGTTCCCCGCGGCGGCGACCCGGTGACGGCGATCCGGCTGCAGGGCCTGGCCAGCGGCGCCTGGGACGGTCAGATGACGGAAAACGGCGTGGCGCAGAAGGTCAGCCTGCGGCGCAACTAGCCCCGCCGCGCGCGCCCTGCGTCGCAAAGACCTCGCAGCGAGGCCCCCGGCGTGCTATATGGTCTGGTGTCGCGCCGGTGCTGGAAGCCTCGATTTCAGCGCGCTGGCGCGTTCCGCATGGCAGGGATCATTGCGGCGCTGCGCCGCCCGGTCCCTGCTTCCTCATCTGTAGCGCTCCGTGCGTTGGCCTGACGGCCTCGTGCGACGCCTGCTCTCAAACCCCGCGTCCCGGCCGCCCCCTGGCCGGCGTGCGCCATCGAAAGCCCCATGAACGCAACTCTCAAAGGCACTTCGCTTTCCGACCGTCTGAAGGCCCAGGCCGAAGCCAAGAAGGCCATCCTGGCCAAGTTCAGGCCCAAGCCCACCGTCACCGACCCCCTGTTCGAGCAACGCGAAGCCCTGCGCCTCGCCGAGCTGGAGCGGGTGCGCGAGGAGCGGGCCCAGGCCAAGGCCGTCGCCAAGCAGGCCGCCGCCGACGCCGAGGAAGCCCGCCGCGCCGCCGACGCCTCCGTAGAAGCCGCCGCCCTCGAGGCCAAGCGCAGCGAACGCAAGGAACGCAAGGCGTTGACCAAGGCCGAAGCCAAGGCCAAACGCGACGCCCGCTACGCCGCCCGCAAGGCCCGCCAGTAGGGTCGGGCGGCCGCACACGCCGACCGTTCAATCCAACCTGCGCCCTTGAGCTTTGCTGGTGAACAGGGTTGATGGGCCGATGACCGCGTTTCTGGTAGTAGCCCATCCAGGGCACGAGTTGTTGCTCCACCACTGGATGGAACGCCTCAAGCCGCAAGTGTGCGTCCTGACCGACGGATCTGGCGGCCAGGGGCCGGCCAGGCTCGGCGAGACGGTTCGGGTCGTCGAGGCGACCGGGGCCAGCGTCGGACCGGTGTTCGGCGTGGCGCCGGATCGCAGCTTTTACCAGGCGATCCTGCGGCGGGACGTCGTCTTCTTCATGCGCCTGGTCGAACGCCTCGGCCTGGCCATTTCGGCCGCCCGGCCGCAGGTCGTGGTCAGCGACGCCATAGAGCACTTCAATCCGGTTCACGACCTGGCTTCGGTGATCGCCACACTGGCTGCCCGCCGTGCGCCTGGCGTTCAGGCCGCGCGCTATGAATTTCCCATCGAACGTCCCGTCGACATGACGTCGGAAACCCCCCAATGGCAGGTCCGCCGACTGACCGCTGAGGCCCTCGAGCGCAAGCTCCAGGCCGCGGCCGGCAATACGGCGCTCGCCACGGAAGTCGTGCGCGTGCGCGCCGAACAGAGCGGCGTTGGCGCGGTCGAGGTCTTGATTCCCGTGCGCCCCGAGGCCCCATTTCTGCCGGCTCCGCGGGACGAGCCTTTCTACCAGACGTTCGGCCGCGCGCGCGTGGCGGCGGGCGTCTACGCGGACCTGATCACCTTCGAAGATCATATGGCGCCGCTCGTGGCGGCGTTGGCGGAGGCCGCGGCGCCGGCGTCGACGAGCCTGTGAACCGACGGGCGTCAGCCAAGCCCAGCGTCCTCCTGACCAACATCTGGCTCGGCGGACGCTCGGGCACCGTGGTGGTGACGCGGGACTTCGCCCTGGGCCTCGCCAGGCGAGGCTGGCGCGTGGCGATCTACTCCCCCCAGGCCGCGTCGGCGGATGAAGAACTGGCCCGCGCGACGATGGTGGTCTCCAACCTGGACGACCTGACTTGGTCGCCCGACCTGATCCACGCTCATCAACATCCGACCCTGACGCCGGTGATGATGCGGTTCCCCGAAACGCCGATTGTTCAATTCAGGCATGACGCCACCGCGTGGCACGATGAAAGCCAACGATTCGAGCGAATCCGCCTCCATGTGGCGGTGGACGAGGCCTGCCGGGAGGCCATCGTGGCCGATACCGGCCTTTCCGCGTCGCAGACGCCGATCCTGCCCAACGCGGTCGACCTCGGCCGATGCGTGAGGCGGCCGGCGTTGCCGAGGTCGCCGGGCAAGGTGCTTATCGTCGCCAATCGCCGAGGGGAGCATGTACCCCTCGTCCGGTCGGCCTGCGAGGCGGCGGGGCTCGAAGTCTCGGTCGTGGGCTATGGCGTAGGACGGCCCTCCATGAACCTGGAAGCGGAGATGGCGTCCGCCGACATCGTCGTGGGCGCCGCACGCATCGCGCTGGAGGCGATCGCCATCGGCTGCACCGCCTTGGTCTGTGACGTCCGCGGATTCGCCGGCCTGGCCACCACAAAGACGTTCGACGCTTGGCGCGCCTGGAATTTCGGCTTCCGTCTCTTACAGGGTCCGGTGACGCCGCAGGCCGTCGCCGAGGCGCTGGCCGGGTATGACGCCGACGACGCCGCGCAGGTGTGCGATCGCGTCCGGAACGAGGCCTCGCTGGAACCAGCCCTGGATCGGCTTGAGACCCTCTACAGGTCCGTGCTGGACCAGTCCTTCCCACCGGTGGACGCCGAACGCCAGGCCTCGGACATGGCCGCCTATCTGGCCAGGTGGCTGCCGATGGAGGTCGAGCGCAGTCCCTTCGCCGCCGACTTGCACCGATGGCGCGCGCAGGCCCTGACCGCCCAGGCCAGGCTGGATGGCCTCGTCCAAGAACTTGGCCGGCGTGGGATGACGGTGACGTTTCAGACGGGCGGGCAAAGGCCCGACGAGCGGAACGGCTGACAGGCGCGATCCGCGAGGCCTCTTGCATGTTGCCGGGAACCGGAGACGCTTGCGCATCTCTGGCGCGGGGGTTCGGCCATGGCGAGCGAAGAGCGATCTCATGAGAAGGCCATCGCGTCAGCGAGGTCGGCCCGCCTCAGCTATTTCGAACAGCGCCTCTTCGAGCTGTCGCCCTTCGGAGTCTGGGTCACGGCAGGACTGATCTACGCGGCGCTGATCGGAACCTACGCCCTGACGGCCCTGGTGGATGCGCGCCCCTGGCTGGCGCCTTCGGCCGGCGGCGTGATGCTCGACGACCGGGCGCGGATCGCCCTGGTGCTGGCCTTCATCGCCTGCGCGGTCCTGGCCCTTCAGCGCTACTCCCGCCTCAAGGATGACGAGGACGCGCCGGCCATGGCTCGCGTCCTTGGCCCGTGCGCTGACTGGCCGCCGCAGGGATTCTCGGCCCGGCGGCTCCAGGCGATGACGGCGGCGGGCGTCGTCATCAGCCTCACGGCCAGCCTTCTCCTGCTGCCCCGCGACCATGCGCGTTCCGATCCGGCGTCGACCGCCTGGTTCGCCGGCGCGTCGGTGTTGCTGGGGGTGCTGTTCTTCCGCGGCGTTGAGCTGACGCGCCTGGGCTCGAGCCACGCGGCCAAGGCCGTCCGCAGCCTTGAGGTCGATCTTCTCCGGGTCGATCAGCTTTATCCCTGGGGCCGGGCGGCGGTGCGCACCTCCTTGATCTGGTTCACCGTCAGCGCCGCCAGCATCCTACTGTTCGCGTCCAACGGCCTGACGCTCTACATGGCCATCATTCTGGTCGCCTGCGCGGCGATCGGCGTCTGGGTGTTCGTGGGCACGCTCAGCATGGTCCACCGCCGGATCCGATCGGTGAAGGCGGCCGCCCTGGAAGACATCCGCACAGAGATCGCCGACCTGAAGGCCCGGCTGCACGCCGATGCCGGCGCGCCGGCCAAGCTGCAGGCCCTGCTGGCCTATGAAGGCCGCATCGCCGCCGCGCCCGAATGGCCCTTCGACCAGACCATCCTGGTGCGCCTGTGCGCCTCTGCCCTGATCCTCACCGTGCCCTGGTTCGGCCAGGCCCTCGCGGGTCTGGTGGTGGAGCACGTTGGCAAGGTGGTGCAATAGGTCGCCGCCCTGACGTTACGCGGCGCCGGCCTCGAACGCGGGGGTCGACAGCAAACATGGCCCAGCCTTGCAGGGGCGGTCCCGGCGGTCTAGACCGCGCCCGAATTTGCACCGCACATCTCTGGAGACGACCTGAATGGCTCGCGCGAAGATCGCCCTTATCGGCGCCGGCATGATCGGCGGCACCCTGGCCCACATCGCGGCCCGCGAAGAGCTGGGCGACGTCGTCCTGTTCGACATCGTCGACGGGGTTCCGCAGGGCAAGGCGCTCGACCTCAACGAAGCCACGCCGGTGTTCGGCAAGGACTCCCTGCTCAAGGGGACCAGCGACTACGCCGACATCGCCGGCGCCGACGTCTGCATCGTCACCGCCGGGGTGCCGCGCAAGCCGGGCATGAGCCGCGACGACCTGCTGGGCATCAACCTGAAGGTCATGAAGGCGGTGGGCGAGGGCATCAAGACCCACTGCCCCAACGCCTTCGTCATCTGCATCACCAACCCGCTGGACGCCATGGTCTGGGCCCTGCGCGAGTTCTCCGGCCTGGCGCACGAGAAGATCATCGGCATGGCCGGCGTGCTCGACAGCGCCCGCTTCCGCTTCTTCCTGGCCGAGCGCCTGGGCGTGTCGGTCCAGGACATCCACGCCTGGACGCTGGGCGGCCACGGCGACGACATGGTGCCGATGGTGCGCCACTCCACCGTGGGCGGCTTGCCGCTGCCGGAACTGGTC
>FSUP01000618.1_pt1 | contig 10914 bp, 11 predicted proteins | sample 1637431 | NCBI WGS metagenome assembly FSUP01 (sample SAMEA3914816, study PRJEB12502) | metagenome | biome: forest; material: soil | place: USA | collected 2011-09-16 | depth 0.3 m | reverse complement strand
GATCGGCTGGGCGCACTCATCGGTCTGGCTCTACAACGCCGCCGGCGTGGCGGGGGGCGACCGGACCAATCCGCTGGGGGCCTTCTACATGGGCGCCTTCGGCAACAACTACGTCGATGATGGCGAGGTGAAGCGCTACCGCCAGTTCGACAGCCTCCCCGGCTTCCAGATCGACGAGATCGCCGCGCGGCGGTTCGTCAAGAGCCTCGCCGAATGGAACCTGCCGCCTGTGCGCTTCGCCGAGGTGGGGCGGCCCAGCCTGTTCCTGAGCTCGGCGCGGACGGCGCTGTTCGCCGGCGTGCTGGCGGTGGCGCCGCCGACCGGACCCAACCGCACCTTCGGGACCGTGGGCGGACAGGTGGATTTCAACTTCACGGTGGCGCTGCGCCTGCCGATGACCTTCTCGGTAGGCTTCGCCCATGGCATGGAGAGGGGTGGCCCGGCGCACAACGAAGTCATGGCCTCGCTGAAGATCCTGTGATCCCAATGGACCCGTTGATCCTCAAGGCCCTGGTCGCCTGCATGCCGGTCGTCGCGTGCCTGATCGTGTTCGTGGCGATGGACGTCTTCAAGCTGATGAAGCCGTCTGAAATCCTGGAGTTGCTGGCTGGCGGCGGGGCGCTGGCCGCGGCCGCCTATTTCGCCAATGGCGGCCTGATGGACAACTTCCCCATCCAGTTCGACATCTACACCCAGATCGGCTCGCCCATCGTCGAGGAGACGCTGAAGGGCCTGCTGGTGGTCGGCCTCTTCGCCTTCAACCGGGTCGGCTACCTGGTGGATGCGGCGATCACCGGCTTCGCCATCGGCGCGGGGTTCTCCCTGGTCGAGAACCTGTTCTTCCTGCGCCACTTCGCCGATGCGAACATGGGCGTGTGGCTAGTGCGGGGCTTTGGCACGGCGATCATGCACGGGGGCGCGACGGCGATCCTGGCCGCCTTGTCGCAGTTGCTGTTCGCGCCGCGGCTGAGGCTCCAGGCGGACCGGTTCCGGCTCAATCCCCTGCTCTTCCTGCCCGGGCTGGCGGTGGCGATCGCGCTGCATGCCGGCTTCAACCACTTCACCCACGCGCCGGTGGCGGCCATGGCGGCGGTGGCTGGCGCCGTGCCGGTGGCGCTGTTTTCAATCTTCTCCGTCGGCGAGACCTACGCCCACCGGTGGCTGGCGCAGGACCAGGCGGCGCACCAGCGGCTGCTGGCGGACATGCGGAGCGGCGCCTTCGCGGCCAGCGACGAGGGCCAGGCCATCGCCGCCCTTGCCGCGCGGCTGGGCCCCGCCGCCGGCGACCTGAACGACTATGTGCGCATCCATGTGGAGCTGGTGGCGCGGGCCGAGGCGACCCTGCTGTCGCTGGAGGCGCATGAGGGGACGGGTCTGGACACCCACATCCGGGATTCGTTCGAGCGGCTGCACGCCCTGGAGAAGTCGTTGGGGCCGACAGCGGTTCTGGCGGTGCGCCAGCACCTGCGGTTCTCGCGCAACGACCTGTGGGAGATGCACGAACTGGAAGAGGACACCCACGGCAAGCTGGCCGCCCCAAAGGGGTGAAAGAGGTGGCTCCAACGGTGAGGGTTGTGGCAGTCGGGAGGCTATGTCTACGCCGGTTAGAGATGTCGCTGGGCCCGCCAGATAGAGATGTCAGGGCAGGGCGGTTGAGGTCGGGCGGGCGCGCGCGGAGCCCTCACGTCGCGCAGAGCCCGACCGCCGCCCGATGCAGGGCCGTTCAGCTTCGTCGTTGTTTTCCGAGTGCGCCGTCAGGCGCGCGAGGCATTTAGCCGTTACCGCCGAGCTGCCGCCAGGTAGGAAGCGGAAGTTGGCGGTGCGGTGGAAAGCGTACATGCTCGCGCTCTGACCGTCGAAACCCACTGAGCACTGATGCGAGCCCTCTCCGAACTGGTAGATCAACAAGAGCCCGCGCTCCCGCTCTTGCGTAGTTGGATGGATGATCCCGCTGGAAACGGCGCCGACCTGCTGCTGCCCGACGAGGTGGTAAGGACCGAGACGCTGCTAGGTTTGCAGGTCACCACCCGCTCTATGCTCGGCACCGTTGCCTACGAAACTGGCGGCGTGTCGGTGGTTGATGGCCTCTTGCGCCTGCTCGGCTCCGGCCCGAAGCGCTCGCTTCTCAGAACGGCCGAGTTGGTGGGCTGTCCACTCGACGGGAGCTACCCGGATGTCATCGTTATTGGTGACGACTTCCTGGGAGGCCTGTTCGCCCTTAATGGCGGGAGGGTCGGCGCGGGCCGACAAGGGGAAGTCTTCCATCTCGCCGCTGACAATACGGTTTGGGTGCCGCTCGGGATCGGCCACACGGACTTCGTGGCCTGGTGCCTAAAAGGAGACCTGAAGCAGCTATACGGCCCTCTCGCAAACCTCGATGAATATGAAGCACAACCGCGTCCCACCTTCGACGCGACGTACTCGTTCTATCCCTTTCTATGGACCCAAGAGTCGAATAATGGGCGGCCTAGCGTCCGTGTAATCAGTGCAGAGGAGAGCCTGAAGCTGCGTCTTGAGCTATGCGGCTTCTCAGTCGGCCAACGGGGAAGGATTAGGTTCGCACGTTGTTAGATATGCTCGCTCCGGGTGAGCGACCAACGGCGTTTATAATCCCCTGGTTTCAGCCAACGCTGAACATGTGCTTGGTCTGATCACGCCGCTTCAGGGCTTTACTGGTGCGCATGCCTGGCTCCTTGGGCGAACTCGGACGGTTCGACCGTGAAGAGGATGTTGTCGTACTGCAGCGTCAGTGACTGCGACAGCGTCCGCTCCGCGCGCCAGGTGAAGGCTTCGTCCAGCCGGTCCCTGGGCGCCACGGGCCGGTGGATGTCGTTGAACGGCGCCTTGGCGAAGCGGGTGTTGTAGTCGGCAATGAAGGTCGGCAGGAAGACATTGCCGTCCTCCATGGTGCTGACGCCAGCACCGCCTAGGAACAGTCATTGGGGAAGACATCATGGAAGGTCCCAGGGACGCCACCGCGGCCACGCGCGCCGCCCACGCCGCCGTGGTCGCCACCCTGCCTGCCGAAGTCCTGTCCGACTTCGAGGACGCCCGGCGGGGATTCCTGGACACCAACCCCGACGCCAAGTCCTTCAATGCCGCCGGCCGGGCGGTGTGGGACCTGTCGCCCTTCGCCTTCGAGAATGATCCCGCCAGCCCCGAGACGGTGAACCCCAGCCTGTGGCGCCAGGCGCGGCTGAACCTGATCCACGGGCTCTTCGAGGTGACGGCCGGCGTCTATCAGGTGCGCGGCTTCGACATCTCCAACATCACCTTCATCGAGGGCGAGACCGGGTTCGTGGTCATCGACCCGCTGATCTCCGCCGAGCCGGCGGCGGCGGCTCTGGCCCTGATGCGCAAGCACCGGGGCGACAAGCCGGTCAGCGCCGTGATCTACACCCACAGCCACGTGGACCACTACGGCGGCGTCAAGGGCGTGCTCAGCCAGGCCGACATCGACGGCGGGGCCAGGATCATCGCGCCGGAAGGGTTCCTGGAGGCGGCGGTGGCGGAGAATGTCATGGCCGGCAACGCCATGAACCGGCGGGCGACCTACATGTACGGCGCCCTGCTGGCGCGCGGACCCAAGGGGCATGTGGACTCCGGCCTGGGCAAGGCGACCTCGATGGGCCAGGTGGACCTGGTGGCGCCGACGCACAGCATCTGCCGCACGGGCGAAGAACTGGTGCTGGACGGGGTTGAGATCGTCTTCCAGGTGACCCCCGACACCGAGGCGCCGGCGGAAATGAACTTCATGTTCCCCAGGCACAAGGCCCTGTGCATGGCCGAGAACTGCACCTGCCACCTGCACAACCTCTACACCCCGCGCGGCGCCCAGGTGCGCGACGCCAGCGCCTGGAGCCGCTACATTGAGGAGGCGATCACCCTGTTCGGCGGCGGAACCGACGTGCTGTTCGCCAGCCACCACTGGCCCAAGTGGGGGCGTGACCGGTCGGTGGGGTTCCTGCGGAAGCAGCGCGACCTCTACAAGTACATTCACGACCAGACGCTGCGGATGGCCAACCACGGCATGACGCCTCTGGAAATCGCCGAAGTGCTGACATTGCCGCCGACCCTGGCCTCCGAGTGGCATACGCGGGGCTACTACGGGACGCTGAACCACAACGCCAAGGCCGTCTATCAGCGCTATCTCGGCTGGTTCGACGGCAATCCCGCCAACCTGCACAAGCATCCGCCGGTGGAGGCCGGCCAGCGCTACGTCGACCTGGCCGGCGGCGCCGACGCCCTGCTGGCCAAGGCCCGGACGGCGTTCGAGGCGGGGGACTACCGCTGGGTGGCGGAGGTGGTGAACCACCTGGTGTTCGCCGATCCGCAGAACGAGGCCGCACGCCACCTCCAGGCCGACGCTCTTGAACAGCTGGGCTACCAGGCCGAGTCCGGACCCTGGCGCGCGTTCTACCTGACCGGGGCGCAGGAGCTGCGCCATCCGATCTCGCCGTCGCCAACGCCCCGGCAGGGACAGCTCGGCCAGCTTCGCGGCCTGCCCGGCGACAAGCTGCTGGAGAGCCTCTCGGTGCGGCTGAACGGCGAGAAGGCCGGGACGGCAGAGCTGAAACTCATCCTCGACCTGACCGACGTGGATGAAAGCTTCCTGGTGTGGGTGGAGAACGCCGTCCTGCACCACACCGCGGGCGCCACCGCGCCCGGCGCGCCGGACGTCGGCATGAGCCGCGCGACGCTGGTGGACTTGGTCATTGGAGAAACGACGCTGGAGGCGGCGCTCGACGCGGGGACGGTCTACATCGAGGGCGACACAGCGCCCTTCATCCAGTTGCTGGCCCTTCTCGACCGCTTCGATTTCTTCTTCGCGATCGTCACGCCCTGACGCGGGGTGCCTATGGACCCACCGCAAATCCCGTCCCTAGATGGCGGTCAGGGAGATAACGCCATGACCGATGAACCCATCCTCGTGACCGACGACCCGGCCCCCTTCGTGCGTCGGATCACCTTGAACCGCCCCGCCAAGCGCAACGCCCTGTCCAATGCCCTGCGCGGGGAGCTGTTCGCGGCGCTGGAGGCGGGGGATCGCGATCCGGAGGTTCGGGTGATGGTCCTGCGCGGGGCCGGGACCTGCTTCTCGTCCGGCTATGACCTGGCGGGCCTGGGCGAGCTGCCGTTCTACACCGCCGGCGGCCAGGGGCAGTGGGCCCGGCACGTGGTGGAGGGCTGCTTTCGGATGTGGGACCTGGCCAAGCCGGTGATCGCCCAGGTGCACGGCTGGTGCCTGGCCGGCGGGTCCGAGCTCGCGGTGGCCTGCGACCTGGTCTACGTCGCCGAGGACGCCCAGATCGGCTACCCGGCCGTGCGCACCATGTCGCCGCCGGACAACCAGTACCACGCCTGGATCGTCGGCATGCGCGCGGCCATGGAGCTGATGCTGACCGGCGACTCGATCTCGGGTCTGGAGGCGGTGCGGCTGGGCTTCGCCAACCGGGCGTTCAAGGCCGACGACCTGGAAGCCGAGGTCCTGGCCATGGCGCAACGCATCGCCAAGGTCGACCCCGAACTGGCCCAACTCAACAAGCGGCTCGTGCACCGCCAGATGGAAGCCATGGGCATGCGCGCCGGCATCCGCGCCGGGACGGACCTGCACGCGCTGGGCTGGCACACCCCGGCGTCGCGCGAATACATGGCGGAGCTACGCAAAGGCGTGACCCAGGCGCTCACCCAGCGGGACAAGGCGTTCGGGGACTACCGCACGGGGGACAAGGCGGAGGGGTAAGCGTCTCCCCCTGCCCTAAGCCCCGCGCCAATTCCCGTGGAAGCCGAACGGCACTCGGCGCGGCACGGACGCCGTGCCGACGGGGCCGGCGGCGATGTCGGCGGCGTCGAACACCGCAAGGTCGGCGCGGTCCTCATTGCCCCGGAAGATCGTCGCGATCACCCAGCCGTCGCCCTCGTCGGCGTTCGCCGTGCGGGGCACGAACACCGGCTCGCCCGCGGAGTCCGACCCCGGCAGGCCATAGGTGACCCGCTTGCCGGTCCTGTGGTCGACGTGGGCGATGGCGTTGAAGCGGACTTCGCCGGGCTTCCTCGAGTTGGCCGCGAACCAGCCGTGGCGGTAGGCCAGGCCCGCGTGGCGCTCGTCGAAGCGGGGGAATTCGCCGGCCATGTCGTCCAGGCGCGTGCGCTTGATGACGTCGCTGTCGCCGGCCAGGTCGAAGGTCCAGCGCACCAGGGTGGCGGCGGTGTTGTCGCCGCGGCTGCCGTCGGCGTTGGGGAACAACGGCGCCTGGGGATATTCCATGACGTCGGCGTGGATCAGGTCGCCCTCCTCCCAGGCGTTCATGGGGTGGAACACGTAGTTCGGCTCGATCTGGAACCAGCGGACGGTGTCGACGGAAGCGTTGCGCTTCATGACGCCCACGAAGGCGCCCTTCTCCGGCTCCCAGGCGTAAGCGGGCCCGCCGGTCATCACCCGCTGCAGGTCTCCGGTCAGCGGCAGGATCGGGAACAGGGCGTAGTTCCGGGTGACCAGGAAGTCGTGCACCATGCTCGAATAGGGCGCCTCGAAGTTGTCGCGGCGGACGACCTTTCCGGCGGCGTCGGTGACGCCGTAGGAGACGGTCTTGGTGAACGGCATGTCGCCGACGGAATAGCCGAACCAGACCATCTCCCCGGTCTCGGGATCCGTCTTCGGGTGGGCGGTGACGCGGCCGGCGTACTGGTCCGCGTAGCCCTTGGTTTCGAGGGTGACGGGGTCCATCTCCATGGGCTTGTGACCCTCTTCCAGGGCCAGCAGCTTGCCGGCGTGCCAGACGATGTTGGTGTTGGCGACGCCGCTGTCCTGGCCCAGCACCGAGGGGTCGGTCTCCATCGGATTGCCGAAGGTCCCGAACAGCGACCGGCCCGCGGCATGCTCGGTGACGTACTTGTTGGTGCGCACATAGCGATTGCGGTAGCGGACCTTGCCGTCCTCCACGAAGAAGCCGTGGATCATCCCGTCGCCGCCGAACCAGTGGTACTGATCGCGCGGCTCGAACTGGGGATTGGGACCGTTGCGGTAGTAGGCGCCATTGAGGCCCTTTGGAATCTCCCCCGTGATCTTCAGGTCGAAGTCGTCCTCGCTCCGCACGGGAGCAAAATTGCCGGCGAGATAGGGGTTGATCGGCTGGGAACCGTCCATGACGCTCTCCTGACCTGTGTTCGGTCTGCTGGGGGCTATGTCTTACGTTGTAAATTTATGACGTACGCTATAGACTTTGGCAAGTGAAGTTTTCGTGAGAGGCATTCGCCTTGCCCAAGGCCTTATCCGATCAGGACGTGGCAGAGTTCCGCGAGCGGCTGTGCGACGCCGCCGAGCGGCAGTTCGCCGAGCACGGCCTGGACGCGGTGACCATGCGCCAGCTGGCCCAGGATCTGGGGGTCAGCCCCATGACCCCCTACCGCTACTTCACGGACAAGGATGCGATCCTGGCGGCGGTGCGGGCCCGGGCGTTCGACCGGCATGCGGCCGCACTGGAGGCGGCCTACGCCACCTCCGGCGACCTGCAGGCCCGAGCCAACGCGGTCGGCGAGGCCTATGTGCGCTTCGCCCTGGCCAATCCCGAGGCCTACAAGCTGATGTTCGACGTCAAGCAGCCCAGCGCCGACAACTATCCCGACCTTGTGCGGGCCGGCATCCGCTCGAAACGGACCATGACCGCCCATGTCCGCGAGATGATCGAGGCCCGCGAGCTGGAAGGCGATCCGGGCATGATCGGGCACATGTTCTGGAGCGCCATCCACGGCGCCATCCAGCTGCAGATGGCCGACATGCTGGCGCCGCCCTACGATGCACCTGCGATCATCATGGAGACGGTCGAGACCCTGTGGAGGGGCCTGCGCCGAGCCTGATTGTCCAGGCCTGGGCGGCGGAGGTCGGCTAGAGTGGCAATGGACGACAAGGGAGCGATCTGATGACCACACGCACCGGCGGCTGCTTCTGCGGCGCCATCCGATATGAGCTCACGGCCGACCCGGTGTTCCAGGTCGCCTGCCATTGCCGCGCCTGCCAGTACGCTTCGGGGGGCGCGCCGACGCTGGCGATGATCGTGCCCCGCGCGGCCCTGAACATCACCAAGGGCCAGCCGCGCACCTTCTGGGCCGAGGGCGACAGCGGCGGCAAGGTGGGCCGCAGCTTCTGCGAGGTCTGCGGATCGCCGGTGTTCTCGGAGCCGACGTCTGGCGACATCGCGGTGATCAAGGTCGGCAGCCTGGACGACCCGTCCCATTTCAAGGTCCAGGCCGACATCTGGATGCAGGCCGCCCAGCCCTGGCACGTGGCGCACGAGGGCGCCTTCCAGGTGGCGGGAAATCCCGGCTAAGCAACCCGGCCCCACCTTGACCGCGCCGCCTGGGCCGACGAAACCTCGGCGCATGGTCAAGCAGCACACCCAGACCGCCACCTGATGGCGCGCTACGATTTCGCCTCCGACAATACCGCCGGCGCGATGCCGGAGGTCCTGGAGGCCCTCAGCCGTTTTAGCGGTGGATTTGCGGCTGGTTACGGCGGCGACGACGTCAGCCGTCAGGCCGGCGACCTGATCCGCGCCCTTCTCGACGTGGACGCCGAGGTCCGGTTCGCCGCGTCGGGCACAGCGGCCAACGCCCTGACCCTGGCGGCCCTGGCGGCCCCGCACGAAGCGGTGGCGTGCCACGAGCACTCGCACGTGGCGACGGACGAGACCGGCGCGCCGGGGTTCTTCGGCTCCGGGGTGGGCATGATCACCCTGCCCGGCGCCTCCGGCCGCATCGACCCGGCCGCCCTGGCCCAGGCGCTGACCCGTCCCGACGAGCCGCACTGGCAGTCGGCCGCCGCCCTGTCGGTGACCAACGCCACGGAATACGGCTGCGTCTATGCCGAGGCGGCGCTGGGCGACCTGATCGGTCAGGCCAAGGCCAAGGGACTGAAGCTCCACCTCGACGGCGCCCGCCTGGCCAACGCCGCGGCGGCCGGCTTCGACGTCAAGTCCATCAAGCGGTTGGGCGTCGATGTCGTGGTGCTGGGCGGCACCAAGGCGGGCTCGACGCCGACGGAGGCCATCGTGCTGCTGGACAAGGGCCTGGAGCGCCGGTTCGGGGCGCGACTGAAGCACGGCGGGCAACTGGTCTCCAAGGCCCGGTTCCTGGCGGCGCCCTGGATCGGCATGCTGGAGACCGGCGCCTGGAGCCTCCGCGCCGCCCACGCCAACGCCATGGCCAAGCGGCTCGCGGCGCTCTCGCCCTTCAAGGTCATGCACCCCGTGGAGGCCAACGCCGTCTTCGTGGAGATGGACGAGCCGACGCTCAAGCGCCTGCATCGATCCGGCTGGTTCGTCTACCGCTTCATCGACGGCACGGTGCGATTCATGTGCTCCTGGGCGACAACGCCGGAGGCGGTCGACGAACTGGGCGCGGCGCTGAGGGCTGTGGTGTGACGGAAGACGCGCGACCTATGGTATGCTGCTCCTATGGAACATGATCGTATCTCCCGCGATCCCGCAGTCATGATGGGAAAGCCAGTAATCCGGGACACTCGGATCACCGTCGAACTGCTGCTCCGGGAGTGCGCGTCGGGTCAGACGGTCGCCGACATCCTCCGCAACTATCCGCACATAACCGAGGCGGACATTCGCGCCGCATTGGCCTTCGCCGCTGACTATATCTCCCATGAAGGCCTGATCGCGGCCGAATAGGTGCGGTTCCTCGCAGACGAATGTTGTCCAGCCGCGATCGTCGCGGCGCTACGCGCGGCGGGCCACGACGTCGTCTACGTTGCCGAAGCGTCGCCCGGCGCCACCGATGTGGCGGTCGTTCAAGCCGCGAATAGACAGGATCGGATCCTGGTCACCGAAGACTACGACTTTGGAGAACTCATAGTCCGCCAACATATGTCGCTGCCGGGCTTGGTGATCCTGGCCTTGGCGGGTCAGACTGAGGCTGAACGCATCGCCCGCGTCCTGCACGCCGTGACGACGCTGCATGAGACGCTGCGTCGCCACATTACCTTGATCGGCCCCATGAGGGAGCGGCGCAGGCCTATCGGCCTCGACTAAGCAGCAGGCCGCTCGCCCTACTCCGCCGCCACCGCCATGCGGCCGGCGATCATCCCTTCCAGCCGCGCCTGGATGATCTCCTCGGCGCCGCTGACCATGCGGTGGATCAGTTCGGCGCAGCTGGGGATGTCGTGGATCAGTCCCTGGACCTGGCCGGCCGACCAGATGCCGTGGTCCGGATCGCCGGTCTCATAGACCACCTTGCCGCGCGTGCCGGCCACCAGTTCGCGCACGTCCTCGAACTTGGCGCCCTCGCGCTCCATCTCCACGACCTTGGTGGAGATCAGGTTCTTGGCCACGCGGCTGGTGTTGCGCATGGTGCGGAAGATCAGCTCGGTGGCCCGCTCGTCGTTGAGCACCATCTGCTGCTTCACGTTCTCGTGGATCGGGCTTTCCTTCGTGCACATGAAGCGGGTGCCCATGTTGACCCCCTCGGCGCCCAGCGCCAGGGCCGCCACCAGGCCGCGCGCGTCGCCAAAGCCGCCCGAGGCGATCATCGGGATCTTGATCTTGTCGGCCGCCGCCGGGATCAGGATCAGGCCGGGAACGTCATCCTCGCCCGGGTGGCCGGCGCACTCGAAGCCGTCGATGGAGATGGCGTCCACGCCCATGCGCTCGGCCGACAGGCCGTGGCGCACGGAGGTGCACTTATGCAGCACCTTGACGCCGTGCTTCTTGAACTCGTCGACGTGCTCCTGCGGCTTGTTGCCGGCGGTCTCGACGATCTTGATGCCGGCCTCGATGATGGCCTGGCGGTATTCGGCATAGGGCGGCGGCTTGATCGCCGGCAGGATCGTCAGGTTCACGCCGAAGGGCTTGTCGGTAAGCTCGCGGCAGCGCGCGATCTCCTTGGTGAGATCCTCGGGCGTCGGCTGGG
>FSUP01000439.1_pt1 | contig 10916 bp, 9 predicted proteins | sample 1637431 | NCBI WGS metagenome assembly FSUP01 (sample SAMEA3914816, study PRJEB12502) | metagenome | biome: forest; material: soil | place: USA | collected 2011-09-16 | depth 0.3 m | reverse complement strand
CGCGTCCCAGGCCGCCACACCCAGGACCAGAACCGCCGCCATCGACAGCAGGGCCAGCGTCGCCTTCATCGGATGTCCTCCGAACACGCGGCCGGACTCACGGGCGGGGCCGCGCCCCAGGCGTCATCGATCGCCGGTCTCATGGCTTGAGTCGCACCCCCGAGGCTCCAATTCCAATGCCCCCAGGCGGCGCGAAAAATATCGGACGGCCCATGGGACGTAAAGCAACGCGGCCGGATCCCGCCGTCCGCGCGCCGCGAATTGGGTAGGGTCGGCCAAGCGGCGGCTGGATCAGGCAAAGAACCCGCCTTCGGCGCTCCACCTTTGCGTCTCAGGCCGTCGCCGCTAGAGACAGCCAGGGTTCGAGGAGAGACGATGGCGGCGACGTTCGAGATCAGACCTGTGCGGCCGGAGGAGGCGGCGGTCTGGCGCGAGATGCGGCTGGAAGCGCTGCGGAACCACCCGACCGCGTTCATGGACAGCTACGAGGAGGCCAGCGCGCGACCGCTGTCCGAGTTGGAGGCGCGCCTCGCCCAACCCGGACCGTCGGTGACGCTGGGGGTCTATGTGGAGGGCGTATTGCTGGGCACGGCCGGCTTCGTGGTCGAGACGACGCTGAAGACGCGGCACAAGGGGCTGATGGTCGGGGTCTATCTGCGACCCGCCCTGCGCGGCTCGGGCGCCGCGGACGCCCTGGTCGAGGCGATCATAGCCCACGCGCGTCAGCATGTCGAAATGCTGAAAGCGGTAGTGAACCCGGCCAACGAAGTGGCGCGGCAGCTCTACTTCCGGCACGGTTTCAAGACCTACGGCATCGAACCACGAGCCCTTCGCCAGGACGGCGTGGACCACGACGACGAGCTGATCGTCCTGGCGTTGCGCTAGCCAACGGCCATTTTTCGGATGACAGTGTTCCGCGGTCTTGCTCCCACAGGGCCCGGAAGGTTCGCCCGCGCCGGCGGAACGGCGCCGCTTTTTCGCTGCAACATCCGCGCAGCCTGGCCTTGCGGCCGGAGCTGCCTGGCCACGGAGGGGTCATTCCATGCCGATGCTTCAAGCGTTCGTGGGTGAACTGAACTCACGTTTCACCAAGGACAAGATCAGCGGACTTGTCGGTCAGATCGCCATGTTCGCACCGGGCCAGCGCCTGGACGCAGGCCTGGTGGCCGAGCCCGGTACGGCCCTTCACCGGGCGATGAAGATATTTCTGGGCCGCATGCCCGTCAGCTTCCACGAGACCTTCAACGCCGTCGTGCGCCATGCGCTCTCGACCGAGCCGCCCACCGAGGTCACCTTCGCCTGGGCGCCGGGCTATGACTACGAACTCACCCTGTGGCAGGCGCCCGACACCAAGCTGACGCGTGGCGGCATCACGGTGCTGCTCAAGAGCCGCTATCCCGACGACCGGCACCCGCTGCACGCCGAGAGCGCGGAGTAGGGCGGGGGCCGAGCCCTATTTCCCCTGGCCGGCCCGGGCCTGCCGCACGCCGTCGCGCAGGTGGTCCAGGAACGCCGGGTCGGCGTAGGCGGCGACGAGCGGGCGTCGCAGGGCGTCTCGGACGGCGCCCCGCGGCAGGACCCTGGCGGCCTCGTCCTGACGGTCCAGGCGCGCGAGCCCCGCGGCCAGGAGAGTGGCGGCGCGGGGGTTGTTCAGGTGAATGGCGGCCCGGGCCTGGGCGACGGCTTCCTCGTAGTTGCGGGCCTGATAGTGGGCCAGGGCGAGGAGCTCGCGCATGGGGCCAAGCTGCGGATCGTAGGGGCTGAGGCGCAGGCTGCGCTCGATCGGATTGACGGCCTCCGCGGGACGGCCGCTGTAGATCAGGACCTGGCCCAGGCGGTAGTGCGCGAAGGCGAAGTTCGGATTGAGGGCTATGGCGCGGCGGGCGTGATCGAGAGCGCCGCCGTGGTCGGCCAGGAACAGGGCGGCGCCGGCGCTGGCGAAATAGGCGGTGGCGTCGCGGCCGTCCAGGCTGATGGCCGTCCGCGCGGCCTCGCGGGCCTCCTCCAGGTCCGCCATCGGCTGGGCCGACCAGCCGTAGATAGCGCCGCCGTAGAGGATGCGCGCCAGGCCGATATGCCCCAGCGAAAGCTCCGGATCGCGCTCGATCGCCTGGCGAAAGAGGGTCATGGCCTGGCCGTAGCCGTCGCTGGACACCCGGTTGAGGTGCCACATGCCGCGGTGGAAGAAATCCAGGGCGCTGTAGTCGGTCACGCTCTTGCGGGCGGCGCGTACGCCCTCGCCGTGCAGCATCGCCGGCTCGATGGCTGCCACCACCTGCTCGGTGATCTCGTCCTGCAGCGCCAGGACGTCCACCAGTTCCCGGTCGAGGCGATCGGCCCAGACATGGGAGCCGTCGGCGGAGTCCACCAGTTGCACGGTGACGCGCACGCGATTGCCGCTCTTGCGCACGCTGCCCTGCAGGACGTAGCGGACGCCCAGCTCCTGGCCGGCGCGCTGGACGTCGACGGCGGCGCCTCTGTAGGCAAAGCTGGAGCTCCAGGCGATGACGAAGAACCATCGCCACTGTGACAGGGCGGTGATGACGTCCTCGGTGATGGCGTCGGCGAAATACTCCTGGTTCTCGTCTCCGCTCAGGTTCTGGAACGGCAGCACCGCGATCGAGGGCTTGGCCGGCAGGGCCAGGGGCGGCCGCGCGCCTGGGTGCGGCAGGTGGGGCACGGCGGGTCCGCGCACCAGGTCGGCGATGCTGGCGAGGACCTTGGTCCAGGATGGCGCGCCCGGCTCGCCCGACCAGCCGGAAAGGTCGGCGCAGTGGATCTGGTTGAAGGGCAGCGGCGGGATGGTCCGGTCGAGGGCCACCTGGACCAGCTTGCCTTCCAGGCGCGCGACGTCGGCCTCGGCTCGCACCCACTGCGACGCGGCCGCATCCTTCGACCAGACGACTAGGACCGCCTTGGCCGCGCGCAGGCGTTCGTCGATCACGTCGGTGTAGGGGCGGTGGGCGGGAAGCTCGTTGTCGCGCCACACGCCATAGCCAAGCGCGCTGAGCGCCCGGGCGATGCTGTCCGCCTGGGCCTCGGTCGAACGCGCGTAGGATATGAAGACTTCGGACATGGTCGTCGTCTTGGGGGACGACAATTGGCGTCGATGAACGGTCGGAGCGCAAGGGCGGGGGCGGCCGCAAGGCCCTCAAGCCGCTGAATTGCCACCAGGAGCGGGCGGATACCGCGTTGTTTCGCGTTCCGGTGGAGCTGCGGGGCCGCCGTCAGGAAGCAACCGGCCGAAGGAAGGGGGCGCGCGGCCGCAGATACCGCGCGCCCGCCAGGTTCCTAGAACTTGGTCTTAAGCTCGACGCCCCACGTGCGGGGGTCGTTGACGTAGCCGGTCAGGTTGTCGAAGTCGATGCCGCCTTCGATCGAGACGTCGTTGAGGATGTTGCGGCCGAAGACCGCCGCTTCCCACTGGCCGCCCTTGTAGCTGTAGCCGACCCGCAGACCGCCCTCGATGCGGTTGGGCGAGGTGAATTCCTTGGACTCATACAGGAAGAAGTTGATCCGGCTGCGGTAGGACCAGTCGGTGAAGGCGAAGAACTCGCCGTCTCCGAAGGGAATGCCGTAGCGGGCGGTGACGCTGGCGATCCACTCCGGGGCCTGCGGCAGCGGATTGCCGTTGATCCGGGCGATGACCACGCCGCCGGACACGAACGTCGGGTTCGTCACGGTGCACAGGAGGCAGACCTGGGTGGTGAGGCCGGGATCCTCGAGGCGGGTGTGGTTGTAGCTGAAGGCCGAGGTCAACACGAGATGATCGACGGGCTTGGCTTCCAGATCGGCCTCGACGCCGTAGCCCCTGGCGTGCTTGGCGTTCAGCAGGCGCTCGGAGTTGGTCCCCCCGCCCACGGCGGAGATTTGCAGATTGTCGACCTGATAGTCGAAGGCGGCCAGGTTGGCGCGCAGGCGATGGTCGAACCAGTAGGACTTCAGGCCTAGCTCATAGGAGTAGAGCGTCTCCTTGTTGGCTTGCGAGATAGTGTCGGCGAACAGCAGGCGGCCCTGGACGCTGGGGGCGCGGTAGCCCTTGGCGATGCGGCCATACACGCTGACGTCGCTGTTGATCGCGTAGTCGGCGCTGACGTTGAAGCTGACGTCGTCGCTTTTGGGATTGGCACGCAGGACGCCGGTCGTGGGAGCGCCGAAGGGCGAGGTGATCCGGTCAGCCTCGAAATTCTTGGTGTCGTTGCTGTACCGTAAGCCGGCGGTGAGCGTCAGCTGGTCGGTGGCCTTGTAGGTGGCGGTGCCAAATAGGGCCCAGGACTTGGTGATCTGATGCTGCCAGGCGTAGCCGTCCTGGGCGCCGCCGCCCAGGGTGTTGTAGTCGAAGCTGTTGATGTTGACCGATTCATAGAAATAGAAGCCGCCGACCTGGTAGTGGAGCTTCGGCGTGGCGTCGCCCACCAGGCGGATTTCTTCGCTGATCTGGTGATGCTTGGGCAGGCCGTCGGCGGTCTCCGACGGGAATGGGATGAGCCCGGGGCCGGACGGCGGGGCGAAGACCGCGCCGAAGCCGCCGTCGATGTCGCCGTGGCTCAGCGTGTGGGTGTGCTCATAGGCGGTGATCGACGTCAGCTTCATGCCGTTGCCGAAGTCATAATTCAGGTTGACCACGCCGCCGGTGGTGTTGACGTGCTGGAAGGAACGGGTCTGGGCGTCCTGGGCGATGTGGTCGCGCTGGAAGCCAGGAACCAGTTGATCGGTGCCCGGGGTGATGATGTTGGCCCGGAAGATCTGCGGCGAACCGTTCAGGTGCATGTGGTGGAAGTTCACCAGGGCGCTGAAGTTGTCGGTGGGCGTCCACAGCAGTTGGCCGCGAATGGCCATCTGGTCATAGCCGCCGGTCGCATTCTGCTGGCCGGTGAAGTCGTTGGTGATCCAGTTGTTGCGGTGCTGGTACATGCCCGACAGGCGGCCGTAGAGCACGCCGGGGGTGATGGGGCCGCTGATGGCGCCCTCGGCGTTCACGGTGCCGAGCGAGGCGTAGGAGACTTGACCGTAGCCTTGGACGTCCTTGGTCGGCTTGGCGGAGTCGAACTTCAGCACCCCGGCTGGGGTGTTGCGGCCGAACAGCGTGCCCTGCGGCCCGCGCAGCACTTCCACCTGCTGGATGTCGAACAGCGGGAAGCCCTTGAGGATCGGGTTTTCCAGGACGACGTCGTCATAGACCATCGACACCGGCTGTGAGGCGTTCAGGTCGAAGTCGCTGTTGCCGAGGCCCCGGATGTAGGGCCGCGGGAAGGTGCGGCCGAAGCTGGATTCCAGGATCAGGCTGGGCACGCGCGCCGAAAGCATGCGCACGTCGTCGCCGCCCGAGGCGATGACGGCCAGGGTCTGGCCGCTGAGCGCCGAGACCGACAGCGGAACCTGCTGCAGGTCGACCGCTTCGCGGGTGGCCGTGACGATGATCGGCGCGACTTCGGCGTCGTTCTTCACGGCTGCGGCCGTGGTGACACCGGCCGCCGCGGCTTGCCCGGCCAGTCCGGCGAACATCAGTACGGAGAGAGCGCCGGCGGTGCGGCCCCAGGTCTTGGTCATCGATAGTGTCCCCCATGACACCGCCGGCGGCGACGGTCGCCGCCATGCCAGTGTCATCGACTCGTTGGAAATGTGTCATCAATGCAGGCGCGAAATCCGAGGGTTACGTCAATGCTGCAAGCGCACATACGTGTCGGTTGTGGCGCTGAGTGACCGAAGCGCCACAATGGGAAACAGCCGCTAGGACAGCGAGTTGGCCTACATTCCCGCCAGCCATTCGTCGGCCAGAACGGCGTAGAGGTAGCTGTCCCGCCAGCCGTCGTGGGCCATCACGTCATGGTGGAATCGGGCCTCGCGGCGCATGCCGAGCTTCTCCATCGCCGCCAGGAGCCGCTCCGCTCAAGGTTGTTCCATTCCCCGCGATTTCAAGACTATCGTTGCGCGCCCGCCGCCGGGCGAAAACGCAGGACGGTTTGAAATGGCTAAATGGTTGCCCGCCGCGCTCGACTACATCCCCCAGTGGGTGGGCTATCAGGTGCGGCTGCACGAGCTGCCGGGCGTGGCCGTCGCCGTGGTCCAGGACGGCAAGGTCGTCCTGGAAGCCGCCTTCGGATCGGCGGACCTGTCCACCGGGGAGACGCTTAACCCGGCGCACCAGTTCCGCGTGGCCTCGCACTCCAAGACCTTCACCGCCAGCGGCGTCATGCGGCTGGTGGAGGCGGGGCGGCTGCGCCTGGACGACCGGGCCGGCGAGCATGTGAAGGGCCTGCACAAGACCCTGGCGCGCGCCACCATCAGCCAGCTGCTGAGCCACACCGCCGGCGTGATCCGCGACGGGACCGATGGCGGCCAGTGGGCCGACCGGCGGCCGTTCCTGGACGAGGCGGAGTTGCGCGCGGCCCTGGCGGAAACGCCGATCCTGCCGGCCAACACCCGCATGAAGTACAGCAACCACGGTTTTGGCCTGCTGGGCCTGGTCATCGGCGCGGCCACCGGCGAGCCCTATGACGCGTGGATCGCGCGGGAGGTGGTGGCCAAGGCCGGGCTGAAGCACACTTGGCCCGACGCGCCGACGCCGGAGATGAACCGCCTGAGCAAGGGCCACGGCAGCAAGGTGCTGCTGGGCCAGCGCCCGATCATCCCGGCCGACAACCCCGCCAACGCCCTGGCCTCGGCAACCGGCTTCATTAGCACGGCGGCCGATTTGGCGCGGTTCTTCGGCCAGCTCGATCCGGCGGCGAAGAAGAGCGTGCTTAGCATCGAGAGCCGGCGCGAGATGACGCGGCCACAATGGCGCGTGCCGGACTTCTCCATCGAGACGCACTACGGGCTTGGGACCATCCAGGGCCGGATCGGCGCCTGGGAGACGATGGGGCATTCGGGCGGCTTCCAGGGCTTCCTGACCCAGACCGCCGTCCTGCGCGGCCAGGGCCTGACCGTGTCGGTGCTGACCAACGCCATGGACGCCGCGCCAGCCCTCTTCCTGGAAGGGATCGTCCGCATACTGCAGGCCTTCGCCAAGCACGGGCCGGCCGGCGGCAAGCTCGCCGACTGGGGCGGGCGGTGGTGGGGCGGGCCATGGGGGCCGATGGACCTGGTTCCCATGGGCGAGACGGTGATGGTGGCGACGCCGGGTCTGTGGAACCCGTTCGCCGACGCCGGCGAGCTGACCGTGGGCAAGGGCGACGAGGCCGTCATCGGCAAGGCCAGCGGCTTCGCCAGCCACGGCGAGGTCGCGCGGCTGGTGCGGAGCAAGGCCGGCAAGGTGGTCGAAGTCTGGCTGGGCGGCAGCCGCTTCCAGACTGAGAAGGCCACGGCCAAGGAGACCCGCGCCCGCTATCGCCTGGCGCCCTGACGGCCCTCAAGAGACCGCCTCGCCCTAAGAGGCCGCCTCTTCAGTCGGCGGCGAGGACGGGATCGCCCGCCTCAACACGGCCGACCTCCAGCCAGCGCCGCAGACCCGGCGATAGCTCCGCCTCCACGCGTTGGTGATACAGCGCCAGATCTTCCGGCGTCAGGACATCGCGCCACCGATTGTTGACGCCCTTGTGCAGGAAGCTATCGTGGCCACCCTTGAAAGCCATCTTCAGGCCTCCGAGCAGGGAGTCTCCGTCCCGCTTCATGGCGTCGAAGGTCGCCGCCTCGACGAGGCTGGGCCAGACGGTCTCGGGGACCTCGATGGAGAGGAAGCCCGCGATGCGCTGCATCTCGCCCCTCAGGTCGGCCTTGAGGTCATTGTAGTGGACCAGCAACACGTTGGACCGCTTCCGCTCGGCCCAGAACGACCGCTCGATGTCGAAGAAGGTATCCGACATCATCGCCACGCCGTTTTCGGGGCGGATCCAGTACTGGAAGAACTCGCGCGCGGTCTTCGGCGGCCTGGGGATGGGTCGGCCAATGGTGGGATCCGCCATCCCGATCTCGTCGAGCCGTTCGAAGGACTCGGGCAAGAAACTGTTGAAATGGTTCAGGAACGACATGCAGGCGTCGCGACCGTCCCGCGCCACGTGGATATAGCGGACCTCGTCGTAGAGGGGCAGGGCGTCCAGCGGCAGGTGAGACTTGAGGAACCGCCGGTGCTGCTGCGCCTCGATCATCGGCAGAGCGATCTCGATGGGGATCTGGAATCGGCTGTCGATCCAGGGCGACAGTTCCCCCAACGGACGGGGCTCCGGTGACTGGAAGACCAGCAGATTGACGATCTGCTGCGTCCAGGTGGTGCCGACCTTGGGGGCCGTGGCGATGACCACATCGCCCTCACGGGGGCGATAGCCGTCCCACCGGCGGCTGTCGCAGATCCAGTCACGGACGATCTTGGTGGGCGGGCAGGCGAGCATGGCTAACGTCCTTCGAGGCGCGGGTCCGCCGTCCGGACGGCCGCCCCGACAGTCGTGATTGAACGACGTTATTTGGAATAGGGCGCGCGCTCAAGCAACCGGAAGTTTCGCTGAGCGACGCGAACCTGGACCGCCCTGTGGCGCTGGAGGGAGAATCTGTGCGTTAAGGCGGGGAGTGGGATTGGAGGCCAGGAAATGACGAAGCGGCACACGGCTACGACGGCGATGCTAGGCGCTTTGGTTGTGGCGGGCTGCACCCCGGGGCCCAGCGCGCCGCCCATGGCCACCTTCGGGGCCCATCCCACCCTGGTCGATCAGCACCACAGCCTGATCCCGATGGTGAAGATCGCCAAGGTCGTGGGCTGGCCGGCGGGGCGCACGCCCGTCGCGGCGCCGGACCTGCAGGTCGCCGCCTTCGCCACCGGCCTGGACCATCCCCGGTGGATGCTTAGCCTCCCCAACGGCGATCTGCTGGTCGCCGAGACCAGCGGGCCGGGCTACGAGAAGCCCCACGGGATTCGCGGCTTCTTCGAGAAGCTGCTGGTGGGCAAGGCCGGCGCCGGCGAGAAGAGCCCCAACCGCATCATCCTGTTGCGCGACGCCAACGGCGACGGCCTGGCAGAGACGCGGACCGTGCTGCTCGACACCGGGCTGAACTCCCCCTTCGGCATGGCCCTGGTGGACGGGCGGCTCTACGTGGCCAACACCGACTCCATCGTCAGCTACCCCTTCACGCCGGGCCAGACGAAGATCCCCGACCCGGGAACGAAGCTGGCTGACCTGCCCGGCGGTCCCATCGACCACCACTGGACCAAGAACATCATAGCCAGCGCCGACGGCTCCAAGCTGTTCGCCTCCATCGGCTCCAACAGCAACGTCGGCGACAACGGGCCGGCGGCGGAGGCCAACCGGGCCGACATCCTCGAGGTGGACCGCCACACCGGCCGGTGGCGGATCTTCGCCGGCGGCCTGCGCAATCCGGTCGGGATGGATTTCGAGCCGACGTCGGGGGCGCTCTGGACCGCGGTGAACGAGCGGGACGAATTGGGCGACAACCTGGTCCCCGACTACATGACCTCGGTGAAGGACGGCGCCTTCTACGGCTGGCCCTACAGCTACTACGGCCAGCATCTCGACACCCGGCCCAAGGACAAGCGCCCCGACCTGGTGGCCAAGGCTATCCCGCCCGACTATGCGCTGGGCGCGCACACCGCCTCGCTGGGCCTGGCTTTCTCCAAGGGCGACCTGTTGCCGGCGGCCTACAGGGGCGGGGTGATCGTCGGCCAGCACGGCTCCTGGAACCGCTCCGTGCCGGCCGGCTACAAGGTGATCTTCATCGCCTTCCAGGGCGGCAAGCCGGTGGGCTATCCGCGCGACGTGCTGACAGGCTTCCTGGACGAGAAGGGCCAGGCCATGGGCCGGCCGGTGGGGGTGACCTTCGACAAGTCCGGCGCCCTGCTGGTGACTGACGACGTGGGTGGGGTGATCTGGCGGATGACGCCCAAGTAGGGCCTGCGCCGCCCGGCGCGGCGAGATAGGATCGGCGTGAGACTCAAGCCCGGTGAGGACGGATGTCGATCGCGGCCACCTTCGAAGCCCTCGGCGACGCCAATCGCCGGCAGATCATGGCCTATCTCGCGGAGGGCGAGGCGCCGGTGGGCGAGATCGCGCAGCAGTTCGACGTCTCCCTGGCGGCCGTGTCCCAGCACCTGAAGGTGCTGCGCGAAGCAGGCTTGGTCAGCGTCCGCAGCCGCGCCCAGCAACGGCTCTACGCGGTCGCCTCACCGGGCCTGGTCGAGGCCGCGGGTTGGCTGATCCGTCTGGCGGAGCGCTCGGCGGCGGCGCGGGCGGCGTAGACCGTCCGGAGGCGGCGTAACTCCCTACTTCCGGTTCCGCCCGAAGTTCGGCTCGGCGCTTTCCTGGCCGGCGGTGATGATGCTGCGGCGGATGTCGCGGGTGCGGGTGAACAGCTCCTGCAGCTTGTCTCCCTCGCCCCAGCGGATGGCGCGGGACAACGCCTGCAGGTCCTCGGTGAACCGGCCGAGCATCTCCAGAACCGCGTCCTTGTTGGCCAGGAAGACGTCCCGCCACATGATCGGATCGGACGCGGCGATGCGGGTGAAGTCGCGGAAGCCGCCGGCGGAATACTTGATCACCTCGCCGCGGGTGACCTCCTCCAGGTCGGCGGCGGTGCCGACAATGTTGTAGGCGATCAGGTGGGGAAGGTGCGAAGTGACAGCCAGCACCAAGTCGTGGTGCTTCTCGTCCATGATCTCGACCTGGGAGCCCAGGGACATCCAGAAATCGGTGAGCCGTTCGACGGCGGCGGCGTAGGCCTCGTCGGTGCGGGCCTGGGGCGTGAGGATGCACCACCGGCCCTGGAACATGTCGGCGAACCCGGCGTCGGGGCCCGACTGCTCGGAGCCGGCGATGGGGTGACCTGGAATGGCGAAGCAACTTGCCGGCACCGACTTCGCGAACGCCTCGGCGACGGCCGCCTTGACCGAGCCGACGTCGCTGATCGTGGCGCCGGGCTTCAGGGCGGCGGCGACCTGGGCGGCGGACGGGCCGATGGCCAGGGGCGGGGTG
>FSUP01000622.1_pt1 | contig 10994 bp, 8 predicted proteins | sample 1637431 | NCBI WGS metagenome assembly FSUP01 (sample SAMEA3914816, study PRJEB12502) | metagenome | biome: forest; material: soil | place: USA | collected 2011-09-16 | depth 0.3 m | reverse complement strand
CGCCAGTCGCGCCGGCCGCTCCAGCCGCCGCGGCGATGGCCGCCGCCGCCGCGGGCGAGGTCGACGCCGCCGCGGCGGCGATGCTGGCGGCCGTGGCGCCAGGGGCTGCCGCCGCCGTGTTGATGGCGGTGGCGCCGGCCGGGGTGGTCGCTGCGGCCGCCAGGGCCGCCGCTTCCACTTGAAGCGCCGTGGAGCCGGGCGTCGCCGTCATCAGAGCCGTCGCGGCCGCGGACGCCGCCGTGGCGCCGGGCCCATCCGCCGTCGCGGTGGCCGCGGCCGAGACCGGCTGGCTGGACTGCAGGTTGGCGTTGACACCGATCTGGGTGGTCAGGTCGGCCGCGCCGCCCACCTGGGAGACGTTGATCGACTGCAACTTGGTCAGGTCCGACGGGTCGGTGGTGATGTTGCCCTGGGCGTTCACCGGCCAGCCCTGCAGGTACAGGCCGGCGGAGTTGCGCAGGTAGCCCTGGTCATCCTTGGTGAAGGATCCGGCGCGGGTGAATGAGCGCGTGTCGGCCGGCGTGATGTTGGTGGCGTGGTCGGTGCCGACGAAGAAGCCTTGGCCCGAGATCGACAGGTCGAGGTCGGAGCCGGTCTGGGTCTGGAGGCCCTGCTGGCTGATCAGTTGCCGGTTCACCGCCAGCACGCCGCCGGCCTGGAAGGCGGAGTCCGAGCCCGACGAGGAGACCAGGCTTTCGAAGTTCGTCTGGGTCTGCTTGTAGCCGACCGTGTTCACGTTCGCGATGTTGTCGGAGATGCTCGACAGGGCGGCGGAGTTGGCGGTCAGCCCCGAGACGCCGGCGAGCATGGCGCTGTTGATGCTCATGGTTTTTGTCCTTGTCCTGAATTCTGGTGAGATTGAGTCAGCTGCCCGTAAGGGCGGCGAGGGGGTTGTTGGGGTTCGAGGCGACCTTGGTCACCGACGACAAGGCGACCTGGTTGGAGCCTACCGTCAGCATGGTGGCGCCGTTGACCTGCTGGACGGCCGAGACCACGCCGGTGATGTCCGGATCGCCGGTGTTGGCGCCGGGCGCTGTGATCACCTTGCCGATCAGGTTGGCGCTCTGGCCGATGCCGCTCTGCGCCGTCACCAGCTGTTGCAGAAGCTGGTTGGACAGCAGCTGCTGCTCCACCCCGGTCATCTGGGTCAGCTGCTGGGTGAACTGGTTGGTGTCGAGCGGCGACAGCGGATCCTGGTTCTTCAGCTGCGTGGTCAGCAGCGACAGGAACGTCTGATAGTTGGTCGCCATCGACGCGAGGCCGGTGTTGATCGAGGCGGTTCCCGTTCCGCCCGCTGCTCCGACCGCTGAGGTTGTCGTCATGGCCTGTTCCTAGATCGTGATGTCGACGGCGCCGGCCGCGGAGGAGCGGACGGGCGCTGGCGCTGTTGATGGGATCTCGTCGGGTGTGTCGCCGGCCCAGACCTGGGCGGCGCCGCCGCCGGAGGCTGAGCCGTCCTGGTTCCATCCCAGGCCGCCGCCCTGGCCGCCCGACTGGAAGCTGAGGCCGCCCTGAGAGACGTCGAAACCCGCCTGGGCCAGCGCCTGGTGCAGGTCGCCCGCCCGCGCCTTGGCCTCCGCCGCCGAGGCGGGATTGTCGAAGGCGATCTGCGCCGTCAGCTGGCCGGAGGCGTCGATCTGGACCCGGACGTTGACCTTGCCCAGGCCCGCGGGGTCGAGGGAGATGTCGAAGTGCGCGGACTTGCCGGTTGTCCTGCGGGCGATCTGGTCGGCCAGCTGGCTGGTGATCTGGGCCCCATGCGCCGCCGCCAGGGCGGCCGGCGTGGGCGCTGCGGCCGCGGCCTGGGCGGCGACACCCGCGGCGCCGCTCTGGGCCAGGGTCGAGGCGGACGCGGGATCCGCGCCGGCGGCCTCGGCGCCCGGCTCGGCGGCGGCCTGGCCGGTGTCGTGTGAGGCGGCGTCAGCCGGGGCGCCTTGGTTGTCCGCCGTGGCGCGGGCCGCCTGGACGGCGTCGGGATGCGCCGGCGCCACGGCCGCCGTCGAGCCGCTCAGCGCGGCCGTTGTCGTGGCCTTCGCGTCAGGCTTGACCGTGCTCTTGGGGGCCGCGTCGCGGGGCGCGGGAGGCTGCGGCGCCGCCTGGGCGGTCAGCACGGGCGAGACGATCGGCGTGGTTGTCGCCGCCGCCTGGGTCGTGACGGCGGCGGCTGTCGGCGGCGCGGGGGCGGATTGCGGCGCAGCGTCCTGGACGGCCGGCGGCGCCTTGCCGGCGTCGGCCGGCGCCGGAACCGCACTGGCGGCCTTCGCCGGGTCGGGGAGCGCCGGCTTGGCGTTCGCCGTAAACAGGCTGAGGTTGGCGTTCTGCGCCGCCAGGGTGATCGCGGCGGGCAGGGCGGGGCCCGAGGTCGGCGCCGCCGACGGGGTTTGGGCGGGATCGGAAGCGCCTGCGGCGGCCGGCGTCGGACCGGGCGGCGTCGCAGTCATCGGCGCTGTCAGCGACGCCGTCGTCGGCGCGGTCGGCGGCGCGAGGGCGATAGGGGCGGCTGTCGCGGGCTGGGCGGGTTGCGCCGCATCCTTGGCGGCGGGCGTCACGCCCAGGGACGCGAGCAGACTCGCCGCGAAAGCGCTGGAAACTGGCTTCTGCGGGGCGGACGATGTGGAGGCCGGAGCCGCGCCGGCCGCGACGTTCGAACCGGCGGCGGCCGAGGACGCTCCGCCCTGGCCGCTCTGGGGCTCGCCCGCGGTCGGCTGGGCGGAGGGCAGGACGGGCGGCAAACCGAGCGCCAGGGCCAGCGCCATGGCGGCGGCCGTGGCGGTGCTGGGCCCCGCCTCGCCGGCCTTGGCGTCCTTAGCGTCCTTTACGTTGATCTCACTGGCCTTCGCCTTGATCGCCGGCTTGCCCTGGGCGTCGCCGGAGACCGCCGCCAGAATCCCTGCGAGGGTACTGCCGGCGCCGGCAGTTGGCGTTGCGACCGTTGCGCCGCCCGTCGCGACGCCACCCGAGTCCAGGGCGGCCATCAGGGCGGCCAGGGCGTCGGAGAACGGATTGGCCGCGGCGCCCGCGCCGCCGGCAGCGGTCGGCCCGGCGATGGTGGCGCCGGCGGCCGCCCCGGTCCCGGGCTGGGCGCTGAAGATCGCAAAGGGTGCGGCGGCCGACATGGCGCGGAGGGCGATCCGGAGGAGGAGGGCGGGGGCGCCTGCTGCGCCGGACATTCGGTTGGTGAGAAGCAACCACCGCGCCAACTCGCCTGGCGCCAATTAAGTTCCTGAAAAACAACAGGTGTTACCGCATCGCTTCGTGTCGGGGCCGTTCGTGAGCGGCGGATTTTGCCGAGCGGCGATAGGCAAGGGCTCACCCCCTGGATCGAATCCGAGCGGTCCCTGGCACGCTGGCGCCGGTCTTGCCTGAGGAGAAGCAGCGGTTCCGTGGTCCCGCAAGAGAAAGATATGAAATTCAACGACTTAACATTTTTGCGCGCATGGCCGGCAGCGGCTGAGCGGCAGATTCTGCCCAGCCTTGCGCCCGGGATTGCCTGCGGGAGCGCCTCGACATGTCGCTGAATTCGATCATGTCGATCGCCAACGCGGGGATGCAGGTCGCCCAGACGGGCATGAGCACCGTCTCCGACAACATCTCCAATGTGAACACCTCCGGGTACGTCCGTAAGGTCGTCAACCAGAGCTCGTCGGTCACCCAGGGCATGGGCTCGGGCGTCACGGTCGCCCAGGTCACCCGCGTGGCCGACAGCTATCTTCAGGCGGCCAGCATGTCCGCCTCGGCCAGCTCCAGCGCCGCCGGCGCCATCTCCGACCTCCTGGACCAGGCGCAGTCGGTGTTCGGCGATCCCAGCGCCTCGACCAGCTATTTCAGCCAGCTCAACAGCGTCTTCACCTCGTTCACCGCCGCCGCCAACGATCCGGCTTCGAACCTGAGCCGCAGCCAGTCGATCGACCAGATCAACCAGTTCCTCAACGCCACCCAGCGGATCTCGTCGTCCCTGCAGGGCTTCACCCAGCAGGCCGACACGCGCATCACCTCCGACGTCGACCAGGTGAACGGCTTGCTCGGCCAGATCGACGGCCTGAACAAGGACATCACCCGCGCCCTCTCCAACGGCTCGGACGCCACCGGATCGATGGACGCCCAGAGCCAGCTCGTCGACAAGCTGTCTTCCCTGATCGACGTGAAGATTTCGCCGCGCCAGGGCGGCGGCGTCGTGCTGCGCACCAATACCGGCGACCTCCTGGCCGGCGCCGGCGGCCCGGCCACCTTGAGCTACACGGCCTCGGGCAACGGCGCGGGTGTCATGAGCCTGACCCAGTTCGGCTCGACCCAGGCGACCGGCGTCACCATCGGCAGCGGCGAACTGCGCGGCCTGCTGGACGTGCGCCAGAACCAGCTTCCCGCCATCCAGGACCAGCTCGGCGAATTCGTCAGCAAGACGGTCGACGCCCTCAACCAGGCCTCCAACGCCTCCACCGCGGTGCCGCCGCCAACCACCCTGAACGGCCGCAACACCGGCCTGGACCTGCCCACCGCCGTCAGCAACTTCACCGGCAAGACCTCGGTGGCGATCGTCGACGCCAGCGGCAATCTCAAGCAGCGGGTGGACATCGACTTTTCCTCCGGGACCGGGACCATGAGCGTCAACGGCGGCGCGCCCAGCTCCTTCACCCCGGCCACCTTCCTCACCAGCCTGAACACGGCGCTTGGCGCGTTCGGCTCCGCCAGCTTCAGCAACGGCGCCCTGTCGATCAGCGCCGTGGGCGCGGGCAACGGGGTGGCCATCGCCGACGATCCCACCACGCCCTCCAGCAAGGCGGGCCGCGGCTTCAGCCAGTTCTTCGGCCTCAACGACCTGATCTCCACCACCGGGATCACCAACTACGCCACGGGGCTGACCGCCGCCGACCCCAGCGGCTACACGCCTGGCGACACCATCAGCTTCCGGATCTCCGACACCCCGGGCTCGGTCACCCGCGACATCACGGTGGCCGTCCCGGCCGGCGGCACGGTGGGCAATCTGGTCTCGGCCCTGAACGCCCAGGTCGGCGGCGTGGGTCAGTACGGCCAGTTCGTCCTCGACAACCAGGGCGCGCTGACCTTCCAGCCCACCACGCCAGGCGCGGTGACCCTGACCGTGCTGGACGACAAGACCCAGCGCGGCGTCGGCGGTCCGTCGGTCAGCCAGTTGTTCGGCATCGGTTCGGCCCAGCGCGCCAGCCGCGCGGGCACGTTCCAGATCCGCAGCGACATCCTGGCCAATCCCACCAACATGCCCCTGGCGCAGCTCAACCTCGCCAACGCGGCCCTGGGCCAGCCGGTCCTGGCGCTGGGCGACAATTCCGGCGCCCTGGCCCTGGCCAAGGCGGCCAGCGCCACGGTGAACTTCAGCGTCGCCGGCGACCTGCCGGCGTCGGCCAGCACCGTGACCCAGTACGCGTCCCTGCTCGCCGGCTCGATTGGCCGCAAGGCTGCTTCCGCCAACGACGCCAAGACCGCCTCCGCCGCGGTCAAGACCGAAGCCAATACCCGCCGCGCCTCCGTCGAAGGCGTGAATCTCGACGAGGAACTGGTCAATCTGACCACCTACCAGCAGGCTTACAGCGCCTCGGCCCGCCTGATCCAGGCGGTCAAGGACATGTACAACACCCTGCTGAACATGACGTGAGCCGACCATGACCCGCATCGCCACCGCCAACGCCTACAGCGCCGTGCTGGACAACCTGATGGCCGCCCAGCAGCGTCAGATCGACGCCGGAACCCAGGTCTCGTCGCAGAAGAACGCCTCGGACCTCAAGGGCTACGCCGCCAACGCCGAGACCCTATCGGCGCTGCAGTCGGTGCAGAGCTCCGTGGGCGGCTACCTGGACCAGAGCACGGTGCTGTCCAACAAGCTGTCGACCCAGGACCTGGCGCTGAACCAGCTCGCCGACTCCGCCACCGGCGCCAGCCAGTCGATCAAGGACGCCCTCGCGTCGGGCAGCGGCGACACGGTGATCCAAGCGCTGCAGGGCTTCTTCCAGAACGCAGTCGGGGCGCTGAACACCAAGTTCGACGGCCGCTTCCTGTTCGCCGGCGGCCAGGTGAACACCCAGCCGGTCACCGCGACCCAGCTTTCCGCCCTGACCGCCGCGCCGTCGACGGCCAGCCTGTTCCACAACGACCAGTACGTGACCACCAACCAGCTGGACGAGTCGACCACCATCAAGTCCGGCTTCCTGGCCGACGGCCTGGGCACGAACCTGTTCAACGCCTTCAAGGCCATCGAGGCCTACAACCAGGGTCCGGGCGGCCCCTTCACCGGCCAGCTCACCGCGGCCCAAAGCACCTTCCTGCAGGCCCAGGTCGCGTCCTTCGACACCGAGGGAACGAACCTCACCAACACCGCCGGTCAGAACGGATTGATGCAGAACCAGGTCAACGCGGCCAACACCGACCTGACCAGCCGCCAGACGATGCTGACCCAGCTGATGGGCAAGATCACCGACGTCGACGTGGCCAAGGCGGCCTCCGACCTGCAGCAGGCCTCATTCTCGGTCCAGGCCGCGGCCCAGGTGTTCTCCGCCCTGAAAGCGTCGTCGCTGCTGAACCTGCTGCCGGCGGCGTAGGGCGTCGGCGGCACGCGGGCGCCCTCGCCATCGGGGCCAGGGCGCACTAAATAGCGCGGCTGAACCGCCAGGATCCTTCGCTTGCCCCTCGACGCACCAGACATCGCCGACACCAGCCACCTGGACCGCCTGGTCCGGGACGCCGTCGGCCTGCCCGTGGGGACGCGGGTGGTGGCGGCCATGTCCGGCGGGGTGGATTCCACCGTGACCGCCGCCCTGCTCAAGCAGGCGGGCTACGACGTGGTCGGTGTGACGCTGCAGCTCTACGACCACGGCGTGGCGGTGAAGCAGAAGGGCGCCTGCTGCGCCGGCCAGGACATCCTGGATGCGAGGACGGCCGCCGAGTCCCTGGGCATCCCCCACTACGTCCTCGACTACGAAAGCCGCTTCCGCCAGGAGGTGATGGAGGACTTCGCCGACGCCTACCTGCGCGGCGAGACGCCGATCCCCTGTGTGCGCTGCAATCAGACGGTGAAGTTCCGCGACCTGCTGGACGTCGCCCGCGATCTGGGCGCCGACGCCCTGGCCACCGGCCACTATGTACGCCGCGAACGGGGTGAAGCCGGCCCGCAGCTGCGCCGCGCCGTCGATCCGGCGCGCGACCAAAGCTACTTCCTGTTCGCCACCACGGCGCGGCAGTTGGACTATCTGCGCTTTCCGCTGGGCGGCCTCGAAAAGCCCCAGGTCCGCGCCATCGCCGCCGGCCTAGGACTGGGCGTCGCGGAAAAGCCCGACAGCCAGGACATCTGCTTCGTCCCCGAAGGCCGTTACACCACGGTGATCGACCGCCTGCGCCCGCAAGGCGCCCTGCCGGGGGATATCGTCCACCTGGACGGCCGGGTGCTTGGCCGGCACGAAGGAGTGACCCGCTATACCGTGGGCCAGCGCCGGGGCCTCAACATCGCGCTGGGCGATCCCCTGTTCGTGGTCCGCCTGGACGCCGACCAGCGCCAGGTCATCGTCGGCCCGCGCGAGGCCCTGCTGACGGGGTCGCTGTCGCTCAAGGAAATCAACTGGCTGGGCGACCACGCCAGCATCGAGGCGGCGGCGCTGGCCGCACTGCCCGTGCTGGCCCGCGTGCGCTCCACCCGCGAACCGGCCCTCGGCCGCCTTGGCCTGGAGGACGGCGAAGCGCGGGTGATCTTCGACGCGCCCGAAGAAGGCGTCGCACCGGGCCAGGCCTGCGCCCTCTACGACACGTCGGACCCAAGCCGCGTCCTGGGCGGCGGCTTCATCGCGGCGACCCGCGCGGCGGCCTGAGGACCGTCGCTCCTCGTCAGTGAGGGTGCGCGGCCGCCTTAAAGTCTGGATCGGCGAACAGAGCGGCGGCAAGTTGCGGGAACAGGCCGCTGTAGTGGTTGAACGCATCCGGGATCGCCACCGCCCCGATGAAGTTGGAGTCCCAGCTCGACTCCACCCTCAGGGTCTTTTCGAACACGGCCTTTCCGTCCCGGACCAGGGTGAATTTGGCGCCGAGCGCCGCGTGTGCGGTCGGCATGCCGCTGTCCACGTGCGTCTCCGTGACCACCCCGGATACGATCAGGGTCGAGGCGTCGTCCAGCTTGCCGGCGGCCTTCAGTTCGGCGGCCACGGTGTCGCCAAGATACTTGGCGAACGACCCGCCCGGCGCCGGCTGGACTCCCGCCCGCACCGCGACGGATCGATCCATATCCGTGGGCTTGCCGGGACCGGGCGTGAAGGCCGCTACCCGCAACGGGGCCAGGTCGGCGGCCCGGACCGCCTGGATGTTGTCCAGGGTCGCCTGTGGCGGTGGCAGAGGCGCCTCGGCGCAAGCCGCCAGGGCCAGGCAGCCGGCGATGACGATGGGAAGGCGAGCGGCCATCACGGGTGGGCCGCCGGCGCCGCGCTGCCGCCCTCCGCCGCTGGAGTCGTCGCCGGAGCTGCGGGCGCCGCCACGGGCGCCGCGGGCGCTGTCGTCGGCGCCGGGGCCGACGGGCTTGCAGCGGCTGGCGAGGCGGTCGCGCCGGCGTCGGTGACCTGGAAGCCGGGTTCCTTGCCAAGATCATTCAGCGGATTGCCGACGATCTGCTTCACCAGGATCGCCAGCGCGTCCTTGATGCTGCCGATCTTGACGGCGCCGGTGGGCGCCGAGTTGATCAGTCCCATCTGGGTAATAAGCACCTGCTGCGCCGTCTTCGTCATCTTGGGGGCGGTCGGCCCGCCGACGTAGTCGACCGTGCTGATGTAGTGGTCCACGACGTTGCTGCCGGCGATGAAGAAGGTCGCGCCGGTGACCATGCCCTTGGCTTCGGCGTCCTTCATCTCCTTAGGGGCCACGACGTTGTCGATGACGACACTGAGGATCGCCCCGTTGGCGGTCGGCGCCTCCGAGACCTCGGAGAACAATCCGCTGGCCTTCACCGTGTCGAACACCTGCTGCTTGAGGAACTTGGTGGCCCGGGCGTTGGGCGCTCCCTTGGTCTGGAAGACGAAGAGAAGCTGGACCGGCTGGGGATGGGCGATGGTCACCCGGTCCTCGGCCTTAACTTCCGTCAGGACGTTGCCGATGTACTCCGCCGCGGCGGCGCCGGTGGCGTAGCCAGTCAGGGCCAGCGCCACCAGCACCGGCGTGATCCAGCCTCGAACCGCAAGACTCATTTTCGCGCGCCCGCCCTGGCGCGCGATCCGAAGATCGTCACCCATGATGTATTCCCCCCACAAGACACTCAATTGTCTCGGGCGAAGCTAAGCCATGGGAATTGAGGCGCGCAACCCTTGTGCGCCGTCTTTTGGGGTAGGGCCTACCCCGCCGCCGCCAGCACCTGGCCCAGCGGCGGGGCGGCGTCGCTGCGGCCCTCCAGCCTGATGTCTTCACCCCGGAGCGTCTCGCCGCAGGCGTCGCAGACCAGCCGCGGTTCCAGGACGGCGCCGCACGTGTGCGCCAGCGGCGAGGGCGTTCCGCAGGCGCCATAGACGTGCCGGTCGCCCCAGGCCTTGAGGGTCAGCAGCACCGGCAGCAGGTCGCGGCCCTTGCTGGTGAGGATGTATTCGCGCCGCGGCGGACGCTCCGAATAGAGCTTCGTCTCCATGACGCCGAAGGCCACCAGGCTCTTGAGGCGAGCGGCCAGCACGTTGCGGGCCACGCCCAGCCGCGCCTGCCAGTCATCGAACCGCCGCACGCCGCCGAAGGCGTCGCGCAGGATCAGCAGCGTCCAGGGATCGCCCACGACCGACAGCGCCCCGGCCACGGAGCAGGTTTCCTTCGAGTAGTCGGCGGTGCGGCCCATCTCGCCAAGTTGGGGCGCAACCGTAAGGAAGGCAAGCGTTGCGTTTCTAGACGCGCTTGCTGCGTTGCCTAAAGCAACCTAAATCCCACCGTGACCCAAGCGCTTGCGAAAACGCCTTCCGCGGCGCACATCGCGGCAGCCTCAAGCCAGGGATTTTCAGCATGTCCGCCGATCCGATCGTCATCGCCTCCTACGCCCGCACGCCCATGGGCGGCTTCCAGGGATCGCTGTCCGGCGCCAAGGCCACCGAGCTGGGCGCGGCGGCGGTGAAGGCGGCGGTGGAGCGGTCCGGGGTGTCGCCGGACGCCATCGACCAGATCCTGATGGGCTGCGTCCTGCCCGCGGGCCTTGGCCAGGCCCCGGCCCGGCAGGCGGCCCTGGGCGCGGGCCTGCCCCGGTCGGTGGAGGCCACCACCATCAACAAGATGTGCGGCTCGGGCATGCAGGCGGCGATCCTGGCCCACGACGCCCTGGCGGCCGGCTCCGCCGACATCATCGTCGCCGGCGGCATGGAGAGCATGACCAACGCCCCCTACCTGCTGGGCAAGCACCGCGGCGGCGCCCGCATCGGCCACGACCGGGTGATGGACTCCATGTACCTGGACGGCCTGGAGGACGCCTACGACCCGGGCAAGCTCATGGGCGCCTTCGCCGAGGAAACCGCCTCGGCCTACCAGTTCACCCGCGCCGACATGGACGCCTATGCGCTGGAAAGCCTGGCCCGCGCCAAACGGGCGGTAGAGAGCGGCGCCTTCCGCCGCGAGATCACCCCGGTGCAGATCGCCGGCCGCAAGGGGGTCGAGACGGTCAGCGACGACGAACAGCCCCTGAAGGCCGACCCCACCAAGATCCCGACCCTGAAACCCGCCTTCGCCAAGGACGGCGGCATCACCGCCGCCAACGCCTCCTCGATCTCGGACGGGGCCGCGGCCCTGGTCCTGACCCGCGCCTCGGTGGCCGAAAAGCTGGGCCTGACCCCCATCGCCCGCATCGCCGGCCACGGCGCCCATGCCCATGAGCCCGGCCTGTTCACCACCGCCCCGGTCCCGGCCATGCGCAAGGCCCTGGCCCGCGCCGGCTGGAGCCTCGGCGAAGTGGACCTGTTCGAGGTCAACGAGGCCTTCGCCGTGGTGGCCATGATCGCCATGCGCGACCTGGGCATCCCGCATGAGCGGCT
>FSUP01000178.1_pt1 | contig 11009 bp, 12 predicted proteins | sample 1637431 | NCBI WGS metagenome assembly FSUP01 (sample SAMEA3914816, study PRJEB12502) | metagenome | biome: forest; material: soil | place: USA | collected 2011-09-16 | depth 0.3 m | reverse complement strand
GCCCTGTGGCGGCCCTGAGCGCGGCCATGACGTGGCGCCGCATCTCCCCCTTCATCGCCGCGTCGCGGGACGGGATCGGCTTGGCGCGGGGTATGGCTGCGTTCGGATCGAACAGGAGCAGCGTGTGCTCCACCGCCTCCAGATCGGCCGCGAGCCGGTTCAGGTGCTGGCGCGTGGCTTCGATCTGGCCCGCGATCTCGCGATGCATTTCCATCAGCCCGGCGACCGTGTTCGGCCTTTCCATTCATCATCCCTTTCGGTGAACACGTCACCGTATCCGATGATGAAGGTCCGCGCCTAGGTGTGTTTGCTACATAATACCGGAATTCTCAGCCCAGGCCCTGGATTCTCTGCGCCAGCCGCTGGAGACGGGCGAGGTCACCGTCGCCCGCGCCAACGCCCACGTCCGCTATCCCGCCCGCGTGCAGCTGGTCGCCGCCATGAACCCCTGCCGCTGTGGACATGGGGGACTGGGGCGCGGCCATTGCGGCAAGGCTCCGCGCTGCATCGTCTCCTACCAGGGCCGAGTCTCCGGCCCCCTGATGGACCGCATCGACCTGGCCCTGGACGTGCCGCCGGTCACCGCCGCGGACCTGGCCCTGCCGCCCCCGTCGGAGGGCTCGGCCGAGGTCGCCGCCAGGGTCGCCCAGGCCCGCCGCATCCAGGCCGACCGCGCCGCCGCGGTCGCCGGCCGGCCGGACGGCCCCGTCGCCGCGTCGCTCAACGCCCGCGCCGAGGGCCGCTGGCTGGAGGAGATCGTCGCCCTGGACGAGCCGGCCAAGGCCCTGATAACCCGCGCCGCCGAGGCCGGCGGCCTCACCGCCCGCGGCTGGACCCGCACCCTGCGCCTGGCCCGCACCATCGCCGACCTGGAAGCCGCCCCCACCGTCCGCCGCGTCCACGTCGCCGAAGCCCTGATCTACCGCCGCATCGGCCCGTCGGCCGAAGGGGTCCATGAGCCGCCAGCGCGATTCCGGGTCTGGGGATGAGTGCGCCCGTTCAGGCGCCGCAGCTCACCGCCACCGCCTTCTGGTTCTCGATCACCGGGCGGATCGCCTTGTCCCAGCGGGGCTGCCCGCCGCAGAGGGGGATGACCACATAGCGCATGCCGATCGTCATCTTCACCGGAGCGTTGACCTTGACCGGAGCGAAGCTGTGATCGCCCAGCATCGCCGCCTGGCGCGAGGCGTCGTCGGGCCCAAGCGCCGTCCACTGGTCGGCGGGGATGTAGAGGAAGGCGCTGGCGTCGCCGGATCCCACCATCACGTTGCGATAGCCGATCCCGCCCTCGACGTGGTTCAGGGGGTCGGTGGCGGCGCATCCGCCCAGCGCCAGCGCGGCGCCGAGGGCTGGGGCGAGGACGGCGAACAGTCTTCCAGCGCGCATGGCGGCCTCCGCTGCAACATCCCCCTGCGCCTGATGCTAGAACCTTCGCGTCGACAGCAACAGGCTGGTTTCCGTCGCCGCGATGCCGTCGATCAGGCGCACCGCGTCCAGGGTGCGGCTGAAATCCGGCAGGCTGTCGGTGTCCAGGTCCACCACCAGGTCCCAGCGGCCGTTTGTGGTGTGCACCGCCGCCACCTGGGGCAGGGCGCTCAAGGCCTTGGACACCGGCGCCGAGCGTTCGCCCTCGATGGCCACCATCATCACCGCCCGCACCCGCTGCGCCTCCGCCTCGGGACGGACCCGCACGGTGAAGCCGGCGATATCGCCGCGCGCGAGCATGCGGTCGATGCGCGCCTGCACCGTGCCGCGCGACACCTTCAGCGTCTTGGCCAGCCCCGCCACCGGCGCGCGGGCGTCCTCGCGCAATAGTCCGATCAGCCGATGGTCCAGGTCATCCATTCCGACAGTTTGTCTCTCAATTCCGGCATTTTGTACAGATATATAGCGATATTCATGCATCCAGACCGCTTTTCGCTGACGGGCGGCAGGCCCACTCTCTGGGTCGCGACCGACGCGCCTGGAGCACCCATGACCGCCCGTCCCCAATACCTGATGACCGATCCGGCCCACTACGCCGTGAGCTACCGCATCAATCCCTGGATGCGACCGCAGGACTGGTCGCAGGCGCTTGCCGCCAAGGCCCGCGCCGCCTCCGCCGCCCTGGCGAAGACCCTCGAATCCCTGGGCGGCGAGATCACCTGGGTCCCCGCCGCGCTTGGCCTGCCGGACCTGGTCTTCCCCGCCAACGCCGCCGTCGTGCTGGACGGCAAGGCGGTGCTGGCCCGCTTCGCCAAGCCGCAGCGCCAGGGCGAGGAAGCCCGCTTCGCCGCGGCCTTCGAGGCCCTGATGGCCCGGGGCGCTGTCACCGACATCGTCACCCTGCCCGAGGGCTGCTTCCACGAGGGCGCCGGCGACGGCATCTGGGATCGCAACCGCCGCCTGATCTGGACCGGGCACGGTCCGCGCTCCTCCCGGGAAGCCTCGGACTACATCGCCGCGGCCTTCGGCGTCCCGGTGGTCCCCCTGGCGCTGGCCACCGAGCGTTTCTACCACCTGGACACCTGCTTCTGCCCCCTGGCCGGCGGCCAGGTGCTCTACTACCCGCCCGCCTTCGGCCCCGACGCCCTGGCCGCCATCCGCGACCACGTCGCGGCCGACGACCTGATCGAGGCCGCCGACGAGGACGCCGCCGCCTTCTGCGTCAACGCCATCAGCCTGGGCGAGGACATCGTCATGGCGCGCGCGCCCGAGCGCCTGAAGGCCCGCCTCGCCGAGCGCGGCTACCGCGTCCGTGAAGTCGACCTGTCGCCCTTCATCCTCTCGGGCGGCGCCGCCTTCTGCATGACCCTGCGCCTCGACCTGACCAGCCAACCCTCAACGGAGATTCGTCATGACCGCCACCCTGACCGTCACGCGCTCGCCGTCTGACCCCGGCGCCGCCGCAGCCGCGCTCATCGACGTCGAGGCCCGCTACGGCGCGCGCAACTACAAGCCCCTCGATGTGGTCCTGACCCGGGGCGAAGGCGTCTATGTCTGGGACGTCGAGGGCCGCCGCTACCTGGACTGCCTTTCCGCCTATTCGGCGGTCAACCAAGGCCACTGCCACCCGAAGATCCGCGAGGCCATGATCGCCCAGTCCGGGCGCCTAACGCTGACCTCCCGCGCCTTCCGCAATGACCAGTTGGCGCCCTTCTACGAGGAGCTCTGCGCCCTCACCGGCTCGCACCGCGCCCTGCCGATGAACTCCGGCGCCGAGGCGGTGGAGAGCGCGCTGAAGGTGGCCCGCAAGTGGGGCTATGAGGTCAAGGGCGTGCCCGACGGCCTGGCCGAGATCATCGTCTGCGCCGACAATTTCCACGGCCGCACCCTGGCGGTGGTCGGCTTCTCCACCGACCCGCAGTCGCGGGGCCACTTCGGTCCATTCGGCCCCGGCTTCAAGATCGTCCCGTTCGGCGACGCCGCCGCCCTGGAGGCGGCGATCACGCCCAACACCGTCGCCTTCCTGGTCGAGCCGATCCAGGGCGAGGCCGGGGTGATCATCCCGCCGGCCGGCTACCTGCAAAAGGCCCGCGACCTCTGCACCCAGCAGCGCGTGCTGCTGATCCTGGACGAGATCCAGACCGGCCTTGGCCGTACCGGCCGCCTGCTGGCCGAAGAGCACGAAGGCGTCGAGGCCGACCTGACCCTTATCGGCAAGGCGCTCTCGGGCGGCTTCTATCCGGTCTCGGCCGTGCTCTCCAACGACGAGGCCCTCGGCGTGCTCAAGCCCGGCGAGCACGGCTCGACCTTCGGCGGCAACCCCCTGGCCTGCGCCGTCGCCCGCGCCGCCCTCAAGGTGCTGGTGGAGGAGGGCATGATCGAGAACGCCGCCCGGGTCGGCGACCGCCTGCACGGACGCCTGGCGGCGATCCACAGCAACGTCGTCAAGGAGGTCCGCGGCCGGGGCCTGATGCTGGCCGTCGAGCTGATCCCCGAGGCCGGCGGCGCCCGGCGGGTGTGCGAGCAGCTCCAGGCCCGCGGCTTCCTCTGCAAGGAGACCCACGACCACACCATCCGCATCGCCCCACCCCTGATTCTGACCAACGACCAGGCGGATGGGCTCGCGGACGCGTTCGAGGGTGTGATTGGGGCGCTGTGAGAAGCCGGGGGCGCTACCCCCGCCGCACCAGCGCCTTGACCACCCGTCCCAACTCGGCATGGTCGATGGGTTTGCCCAGGAAGGCGTCGTAGGGGATGTCTGCCGGCAGCTTGGACTCCGGCACGCCGGAGATCAGGATCACGGGCAGGGCCGGCCCCTCGCTGGCGCGGACGTGCCGGATCAGCGCCGCGCCATCGACGTTGGGCATCATCAGGTCGGTGACCAGGACGTCCGGGTGGAACTCGGTGAGGGCTGCAATGGCGGCGGCCCCGTCGGCGGCGTCGCAGACCACGTGGCCCTGCCGCTCGAGGGTGTCCACCAGGGCTATGGCCGTGAACGCCTCGTCCTCGGCGATCAGTATGCGCGCCATCATCCAACTGACTCCGCAGGGCCGCGGCGCGCGCGCTGCGCCAATGTGTCGCACCATCAAACCGGGAAGACAACCCGCCAACACGCGCCTGTATCTGCGAACGTGAGGTGGCCGCTCCCGCCAACGGCCCTGGGCACGATCCGCTCGAGCAGGGTGCGGCCAAAGCCGATCCGCGTCGGCGGCTCGACCGGCGCGCCGATTTCGACCCATTCGAAAGCGACGCGTGCGGCCCCGCCATCCTCCGGCCGCTCGATCTTCCACAGCACCGACAGTCGGCCCCCGGGCTGGCGGAGGGCGCCGTACTTGGTGGCGTTGGTCGCCAGCTCGTGCAGGGCGAGCGCCATATACTGGGCGACCTCCGGCCTGACGGTCGCCGCCGGCCCGTCAATCACAACCTGGCCGCGCGCCTCGGGCAGGATGAAGGCGAGCTGGGTGTCGATCAGGGCCCGCAGGTCCACGCCGGTCCAGTCGTCGCTGATCAGCAGGTCGTAGGCGTCCCCCAGCGCCGCCAACCGGGCGCCGAAGCGGTCCACCAGCGCCGCCGGCAGGCCCTCCGCCCGCGCAGTCTGTCGGGCGATGCCGTCCACCAGGCTGAGCAGGTTCTTCGCCCGGTGCGCCAGCTCGCGCATGATCAGTTGCAGGTGAGCCTGCTGGCGTTTCTGATCGGTGACGTCCGCGGCCGCCACCAGCAGGCCGGGCTGGCCGTCGAGGGTCGTGGTCGGGGTCATCTTGACCTCGAAGCTGTGCGCGTCGTCATCTACCTGCAGGGTGACTTCGGTGCGCAGCGACTCGCCGCTGGCCAGCACCGTCCGGGCCGGCTCGCCCAGGATAGCCGGGGCTTGCGGCCCAAGCCGGCCATCCGTCACCTCGCCCACGACCAGGCGATCGAAGGGTGGACGAGGATTGTGCAGCCAGGTGAACCGCAGTCCGCCGTCCAGCTCCGCCAGGGTGATCACCGAGCCCTCGGTCGCCAGCTCGAACCGTCGGGCGAGAGCCTCCACTTCCGTGGTGCGCCGTCGCACCTCGTCCTCGAGCCCCGCCCGCACCGCTTCCAGGTCTTCCAGCGCCGCCCGCCTGGCCACCGCTTCGGCCTGAAGCTGGTTGTTGGCGAGCGAAAGCTGGCTGGGCGAGGGGATCTTCAGCAGCCTGGGCAGCATGGGCCACAGCGCGGTGGCCGTTATAAGAGAGACCAGAGCCGTGAACGCCTTGACCAGGCCGTCCTCCACGTAGAACGGCCGCCACAGGGTGATGATGCTGAACACATGCGTCAGGCCGCAACTCAGGATGAACACCCCGAACAGCATCGCCACGCGCCGGTGCTCCGCCACCAGGTCTCGGCGCTGGCGGACGAAGGCGGCGATGGCCAGGGGAATGCTGAAATAGGCGGCGGCGATGATCGCATCCGAGATCACGTGCAGCGCCAGCACGTCAGGCCGCCAGAGCAGGCAGTAGCCATGGGGGATGAACCCGGCGGAGCTAAAGTAGCGTTCAAACGCCGACATTGTGATGGGACTCCAGGCCCGCGGCCTTCGATGTGAAGCTTCAGGTTGAACAATCCGAAGACGGGGTCAAGCTGCGCGAACCGCGGTTTGACCGCGCGTTAAGTCGCCACCGCTAAAGTCAGGCCATGACCAAGCCGCCTTCGGACCCCCGCGCCGGCATTCCGCCGGAGCACCTCGCAGCGCTCAGCCACGAGTTCCGCACTCCCCTGAACGGAGTGCTGGGGATGACGCGGCTGCTGGACGGCACGCGTCTCACCGCCGAACAGCGGGCCTACGTAGCCGCCCTGCGCGAAAGCGGTGAGCACCTGCTGGGCCTGGTCAACGACATCCTGGACTACGCCAAGCTGGGCGCCGGTCGCGTGGACCTCAGCCCCGGTCCCATCGAGGTCGAGGACGTCCTGCGGCAAGTCTGCGAGCTCTTGAGCCCGCGCGCCCACGAAAAGGGACTGGAAATCGGCTGGGCCGTGGAGGCCGGAGTCTCTCCGATCCAGGCCGACGAGGTGCGGCTCAAACAGATATTGCTGAACCTGGCCGGCAACGCCGTGAAGTTCGCCGAAACCGGCGGAGTCCTGGTTCTGGCCGAGGCCGCCCGCGAGGGCCGCCTGCGGTTCACCGTGTCCGACACCGGCCCCGGAGTCCCGGAGGCCGAGCGCGAACGCATCTTCGAGGCTTTCGCCCAGGCCGATCCGGCGCAGGGCGCGCGCCTGGGCGGCGCCGGACTTGGTCTTGCCATCGCCCGACGCCTGGCCGACGCCATGGGCGGGACCGTGGGGGTGGAAGGTGGCGAGGGCCGCGGCGCCGACTTCTGGCTGGAGGCCGCCTTCGAACGCGCCGCACCGGGGCCGTCGGCCCATCCGCTGAGCGGGCGCACGGTGGCCGTGGCCTCCCCCAGCGCCATCGTCCGAGAGGCCGCCGCCCGCCAGATCGAGGCCAGCGGCGGCAAGGCCGTGCGCGCCGCCGGGATCGACGACGCCCTGGCCCTGGCGCCGGAGGACGCGGTCATCCTGGTCGACCACGCCTGCGCCCACACGGGGCGCCTCAAGCCGCCCGAGGGCCGCCCGGCGGTGATCCTGCTGCGTCCCGAGGAACGCGGCCGGATCGCCGGCTACCGCAAGTCGGGGTTCGCGGGCTACCTGATCAAGCCCCTGCGTCCCGCCTCCCTGATCGCGCGCGTCCTGGCCGCGACCGAGGCCGCCCATCTGGGCCTGGCGCCGGCCGAGGACGACCGCGTCTCCGAGGAAGCCGCCGCCACGATCGCCGCGGCGCCGGGCGCCCGGGTGCTGCTGGCCGAGGACAATCCGATCAACGCCATGCTCGCCCGCACCCTGTTGCAGCGCGAAGGCTGCCAGGTAGACCATGTCCAGAACGGCGACGCCGCCCTGACGGCGATGGCCCAGACCACATACGACCTGGTCCTGATGGACGTCCGCATGCCCGTCCTGGGCGGCATGGAGGCGACCCGCGCCCTGCGCGTCCGCGGTGTCGACACGCCCGTGGTGGCGCTCACGGCCAACGCCTTCGAGGACGATCGCCGCGCCTGCCTGGCCGCCGGCATGGACGACTTCCTGATCAAGCCGCTCAGCCCCGAGGCCCTGCGCGGCGCCCTGTCGCGGTGGACCGGCGCTGGAAGGACCGGGTCCGGCTGGACGCAGCCCAGCGCCCGCGCCAAGCTCGGCGCCTGATTTGCGGGGCGAGGCCTCGTTGCAAGGACCCGCCCATGGCCACCCATGCCGCAGCCGCCAAGGCGTCGCCCCGTAAGCGACGGGCCTGGGACGTGATCGCCGAACTTGGCCGGCCCAAGGTGGCGTTGATGCTGCTGCTGGGCTTCTCCTCCGGCCTGCCGTTCATGCTGATCAACAACACGCTGGGCTTCTGGCTGGCTGAGGACGGAGTGAAACTGGCCGCCATCGGCTTCCTGTCCTGGGCCGGGTTGACCTATTCCTTCAAGTTCATCTGGGGCGCGGTGGTGGACAGGGTGCCACTGCCGGTCCTGGGCTTCCTGGGGCGGCGGCGCAGCTGGATGCTGCTGGCCCAGATCGTGGTCGGCGTCGGCCTGATCGCCATGGCGGCGGCGGACCCCAGGCAACACCTGGCCTGGCTGGCCGCCTTCGCGGTGTTCACCGGCGTCGGCGCGGCGACGCAGGACTGCGTCATCGACGCCTGGCGGATCGAGTCGGCCGCCGACGCCGACGAGCTTGGCCTGCTCACCGCGGCCTACACCCTGGGCTTCCGCGCCGCCCTCATCGCCACCGAGGCCCTGATCCTGGTGGTCGCCGACTCCATCGGCTGGCCGCTGGCCTATGCCATCTATGGCGGGGTGATGGTGGTGGGCCTGATCGCCACCCTGCTGGTCAAGGAGCCTGAACGAGCGGATCAGGTGATGGCCGCCAAGACCGCCGTGGCCGGCCGTCATCCCTTGGTGGCCGCCTACGACGCCGTCATCGGGCCGTTCATCGCCTTCTTCCGCCTGCACGGCTGGACGATGGCCCTGCTGATGCTGGGCATGATCACCCTCTACCACCTGTGCGACTACATGCGCGGGCCAATGACAAACCCCTACTACAAGGCGTTGGGCCTCAGTAAGCCGACCATTGCCGGGGTCCGCGCCACAATCGGCCTTGGTTTCTCCCTGGTCGGCATCGCGGTGGGCGGCATCGTCTCGATCCGCATCGGCAATGTGAAGACCCTGATCGTGGGGGCGATCCTCCAGCCCATCGCGGTAGCGGCTTTCGCCGTCCTCGGCTTGCATGGCGGCGACTTCAGCCTAGTCGAGGCAGGCCCGGTCAAACTGAGCGCCTTCGAGGCGGTGATGGCCTTCGACTCCTTTGCCATGAGCTTCTCGGGCGTCGCCTTGGTGGCGTACATGTCGACGCTCACCAGCCTGGGCTACACCGCCACCCAGTACGCCCTGCTGACCTCGGTCCTCACCTGGACCGGCAAGACGCTCAAGGGCTTCTCCGGCGAGATCGTGGAATACCTGCAGCAGGGCCGCACGCTGCTGGAAGCCTACGCCCTGTTCTACGGGCTCTCCGCCGCAATCGGCGTGCCGGCCATCATCCTGTGCGTGATCCTGGCGGTGCGCCGGCCGGTCCCCATCGTGGCGCCGGCGCCGACCACACCCTAGTTCGCCAGGCACACCACCTGCGCCACGCGCAGATCCCGCCGCAGGCCGTCGGCGACGCGGCCATAGTTGTCCACGCCGATGGCCTGGCCGGGGGCGAAACCGGCCGGCCTGATCTTGGCGGCGGCGAAGGCGGCGGACACGGCCTCGGGCGTGGTGGTGTAGATGCGACCGCGCCGCGGCGCCTCACCGACGGTGACCCCGATCACGCGGCCGGCTTCGTCAAGGGCCGGGGCGCCGGAGATGCCGCTCAAGGGCCCGCTCAGACCCTCGGTTCGCCCGACCTCCGCCCAGACAAGCACCGCCTCGGTCCTGGCGCCGCGCCCGCGCAGGACCAGGTTCTCGCGGCCCAGCAGCCGGGTGGCGATCTCGCCGGGATGGCCCTGCGGATAGCCGGGATTGAACGCCCGCGCGCCGCGCTTGAGCGGCAGGCTCAGGCCGAGCGGCAGGGCCGGCGAGCCGCCCTGGGTGGTCAGGATGGCGGCCTCGCTGCCCGGAGCGATAAGGATCTGGGCCGCCACGCCGCGCCCTTCGGCGACCACCACGGCCACCTTGGTGCAGCCCTCCACCACATGCCGGGCCGTCAGCCACACGCCGCTGTCGGAGACCGAAAAGGCCGTGCCGGTGTCGGGTCCCTGGCCATCGGGCGCGCGCACCACCACCGATGGGTCGAAGGGCGAGGCCGGCCCCAGCGGCACGCCCTCTTCACCCGGCGCCGGCGGCGGGGGTGGGGGCGCATTGGCGCGCTCCTGCCGGCCGATCGCCGCCACGGTCAGGGCGACGACGATCGCCAGGTAGACCAGCCAGTCCGGGAGACGCGGGAAATGCATGGCGGGGTTGGAACGCTCAGACGGCCAGGACCGAGGCGGCCAGCACCAGGGCCGTGGTGATCTTGGCGCAGACCAGCAGCACCGCCGCCGACATCTCCCCTTCCTGGATCCGCTGCGGCAGGCCGTGCAGCAGCAGATCGGTCAGGCGGAAGACCAGCAGTTGCACGAAGAGGGTGGCGATCCCCCAGAGCGCGATTTCCAGCAGCGAATGGGAGGAGGCCAGCGACACCGACAGCGGCATGCCCAGAGCCACGACCATGCCGCCAAAAGACACCGCCGCCGCGGAATTACCCTCGCGGATCAGCTGGATTTCCCGGTGCGGCGTGATCAGGGCGTAGAGCGCCGCCCCCGCCACCAAGATCAACAGGGTCACCCCCGCGTGCAGCAGCGCCAGCGGGAACCCCGCCGCCCAGGCCTGGAGTTCGGGGGATTGCAGCTGATGGGGCATGAACAACGCCTCGCGCGACACTTGGCTGGCTGGTTAGCACAACCGTGAAGTCCGGCGTTAGTCGCCCGCGTCCGGCGCCGCTTCGAGCTTGCGCCGGGCGCTGGCGCGCAGCTTTTCGCTTTCGCTCTTGAGCTGGCCGCAGGCGGCCAGGATGTCTCGCCCGCGGGGAGTGCGGATGGGCGAGGCGTAGCCGGCCTTGTTCACGATCGCGGCGAACTTTTCGATCGTCCCCCAGTCCGAGCACTCATAGGGGCTGCCCGGCCAGGGGTTGAACGGGATCAGGTTGATCTTGGCCGGGATGCCGGCCAGCAGCCGCACCAGCGCCCGCGCTTCGGCCGGGCTGTCGTTGATCCCCTTGAGCATCACATATTCGAACGTCACCCGCTTGGCGTTGGACAGGCCCGGATAGGCGCGGATGCCGGCCAGGAGTTCCTTGATCGGGTACTTGCGGTTCAGCGGCACCAGCTCGTCGCGCAGCTCGTCGTTGGTGGCGTGCAGGCTGATGGCCAGCATGGCCCCGGTGCGCTCGCCCAGCGCCTTGAGCTGAGGCACGACACCGGAGGTCGAGACCGTGGTGCGGCGGCGCGAGATCGACATGCCTTCGTTGTCGGAGACGATGTCCAGGGCGTCGGCGACATTGTCGAGGTTATAGAG
>FSUP01000279.1_pt1 | contig 11022 bp, 8 predicted proteins | sample 1637431 | NCBI WGS metagenome assembly FSUP01 (sample SAMEA3914816, study PRJEB12502) | metagenome | biome: forest; material: soil | place: USA | collected 2011-09-16 | depth 0.3 m | reverse complement strand
CGGCCTGGTGCTGGCCATCGGCCTGCTGGTCGACGACGCCATCGTCGTGGTCGAGAACGTCGAGCGGGTGATGAGCGAGGAGGGCCTTGGTCCCAAGGAGGCCACCCGCAAGTCGATGAACGAGATCACCGGCGCCCTGATCGGCATCGCGCTGGTCCTGGCCGCCGTCTTCGTGCCCATGGCCTTCTTCGGCGGCTCCCAGGGGGTCATCTACCGCCAGTTCTCGATCACCATCGTCTCGGCCATGGCCCTGTCGGTGATGGTGGCCCTGGTCCTCACGCCGGCCCTCTGCGCCACCCTGCTGAAGCCAGCCAAGCCCGAGCACAAGGCCGCCGACCGAGGCTTCTTCGGCTGGTTCAACCGCAACTTCGACAACGCCAGCCAGCGCTACCAGTCGCGGGTGCGCAGCATCCTGGGCCGCGGCGGCCGGGTGATGGCCGTCTACGCCGCTGTCGTCGTGGTCATGGCGCTGTTCTTCGTGCGGCTGCCGTCGTCCTTCCTGCCCGAGGAAGACCAGGGGATTCTCTACAGCCTGGTCCAGCTTCCCCCCGGCGCCACCGAAGAACGCACTCAGGCCGTCCTCAAGCAGGTCGCCGACCACTTCCTCAAAGACGAGAATGATTCCGTGCAGTCGGTGTTCACCGTCTCCGGCTTCAGCTTCGCCGGCGCCGGCCAGAACGCGGGCCTGGCCTTCGTGCGGATGCGCGACTTCAAGGACCGGCCGCGTGCCTCGCAAACCGCCCAGGCCGTCGCCGGTCGGGCCATGGGCGCCTTCTCCAAGATCCGCGACGCCATGGTCTTCGCCATCACCCCGCCCGCCGTGCCCGAGCTCGGTAACGCCTCGGGATTCGATTTCGAGCTGGAGGATGTCGGCGGCGTTGGCCACGACGCCCTGATGGCCGCCCGCAACCAGCTTCTGGGCATGGCCAGCAAGGACCCCAACCTCCAGGGCGTACGGCCCAATGGCCAGGACGACACGCCCCAGTTCGCCATCAACGTCGACCAGGCCCGGGCCGGCGCCCAGAGCCTTGCCACCGCCGACATCAACAGCACGCTCAGCGCCGCGCTCGGCGGGTTCTACGTCAACGACTTCATCGACCGCGGCCGGATCAAGAAGGTCTATGTCCAGGCCGACGCGCCCTACCGCATGCGCCCCGAAGACCTCGAACGCTGGTACGTCCGCGGCGCGAACGGCCAGATGGCGCCCTTCGCCTCCTTCGCCGCCTCCAGCTGGACCATCGGTTCGCCCCGGCTTGAGCGCTACAACGGCCTGTCCTCGGTGGACATCCAGGGCTCACCCGCAAAGGGCAAGAGCACCGGCGACGCCATGACCGCCATGGAACGCCTGGCCGCCAAGCTGCCGCCGGGCATCGGCTACGAATGGACCGGCCTGTCGCAACAGGAACGCGAGGCGGGCGCCCAGGCGCCGGCGCTCTACGCCCTGTCGATCATTGTGGTCTTCCTGCTGCTGGCGGCCCTCTACGAGAGCTGGACCATCCCCCTGGCGGTGATCCTGGTCATCCCCCTGGGCGTCATCGGCGCGGTCCTGGCCACCACCGTGCGCGGCCTGTCCAACGACATCTATTTCCAGGTCGGCCTGCTCACCACCATGGGGCTGGCCGCCAAGAACGCCATCCTGATCGTCGAATTCGCCAAGGACCTTCAGGCGGGCGGACGGTCGGTCGTCGACGCCACGCTGGAGGCGGTGCGCATTCGCCTGCGGCCCATCCTGATGACGTCGCTGGCCTTCATCTTCGGGGTCATGCCGCTGGCCATCGCCAAGGGCGCGGGATCGGGCAGCCAGCACGCCATTGGCACCGGTGTCATCGGCGGCATGCTCTCGGCCACGGCGCTGGCCATCTTCTTCGTGCCGGTCTTCTTCGTCCTGGTGCGCCGCACCTTCAGCCGCAGCGCGCCGGAGCCGCAGGCCGGACCGGCCGCGCCCACGCCCAGCGAGGCCGCCTGACATGCGTCTGCCCTCAGCCCTCCCCCTGCGCACCCTCGCGTCGATCCTGCTGGCCGGCGCCGCGCTTTCCGCCTGCACCCTGGCGCCGCCCTATCAGCGCCCCACCCTGCCCGTCGCCCAGTCCTGGCCGAGCCTGGGCGGCCCGGGCGCCGCCCCGGTCCAGGCCACCGAGACCACCGCCGCCGACCTGGCCTGGCGCGACGTCATCCTCGACAAGCGCCTGCAGGGCGTCATCGATCTGGCGCTCCGGGAAAACCGCGACCTGCGCGTCGCCGTCGGCAACATCGCCAAGGCCCGCGCCCAGTACGGCGTCCAACGGGCCAACCTGTTCCCCTCGATCAACGCCAACGCCGGCGTCACGCGCAGCCACACCCCCGCCGGCGCGTCCGGCTTCCCCATCGCCGGCTCCTTCGACATCACCGAATACAGCGCCAACGTCGGCGTGGCGTCCTACGAAGTGGACCTCTTCGGCCGCATCCGCAGCCTCAACGAGGAGGCCCTGCAGGCCTTCTTCGCCGCCGAGGAAAACCGCCGCGCCGCCCAGATCAGCCTGATCGCGGAGGTCGCCAACGACTACCTCGCCCTCGCCGCCGACCAGGACCAGCTGACGCTCGCCCAGAGCACCCTGGCCACGCGCGACGACTCCCTGCGCCTCACCCGCAGCCGCTTCGAGGCGGGGGCGGCCTCGGAGCTGGACGTCAGCCAGGCTCAAACCCTCAGCGAACAGGCGCGCACCGACGTGGCCGCCGGCATCGCCCGCGTCGACCAGGACCGCGACGCCCTGCGCCTGGTCGTGGGCGCCGAGATCCCCGCCGAGCTTCAGCCCGCCGGCGACCTGCCCTCCATCCGGCTTCGCCAGGATCTGCCGCCCGGCCTGCCCTCCGACGTGCTGGTCCGCCGCCCCGACGTTCTGTCGGCCGAACATACGCTGAAGGGCCAGAACGCCGACATCGGCGCCGCCCGCGCCGCCTTCTTCCCGCGCATCACCCTCACCGGCCAGGGTGGGACAGCCAGTTCCTCACTGTCCGGCCTCTTCGCCCCGGGCAGCGGCGCCTGGAGCTTTGCGCCTCAGATCAGCGTGCCGCTCTTCAACGGCGGCGCCAATCGGGCCAACCTCAACGCCTCGAAGGCCAGCCGCGACATCGCCGTGTCCCAGTACGAAAAGGCCATCCAGGTCGCCTTCCGCGACGTGGCCGACGCCCTGGCCATCCAGGCCACCATCGCCGACCGGATATCGTCGCAGGAACGCCTCGTCGCCGCCGCCGACAACGCCCGGCGCCTGTCCCAGGCCCGCTACGAGCGCGGTGTCGACAGCTACCTCAACCTGCTCGACGCCCAGCGCACCCTCTACTCTGCGCAGCAGACCCTAATCTCCACCCGCCTCATCGCGGCCGCCAACAGGGTCAGCCTATACAGCGCGCTCGGCGGCGGAGCTGGGGCGCCAGAGGCGACCCACTAGGGCGTGCGGACATTTAGCCGGACTGTATCCCCTCACCCACAACGAACGTCATCCTCGGCCGTCAGTGCCGAGGATCCATGAACTCGTGAGAGCGGGCGGCGAGTACCGAAGGGCGAGCCGAGCACTGGCGTTGGCCGCAGCTGGCCGCAGCTGTCCTGCGCCGCTCCGCTGCCGCTGCGCGACCAACTCTACAGCGGGTATGGATCCTCGGCACTGACGGCCGAGGATGACGCATGTGTGGGGGGGTGGCGTGAATGTCCACACTACCTAGCCCGCCCCACAGCTGCGCGTCCGTTCCTGCAATTTGAACCTTGCCGCCCTATTTAGGCATTTACGACGATGCGCAGGCATTCGCGCGGGCGAGGCGCCAATTCCTTCATTTCGGAGATAATTGTGCGCAAGCATTCGTTCAGACTCAGGAACGCGGGCGGTTCGAGCTCGCTTAGGCGTTCGCGGGTCGTGGCCTAATGATCGGTCTCGGCGTAGGTTCAGTACATATGATTTCGGAAGGCAGCATGGCCCGGGCCCACATCAACAGGATCGGGACGGCCACGCCGCCCCATGACGTTCACACCGCCTTCCTCAGACTCATCGACCAGTCCCTTACGGCGCCGCGCGATCGTCGGTTGTTCGCCAAGATGGCCGAGCGTGCGGCCATCGAGCACCGGTTCAGCGACTTCCAGCCGGCCGACCAGGACGGCCGGGTGGTGGGCGACGCCGAAGGGTTCTACACCCTGGGCGGCTCGCCCTCGACGGCCCAGCGCATGAGCCGTTTCGAGGCCAACGCGCCCCGCCTGGCCATGCGGGCCATCGACGCCCTGGGCATCGAGGACGAGCGCGAGCGGATCACCCATCTCATCGTCGCCTCCTGCACCGGCTTCGTGGCGCCGGGGCTGGACCAGCTGATCGTCAAGGACGTCGGGCTGGATCCAGGTGTCGAGCGCACCGTGGTCGGCTTCATGGGCTGCTACGCCGCCGTCAATGCCCTGCGCCTAGCCCACCACGTCGTCCGCTCCGAGCCGGCCTCGCGGGTGCTGGTGGTGAACCTCGAGCTTTGCACTCTGCACTTCCAGCCCACCGCCCGCATCCAGGAGATCCTGTCGATGCTGCTGTTCGGCGACGGCTGCTCCGCCGCGCTGGTCACCGCGGAGGAGACGGGCGTGGCCCTGGTCGACTTCCGGGCCGCCACCATCGCCGACACCGCCGAGGCCATCACCTGGCGGATCGGCGACCACGGCTTCGATATGCACCTCTCCGGCGAGGTACCCGGCAAGATCGCCAGGGCGCTGGCTGTCGAACGCGATCGCAACGACGACGGCGGCCTGCTGCGCGGGCAGCGCCCGGAGGACTTCGACCTCTGGGCCGTCCACGCCGGCGGCCGCACCATCCTGGACGCGGTGGAGACAGGGTTCCAGCTCGGACCGGAGGCGCTGGGCTGGTCCCGCGGCGTGCTGCGGGACTTCGGCAACATGTCCTCCGCCACCCTGATGTTCGTGCTGCAGCGGATCCTGACGGCCGCCCGCCCCAACCCCGCCAAGGCCTCCAACGGCTTCGCCGTCGCCTTCGGCCCGGGCCTGGCGGCCGAGAGCTTCCGCTTCCAGTTGGTCTAGGGCGCCGCATGCGCTCCTTCGCCCAGCGTTCGCCCGAAACGGAGATGATGGACGCCGATGACGTCGCGCCGGACGTCTTCGCCGCCTGCCTGGCCGACCTCGCAAAGGTCAACACCGTCACCCTGGCCCGGCCCCCCACCCTGGCCTGGCTGGCGCGGGCGACCAGGGGCCTGGCCGAGGGGCAGAGCTTCTCGTTGCTGGACGTGGGCTACGGCCAGGGCGACATGCTGCGAGCGATCCAGGCCTGGGCGGCGCGGGCCAAGTTCCGCCCCAACCTCGCCGGCATCGACCTCAACCCGCGTAGCGCCCCGGCCGCCCGCGCCGCCACGGACCCGGCGCTGAACATCGACTACCTTGTCGGCGACGTCTTCGACTATGTGCCTACCGAGCCGATCGACTTCGTGGTCAGTTCCCTGGTCACCCACCACATGACGGATGAGCAGGTGGTGCGCTTCATTCGCTGGATGGAGGCGACCTGCGTCCGCGGCTGGTTCGTCAACGACCTGCACCGCCACCCCGTGGCCTTCTACGGCTTCCAGGCCCTCTCGACCGCCGCGCGCTGGCACCCCTTCGTGCGCCACGACGGCCCCGTCTCGGTGGCGCGGGCGTTCAAGCGGCGGGACTGGGAGCGGCTGTTGGCCCAGGCGCAGGTTCCTCGCGCCGATGTCACCATCGAGTGGCGTCTGCCCTTCCGGTTCTGCGTCGGTCGGATCAAATGAACCAGGCGCTCATCGCCGGCGGCGGCCTGGCGGGGGGCGCGGCCGCTGCGATCCTGGCCCGGGCTGGCCACACGCCCATCCTCCTCGAGCGCGAGAAGGCACCGCGCGACAAGATTTGCGGCGAGTTCCTTTCCACCGAAGCCCAGGCCCACCTGGCCGCCCTCGGCCTCGACCTCGCCCGCCTGGGCGGCGCGCCCATCGCGGGGGTGCGGGTGATCGCCGGCAACCGCTGCGCCGAGGCGAAGCTTCCCTTCGCCGCGGTGGGCCTCACTCGCCGCCGCCTGGACGCCGCCTTGCTGGACCACGCCGAAAGCCTCGGCGCCAAGGTCGAGCGTGGAGTCTCCGTCCGCACCGTCGCGCCCGGCGCCCTGGAGACCACCGCCGGAACCCTTTATTCCTCCACCATCCTGCTGGCCAGCGGCAAGCACGACATCCGCGGCGCCCGGCGCGACGCCGACGCCGCGATGCCGCACGTCCTGAAGGGCATGATCGGCTTCAAGAGCTACTTTCGCCCCAGCCCCGCGATGCTCGCCGCCCTCGAGGGCTTCGTCGAGGTGGTGCTGTTCGACGGCGGCTACGCCGGCCTGCAGCCGGTGGAGGGCGGTGTCGCCAACCTCTGCCTGGTCGTGCATCGCGAACGGTTCGAGGCCCTGGGGAAGTCCTGGCCGGCGCTGCTGGACCACCTCCTGGCCGAACCGCACCTGGCTCGCCGCCTTGGCGACGCCGAGGAACTGTCCGCCCGCCCCCTGACCATCGCTGACATCCCCTACGGCTTCACCCACCAGGCCCCGGACGGTCCCCCCGGCCTCTTCCGCCTGGGAGACCAGGCGGCGGTGATCCCCTCCTTCTCGGGCGACGGCATGGCCATCGCCTTGCACAGCGCCCGCCTCGCCGCCGGCGCCCTGTTGGCGGGCGCGGATGCCGCCAGCTACCACGCCCGCCTGCGCCAGGATGTGGGCCGTCAGATCCGCCTGGCCATCTGGCTACAGCGCCGGGCCGAAGGCTGGCCCGGCCGCCACGCCGCCGTCTGGGGCCTTCGGCTGGTTCCCGGCGGGATCGAACGCCTGGCCTCCTGGACCCGCGTCCCCAAGGCGGCGCTGCGGCGCGCGGGGCTCGATGCCCCGCAAAGCAGCCCGGTCAACTGAACTCGATCCCCACATCAAATGCACAGCCATATCCACAGGTTAGATATGAATTTTCGCGCGCGTTAACGGGGTGTTCGCCAAGCCGGCGCTAGACCGTCAGGCGGGGTGGCGCTGTAGGAAACGCGCACCATGCCTATCGGCAGGCCCCCCGCCCACGCTCCTTCGACGACAACAGCAGCCAGGGCTTCCGCCATCTGGGTTCGGACGTTCGACTACCGGACCGCGCCCGAACAGTTGAGCCGCCACCTGTCCTATTCCTCGGTCCGACCGACCATATCACGCTCCTGGCGCGTGGCGGCCGGGACCGCCGCGCCCCTCGTTGCGGAGCCTCGGGCCACGACGCCCGACGCGGACGACCGGCGTCGCCTCTATCGGTGGGGCGGCCGCTTCTCCGTCGCCCTGGTCGCCATGCGCGCCCGCTTTGGCGGCGACCTCGACCAGTACCTCATCTACCTGATCTTCATGCTGGCCGAGCAGGCGCATCAGCGCGCCGCCCACTCGCCCGCGGCGGCCGGTCCCCAGCACCGCATTGCCGGCCTCAACGCCCTCAGCGTCGCCGAAATCACCCGCATCCCGCGCGAGACCGTTCGCCGAAAACTGCGCGCGATGGTCGACCAGGGCCACATCCTCCGCGGCGAGGACGGTCTCTACTATCCCGGCCCCGCCACCGACCTCGACCAGTTCTTCGACGAGCTCAACGCGCTGTTCTGACGGCCCGGCCACGCCGCGTCTGTTCAAGCCGAACGACCCGGTCTAACGTTGGCGCGTCGGGCCTTCAGCGGGCGCCCGGCCCAAGGCGGCTCGCCGCCCAAGACCCGCTCCTCAACCTGCCCAGTGCAGGTGTTGGGAGCGTGCGCCATGGTTTCCAGTCCATTCCCAGCGAGGCGCCTCGCCACGGCGCCGTCAGCCGCGCCCGCTCGCATGCTCCCGTCACAGTCGCTGCGCCACCCTCGCTCCTGAATTGGAAGGACATCCCATGTCGGACTTCAACCTCGACCGCCGCCGCCTCGTCGCCGCCGCCGCCATCGTCGCCGCAACAGCCGCAGGCTCCGCCCACGCCCAGGCGCAGACGCAGACGCCGACCCCCGCCGGGCCGCCCCCCTTCGCGCCCACGGCGATGCCGCTGCCCTTCGATCCGAAAGCCATCACCGGCCTGTCTGAAAAACTGCTCATCAGCCACCACGACAACAACTACGTTGGCGCGGTAAAGCGTCTAGGCTCGATCTGCGCGCAGTTTGCTACGCTCGAGCCCTCGACAGCGCCCGGGTTCGTCATCAATGGGCTGAAGCGCGAAGAGCTTATCGCCTGGAATTCCATGGTCCTGCACGAACTCTATTTCTCGGGCCTGGGCGCCCCGACCAAGCCCGGCCCGGCCCTCGCCCAGGCCATCGAGAAGGACTTCGGCAGTCAGGCGCGGTGGCAGGCCGAGTTTTCCGGCATGGGCAAGGCGCTGGGCGGCGGCTCCGGCTGGGTCCTGCTCACCTTCAGCCACCGTGACCGGCGCCTGACCAACCAGTGGGCCGCGGACCACACCATGACGTTGGCCGGCGGCGCGCCGATCCTGGTGCTGGACATGTACGAGCACGCCTACGCCATGGACTACGGCGCCAAGGCCGGCGCCTACGTCGACGCGGTCATGGGGGCGATCAACTGGACGGCCGCGGACGCCGCCTTCGCCAGGGTCGCCGTGTGAACGGGGAGACCGCCGTCACAAGCCAGGGCGGGCCTGCGTCCGTTTCGCCGGCCGACGCCGGGCCGCCGCGGTTCGCGGACGCCCTGTGGCTTTGGCTCAAGGTCGGCCTGATCTCCTTCGGCGGCCCTGCCGGCCAGATCGCCATCCTGCATGAGGAGTTGGTCGAGCGGCGGCGATGGATCGACGAGCGCGCCTTCGCCACGGCGCTGAATTTCTGCATGCTGTTGCCGGGGCCGGAAGCCCAGCAGCTGGCCACCTATCTTGGCCTCAAGCTGCACGGGCTGCGCGGCGCCCTGGCGGCCGGCGGGCTCTTCGTCCTGCCGGGCGCCTGCGTGCTCTTCGTCCTGGCGTGGCTGGCGGCCGCGCACGGCGCCTTTCCGCCCCTGCAGGCGGCGTTCAAGGGCATGCTGCCCATCGTCGTGGCGCTGGTGGCCGCGGCAAGCGTGCGGATCGGGGGCCGCACGCTGAAGACGCCGTTGGCCTGGATCCTGGCCGTCGGGGCCTTCGTGGGCCTGGGTCTGCTGGGGATCGGCTTTCCGTGGATCATCGGCGCGGCGCTGCTGATCGGCTTCGTCGCCGACCGGCTGGGGGTGGTCGTCGCGCCCGCCGCGCACGCCCCTCCGGCCGAGCCGGAACCGGCCGCCCCCATCCAGGTGGGCGCCGTCGTGAGGCGGTTCACGGTCCTCACCGTAATCTTCGCCGCGCTGTGGGTCGCGCCGGTTGGCCTCGTGCTGACCCTCGCCGGCCAGCGGCCCTTCGCCGACATCGCGGTGTTCTTCACCCAAGCGGCCTTCGTCACCTTCGGCGGGGCCTACGCCGTGTTGCCGTTCGTGGCCCAGGGCGCCGTCGCCCACTACGGCTGGCTTTCGCGGGCGGAGATGGTGCACGGCCTGGCCCTCGCCGAGACCACCCCCGGGCCGTTGATCCTGGTCACCCAGTACGTCGGCTTCTTCGCCGGTTGGAACGCCGCCCTCGCCGGGAAGGCGGCGGGACTTTCGCCCCTGGCCGCCGGCGCCGTCGCGGCAGGGCTGACCACCTGGGTCACCTTCCTGCCCTGCTTCTACTTCGTCCTGGCCGGGGCGCCCCTGGTGGAGCGTCTGTCGCGGGACCGGCGGGCGCACGCGGCGCTCTCGGCGGTGACCGCCGCCGTGGTCGGAGTGATCGCGACGCTGGCGCTCACCATCGCGCGGGAGGCCTTCCTGCCCGGCGGCGTCTTCGATCCGCTCGCGGTCGCCGTGGCGCTGGCCGCCTTCGCCGCGACAGTCCGTTTCAGGCTTAGCGCGCTTTGGCTGGTGGCGGGCGGCGCGGCCTACGGGGTGATCCGCGGCGCCCTGTTCTGATCAGCCCGGCCCCGCCTCCGCGAAGCTCCTGGCCTCCGACTGCCCGTCCCGCCCGTCCATCCAGCGGCAGAGCCCGCGCAGGGCCAGCGCGCGCAGGGCCGCGTCCTCGCTGCGCTCCGGCGGCAGGCCCACCAGCCGGCGCGCCTCGTTGGCGTCGATCGGATCGCCAGGAGCCAGGCGCAGGCGACGCCGCCGCGCCACCTCCAGGAACCGGTCCCGCGCGCAGTCCATCCCGGCCAGGCCAGCCGCCACCGCAGGGGGCAGCAGGCCGCGATTGAGGCTCGCGCCAAAGGCCGTCAGCCTCAGGCCCCGGCACAGCCGCATCGCCGCGGCCAAGCCCTCCGCGTCGAGGGCGTGTGCGGCGGCCATCGCCTCGCGCGCCCGCGCCGTCGGTTCGCCCACCGGGCTGGCGGCGCGTACGAAGGCGCTCAGCAGCACATTGGCGCCGTCATCAACGACCGCATACTGCATCAGATGCCACGCGCCGTCGGCCGCCACCGAGCGGATGTGCAGATAGCCCCGATCGGCGTCCAGGTCGGGCGGTCGGCGCCGCGTGGCCGCCTCCGGGCCGTTACGCCGCCGCCAATTGTCCAACCACGCCATCGCACTCACCCAGGCTACTGGCGTTGATTGGGCGCTGATGGCGGAATGTCTTCAAGGCGTTGGGCGCCCATTCCGGGCTCCGCCATCGCGCCCGAACTGGGCGCCGGCGACCTTGACCTGCGGGGCCTGCAAAGGGCCGTCAGCCAAGCTTGCGATGGGCGTAGAGTTGGGAGCCTCGGGTGATCACCGCATCGTCCGGCAGGACATCCTCGATGCCCAGGTCCGCCGCCCGGTCCAGGCGGTCGTAGATCGGGCCAAAGTCCTGCAGGGTGGCGTTCAGCAGCGCTTCCAGCGAGGGTATGACGAAATAGACCTGCTGGAAGTCGTCGATCCTGTAGGGCGTGCGCATCACCCGTTCCAGATCGAACCCCAGCCGGTTGGGGGATGGATCCTCCAGCGCGAACAGGCTCTCCGCCCGCGACGAGACGATGCCCGCGCCGTACAGCCGGAGCCCCGCGTCGGTGGCCATCAGGCCGAACTCCACCGT
>FSUP01000690.1_pt1 | contig 11184 bp, 10 predicted proteins | sample 1637431 | NCBI WGS metagenome assembly FSUP01 (sample SAMEA3914816, study PRJEB12502) | metagenome | biome: forest; material: soil | place: USA | collected 2011-09-16 | depth 0.3 m | reverse complement strand
GGCCAGCATCAGGCAGACGGTGATCGGAACGCGGTTGGCGATGTCCTTGGCGGAAGCCATGGCTCTCTACCGTCCCGGTGCGGAAGTCCGGGGATTGGGGTTGCGAACGTCCACAGTGACCACGGCCGATAGGCCGGCGCGTGAGGCCATGTCAGGCGGCGGCCTGTCGAAGGCGATCCGCACCGGCAGGCGCTGCACGACCTTCACCCAGTTGCCCGTGGCGTTCTGCGCCGGCAGGACGGAGAAGGCCGACCCGGTGCCGGGGCTGAAGCTGGCCACATGGCCTTTGAGCGATTCCTTCCCATAGGCGTCGATCTTGATCTCGGCAGGCTGGCCCACGCGCATCTTGGCCAGTTGGTCTTCCTTGAAGTTGGCCTCAACCCAGGGGTTGCCGGAGATCAGCCAGAACGCCACCTGGGAAGGATTGAGATAGGCGCCCAGTTGCAGCTGATCCACCCGGGTGACGATGCCGTCCTTGGGCGCCACGATCACGGTGTGCCCGAGGTTGGTGCGCGCGGTCCTGAGCGCCGCCGTCGCCTGAAGCACCGCCGGCGGCGCGCCGCCCCCGCCGGTGCCCAACTGCGCCTGAGCCGCCGCCAGTTGTTGCCGCGCGGTCGCCACCTGCCGGCGCGCGATGTCGGCGGCATGGTCGGCCTCTGACACCTGCTGCTTGGAGGCCACGCCGGCGTCCGCCAGCGCATGCTGCCTGGCCGCTTCCTTGATGGCGTAGGCCTGGGTCTGCAGCGCCATCGCCAACGCGACCTCGGCCTGCGCCTCCTGGGCCTTGAGGGTGGAGATCTGGACGTTGGCGGCGGCCAGTGACGCGGCCGCGCGGTCCAGCTCGGCGTTGATGTCGCTGGTTTCCAGCTTGAAGAGCACCTGGCCGGCCTTGACCGCCTGGTTCTCCTTGACGTCGATCTCGACCACCCGGCCGCCGATGCTGGGGCTGAGCGGCGCCTTGGCGATCTGGACATAGGCGTCGTCGGTGTCTTCGAACCGCCCGCCGGTCAGCACGAAATAGGCCACGACCGCCAGGATCACCACGGGGCCGCCGATCATCAATGGCCAGCGCCAGCGCCGCCAAAACCCGCCATTCTGCACCGCGGCGTCAGTCACGCACGACTTCCCTTCGACACTTCAGAGACGACCAAAGCGGCGCCATCGCTTCGCCTGGGCCGACGAAACGGGCGCTTTGAGGTTGTGCGTACGCGGCGGAGGAGCATGATGGAAATGAAAAGTCGTCAAAGGGTGAATGATGACAGTGCATATCGGGTCGATCGACCTCAATTTACTCCGGGTGTTCGACGCCCTCTTGGAAGAGAAGAGCGTCACGCGGGCCGGGGCCCGGCTGGGGCTGAGCCAGTCGGCCGTCAGTCATGCGCTCAACCGCCTGCGCTACGCCCTGGGCGATGAGCTCTTCCAGCGCGACTCCCAGGGCATGACGCCGACGCCGAGGGCCGTGGAGATCGGACCGCGGCTGCATTCGGCGCTGGCGTCCCTGCAGGCGGCGATCACCCCTGCGGATTTCGATGCGGGGACCTCTGAACGACGCTTCGCCATCGCGGCGGGCCCCTACTCCTGTTCGGTCCTGGTCCCCGTGGTCGTGGCCAGGATGGGCGCGGTGGCGCCGCAGACGCGGCTCGAGCTCAGCGAGATCACGCCCGATCTGGTGGAGGCCCTGGACGCGGGCCGCCTGGACTTCGTCATCGCCAGCTTCGACGACGTCCCCGAACGGTTCACACAGGAGCACCTGCTGCACGAGAAACTGGCCTGGATCGTGCGGGCCGGCCACCCGCTCACGGTGGGCGACGTCAATTTCGCCCGCCTGGTCGAAGCGCCGCACGTCCAAGTGTCCAGTCGCCGGGCGGCGCTGAGCGGAGGACGGCGGGGACTGACCATGCGGTCCACCTACGAAGACGTGGGAACCTTCGAGAGCGAACTGGCCAAGCGCGGCCTTGCTCGCAACATCGGTGTCACGGTGCCCGACACCTATGCCGCTCTAGCGGTCGTCGCCCGTTCCGACATGGCCTCGCTGATCCCACGGCGGCTGGCGCTGATCTCGGCTCAAAGCGGCCGCCTGCAGCTGATCGAGCCGCCGTACGAATCGCCGAGCATGGATATCGCCATGCTCTATCGACGCGACCGCCTGGCCGAGCCGCCGATCGCCTGGATGCGCGCGCTGTTGCTCGACGTCTGCGCGGAGATATGAACGCCGGCTAGCCCTCGAAGGTCATGACGACCACGGGCCCCTCCCCGCTTTCGCTCACCGCCTCGCCCCTGAAGCCCGCCTTGGCGTAGGCGCGCCTGGCGCGCAGGTTCCCGGCGTCCGGATCGATGGCCACGACCGGCGCGCCATCGGCCTTCAGGCTCAGCGCCATCTGGCGCAGGAAAGCCGGCCCATGGCCGCGACCGATCATGTCAGGCTCGCCGATGAAGACGTCGATGGCCCGCGCCCCGCTCGGAAGATGCGTGAAATGCGGCTGCGGCCAGGCCTGGACGGCGTAGTGCTGGACGTAGGCGAAGGGCTGCCCCTGGTGGGAGACGATGCGCATGACCATGGCCGGCTCATCCAGGTCTTCCTTCAGCAGCGCCTCCTGCTCTTCTGGGTCGCCCCACCAGCAGACGACCTCCGGCGTGCGCAGCCACCGCGACAGGAGCGGCAGGTCCGCCGCGGTCGCGGGCCTGAACGCGTAGGGGGTCTCACCGGAGGCCATGGACGCCTCAGTTCACCGTCTCGGTGGGCGCCGCCGCCGCGGCGGGATCGCTGACCCAGGCGGGCCAGAAGTCCAGGGGCCAGCCGGCGGCGACGTGGAGCTTGTGCATGACCGCCAGCATCTGACGCACTTCGGCGAAGGCCAATCCCATGGACCGCGAGTCGCCGGCTCCGAAGTCGAAGGTGATGGTCAGGCCACGTTCCCAGGGCGCCAGATGCGCCGCCTGGACGAGGCCCGAGGCCGACTGAGCCGTAGGCTGCACGGCGGGAATGGCGCCGAAGTCGGCCATGGCGGCGGCCTGCTCCCAGGACTGGACCAGCGCCTGATGTTCCGACGCCCCGGCGGCGACCCTCTTCTCCAGCAACGGGATGATCGCCTCGACCACGCCCTTGCAGAACCTGCGGGTCATCCACAGGCGCGTGGTGACACCATCGGTCGCTTCGGTGTCGCACGCCAGCCGGTCCTCGGCCGGGTCGTAAACAAGGGAGAATTTCTGGATCTGACTCATGATTGCGGTCGGTTTCGCCTGCCAGCGCCCTACGACAAAGCGCGCCGGGGCGCGAGTCCCGCTGCCGAGGCGCGCGCAGTCAGAACGACAGGCGCAGGGAGGACTGCAGCACCGTCTGGGCCTGGCGTGGCGCCTCGCCGGCGGTCACTCGCGAAGGGCGGTTGCTCCATATCTTCAGCGCCTCGAAGCGCAGATCGGCGTGCTTGGACAGCGCCAGGCGGTAGGCGCCAGTCAGCGCCCAGCCGTGCTCGTCGTTGTTGTCGAGGTCCAGCAGGCTGTGGTCGACGGCGTCGAAGGCGTCGATGCGGGCGGTCAGCGTCGCCTTGCCGATGTCGTGCGACACCAGACCATAGGCGGCGTGGAACGACACGTCCGCGAACAGGCCGTCGGCGTCGACCGGAAAGCCCATCTTGGTTCGTCCCGTCAGGGCCTGGACCAGGACCCGCGTGTGGCTGTCCACGTCCAGGCGCGCGCCCACTTCCGAGAACCGTGTCTCCCAGGCCCACTGCACGTCCGGCGTCACGCTCTCCTTGTCGCCACGGTTGTCGTAGTGGAAGACGTGCACGGCGAAGGCCTCCGTCGGCCGCCATTCAGCGCGAGCGTAGAACCCGACGCGGTGGTCGATTTCCAGTTGGGAACTGGTCTCATCGTACTGGACCGTTGCGGCGAAGGGCGTGAGCGGGGGCAGGGGGAAGGCGCCATTGGCGGTGGATTTCAGGTCGTGCAGCGCCCAGCCCCGATAGGTCAGCAGGGTGCCGGCGGTGTCGTCAAAGCCGAATACGGCGGCGGTCAGGGTGATCCGCTGCTCGCCGAAGTCGTGCGAGATCTGAGCCTCCGCGCCAACCACCTTCACCTCCTCGCCGACCCAGCTGTTGATCGCGGAGGGCGTGATGGTGTTGGTCACGCCCCACACCGGCGCGTCGTGCTCCAGAGAGATCGGCGGATAGAACAGGCCGAACTTGGCGGAGAACCGGGCGCCGGACCAAGGCAGGGGCTTGTAGGTGATGTAGGCCTGGGAGATGTCGACCGCGTGGGACTGTCCCGGCTGGGCGGTGACATCGACCAGCGCGGCCCAGGACCAGCTTAGGCGCGGGCGCCATTCCAGCGCCGCCTCGGCCACCTGCAGCCGGGCTCGGTAGTCTCCCCCGGCGCCGCCGCCGTAGCGGGCCTTGCCGTAGCCTCCGTCGCTGAACGAGGGCTCGCCGTCCGCCGTGGAGAGACGGAAGTCGACCAGCCCATGCAACGTGTCCGGGGAGATGATGTCGGCCTGGGCGCAAGCCGCGCCGGCCGGCGCCAGGACTGTCGTCGAGAGTGCGATCAGAACCGCTATCCGCATGATGGCGCACCCTCCCCTCTTGGCGCGCTGAGCCCACGGAACGGGCAGGCTCGTTTCCCTAAGCGCTCCGGGCGTTGGCGCCCGTTGTGGAAGTCCACGCACCGGAAGTGACTGAACTGACGCGCCTATCTTCGTGCAGGAACGTCAAAAGTTCATTGAGAGGCATGGGCCGCGCCACAAGGTAGCCTTGGGCCACATCGCAACCCATGGCCGCCAGGATGGCGTAGGCGGTCTCCGTCTCAACGCCTTCGGCCGTGACCTTCAGGCCCAGGCTGTGGGCGAGGTCCACGGTGGAGCGCACCAGCAGGGCGTCGCGCTGGCTGTCGGCGATGTTCAACACAAATGTCTTGTCGATCTTCAGCTCGTTGGCCTTGATCTGCTTGAGGTACGCCAGGGACGACAGGCCCGAGCCGTAGTCGTCGATGGAGATGTGCAGGCCGGCGCTGGAGAACCGGTCGATCAGCTTCAGCGCCATCTCCGGGTTCTCAATGACGGCCGTCTCGGTGACCTCGAAGCACAGCCGGCCCTCGGCGCGGCTGGCGAGTTTGAGGGCGACGTCCCCGAAATCGGGATCGCTGAGCAGCCGGCCGGAGATGTTGACCGACATCTCCAGGTCATGGTGCGCCAGCCGCATGGCCGCCTGGTGCTCGATGGCCTGGGCCAGGACCCAGTCGGTCAGGGCGCGGATGTGGCCGGTCTCCTCGGCCAGGGGAATGAACCGGTCGGGGGACAGGAACCCGCGCGTGGGGTGGCGCCAGCGGACCAGCGCCTCGACGCCGCAGATCTTGCCGCCGCGGATGTCGCGTTTGGGCTGATGGTGAACCACGAGCTGGCCGGCGCTGAGGCCATCGACCATCTCGCTCATCAGGGAGAGGTTGCTGGCGGGGTCACCGTAGGCGACGGGATCGAAGAAGGTCAGCTTCTGACGCGCGGTCCGGGCCTGCTCGACGGCGATGTTCGCCCGCTCGACCGCCGACGCGGCCATCGGTCCCTCCGCCGCCAGCTCCGACAGGCCCACGGTCACGCCGATGTCGACCGTGGCGGCGGTCAGGCGCACCGGCGCTTCGAGGGCGGCGATCACGGAGGCGAACACATCGGCCGCCTCGCGGCGATCGCCCGCGCGGAACGCCAGGCCCAGGACATCGCTGGACAGGCGCGCGATCACCGATCCGGGCATCCGGCGGGCGAGCCGGACGCCCAGCTCTCGCATCAGGGCGCCGGCCTGCTCATAGCCGATAGCCGCGCGCAGGTGGCCGTAGCGCTCAACGCCGATGGCGGCGACGACCACATCGCGCGCGCCTTCCGCCGACATGGCGGCGATCCGCCGCTCCAGGCCGAGGCGATTGGAGAGCTCGGTCTCATCATCGTGGGTCGCCAGGTGGGTGATGCGGCGCTCGCGCTCGCCGATCTCGGCGGCCATGGCGTTGAAGCTGTCGGCCAGGCGGGCGATCTCGTCGCGGGTCTCGACCACCACGGTGGCGCTCTCACCGTCCTTCAACCGCCGGGCGGCGGCTTCGAGGGCCGAGATCGGTCGGGTGACGCTGCGCGCCAGGGCCCAGCTTCCGGCCACCACCAGCAGCAGTCCCAGCAGGCCGGTCAGCAAGATGACGCCGGTCAGAGCCTGATAAGGCGCCAGCGCCCGCGCCAGCGGATAGCGCAGCAGCAGCACGGCCGGGGAGCCGGCGCCCATGGACTTCAGCGGCTTGGCCAGGGCGATGGCGGGCCCTTCGGCGGTTTGCAGGTCGCCCGGTCCGCTCTTGCCGGCCGCCGACCGGGTGACAAATCGCGTCACCGCCGCCTGCTCGCCGGTTTTGAACGGGACGCTGGACGAGGCCCACTGGCCATCGGGCCGGCGGCCCACGACGACGGCGTCCAGGGGGATGGCCGACAGACGCTCCAGGGCGTTCATCTCGTGGTCGTCGAGCTTGGCGGCGAACACCACCCAGCCGGTCAGGGTCGGCGACAGGATCGGGGCGGCGATGGCCTGGAACGGGCGGCCGTTGATCACCATCACCCCCGCCGGGGCGTCGTCGGTCTGCACCGCGGCGCTGACGACCGCGGCGGCGTCGCCGATGGACCGATCGTTGGAGGCGGTGACGGCGCCGTCGACGCCGACGATGAACGCCACGTCTATGCCAAGGCGCTGGCGCAGGTTCTCGAGCGCGGACTGGATGGTGGCCTTGTCGTGGGTGGCGACAGCGGTGCGGAAGCCGAAGTCGCGGGACAGCAGCGCCGCGTCTTCATCCAGTTGCTGCGTGCGCAGGGACCAGAGGCGGTCGAAAACCGTGCCGCTGGCCGCCAGTTCCTGGCGCGTCACCCGCGCCGCGTTGCTGGTGATGGCGCCATAGACGGAGAGCGAGATCAGGGTCAGGGCGATGCCGAACAGGGCGGCGTAGAGCACCGTCAGCCTGGTCCGCAGATGTCGGAACATCGGCAAGCCCATGGTCAGTACAGGCTCTTGTGTTCGGGCGGGGCGCGCAGATCGGCCGTGAAGGCGATCCGGCCGGCCCCTCTTGCCGACAGGGTGTTGCCCGGCGCGCGGAGGTAGGGATGCCACAGCCGCACGGTCAGTTCGCCGGCCGGCGCGTCGTGGATCACCGCCACGCCCGACGCATCGGTCTTGGCGGCGTAGGGCGTGTCCACCACCAGGATGAAGGCGACCATGCCGTCGTGGATGTTGCAGCCCAGGGCGATGACGCCCGGCTTGTCGAAGCGGACCTTGCGGCTCTCATCGCGGCCGTAGAGCTTCAGCTCGAACGGGTGGGCCGGGGAGAAGGAATAGACATGGTGACGGACCCGGTCGAGGTTCGGGAACGCCACCTCGGCGCCCACCGGCGCCACCAGCACGAAGGGATCGAACTGCAGGTCGTGCTGAGCCATGCGGTACGGTCCGGCGAGCCGCGTCGGGCCGGATTTGACATCGGGCAGGGTGACCACGGCGTCGGCAACCGGCTTGCCGGCCGCGGTGCGCACCGACACCACAAGGTCCCCGGCCTCGGCCAGGCCCGGAATCAGCAGGGCGACTACGAGCGGCAGGAGTCGGCGCATGGCGTCAGCCTAGGGGAATTTGGTGAACCGGCCCTAAAGCCTGCCGGGCGCGACAACCTCACCCATACCGGCGCGCGGCGGTGCGGTCCTCGTGCAGAAACCTGACCAGGTCCTCGTAGGCCATGGGGCGCGCGATCAGGAAGCCCTGGGCGGTGTCGCAGCCCATGGCGGCGAGCAGGGAATACGCGGCGTCGGTCTCCACCCCCTCGGCGGTGACCTTCATGCCCAGGCTGTGGGCGAGCGCGATGGTGGTGCGCACCACCAGGGCGTCCTTCTGGCTGTCGGCCACGCCCAGGATGAAGGCCCTGTCGATCTTCAGCTCGTCGGCGCGGATCTGCTTGAGGTGGGCCAGGTAGGACATGCCAGCGCCGTAGTCGTCGATGGAGATGCCGATGCCGGCGTCGGAGAACCGCTCGATGGTGGTCAGCGCCACGGGCGGGTTGTCCATCACCGCCGCCTCGGTGACGTCGAAGCAGATGCGGCCGGCGGCCTTGGCGGCCTGGGTGATCGCCGACTCGATGAAGTCGGGTTCGCTGAGCAGACGGCCAGGGACGTTGATGGACATCTCCAGATCGTGCCGCGAGGCCTTCAGCGACGCCTGCAGGTCCAGCGCCTGGCGCAGCACCCATTCGGTCATCGGCCGGATGTGGCCAGTGGCTTCGGCGACGCCGACGAACTTGTCCGGCGACAGCAGGCCAAGGCGGGGGTGGCGCCAGCGGACCAGGGCCTCGACCCCACTGGTGCGGCCGCGGCGCATGTCGTGGCGCGGTTGCAGGTGCAGCACCAGGTCGTTGGCGGTGATCGCCTGGGCCATCTCGCTCATCAGGGCCAGGGTGGCGGCCGGATCGCCGTAGGCGCCGGGGTCGAACAGGCCGACGCGCCGGTGGGCCTTGCGGGCCTGCTCCACGGTGAACAGCGCCCGCTCCACGGTGGTGCGCGCGCCCGTCTCTCCGCCGCCGAGGCTCGCCATGCCGACGGTGACGTCGATGTCGAAGCTGACCCCCGACACCGTCACCGGCGCGCGCAGGGCCTCGGTGACGGCGATGGCGATCTTGCGCGCCGAGGCCTCGTCGGGGGTTCGGAAGATCACGCCCAGGCAGTCGTTGGAGATCCGGCCGATCGGCCACTTGGGCATGGCGCGCGACAGGCGGGCGGCGACCTCTTCAACCAGCTTGCCGGCGGGCTCGTAGCCGATGGCCAGGTGCAGGCTCTTGAGCCGGTCCAGGCCCACCGCCGCCATCATCACGCCGGGCGTATCCTTGCGGCCGAGCTCGGAGAGGCGCCATTCGATGGCGAAGCGATTGAGCAGTCCGGTCTCGGCGTCGTGCATGGCGGTGTGGCGGATGCGCCGGTCGCGGTCCGACAGGGTCTGGGCCATGGTGTTGAAGCGTTGCGCCAGATCCGCCGACAGGCCCTTGCCGGACACCTCCACCTGCGCCGCGGCGCCCTTCTCCACCTGGCCGATGGCCTCGCCGAGCGCCTCCACCGCCCGCTCCAGCCGGTTGGCCCGGCGGGTGGCCATGACGATGAAGGCCCCAGCCACGACGGCGAACACGCTCGCCGCCAGCGCCGCCACCATCCAGACCGCCGGCGCCAGCAGCGCGGCGGGACCGGAAAACACGGACGCCGCCGGCGCGGGGCCCGCGAAAGCGGCGCCCGGAGCGAGCAGGATCAGGCCAACGACGATCAACGGGCGGAAGGTCATCCCCTCGGACTAGCTGAACTTCGTGAAGCCGGCCTAAAATCAAACGGTTAGCCGGACTTAACCACATCAGGTCAAAAGCGCGACTCCGCCGTCCACGGGCAGGGTGGCGCCGACCACATAGTCCCCCGCCCGAGAGGCCAAGTAGATGGCCGCCGCAGCCATGTCCTCGTCGGTTCCGATCCGCCGCATGGGAATCCGCTTGGACACCTCCTCGCCGTGGTCGCGGGCGTCGCGGTTCATGTCCGAGGCGAAGGCCCCCGGCGCGATGCAGCTGACCACGATCCAGTCCTTGATCAGCCGCGCCGCCATCCGCCGGGTCAGGTAGATCAGGCCCGACTTGGAGGCGTGGTAGGAATAGGTCTCCTGGGGATTGAGCCGGATCCCGTCGATGGAGGCGATCATGATCACCTTGGCCGGCTTGTCGGCCGAGCCAGCGGCGGTCAGGGCGCCGTGCAGGGCCTGGGTCAGGAAGAACGGCGACTTGAGGTTCAGGTTCATCACCTTGTCCCATCCGCTCTCGGGAAAGTCGTCGAAGTCCGCGCCCCAGGCGGCGCCGGCGTTGTTGACCAGGATGTCCAGCTTCGGCTCCAGGGCCGTGATCCGCGCCGCCAGGGCCTTGCAGCCCTCCACGGTGGAGACGTCCTGAGGCAGGGAGATGCAGGTTCCGCCGTCCTTGGAGAGTTCCGCCGCCGCGGCGTCGCACTGCGCCGCCTTGCGCGAGGAGATGTAGACCTTGGCGCCGGCGCCCAGGAACCCCTCGGCGATCATCCTGCCGATCCCGCGGGAGCCGCCGGTGACCAGGGCGACGCGGCCCTCCAGCGAGAACAGATCCTTGCGCATGGCGCTTTCGTCCCTTTAGCCGTCGTTGTTGAAGGGCGGGAGGTCAACCCGCGTCGGCGCTCAGGTCAAGGCGGCCCGAAAACGGCCAGTCGGCACGACGGATGCAAATTGGTTGGCGCCGGACGCAGAGCCCACCAGCGCTTTGTCTCTCAGGACAAGGCAGAATTGCTGGCCCTGCTCAGTATTACGAGCATACCGCGAAACTATGTCGGCCGGCCGCCAATTCGAACAACTGAAGCTTGCCTAAGTGCGATGGAATGTCGATTATTAGGTCCCTCCAGAACTGAAGTGAGATTCGAAACTCCGATGGACGAAAAGCCTGCGATCATTGAAATGACGACCGGAATTGTTTCAGCCTACCTTGGTCAGAACAGGATTGCGGTGGCCGATCTGCCCGCCTTCATCAAGACGGTGCACGACAGCCTGACCAGCGTTTCCACCGGGGCCGCCGAACCTGTCGTCGAAAAGCGCGAACCGGCCGTGCCCGTCCGTCGCTCGATCACCCCCGACTTCCTGATCTGCCTGGAAGACGGCCGCAAGTTCAAATCCTTGAAGCGCCACCTGCGCACCAAGTACGGCATCAGCCCGGAAGAATACCGGGCCAAGTGGGGCCTACCCAAGGACTACCCCATGGTGGCCCCCAACTATGCGGCGGCGCGGTCTGAACTGGCCAAGAAGATGGGCCTGGGCAACGGCGGACGACAGCCGGCGAAAGTGGCTCCCAAAGCCAAGGCCGCAAAGGCCAAATAGGCGCGCGATCTCCCGCCCTCCCCTTTTCGTGGGGAGGGTGGTTCGGCGGGATGGGCTGAAGACGCCTGTGGGCCTGCTCGTTGAACCGCGCCTGGTGCGGGCGACGGGATTTTGTCCACGAACGACACGAACCACACGAACGATGGGCGCTAGCCGCTCCCTCCCGACCCTCCCTCCCCTTTACGGCAGGGGAATCGCACATGAGTTGAAGCTCTACTTGTAGGGCTGGTGGGATTGGATTCTGAAGGTGTCTCCCGCGCTGGAGGCCCTGATCGATGTTGTT
>FSUP01000358.1_pt1 | contig 11254 bp, 6 predicted proteins | sample 1637431 | NCBI WGS metagenome assembly FSUP01 (sample SAMEA3914816, study PRJEB12502) | metagenome | biome: forest; material: soil | place: USA | collected 2011-09-16 | depth 0.3 m | reverse complement strand
GATGGCGGAAGAGAATGGGAGTCGAACCCACCTGGGACAGGCTCGCTGCCCCACTCGGATTTGAAGTCCGAACGCCCCACCGGGGACGATTCTCCTCCATCAACATCGGCCGATGAATCCATGACGGGACCAAAAAGGTCCAGCCTGTGCGAATTGAGGCGACGCAGATCTCCCTTGCGCAGCGTGACGCCGTGCCGGTCGAGGAATTCCAGGATCTGGATGGCGACCTTGCGGCCGCTATCGATGCGGTCGCGAAATTGGGCTGCGGTGAAGGCGCCGCCCTTTGCCCGGCCGGCCTCTTCCATGCAGAGCGCGATCATCTCCCGGACCGTGGCCCGGAGGAAGAAGTGGTCCTGGGCGATCTCGTCCGCCCAACCCATCCGCCCGGCGAGCTTGAGCAGCCGTCGGATATCGCGCTCCGGGCGTCCGGTCGTCCCGGCCAGGTCTCGCACCCGCGGCGGCCGAAACCGCTCCGCCCCGCCGAGGCGTGGCGCGATCAGGCGCCAGGCGGTTTCGTCCCCAGGCGCCAGCCGCACCGTATGGCTGGCGAGGCGGACAAAGGCGCCGTCCAGAACCAGCTCGCCGGCGCCGGCCAGCCGCTGCAGGCCGGCGACGAATACCGGCGGCGGCAACCTGGGCTGCAGTTGCAGGCGCAGCTTTTCTCGGCCCAGGCCCTGCAGGTCGGGGTTCTCGGAGTGATAGGCGGCAAGCTGCTTGACGAGGTCTGCCGAGAATCCTCGCCAGTGCTCGGCCGACATGGCGATGCTGGAGTCGCCGGACTGGAGCTGGATCAGCCCCGCTTGCGCGGCCAGTCGCTCGGCCTGGGCCGCCGAGAGGGTGTGGTCGCGGGCGAAAGCCGCCAGGTCCCAGGCGAAGGGCGGGGCGTCCAGCAGGGCCGCGAAGGATTCTGCCGGGTCGGCCAGGGCAAGGGCGGCGAGCTGCCGGCGCCGTTCCAGGGTGCGCCGCCGCCGGACCGGACCGCGCAGATCGATGAAACGGCCGCCGCCGATCGTGCGCCGGGCCGACACGTCACGCAGCACGAAACGATCCCGCGCCGCGGCGGCGATCGGCCGCTCAAGCACCAGCTGGACGTCTCCCTCGGCCCCTGGCTCGATCGGATCTTCGCCCAGAAGGACGATGCGGGCGCCGACTTCGGCAGCGGCGTGATGCAGCCGCACCGGAAACCACTGGCCCACGGGCTTCGCCTCGCCGCCCAGCAGCCGCAGCCGGGCGTCGATCCGGTCCGTCGGCGCGTGCAGGACCTGATCCAGCACCATGTCGCCCCGGCGCAGGACGTCCTTGGAGACACCAGGTCCCGCCAGATTGAGCGCGCAGCGGTCGCCGGCCCGCCCGGTCTCGGCCGGCCGGTTCTGGGCGTGCAGCGAACGCACCCGCACCGGCAGGCCGGACGGGCTGACCAGCAACTGATCGCCGACTCGGACCATCCCCGAGAGCACTGTGCCGGTGACCACGACGCCCACGCCCCGCAGAGTGAAGGCCCGGTCGATGGCCAGGCGGAACCGTGTCTCGGCGGACCGCTCCGACGTCACGACCGCGGCGGTGGTCAAGTGGGCGAGCAGGGCGCCCAATCCCAGACCAGTCACCGCAGACACCGGCAAGACTTCCGCCGCCTCCAGCGCGGTTCCGGCCAGGGCGGGCCTGAGCTCGGCGGCAACCTCCGCGAGGCGTTCGGGCGTCGCCAGGTCGGCCTTGCTCAGGACCACCAGCCCCTGCCCGACACCCAGTAGGTCGATGATCGCCAGATGCTCCAGCGTCTGCGGCTTGACGCCTTCGTCGGCGGCGACCACCAGCAGGGCGAAGTCGATCCCTGTCGCCCCGGCGAGCATGGTGCGCACGAAGCGCTCGTGCCCCGGCACATCGATGAAACCGAGCACGCGGCCATCGGCAAGCGGCAGATAGGCGAAGCCCAGGTCGATGGTGACGCCGCGCGCCTTCTCCTCCTTCAGCCGGTCGCCATCGACGCCAGTGAGCGCCCTGACCAGCGCGGTCTTGCCATGATCGACGTGACCCGCCGTGCCGACGATCATGGCCCCAGGCCCAGCATCGGGCGCTCACGCCAGCGCATGGCGATCCAGGCCGGACAGCGAGGCGAGAAAGCAGGCTTCATCGGTGAGGCAGCGCAAATCGAGCAGAAGCGCTCCGTCCTCGAACCGCCCGAGCACCGGCCAGTCGAGACCGCGTAGCGCGGCGGCCAGCCCTTCCAGCGCGCGCGTCCCCTGAGCCGACCGGATGGCCAGGCCGCCGCTGGCGAGGGTGTCCAGCGGCATGGCCCCGGACCCGATCTGGCTGCCGCACTCGCACGGGATCACGGTGAAGGCGGCGCCCAAGGCCCGCGCCACCAGCGGCGCCAGGCGCCGCGCCTGGGCGGCGATCTCCGCCTGGGTCCGGGCCAGGAGCCGCAAGGTCGGCAGCCGTTCGGCCAGTCGGTCGGGGTCGCGATAGAGTTCGAGCGTCGCCGCGATCGCCGCTAGCCGGATCTTGTCCACCCGCAAGGCGCGCTTCATCGGGTTGCGGTTGATGGCGGCCACCAGCGCCTTGTCGCCGACGATGAAGCCCGCCTGCGGTCCGCCCAGCAGCTTGTCGCCGGAAAAGGTCACGACCCCGGCGCCCTGCGCGACCGCTTCGTGCACGGTCGGCTCCCGTTGCAGCCCGTAGCAAGAAAGGTCCACCAGCGTACCGGAACCCAGGTCGTGCATCAGCGGGACGCCGGCGTCCCTGGCGATTGCCGCCAGCTCCGCGGCGCCGACCTCCGCGGTGAAGCCCTGGATCCGGTAGTTGGAGGTGTGGACCTTGAGGATCACTCCGGTGTCGGGCGTCACGGCCGCCAGGTAGTCCTTGGCGTGGGTGCGGTTGGTCGTGCCGACCTCGACCAGCCGGGCGCCGGCGCGCTGCATGATGTCCGGCATCCGGAACGCCCCGCCGATTTCGATCAACTCCCCGCGTGAGACGATGGCCTCGCGTCCGCCGGCCAGGGTGTTGAGGGCGAGCAGCACGGCGCCGGCGTTGTTGTTGACCACCGTGGCGTCTTCCGCGCCGGTCAGGTCACAGAGCAGCGCCCGCACATGGTCGTCGCGCTCGCCGCGCCGGCCGGAGGGCAGGTCGTATTCTAGGGCCATCGGATCGCGCATGGCCGCCACCGCCGCCTCGATCGCCGCCTCCGCCAGGACGGCGCGGCCCAGATTGGTGTGCAGCACCGTGCCGGTGAGGTTGAACAGCGGCCGCAGCGCCGAGCGCGACTGCACTTCCAGCCGAGCCAGCGCCCCGATGGCCAGTTCCTCGCAGGTCGGGGCCGGTGATGATGCGCCGGCCCGCACGGCTTCGCGCGCCTCATCCAGCACGCCGCGAATGGCGTCGGTGGCGGTCCGGCGCCCGAACCGCTCGAGGAGGGTCGCCGCGATCTCAGTGTTCAGGACGGCGCTGACGGACGCCAGGTCGCGCAGCCGCGCGGGCCTCGACTCCTCGATCGGCGGCTCGGACGCCGCGCCAGGCGATGCCGATTGGTTGGACATGGTCCCCAATCCCGGCCGGCGCAGAAAGACGGCGGCCGATTGCACGATGAAATGGCGATCCCACTATGGCATGGATCCCACCGAATTGGACCCTCGGACGACGCCCGGGCCGGAGAGTCCGGCGAAGCTTGGCGAGGAGACCGAAATCGCTGAGCCGGGCGGCACCACGGTCCAACGGCTCGAGCCGGCCCGCCCGACATTGGGATTTTGCAATCTGTCGGACACCCGCCACCCACGCTTCCGACTCTAACGGTCGCGGGCATGGACAGGAGACGATTCAAGGCCGGGGTCCTGGTGACGGCGCTCTTGGCCCTGGGAGCGTGCGCGACCTATGCGCCCCGCGAACTGCCCGGCGGCGCCGATGTGGCGCCCAATAGCGAACGGCTGACGGCGGACCTGTCGAAGCTGCGCCTTGCGCCGCTCCAGGGCCACCGCTTCGACCCCTCGGACGGCCTGGATCCCACGGAGGCCGCCATCCTGGCGGTGCTGAACAACCCGGACCTGAGGGCCAAGCGCGCCCAGGCGGGCGTGGCGGCGGCCCAGGCCTTTTCCGCCGGCCTGCTGCCCGATCCGCAAGTGACATACAGCCTGGACATTCCCGCCAATCCGGCCGGCTTCACGAGCGCCTACAATGCGACGCCAAGCCTGGACCTGATGACGCTGGTGACCCACTCGGCCGCCCTGAAGTCCGCCAAGGCCTCGGCCAGGCAAGCGGATCTCGACCTGCTGTGGAGCGAGTGGAACACCGCCCAGCAGGCGCGCCAACTGGCTGTCACCGCCCTGGCCAATGAAGAGAAGGCTGCGGTGTTGAAGGCCCTGGCCGATCGCCTGGCCGACCGTTATTCGCGGTCCAAGGCCGCCCTGGAGCATGCGGACGTGAGCTCCGCCGTGGCCGGTGCGGACCTGGCCGCCAAGCTGGACGCCGAGGCGGCCCTGGCGACCGCCGAGCACGACGCCGCCAAGGCCCGCGGCGACCTGAACGCCCTGCTGGGTCTGGCGCCGGCCGCGCGGTTGAACCTGGTCCCCGGAGAACCGATTACGGATCCCGATTCGGCGGCGCTGGACGCGGCCCTGGCGGCGCTGCCGGAGCGGCGGCCCGACCTTCTGGCGCTGCGGGCGGGCTATGCGGCGCAGGACGCGAACCTTCGCAAGGCGATCATCGCCCAGTTCCCGATCCTGAACCTGGGCTTCAGCCATGCCAGCGACACCAGCGCCGTGGTGACGAACGGCGTCTCGGCCACCTTCGTCGTGCCGATCTTCAACCGCGGACGCGGGGAGATCGCGGTGCAGTCCGCATCCCGCGAACAGCTTCGCGCCGAATACCAGGCCAGGCTGGACCAGACCGTGGCCGACGTGGCGGCCGCACGCCGCGAGCGCGAAACCGCGCGGGCGCTGATCAGCCGCCTGCAGGCGCAGGTTCCAATCCTGCTGGCCACGGCGTCGCAGGCCGAGGCGCCGTATCGGCGCGGCGACATCGACAGCGCCGCCTATCTCGTCGTCCAGCAGGCGGCCCTGAACCACGAAGTGGCTCTGCTGGACCAGCGCCTGGCGTTCGAGCTGGCGGGCATCGGCCTGGAGACCGTGCTTTTCCTGCCGTCCGACCATCCTTCCGATCTTCCTTCCAGTGTTGGGGCCAAACCATGAGGCGCTTCAGGCCGTGGCAGCTCGGGCTTGCCGCCGGCGTCGTGATCGTGGTGGCGATCATCTTTTGGCGCGTGCTGGGGCGCGGCGGGGCCGCAGCCGACGAGGCGCCGCCTCCATCGGCTCTGGTCACCCTGGCGCCGGTGCGATCCGCTGATGTGCATGAAACCGTCAGCGCCTACGGCGTCATCGCCGGCTCGGTGGCCTCTACCCGCATCCTGGCGGTCCCCCGTGCGGTGATCGTCGAACGCGTACTGACGCCCGTCGGGACACCGGTGGCGGCCGGCGCGCCGCTCATCGTGCTGACCAGCGCGCCCGCCTCGGCCCAGGCCTACCGCCAGGCCGCCGACGCCGTCGTCTTCGCCGAGCGTGACCTGGCGCGTGTGCAGCGTCTGCTGGACGCGCACCTGGCCGCCAACGACCAGCTCACCGCCGTCCAGAAGGTCCTGGCCGACGCCAAGGCGGTGCTGGCCGCGCAGACCGCCTCCGGCGGGGGAACGGGCCGCCAGACTCTCACCGCGCCCTTCGCCGGCGTGGTCTCCGCCGCACCGGCCGCTGCGGGCGACCATGTCGCGGCGGACGCGCCGCTGATCACCGTGGCCGGCAGCAACGATCTTGTCGCCCAACTGGGCGTCGAACCGCAGAAGGCCCAGGGCCTGGCGGTGGGGCAGGCGGTGACGCTGATTCCCGTGTTCCATCCCGAGCGCCGCATCGACGCCCGGCTGAGCCTCGTCACCCGCCAGGTGGACGCCACCAGCAAGATGATCAACGCCACGGCGCCGGTGGCGGCTGCGGGCCTGCCCCTGGGCGAGGCGGTGCGCGGCCAGATCACCATCGCCAGCCACCCCGGCCTGCTGGTTCCGCGCGCCGCCGTGGTCTTCGACGAAGCTGGCGCGCATGTCTTCGTGGTCGTGAGCGGCAAGGCCAGATTGGTCACCGTCAAGACCGGGACCGAGGACGGGGACGACATCGACGTTTCCGGCGGCCTCAAGGCGGGTGACGCGGTGGCGGTTCAAGGCGCCTACCAGCTCCAGGACGGCATGGCGGTCCGGGTCGCCAAGCGATGAACTTTTCAGCCTTCATGGCGCGCCACCGCCGCTCGCTGCTGGCGCTGCTGACCCTTGCGATCCTGGGCGGGCTGCTGGCGGGTTCCAGCCTGCCGGTCGGCCTGTTCCCGACCGTGCCGTTCCCGCGCATCCAGGTGTCGATCGACGCCGGCGACCGGCCGATCGACCAGACCGAAGCGACCATCACGCGGCCAATGGAGCAGGCGATCCGGGCCGTGCCCGGCGTCACCAACCTGCGCTCCGCCACCAGCCGAGGCGCAGCCGACATCAACGTCAACTTCGCCTGGAACACCAACATGGACCTGGCGCTGCAGCGGACGGAGGCCAGCCTGTCGCGGGCGTCGGCCACCTTGCCGCCCGGCGTCAACTTCACGGTGCGGCGGATGGATCCCACGGTGTTCCCGGTGGCGGCCTACAGCCTGACGTCCGACAAGACCGGTCCGGTGGCCCTTCGCCGCTATGCCGAGCTGACGCTGGCGCCGTTGCTGACCAACATCAGCGGCGTGGCCCGCGCCGACGTTTGGGGCGGGGGTCGGGCGGAATACCGCGTGGAGGCGGATCCGGCCCGGCTGCGGGCGCTCGGCCTGACCCTGGCCGACGTCAACCAGGCCCTGGCCGCGGCCAATGTGCTGGAGGCCACCGGCAAGCTGGAGGATCGCGGCAAGCTGTATCTGGCCCTGACGGACACCAGCCTGACCACCGCCGCCGACATCGGCCAGGTGGTGGTCAAGAGCGCCGGGGGCGGGATCGTGCGCCTGGGCGACGTGGCGACCGTGCGCCTGACCAGCGCGCCGCAGTTCGTGCGCGTCACCGCCGACGGCCGCGACGCCGTGCTGATCAATGTCTACCAGCAACCCAGCGGCGACACGGTGCGGATCGTCAAGGATGTCACCAAGGTGTTCGCCGACGCCCGCCGCACCGCGCCCGCGGGAGTGAAGGCGGCGCCATGGTACGACCAGAGCGAGCTGATCACCGCCTCGGCCCGGGGCCTGGCCGAGGCCATCGCCATCGGCGCGGTGCTGGCGGCCCTGGTGCTGCTGGTTTTCCTGCGCAACGTCGGGGTCACCGTGGTGGCCATCGTGGTCGTGCCGGTGGTCCTGGCCCTGACCACCCTGGCCCTCAAGGTGATGGGCCAGAGCTTCAACATTATGACCCTGGGCGGCATGGCGGCCGCCATTGGCCTGATCATCGACGACGCCATTGTCATGATCGAGCACATGGAGCGGCGACTGCACGAGACGCCGCAGCAGCGCGTCGCCACCCTGCGCGCCGCGGCGGTGGAGTTCCTACGGCCCCTGTCCGGCTCGTCGGCGGCGACGATCCTGATCTTCCTTCCCCTGGCCTTCCTGACCGGCGTCACGGGCGCCTTCTTCAAGGCTCTGTCGCTGACCATGGCCATCGCGCTGACGGCCTCGTTCCTGATCGCCTGGCTGGTAACCCCGATCCTGATGGAGCGGCTCTACCGCAACGCCGATCCCAAGCCTCATGTCGAGGGGCGCTGGGGCCGGCAGTACCGCGAGCTGCTGGGTCGGGCCGTGCGGTCGCCGCTGGTGGCGGTTCTGGCCGTGATTCCGCTGGCGATGGGCGGGGTTGTCGCCTTCGTGACCCTGCCCAGCGGCTTCATGCCCAAGATGGACGAGGGCGGGTTCATTCTCGACTACATCACGCCGCCCGGCACCTCCCTGACCGAGAGCGACCGGCTCGTCCGGCAGATCGAGGGAATTGTCCGCGATACCCCCGAAGTGGTGACCTACTCCCGGCGCACCGGCCTGCAGCTTGGCGGAGGCCTGACCGAGCCCAACACCGGCGACTTTTTCATCCGCCTGAAATCGGGATCGCGGCGCGACATCGAGGCGGTGATGGGGGATGTGCGCGGGCGGGTCGAGGCCCAGGTCCCGGGCGTCGAGATCGAGACCGCGCAGCTCATGGAAGACCTGATCGGCGATCTGACGGCCGTGCCACAGCCCATCGAGGTGAAGCTGTTCGGCGATGACGAGGCCGTCCTCCAGGCCACCGCCAAGCGCGTGGCGTCCAAGGTGGCGGACGTTCGGGGCCTCACCGAGATCAAGAATGGCGTCGTGGTGGCCGGTGACGCGCTGGACGTGCGCATCGACCGGGCCAAGGCCGCCCTGGAGGGCATCGACCCGGCGGAGGCCTCCAAGCAGACTACCGCGCTGGTGTCGGGGGTGGTGTCCACCCAGGTGCAGTCGGGGCCGATCCTGACGGACGTGAGGGTGTGGTCGCCGCAGGTCACGCGGGCGCGCATCGCCGACATCGAGGCCGCCCCACTGAAGGCGGCCGACGGCCACATCATTCCACTGTCGCGCATTGCGACGGTGGGCATTCTGCCCGGCCAGGCGGAAGTCAGCCGGGAGGGAGGCCGCCGGATGATCGCGGTCACCGCCCGCGTGGAAGGCCGCGACATGGGCTCGGCGGCCAAGGAGACCCGGCGCCTGGTGGGCGATAGCAACCTGCTGCCGGCGGGGGTCACCTTCCAGATGGGCGGGCTGTTCGCGGAACAGCAGTCGGCCTTCCGCGGCATGGCTCTGGTGTTCGCCGCCGCCCTGGCCATCGTCACCGTGCTGCTGCTGCTGCTCTATGAGAATTTCAAGATGGTGGCGACGATCATCGCCATGCCTCTGCTGGCCGCCTGCGCCGTGGCCGTCGGGCTGTGGCTGACGGGCATAGAGCTCAACATCATGGCCCTGATGGGCCTGACCATGGTCATCGGCATCGTCACCGAGGTGGCGATCTTCTACTTCACCGAGTACGACACCCTGCTGGCGGAGGGGGTGGAACCTCAGCAGGCGCTGGTGGACGCCGGCGCCAACCGGTTGCGGCCCATCGCCATGACCACGCTGGCGGCGATCCTGGCCCTGGCCCCGCTGGCCCTGGCGCTGGGCGCTGGCTCAGCGATGCAAAAGCCACTGGCGGTCGCGATTATCGCCGGGCTGGTGGCCCAGGGCCCGCTGGTGCTCCTGGTCATGCCGGCCCTGTTCAAGCTCATCGGCGGCGCGGGTCCATCCGCCGCGGACGCGCCTCAGCCCTGAGGAAACAAGCGCGGCCGGGGGTTGCGTGAATCGTCGAAAGTCCGTTTAGATTGCAGCGGGCTGGCGCTCCTGAACTTGGGGGGATTTTCATGCGTCTTGTATTGGGCCTCGCGGTCGTGGCTGCGATGGCGCTCGGCGTTTCGGCGACAGGGACGGCGCAGACCTGGGGCCAGAGCGAGCGTGAGATGCGCTGTCCGGCGATGATGAAGCCCACGTGCGGCTATGGGGCCCACGCCTCCTGCACAAACCTGGGCTGGCAGTGCAGGGCGGACGAAGGCGGCGGGTCCGGCAGCAGTTATGGCGAACCGCAGCGTTCGCACGAGAGCTGCCTGCAGACCATGGGCGGCCAGTGTCAGGCCGGCTGGCTCCCCAAATGCCACGATGGCCACTGGCGGTGCGTGCCGCCGGGCTTCTAGGGCCCGGGTCGGTCAAGGATCGCTGAACGCCGTTCCCGGCGGCAGGATCAACCTGGACGGCAACAAGCTTTGCGCCTTCAACATGGGCTGAAGTCCATCCTGGCGGGGGTTCGAAACTCGGCCGATCCGGCGATCCGGCTCTTGCGGCGTAGGGAAATCGCCGTCTTTCTGCGCACGCAGGAGGAAGCATGAACGAGATTCGGTGTGCGGCGAAGGTCGAGGCGATCCTGGGCGAGGGTCCGGTGTGGGACGAGTCCCTGGGACGGCTCTGGTGGGTCGATATCAAGGGCCGGCGCCTCCACTGGCTGGACCCCGCCGGCGGCGGGGCCGGCAGTGTCGCCGTCGGCCTGCAGGTGACCTCCGTGGCGCCGCGCGCCGGAGGGCCGGGTCTCCTGGCGGCGACCGACGACGGCGTTGGGATCCTGGACCCAGCCACGGGCGCCTATGAGAAGCGTTTCGAGCCCGAGCCCGACCGGCCCGCCAACCGCGCCAACGACGGTAACGTCGACGTCCATGGCCGCTACTGGTTCGGCACCATGGACGACAACCAGCCCTCCACCGCCGGGGCGGTGTACAGCGTCGACGCCGACTGGTCGTGGCGGCGGGTGCTGGACGGCATCTCGATCACCAACACCCTGGTCTGCGATCCGGCCGGCGCCCTGCTCTATGTGGCCGACTCCATGGCCGGAAGGATCGACGCCTTCCCAATCGACGGCGCGACCGGCACGCTGGGCGCCGCGAGGCCCTTCGCCACCGTGGGCGGGGATGGCACGGGACCGGACGGCTCGGCGGTGGACGCCGACGGCTATGTCTGGACCGCGATCTGGGGCGGCTCGCGCCTGGAGCGGCGGGCGCCCGACGGGACAGTGGAGCGCACGATCGCGTTGCCGGTGAAACAGCCCACCAGCTGCGCCTTCGGGGGGCCAGGATTGAAGACCCTCTACATAACCAGCGCCCGCCAGAACCTGTCGCCCGAAGCGCTGGCGGACCAGCCCCTGGCCGGCAGCCTGCTGGCTTTCGAGCCGGGCGTCACGGGCCTCGCCCTGCCGCCCTTCGCCGGCTGAGGAGAACGCCATGGCCCGCAAGCCGCTGAGAAGCGCCGCCAGCTACGGCAAGCTGGACCGGGACGGCTTCATCCACCGCAGCTGGATGAAGAACCAGGGCCTGCCGGACGACGTCTTCGACGGCCGGCCGGTGATCGGTATCTGCAACACCTGGTCCGAGCTGACCCCCTGCAACGCCCACCTGCGCGACCTGGCCGAGCACGTGAAGCGCGGGGTCTGGGAGGCCGGCGGCCTGCCGGCGGAGTTCCCAGCCATGAGCCTGGGCGAGACCCAGATGCGGCCCACCGCCATGCTGTTCCGCAACCTGGCCTCCATGGATGTGGAGGAATCGATCCGCGCCAACCCCATCGACGGGGTGGTGCTGCTGGGCGGCTGCGACAAGACCACCCCCGGCCAGCTGATGGGGGCGGCCAGCGTCGACCTGCCCACCATCGTGGTCTCGTCCGGCCCGATGCTGAACGGCAAGTTCCGCGGCAAGGACATCGG
>FSUP01000296.1_pt1 | contig 11296 bp, 11 predicted proteins | sample 1637431 | NCBI WGS metagenome assembly FSUP01 (sample SAMEA3914816, study PRJEB12502) | metagenome | biome: forest; material: soil | place: USA | collected 2011-09-16 | depth 0.3 m | reverse complement strand
GCCACGGGGTGTGCATGACCATGGGCACCGCCTCGACCATGTCCAGCCTGGTGGAGGCCATGGGGCTGAGCCTGCCCTACAACGGCGCCTTGCCGGCGGTGGACGCCCGCCGCCAGACCCTGGCGCACCTCACCGGCCGGCGGATCGTGGAGATGGTTCGCGAGGACGCGCGGCTGTCGACGATCGCCACTCGGGCCGCGTTCGAGAACGCCATCCTGACCCTGTCGGCCATCGGCGGGTCCACCAACGCGGTGCTGCACCTGCTGGCGGTGGCCGGGCGGCTGGGGGTGGCGCTGAGCCTGGAGGACTTCGACCGCATCGGCCGCGAGGCGCCGCTGATCGTCGACTTGATGCCGTCGGGCCGATTCCTGATGGAGGACTTCTGCTATGCCGGCGGCGTGCCGGCGGTGCTGAAGGAACTGGGCGGGCGGCTGCGCGGCGAGGCGGTGACCGTCAGTGGCCGGACCATCGGCGAGATCGCCGCCGAGGCGGAGTGCTTCAATCGCGAGGTGATCGGCACGCTGGAAGCGCCGGTGGGGCCGCTGTCAGGGGTCTGGGTCCTGGCCGGGAACCTGGCCCCCCAGGGCGCGATCCTGAAGCCCAGCGCCGCCTCGCCGGCGTTGCTGAAGCATCGGGGCCGCGCGGTGGTGTTCGAGACCATCGAGGACTACCACGCCCGCATCGACGATCCCGATCTGGACGTCGACGAGACCTGTGTCCTGGTGCTCAAGGGCTGCGGTCCCAAGGGCTATCCCGGCATGCCGGAGGTCGGCAACATGGCCCTGCCGCGCAAGTTGCTGGCCAAGGGGGTGCGGGACATGGTGCGGGTCTCAGACGCGCGGATGAGCGGCACGGCCTATGGCACGGTGATCCTGCACGTGGCGCCGGAGTCGGAGGCCGGCGGGCCGCTGGCCCTGGTGCGCGACGGCGACCTGATCGACTTCGACGGACCGGCGCGGCGGCTGGACCTGCTAGTGGACGGCGCGGAACTGGACCGTCGGCGCGCGGCGGCGACGCCGCATGCGGAACGGCCCCAACGTGGCTGGGCCAAGCTCTATGTGGACACGGTCCTGCAGGCGGATCGCGGCTGCGACCTGGACTTCCTGGTGGGCGGCAGCGGCGATGTGGTGACTCGGGAGTCGCACTGATGGGCGGTTCCGCCCGCTATCCGAGCCTGGAGGGACGGTCTGTATTCGTCACCGGCGGGGCCACCGGGATCGGGGCGGCGTTCGTGGAGGCGTTTCACGGCCAAGGCGCACGCGTGGCCTTCATCGACCGCGACGTGGCGGCTGGACAAGCGCTGGCGGGGCGCCTGAACGGCGTCTGGTTCGGCGACGTGGATGTCACCGATCTCGCGGCGCTGGAAGCGTCGGTCGAAGTCGCGCGGACGGCCGTCGGGCCGCTCACGGTCCTGGTCAACAACGTTGCCGACGCCACCCGCCATGCTCCGGAGGACCTGGACCCGGCGGCCTGGCGCGCCAACCTGGCGGTGAACTTGGATCCGGTGATGGCGACGGCGCGGGCGGTCAAGGCGGGCATGGCCGGCGCGGGTGGTGGGTCGATCATCAACCTGAGTTCCCTGAACGCCCTGCTGGGTCCGGCCGACCTGCCGGCCTATGCGGCGGCCAAGGCGGCGATCCTGGGGCTGACCAAGTCCCTGGCGCGGGCCTGGGGGCCCGACAACATCCGGGTCAACGCCATCACCCCAGGCTGGGTGGTGACCGAGCGCCAGCTGGCCATGTGGCTGACGCCGCAGGCTGAGGCGGACTGGATGCGTCAGACCGCCCTGAAGGCGCGCATCGAACCGGCCGACGTGGCGCGGCTGGCGCTGTTCCTGGCCGCCGACGACAGCCGCATGATCACCGGACAGAACCATGTGATCGACGGCGGGCGGACGTGACGGGCCTCATCGCCTGCGACTGGGGCACAACGAAACTGCGCGCCTGGCGCCTGGATGGCGAGGGCGAGGTCGTGGCGCGGCGGGAGTTTCCGCTGGGCGTCTCGCGCCTGCCGCCAGGCCAGGCGGGGGCCGTGTTCGAGACTGAGGTGCGTCCGTCCCTGGCCGGCGAGGGGCTACCGGCGATCCTGTGCGGCATGATCGGCTCGAACCTCGGTTGGACGGCGGCGGGCTACGTCGACTGCCCCGCCGACCCCATGACTCTGGCCTGTGGCCTGGTTCGGCCGGCGCCGGGGGTGGCGATCGTGCCGGGCCTGCAATGCCCGGGACTCTCCGGCCCGGACGTCATGCGCGGCGAGGAGACCCAGGTGCTGGGCTGGCTCGCCGCCGACCCGGCCCGTCGCCGGGGCTGGCGGGTGCTTTGCCTGCCCGGCACTCACGCCAAGTGGGTGGCGGTGGCGGACGGCGTCATCGCGCGCTTCGTCACGGCCATGACCGGGGAGTTGTACGACCTGCTGATGACCCACAGCGTCCTGCGCGCGCCGGCGGCGACCGAGGACATGTCCGCCTTCAGCCTCGGGGTCGCCGTGGCGGGCGACGGCTCGGCCCTGGCCAGCCGCCTGTTCAGCGCCCGGGGTCGGTTCCTGGAGGGCGAATTGCCGGAGGGCTCGGTGGCGTCCTACCTGTCCGGCCTTCTGATTGGGGCCGAGATCGGCGCCTTGTGGCCACGGATGCGCGTCGAGGGGGACGACAGCGTCGAGGTCATCGGCGATCCGGCCCTGACTCGCCTCTACGCCCACGCGCTGGAACTGCGGAAAATCAAAGCCCGCACCACGGACGGTGATAGCGCCGCCCTGGAAGGCCTCAAGGCCATATGGCGGCAGGCGGCATGACCCTGGACGAGGCCCTGGATGAGTGCCCCATCGTCGCGATCCTGCGTGGCGTGACGCCGGACGAGGTGGTCGGCGTCGCCGAAGCGCTGTTTCAGGCCGGCGTGCGGGCCATCGAGACGCCGCTCAATTCGCCCAGCCCCCTGGGCAGCATCGCGCGCCTGGCCGCAGCGGCGAGGGGCCGCATGGTCACTGGCGCCGGAACGGTGCTCGGCGCGGGGGAGGTCGAAGCGGTCGCTCAGGCGGGCGGCGTGCTTTGCGTATCGCCGAACACGGACGCGGCGGTGATCGCCGCCGCTGTCGAACGGGGACTGACCCCGGTTCCCGGTTTTGCGACCGCCACCGAAGCTTTCGTCGCCATCGCCGCCGGAGCGCGACACTTGAAGCTTTTCCCCGCCGCGACCTACGGGCCGGGCCATCTGAAAGCGCTGACGGCGGTGCTGCCGGGTTCCGTGAGGGTGCTGGCGGTGGGCGGGGTGGCGCCGGCGGACATGGCGGCCTGGCGCGCGGCGGGCGCCGCCGGCTTAGGCATGGGTTCGGAGCTCTACCGTCCCGGCCAGTCGGCGGAGGAGACGTTCGAGAAAGCGCGCCGGGCCGTTGAGGCCGCGGCGGTAGCCTGGAGTTAGGCCGCCTCGCGCTCTTCGCTGGGGATGATGTGGTCCAGCCGCAGGAGGCTGACGATGCCGTGGTCGGTGGTCATGACGCCGGCGACGAACTCGTTGACCTCCGGCGCGCCCACGTCCGGCGGCGGCTGCAGCATGCCTTCGGTGAGGGCCAGGATGTCGCAGACCGCGTCGACCAGCAGGCCGATCTGGCGCGCTCCGACCTGCACCACGATGACCACCGAGGAGCGGTCCGCCGCCGTGGCGCCCAGGCCTAGCCGCGCGCCAAGATCCACCACCGGCAGGATCGAGCCGCGCAGGTTGATCATGCCCAGGAAGTGGCTGGGCGCATTGGGCAGCGGGGTCGAAACGGTCCAGCCGCGGATCTCGCGCACCGACATGATGTCGATGGCGAACTGCTGCTCGCCGATGGCGACAGTCACCAGTTCGGCGCCGGACGAGGGCAGGGTGGTGGGCGTCATGGGCGAAACTCCTGGCGGCCGCCGCGCCGGCCGCTTCGATCTGGCCATCATTGTGCCCAAGCGACCCCCTCCATTTCGTTAATGGGAGGCGAGGTTCTCGCCGCGGCGGCGGTCCGCCTCAGGCCACCAGTCCGGCGTCGTGCAGCCGCCCGATCTCGCCGTCCGGGAGTCTGAGCACTCCGGCCAGGACTTCGTCGGTGTGTTGGCCCAGGCGAGGGGCGGCGCCGGGCGCCTGCCGGGCGATGCCGTGCAGATCGGCGGCAGCGCCGGGGGTCGGGTAGGCATGGCCGCTGGGGTGTTTGACGCTGGCGAACAGCGGCGAGTCCGGCGGCAGGATGGCGGGGTCGTTCACGGCCTGTAGCGTCGTTCGATACGGCGCCCAGCAGACGCCCAGCTTGTCGAACAGCGGCGCAAGCTGGCCTCGCGTGCGCGCGGACATGGCCGCCTCGATCAACGGCGACAGGCGTTCGCGATGCGTGAAGCGTTCGCCCTCGTCGTCGGCGAAGCCCACGCCCAAGTCCCGCTCCAGCGCCGACACCGCCTCCTTCAGGCCCAGCGCCTCGAGCAAGCCGGACCACTGCCGCCGGGTGATGGCGGCGACCATGATCCGCTCGCCGTCCGCCAGCCTGAAGTCCCGTCCGTAAGCGCCGAAGAGGTCGTTGCCGTAACGCGGCCGGTCCGTTCCGCCCACCAGCACTTCGGCGATCTGGCCGATGTGGCCCAGGCTCGCCAGCGCCACGTCGGCCAGCGGCAGGCGAATCTCCTGGCCCTGGCCGGTGGCCCGCCGGCGCCGCTCCGCCGCCAGCAGGGCGAAGGCGGCGTAGGCGCCGGTCATCAGGTCCCAGGCGGGCAGGACGTGGTTCACCGGCTGCTCGGCGGGAAGGTCCGTCGGCCCCGTCATCAACGGCACGCCCAGCGCCGCGTTGACCGTGTAGTCCACGGCCGTGCGTCCGTCGGCCCAGCCCATCACGCGCAGGGAGATCAGGTCGGGGCGAAGGGCGGCCAGACGATCGTGCGCCAGGAAGCCATCCACCGGATAGTTGGTCAGGAATAGGCCGCCGCCGTCGCCCGGCGCGGCGGCCAGACGTTGGGCCAGCTCGCGCCCCTCCGGGCGGGACAGGTCCAGGGCGATCGACTTCTTGCCCTTGTTCAGCCCCTCCCAGTAAAGGCTCTTGCCCTCGGGCGAGAGGGGCCAGCGGCCGAAGTCCGGCCCGCCGCCGATGGGATCGAAGCGGATCACTTCAGCGCCCATCTGCAGCAGGTGCAGGGCGCAGCTCGGCGCGGCGATGAACGAGGCGCCCTCGACGACCCGAAGGTCCTTCAGCAGGTCATAGGACATCGGCGGCTACCAGGGTGGCGGTGAAGGACGGCTGGCCGTCGGGGCCGGCGATCCAGAGCTCCGTCTCCCGGCCCTTGTCGTTCAGGCACAGGGTGAAAGCGGCGATGTCGAAGATCGGGCGGCGGGCGCGGAAGGCGAAGCTGCGGATCCGGGCGAGCGGCCGGTGGCGCAGGAAGTGGTCCATCAGCAGCGTCGCCAGATAGGGCCCATGCACGACGAGGCCGGGATAGCCCTCTTCTTCGCGGCAATAGTCACGGTCGTAGTGGATGCGATGGGCGTTGAAGGTCAGGGCCGAGTAGCGGAACAGCTGGGTGGGGTCGGCGCGCATGGTCCTGGCGCGGTCACAGGCCGGCGGCGGCGCCGGCGGACCTGGCGGCGGGGTCGGGGCCGTCGGCGCCCCGCGATAGACGATGTCGTGCTCCTCGCTGATGGCGTGGACGCCGTCGGCGTGGATGGCGTGGCGGACTGTGACGAACAGCATGTCTCCGCTGGCGCCGGTCTTTTCGGTCACGTCGGCGATCTGTGATTGCCGCTCCAGATGCGCGCCCCGGAGGATCGGGGCATGGAAGGTCAGCCGGCTCCCCGCCCACATCCGCCGCGGTAGAGGCGTGGGCGGCAGGAAGTCGCCCCGGAAGGGATGGCCGTCCTCGCTGATCTGCGACTGCCGGGCGCGCGGCAGGAAGTAGAGCCAGTGGCCCAGCGGCGGCGCCTCGCCATGCCGCCAGGGCGGCGTCTCATGGTCGAGCAAGGCGGCCAGGCCCTGCAGCGGGGCCTCCGTGACAGTGTCGACGGCGCTTTCCGTGCGGCCGATCCAGGTCTTCAGGTCCGGGGCGTGCATGGCTCGTCTCCCACGCGCTCGAGGCGCCGAACGGTTTAGCCCTGGGCAGGCGCTCTCTGAAAGGTCCGTTAGCGTCGCCGATGTGCGAAAGCCGGTCGCGCTTGGCCACTCGGCGCTTTAGGAAAGCTCGCCATCAAGGAGCAGGGACCGACCATGACGCGTGTGCTGATCTACGAACCGACCTATCGCCGGCTGGAAGCGAAGTTCGCGGCCCTGGGCGTGGATTTCGATCCCGTGCTGGTCAGCGACACCGGCGAGGTCACCGTGGACGGCAAGCCGGCCACAGCTGACGAGGCCCAGCCCGAAGCTGCCTGGGCCAACCACGAGGTCTTCGGGAGCCCGGCCGCGCGAACGTTCATGGTCGCCCTCTTGAAGTCCCAGGCCTTGAAGTGGGTGCAGAGCGCCGCCGCCGGTTTCGACAACCCGGTCTTCGGCCAGATCGTCCAGAAGGGCGCCAAGCTGAGCACCAGTCACGGCCAGGCTCTGGGCATGGCCGAGTATGTGCTGTGGGGCGTCATCGACCACTTCCAGCACGGGCCCGAGCGGCGCAGGGCGCAGGCGGAGAAGGCCTGGCGGCGCGTGGCGTTCCGAGAGATCCTGGACTCTGAATGGCTGATCGTCGGCTTTGGCGCCATCGGCCAGGCGGTGGCCCAACGCGCCAAGGGGTTTGGGGCCAAGGTCACCGGCGTGCGCCGAAATCAGTCGCCGCACGAACTGGCCGACGTGATCGCGCCGATGTCGGCCATCCCCGACCTCTTGGCCCAGGCCGATGTGGTTGTGCTCTGCACGCCGCTCACGGCTGACACGCGGCATCTGGTCGACGCCGGTTTCCTGGCCGCCATGAAGCCGGCCTCGGTTATCGTCAACGTCGGTCGCGGGGGTCTGGTGGATGAGCCGGCACTGCTTGCGGCGCTGGATGCGGGCAAGCCCGATCATGCGCTGCTGGACGTCTTTGAGACCGAGCCCCTGCCGGAAGACAGCCCGTTCTGGAGCCATCCGCGCGTGACCCTGACGCCGCACGCGTCGGGGATCACCAGCGGGCAGTGGTCGCGCAACGAGACCTTGTTCCTGGAAAACCTGAAGCGCTACCTCACCGGCCAGCCGGTCCTGAACGAGGCGGATCCCAAGGATGTGCTGGCAGGCTAGCTGTCCGGACTAGCGGAGGGCCAGCAGAGCGACCTCGTACGCGCACCACAGCCAGGCGAGGAGCCCGGCGCCCATCAGGGCGAGCTCCAGGGGCGAGCGGTCTGGCTTGTCCGATTTCACGGTCGCGCCGGCCACGGCGGCGCTACGGCCGTGGGCGGGATAGTCGGATCGCATCCAATCGCGTGTCGTTGACATGGCGTCTGTCTCGTTTTGGCACGGAGGCCCTGGCGTTCGGAAGCTGTGTGGCAAGGGCCGCGCCAACCGATCCGTCGTCAGCCGCGCACCCCAAAAGAAGGGCCCCCTTGCTTGCGCAAGGGGGCCAACGCGGCGTCTCGCAGTCGCCGACTACTCCGCGGCAATCCCCGCCGCAGAGGGTGAAAGTCCCAGGGCCGCCTCGACGCCCGCGCCATAGGCCGGATCGGCCTTGTCGAAGTGGGCGATCTGGCGCCGCTGGATCGCCTCGGGCACGCCCTGCATGGCCGCGGCGATGTTCTCGAACAGCTGGCGTTGCTGGTCCGGTTTCATCAGACGGAACAACGCTCCGGGTTGGGTATAGTCGTCATTCTCGTACCGGTGATTGTACCGATCGGCTGCGCCGTCGAGGGGCAGGGGCGGCTCCAGCTCGGCCTTGTCCTCCGCCGGTCCGCCGAAGGAGTTGGGCTCGTACCAGGCGTCCGTGCGTGGCGGCGCGTCAAAGCGCATGGCGCCGTCGGCGTGATAGGTGTGCACGGGAACCTTGGGCCGGTTCACCGGCAGGGCCTCGTAGTGGGTGCCGATCCGGTAGCGGTGGGCGTCGGAGTAGGCGAATATCCGCGCCTGCAGCACCTTGTCGGGCGAGAAGCTGATTCCCGGCACGATGTTGGACGGGCTGAACGAGGACTGCTCCACCTCGGCGAAGTAGTTGTCTGGATTGCGGTTCAGCTCCAGCACCCCGACCTCGATCAGGGGGAAGTCAGCGTGCGGCCAGACCTTGGTAAGGTCGAAGGGGTTGTAGGGCGTCTTGTGCGCCTCCGCCTCGGTCATGATCTGCACGCAGAACCGCCAACGGGGGTAGGCGCCGCCTTTGATGGCCTCGAAGAGATCGCGCTGGGCGCTCTCACGGTCGTTGGCGATCACCGCATTGCCCTCGGCGTTGGTCCAGTTCTTGATCCCCTGCAGGGACTTGAAGTGGAATTTCACCCACACCCGCTCGTTGGCCGCGTTGATGAAGCTGTAGGTGTGCGAGCCGAAGCCGTGCATGTGCCGGAAGCCCTGGGGCAGGCCGCGGTCGGAGAACAGGGTGGTCACCTGGTGCAGGCTCTCCGGGCTCAAGGACCAGAAATCCCACATGGCCGTGTTGCTGCGCAGGTTGGAGACCGGATGGCGCTTCTGGGTGCGGATGAAGTCGGGGAACTTCAGCGGGTCGCGGATGAAGAACACCGGGGTGTTGTTCCCCACCAGGTCCCAGTTGCCCTCGTCGGTGTAAACCTTCAGCGCGAAGCCCCGAACGTCGCGTTCGGCGTCCGCCGCGCCGCGCTCGCCGGCCACGGTGGAGAAGCGCAGCAGCACCTCGGACTTGGCGCCAGGCTGCAGGGCCTTGGCCTTCGTGTAGCGGCTGATGTCGCCGGTGATGGTCAGGCTGCCAAAAGCCGCCGAGCCCTTGGCGTGGACCACCCGCTCGGGAATGCGCTCGCGGTTCTGGTGGGCCAGCTTTTCCAGCAGCTGGTAGTCCTGCATCAGCAGCGGGCCGCGCGGACCGGCGCTGATGGAGTTCTGGTTGTCGGCCACGGGCGCGCCGGCCGTCGTGGTCAGGGTCGGCGGGGTCTTGTCGGACATGGTGCGAGCTCCTCAGGTGTCACTTGAGGGTCTCCCATGTCGTCCCATAGGTCCAATTGATTGAATTATTCGGCTAGATAGAGCATGGCTATGCGCTTGCCAGCCGTCAGTTGGCCTTGCTGGTCTCCTTCATCAGCCGGTAGGTGAACTCCACGCTCTCGTAGAAGTCCGCCACGCCGACACGCTCGTCGCGTCCGTGCATGCGCGTCTGGCGGGGGTCTTCGAACACGCCGTTGATCTCGTAGGTGGGAATACCGGCGGCGCGGAAGTAGAGGCTGTCGCTGGCGCCGGCCTCCATGCGCGGGATCACGGTCACCCCTGGCCACATGCGGTCGGTGACCTTCTGAACCCTGGCGAGCAGGGCGGGGGAGGGAGGCGATTCCGGGCCGGACACGACCTTGGAGGGGATCGTCACGGCGATGTGGGGATCGGCCAGCACGCCGATCAGCGTCTGGCGGGTCTGCTCGGGCGTCTCATCGGGCATGATCCGGCACTGGACGGTGGCGGTGGCCCGCTGCGCCAGGGCGTTCTCCTGATGGCCGGCCGCCAGCATGGTGGCGACACAGGTGGTGTGCAGCACGGCGTTGAAGCTGGCGTCCTTGGCCAGGCGTCCGGCGGCGGCAAGGTCCGGCGTCGCGCCCGACACGGCCAGCATGTCGGCCTTGAACTCGGGCCCCTGAAGCGCCGCCATGCGCTGGAAGTACAGCCGGGTGGTGGCGTTGAGCTTGTAGGGGAACTGGTAGTCGGCCAGCCGTCCCAGGCCCGCGGCCAGGGTGTAGATGGCGTTGTCGGGTCGCGGCTCGGAAGAGTGACCGCCGGGGTTGGTCACCTCCAGCAGCAGGGTGACATAGGTCTTTTCGCTGGTGTCGAGGCGCAGCGCCACGCGCTTGCCGTCCTGCAGCTCGCCGTTGGCGCCGTCGGTGTCGATGGCGTATTCGGCGTCGACCAGATCGCGGCGATTGCGGACCAGGTAGTCGGCGCCGTCCTGCTCCAGGCCGACTTCCTCGTCGGCGGTGAAGGCGATGATGATGTCGCGGTCGGGGACGAACCCTTCCTGCTTCAGCCGGATGATGGAAGCCAGCATGGCGGCGTCGTCCTGCTTCATGTCAGACGATCCGCGGCCGTAGAAGTAGCCGTCCTTCTCGGTCAGCTGGAACGGCGGAACGCTCCAGTCCTCGGGCTTGGCCTCGACCACGTCGGTGTGGCCGTTCCAGAGGATCGGCTTGGCCTTCCCCTTGCCCTTGAGGCGAACGACGACATTGACCTGGCTGGGAAATTTCGGATCGGCGACGACCGTGATCTCCTGGTCCGAGAAACCACCGGCGCGCAGATGCTTGACCAGCACCTTGGCCACCTCGGCCGTCCCGACGTCGTGCACCGACCGGATGGCGATCATCTCGGCGAGGGCGTCATGGGCCAGGGTCTGGTTGGCCTGGGGCGGCAGGGGCGGCGCCTGGGGGGTGGGCGCGGCGGCCATCAACAGGGGCGCCAGCGCGAGCGGAAGCAACTTCACGACAGAATTCAAGAACGGCCCCTTCAAGCAAAGCTGGGGACGCAGAAAGGCGCCGTTCCCGAGTCAGGGCAAGCCGCACTCGCCTACCAGCGGTTGGCGTCGTTGTTCCGCGCCCAGCGGATCTGACGCGAGAGCGTGTTCAGCCGGTCGTTGATGAACTGGCGGTCGGTGGCGGTGAGGCTGCCGTCGCGGGTGGAGAGCTCGTTGGACTGGGTCTTGATGTTGGCCAGTTCCTCAAGGACCCGGTGCGCCTCGACGCGGTTCAGGGAGCCGTCGGCGGCGCCGTTGTTGATCCGCTGTTCGGCGCGGTCCATGCGGGCCGTGATCTCCTCGGCCGTGGGCACGGCGTCCGGCGAGGGGGCGGTGGGGGACAGGGAGGCCGGCGGCGCATCCTGAGCGTCAGCAACGGGGGCGTTCAGCGCCAAGCCGGCGCCGCAGCTCAGCGCCACGACGACGACCAGGGCCAGGGGCGATTTTCGATCGATCAGGGTGAGCATGTTGTTTTTCTCTCCAAAGTCGTAACCCGACCGACGCCTCAAACGCGCGAAACTCGCCCCCGGATGCATCAGGGCGTTGCCCGTGGACGACGCTGAGCGGCCGATGGCGGCGGCCTGATTACCCGCCGGGTAATCGTCGGCCGTCGCCCAGCGGCGTATGAGGGGCGCAGTGCGATGGAGCGCCCCTCATGCAAACCCTTGTGGAAACGCAGGCTTTTGGATCGCTGCTGAAGGCGTGGCGGGCCCGGCGGCGGGTCAGCCAGCTGGACCTGGCGCT
>FSUP01000232.1_pt1 | contig 11322 bp, 12 predicted proteins | sample 1637431 | NCBI WGS metagenome assembly FSUP01 (sample SAMEA3914816, study PRJEB12502) | metagenome | biome: forest; material: soil | place: USA | collected 2011-09-16 | depth 0.3 m | reverse complement strand
CTCGCCCAGGGTGACGCCCCCAGCTCTTTGGGCCAGCTCCAGGGCGTAGGTCACCGAAATATCGGCGGCCGTGAACCGCTCTCCGGCGAGATAGGGCGAGCGCGCAAGCTGCCGCGTCACCAACCCCAGCCGGCTTTCGAACACTGCGAGCGCCTGGCCGGCGCTCCAGTTCCGCCGCTCGGCCTCGGGCGCGATATGGCGGGCGCCGACGACGAAGTAGATGGAGGCGGCGAGGCCGGCTTCACCCAGGTGAAGGAACTGTTGGTACGCGGGAAAGGCGGGATCGCGCGGGTCCGGCGCCAGCGGCGTCGGCCCGTGGCGGGCTATCAGGTACTCCATGATCGCGATCGACTCGACTATCGTGACGTCGCCGTCCTGGATCGCGGGGATGAACCCGGCGGGGTTGACGGCCAGAAACTCCGCGTCGTCCTCGATGCCGGCCAGCAGGTCCACCGGCCTCAGCCGGTACGCGAGCCCCATCTCCTCCAGCAGCCAGACGACCCGAAACCCCCTGCCTTCGCCGAACACCGTGATCATCTTCGCAATCCTTCGTTGACGCGGTCCACCGCGCGGCATGGGGGCTGGCCTTCTTTAACAGCATCCGTCGGTCTAGAACTCATGCTCCAGCGGCAGCTGCTCCGCCGCCAGCGCCCACGGATGGCGCCGCTCTTCGTAGACGGAGACGTGTGGCGGCGGAAAGTTCGGGTCGGCAAACATGCCCACCGCCACGGCGACGAAACCCGGCGCTCCCGTGAGCTCCCAGTAAACCGTCGAGGCGCACACCGGACAGAAATTGAAAGCGGCGGGCTGGCCGCTATCGCCGAGCCGCGTCCATTGCATGGCGCGGCCCTCGATCGTCGCGAACTCGCGCGAAAAGCGCGCCTGCGTTCGGGTGAGCGCGCTCACGTGATGTCCGCCGGGCGGCGCGGAACGACGCCTGTTCAGAATTCCTGGCGGGTGGGGCGGAACAGGATCTCGTTGATGTCCACGTCGTCCGGCTGGCTCATGGCGAAGGCGACGGCGCGGGCGAAGGAGTCGGCGGGGATCGCCAGTTCGTAGACCTTGCGGATGGTCTCAGCGATGTCGGGCTCGGTGACGCTGTCCGGCAGCTCGCTCTCGACGGCCCCTGGCGAGATCACGGTGGTTCGGATGTTGTGGGCCTTCACTTCCTGGCGCAGGCCTTCGGAGATCACCCGCACGGCGGTCTTGGTGGCGGCATAGACCGCCCCACCGGGACGCACCTTGTGGCCGGCGACCGAGGAGACGTTGATGATGTGGCCGCTCTTCTGCGCGGTCATGTGCGGCAGCGCGGCGGCGATGCCGTAGAGGACGCCCTTGATGTTCACGTCGATCATCTGGTCCCAGTCCTCGACCTTCAGGCGGTCGAGCGGCGACTGCGGCATGAGACCGGCGTTGTTGATCATGACATCGATACGGCCGTGCAGTCGCACGGCTTGGTCGACCAGGCGGCGGACCTGTTCCACGTCGGTGACGTCGGTGTGGACGGCGGCGTCTTCGCCGAGCGACAGCTCCCGGGCCAGCGCCTGGAGCCGATCCGTGCGCCGGGCGCCCAGGACCAGCCTGGCGCCCTGCGCCGCCAGATGCCGGGCGGCGGCTTCGCCCAGACCGCTGCTGGCGCCGGTGATGACGACGATCTTGCCTTCGATGCCTTGGGTCATGGTCCTGTCCTGAGTGGTCGGCGGTCGCCCAGCGCCCGCCCCTGACCCGCGGTTGGACGACGCCGATGGCTGACACTTTGAATCCCGCTCTTACCCAGGTCGCACATCGGCATTCTTGTACCCCTCACCTCTTAAGGCGGGGGCTGGTGGTCAGGCGGTGGGCTCGCCGACTACATTGAGGCGCCGTCGCCGTGGAACACCGGGATAGCGGCGAGCACCTCTGGGGGCATCAGCCGTGCGTTGACGCCCATGCGCTCGTAGGCCGGGTCTGCCGCCGACCAGTGGGTGACGCAGCCACAGGTGCGGCAGCGATGGAACTCCAGGTCCCGGTCGCCCCACATGTAGATGTCGTTAGGTCCGTTGTCGGCTGCGAACCGCACCTGCGGTCGCTGGTAGTACGCCCAGAGCGTTCCGTAGCGGCGGCAGATCGAGCAGTTGCAGTCGTTCACCTGGTCGGGCGCGGTCTCGACCGCGAAATGGACCGCGCCGCAGTGGCAGGACGCTTCGATCATCGGGGGCTCCCTAGCGCTGTGGGACCGGGGTGACGGGGCTACGCCAGTTTCAGGAAACTCGGGTCCCGGAACGGGGCGCCCTGGGTCATGCGCTCGTGGAGGCCGGGGACGCGGGGGCCTGCGGGGCCGGGGCGGCGGTCGTAGCGGGACTGCTGGCCGAAGAAGCGCAGGGTCAGGGTTCGCCGGCGTCCGCCGGGATGGGTGGCGGCGCCGCCATGCAGGGTCGCGGGATGGAACAGGATCACGTCGCCAGGCTCGCTGGGCCAGGAGACGATATCGAAGGCGGCGCGGTTCGCCTCGATGTCGGGCAGGCGCGGCACGGCGGCGGTGGCGTGCAGGGGCGCGGTGTCGTCGTCCACATCGAAACTGGAGCCGTTGTAGAGCACGCCCCGGTGCGAGCCCCTGACGAACTCCAGGGCGTCCTGCGCGCCCACCGGATCGAAGCTGATCCACATCACCAGCAGGTGCTCGCCGGCCACGGCGAGGTAGGAGGAATCCTGGTGCCAGGGCGTGCGCCGCGTCTCGCCGCCCTCCTTGAGGAACACCTGCTCGTACATGAACCAGACGTCGGGCGAGCCCCAGATCGCCGCGGCGATGCTGGCCACGCCCGCGGCCGCCAGGCGCGGGGCATAGGCGGCCGCGCAGCCGGGATTGTAGAGGTCCTGGTAGAACAGGCCCTGCGTCTGCTCCCCCTGCTCTCTCTGGCGGATGCGCGAGGCGCCGGGGCCGGGATTGGCGAGGCTCCAGTCGTAGGCGGCCTGGAGCTCGGCCAGGGCGGCGGCGTCCAACGCCTGCCGGACCAGGACGGCGCCGTCGCGCCGATAAGCTTCCGCTTCACGGGTCAGATCGAGGACCATGGACCGATGAGATCATCCGCCCCTCGCGGAAGGCAAGCGCGAAGCGCGGGCCATCCCTAGTGTGCAGGCCCGTGCATCATCCCTGCGGGTGGGCCTCGGGGTCGGGGGCCCAGGACATGCCGTAGACGGTGGGGCTGCTGTCGGCCAGGGCGCGGAAGGCGTAGGCTTGGCAGGCGCCGATCAGGATCGAGGGCACCATGAAGATGCCGCCGGCGGTGATCGCCGCAACGCCCACCATGCAGAACAGGATCGCCCGCTTGAGGAGCTCGGCGCTGGCGGGCAGCGCGCTGACCGGCTCGAGGAAGGCGAACACCGCCAGACTCACCGCGCCCAGCAGCGGCGCCAGTACGAACATCATGATCGCGATGAGCACGTAGCTGAGCAGCAACCGCCAGAACCGGCCGCGGGCCAGGGGCCAGTAGGCGCTCATGTGGAAGCGGCGCTCGGCAAAGGTCTCCACGGCGATCAGGGACAGCCGCGTGCCGAGCCAGACGCCCAGGCACCCCGTCAGCAGCGACCCGGCCACCAGCATGTAGCGGGCGAAGGGCGTCTGGGCGGCGAGGAAGGGCGTGAACAGCAGGAACAGCCCTCCCGCCAGGACACCGCCGATGATGGGGACGGCGACGAAGGCCACGGCGGAGAACAGGCCGTTGCGGAACTCGTCGAGGCCCAAGCGCAGGAAGAACCAGGCGCGCTCTTCAGGCCTCAGGACCGAGCGGAACACCGCCGTGGTGGTCACCACCCAGACGATCAGAAGCACCAGGATAAAGACGGCGGCGTAGGGCCCGAAGTTCTGCAGGATGAGATCCCAGGTCCAGTTGGACCGACCGCCCGAAAGCACGCCGCCGCCTATGATCAGCTTCAACGCGCTGATGACGACAAGGGCCACGGCCCACAGCAGGGTCCAGACGGCCACGGCCTTGGGCTCGCGGCGCATCACCCGAAAGCCCTCGGTGGCGGCGGTGACGGGCGAGAAAGCGGACACGGCGGAGGGCTCAATCAGACGTGGAACGACGGTAGAGATAGGTCATGAGTCCGGCGTTCAAGGGAAGCGTCACGCCAATGGCCATGAGGCAAAGCAGCAAGGCCCCCGGCCAGATGTGGAGAGCGCCGGCCAGCCCCAATCCCCAGACGACCGCGACGGTCGGCGCCGCTGCCACCAGCATGGCCGCGACGACGGCAAGGACCCGGCCCCGGGTCAGCGGCCAGGCGCTCAGCACCTGAATAGCCTGGCGGTCCACCGTGGCCGCGGGCGAGAACCCCAGGCGCGCCTTGACCCAGACGATCCCGGCCAACCCGACCAGGGCGACGGCGCCGGCGAGCGGACGGCCGACGGGTCCCATGGCCGGCGTCCAGGTGCGCGGCTCGGCCGCCAGGAAGCCGTGGCCCACCGAGGCGATCCCGAAGGCCACCGCGCCGACCACCGTCAGCATCAAAGCGGTCAGGATCGCCAGCAGCAGACTTTGCAGCAGCCAGACCGCGATCAACCGGGGCACATCGCGGGTCACCCGCGCGCCGGCCAGCGGCGGCGGCGAAAGCCCTAGCGCGAGCCGATAGGCCACCGCCTGCGCCTGGATCGTCCATAGCAAGGCGCCGACCATCAGCACGGCCCACAGCGCCGTGCTGCCGACCTGGTCTCGGAGGACATGCGTGGTCGCCAGCAACAGGGCCGCTGGACCGAGCGCCGCCCACCCCCTCCGCCAGGACTGGGTGAGGCTGGTCAGGGCGGCGTTGAAGGCGCTCGGGGCGCGGGGGTCTGGCATGCGCCGCCTCTATCAGTCCGGCTCGCGGGGGCAAGGGGGTCCAGGCGGAGATCTAGGCGAAGGTCTCTTTCAGGTCGGTCTGGTTGAGGTCGCGATAGGCCCTTGCCCAGGGCGCGCCCATCACCGCCATGAAGACCCCGGCCAGGGGCGCCCAGAGGACGGCGAGCACCACCAGCAACGGCGCCAGCCTGGCGATGACCGGGCCGGGCCCCTGGGCCAGGAGGGCCCGAACGTTCGCCAGGCCGCCGGCGCCGGGGCCCAGGGCGGCGGCGCCGGCCGCGATCAGGGCGACCACGACGACAAGCTCAAGGACCAGGAACAGAAGGATCAGGCACAGGCCGATCGCCAGCAGCGCCCCGACCCGGCCGCGGGTCAGGTTCCAGGACTCCATCAGGCGGAAGGTGTTGTCCTGAACCATCATCGGTCCCACGAAGGAGAACCTCAGGCCCAGATAGATCGTCCCCATGAAGGCGAGGGCGGCGACAATGACGCCGACGATGACCGCCGCGGCCGGGTTGTGCGTGCCCGCCAGCACGCCGACGATGATCGCCGTGGGGATCATCACCACGATGAGGGCGACGACGAAGGCGATGTAGGCGGCGATCGCCGCCACCCCGAGAAACAGCTCCGCGGCGCCCACCCGCAGGTAGGCGAACCGGTTCTGCTCAGGGTGCAGTACGGCCCGGAAAACCGCGCAGTAGATGACGATGGTGACCGCCATGCTGGCCAGGCCCGTGAGCAGGCTGAGGCCCTGCATCTGCATCATCTGGGCGAGCATCGCCGGGTCCTGGGCGGACGCGGCGCCGCCACCGGCCACGGTCCGGGTCAGGAACGCGAGGTAGACCGGGCCATAGAGGCTCCAGGCGACCAGCGTGAGCAGCGCGTGCAGGCCGCCCCAGGTCAGGACCGACAGCGGCCGGCGCCGGATCAGCCCAAAGCCCTCGCCGAGCGCGGCGCCGACGGAGATCTCGTTCATGCCGGAGTCCTCATGCGAAGGTCGTGGCGACGTCGGCGTCAGGGTTGAGCTGCCGGTACATCCGCGCCACCGATCCCCAGGTCATGGCTGTGACCACGCCCACGGCCACCACCATCAGCACCCCCAGCAACGCCAGCAGGGGCACGAGTCTGCCGATCCAGACGTCGGGCGGTTGGCTGAAGAAGGCCTGGGCGCTTTGCGCGCTGCTGGCGTTGGCAAAGACGGTGAAGCCGATTCCAGCCGCCAGGATGATCCAGAAGACCACATAGACCACGACCAGCATCAGTACGACCAGCAGCATGGCCAGGAACATTCGCCCGGCATGGCCCTTGGTGAGGTTCCAGGATTCGAACAGCCGGAATTCCCGCTCCCGAAAGCTCATGACCGGCCCCATGCACAGGCGAAGCCAAAGCCAGATGGTGACAGCGGCGATCACCAATTGGCCGATGAGGCGAATGCCGATGGTGCCGGCCATGGCGGCGGCGAAACCGCTGGCATCGTGGGCGTTGGCGGTGCCGACGCTTCCGGCTGCCATTCCCACGGTGAGGATGGCCAGCGGGATGGACATCACAACTTGCGCCGCCCAGAGCACCAGGCCCAGGACGAAGTTCACGGCCACCAGCCACAGTTCCTGGCGTCCAAACTTGAGGTAGGCGAAACTCCGATCGTCAGGTTCCAGCTCCGCCCGGATGGCCGCGCCCTGGACCACGGCGCCCAGGAAGATCAGCCCGATCCACAGCAGCACGAGCGCGCCCATGGCGCTGCCGATCAGCGCGAAGATCTGGGCGGGCGCGGGCTGTGCGGCGCCGTTCTTGACCAGGGCGGTGATGGCGCCGATCAGGCCGCCGCCGAAGAGCGTGAGAATGAGCGTCGTGTAGCCCGTGAGCAGCAGACCCCAGACCAGCACTGACAGCGGCTTGCGCCCGACCAGCTTCAGACCGGCTGTCGCCGCGTCGCTAATATCGATTTCGGCCATGACCAGCGCCCCCGCTCGTTTCCCTGGCGCCAGGATAAGCAGGAATCCGGCGCCGCCGCCACTTTCGCGCGCGCGCCGTGGGGCGTAGAACCGCCGGCCATGTCAAAGACTTCGTCCGAACACGCCCCCATCCACATCATCGGCGGCGGCCTGGCCGGCTCCGAGGCCGCCTGGCAGGCGGCGCAGGCCGGCGCCCGGGTGGTGCTGCACGAGATGCGACCCGTCGTCGGCACGCCGGCGCACCAGACCGACAAGCTGGCCGAGCTGGTCTGCTCCAACTCGTTCCGTTCGGACGACTGGGCCTACAATGCCGTCGGCCTGCTGCACGCCGAGATGCGGCGCTGCAACTCCCTGATCATGGCCTGCGGCGACGCTCATCAGACGCCAGCCGGCGGCGCCCTGGCCGTCGATCGCGAAGGCTTTTCCCAGGCGGTGACCGAGCGCCTGCTGGCGCACCCCAATGTCGCCCTGGAGCGGGGCGAGGTGGCGGGCCTGCCGCCGGCCGACTGGGACAATGTGATCGTGGCCACCGGCCCCCTCACCTCCCCGGCCCTGACCCAGGCGATCCTGACCCTGACCGGCGAGGACCAGCTGTCCTTCTTCGACGCCATCGCCCCCATCGTCCATGCCGAGAGCATCGACATGGAGATCGCCTGGCGCCAGTCACGCTACGACAAGGAAGGCCCTGGCGGCGACGCGGCCGCCTACATCAACTGCCCGATGACCCGCGAGCAGTACGAGGCCTTCGTCGACGCCCTGCTGGCCGGCCCCAAGACCGAGTTCAAGGACTGGGAGAACGTGCCCTATTTCGACGGCTGCCTGCCCATCGAGGTGATGGCCGAACGCGGCCGCGAGACCCTTCGCTATGGGCCGATGAAGCCCATCGGCCTGACCAACTCGCACCGGCCGGGCGAGAAGGCCTACGCGGTCGTGCAGCTGCGCCAGGACAACGCGCTGGGCACGCTGTGGAACATGGTGGGCTTCCAGACCAAGCTGAAGCACGGGGCGCAGAGCGACATCTTCCGCACCATCCCGGGCCTGGAGAAGGCGGTGTTCGCGCGGCTGGGAGGCCTGCACCGCAACACCTTCCTCAACAGCCCCCGCCTGTTGGATGGCCAGCTGCGCCTCAAGGCCGACCCGCGCCTGCGCTTCGCCGGCCAGGTCACCGGCGTCGAGGGCTATGTCGAGAGCGCGGCGATCGGGCTGATGGCCGGCCGCTTCGCCGCCGCCCAGCGCCTGGGCGGGACGCTGGAAACACCGCCGGCGACCACCGCGCTCGGCGCACTGATCGCCCATGTCACCGGCGGACACCTGGACGGCGGCAAGGGCTCGTTCCAGCCGATGAACATCAACTACGGCCTGCTGCCGCCCATGGAGGCGCCCAAGCGCGATCCCGAAGGCCGCCGCTTCGCCCGCGGCGACAAGGGCCGGGCCAAGAAGAAGGCGATGAGCGAGCGGGCGCTGGCGGACCTGGGCGTGTGGCTGGGCGAGACGCCGGCGAGCGTGGCGGCGTAGGGCCCTCTCCTTCCTACTTCACCATCCACCCCGCCGCCCTGGCTGCGGCCTCCTGGCGGGCGTCCAGCGGGTCGCCGGCTCTGAGCGCCTCGGCCGCATCGCGCACCGCCGGCGGGAGCGCCGAAGCGGCCTGGCGGTAGCCGCCGCTTTCTGCCCCGACCGTAGCCGTCAGCACGCGGACGCCCCAGCCGCCCGGGTCACGGCAGGCCAGGCCCGCGAGGCCTTTGGCGCCCGAGACGGCGAAGGTGCGGCAGTAGCGCCGCTCGGTGCTGGCGAAGCTGAGCCCGACCCGGACCTGGCCGGCGCCGTTGTCGGAGCCCAGGCGATTGTCGAGGGCGCTTGACAGGGCGCCGCGGGCCACCAGCGCGCCGTCGGCTCCGCGCGCCACGAAGGCGGGTTGACGGGCCATCAGGCCGATGCCGATGACCACGCCCGCCGCCAGGCACGCCGCCATCGCCGCGGCCGGCATCCAGGGCGTCGGGCGACGCGGAGTCCGGGCGCGCCGGGCCTGGGCCAGGTCGACCACAGCCGCGCTCGGCCGGCGGCCGGCCAGAACGGCGCCGCGCAGGGTCTCGGGCACGGGCTCGGTGAGGATGGGATCGAAGGCTGCGGCCAGTTTCGCCCGCAGCGCCCTGCGCCGTTCGAGTTGTTTCGCCACCTCTGGATCTTGCGCGGCGGCGGCCTCGACGGCGGCGCGGGAGGCGGCGTCCAGCTCGTCGTCGACGTAGCGGTCCAGCATGTCTTGCGTCACGGTCATGGTGTCACACCTCCGCCAGAGCCGCCTGCAACGCCGCGCGGCCGCGACCCAGGCGGCTGGTCACGGTGCCGACGGGCGTCTCGAGCACATCGGCCGCCTCCTGGTAGGACAGCCCCTCCACCAGGATCAGCGCCACCGCCAGACGCTGGTCCTCCGGCAGTTGCGCCATGGCGGCCTGGACGCTGAGGGACAGCTCGCGCGTTGCCGCTGAGCCGGCGCGTTCGTCGGCGACGTCCGCGCCGGCGGCCTCCGGCGCCAGCACCCGGCCCCGGCGGGTTCGCGATCGCGCTTCGTCGATCCAGGCATTCTTGGTGATCCGAAACATCCATGCCTCCAGGCTCGTGCCGGCCTGCCATTGGTTACGACGGCCAAGCGCCCTCTCGACCGCGGCCTGAACCAGATCGTCCGCGTCCGACGCCTGGCCGGTGATCGCGCGGGCGAAGCGGCGCAGGCGGGGCAGAAGATCGATGATCGCGCCCTCGAAGGCGTCCAAGCTGACCTCCGTCCTGGGGATGGAACGACGCGGCTGGCGCGTTTCATCCCAGACTGACCTAAATATTCGACTGACCTAAATAGTCTCCGGCCCGAGTCCTGGGCCGCCACGCCAAAGATTCGGGAGACCCGACCATGACCGCCGGCGAAAGAAAAGCCTTGGCGCTCGCCGGCGCGGTGGTGGGCGTGCTGGCCTTCGCCGATCCGGCCGGCGCCCAGTTGGGCGGGCCGCTGGGCGGCGGCCTGCCGGCCCTGCCCTCCCTGCCCTTGCCGTCGGTTCGGGGCGCGGTGGCGGGCGCAGTCGACACCGTGGGCGAGACGGCGCGCCTGGCCGATGCGCGGGTGCTGCACCTGCGGGCCCTGCTGCGCGCAAACCCCCGCGCGCTGGAGACGGACAACGCCGGCCAGCCCGTGGTGCGCGGGCAGATCCTGGCCGCCTCGCCCACGGCAAGGTCTCTCGACATCGCCAAGTCCGCCGGCTTCACCGTGGCCGGCCGGACACAGATCGAGTCCCTCGGCATCGAGCTGGTGGTGCTGGAAGCGCCGAAAGGGCAACCCGTCCGCGCCGCCATCAAGCGCCTGCGCGCCCTGGATCCTGACGGCGGCTATGACTTCAACCACCTCTATTCGGGGTCGGGCAGCCTGGCGGCATCCGGCGAGGCGGCCGCCCCGGCCCCTTCCCGTCCGGGGGAGGCGCGGCTGGGCCTGCTGGACACAGGCGTGGCGGCCGGCCTTCCTGTGTTCGCCGGCGTCGCCATCGAGCAGCAGGGTTTTGCGCCGGGCGGGATCACGGTGGGCGCGCACGGGACCGCCGTAGCCTCTCTGATGGTCGGCCGCTCCGGGCCTTTCCACGGCGCGGCGCCCGGAGCGGCGCTGCGGGTGGCCGATGTCTATGGCGCCGGGCCCACCGGCGGGTCGGCGGACGCCATCGTCCGCGCACTGGGCTGGATGGCCCAGGCCAGGACGGCGGTGATCAACGTCAGCCTCGTGGGGCCGCCGAACGCCGTGCTGGCCGCCGCGGTGCGCGCGACACAGGCCCGCGGCGCGGTGATCGTGGCGGCGGTGGGCAACGACGGGCCGGCGGCCCCGCCCCTCTACCCCGCGGCCTATCCGGGCGTGATCTCGGTGACCGCCGTCGACGCGCGGCGCAGGGTGCTGCTGGAGGCCGGGCGGTCCGGCCACGTCGACTTTGCTGCGCCGGGCGCGGACATGGCGGCGGCCGCGCCCAAGGGAGGGTTCGCCACGGTGCGGGGGACATCCTTCGCCGCGCCGATCGTGGCCGGCCTGATCGCCAGCGAAGGCGGCGGCGCACCGGCCGACGCCGTCGCCGCCCTGGCGCGGCAGGCGGTGGACCTGGGCGCGCCGGGCCCAGACCCGGTCTATGGCAAGGGACTGGTGGGCGAGGCGGTCCGCACGCCGCCGGCCGCTGTCCACGCCCGGACGTCGCCCTGAAAAAAAATCGTGGGCCCGGCGGATGGAATCCGTGCGGGCCGTCGTTCTGCGGTTCGAGAGGCGGTCAACGCCTTGGGGAATGAAACGGAGAACGATCATGCGTACCAAGTCATTGCTTCTGGCCACGACCATCGCGGCCCTGCTGGTCGGCTCGGCGGCCAATGCGCAGCTCCTGGGCGGCGGCGGCGGTTTGGGCGGCGGCCTCGGAGGCGGTTTGAGCGGCCTCGGCGGCGGCCTGGGCGGGGTCACCGGCAACCTGGGCGGAACGCTGAACGGTTCGGGCCGGCTCGGCGCCGACACCACGGACGTCACCAACACCGCGAGCGGCGCCACGAACCACGTT
>FSUP01000716.1_pt1 | contig 11345 bp, 9 predicted proteins | sample 1637431 | NCBI WGS metagenome assembly FSUP01 (sample SAMEA3914816, study PRJEB12502) | metagenome | biome: forest; material: soil | place: USA | collected 2011-09-16 | depth 0.3 m | reverse complement strand
GCGCAGGTGCAGGCGATCCGGGACCGGGTCTTGCGCCGGATGAGCGAACTGGCCGGCGAAGCGGCGACGCCCGAACGCATCGTGCAGGAGGCCGCCGCTCTGGCCTTGAAGGCCGACGTGCGCGAGGAGCTGGACCGGCTGAGCACCCACGTCGCCTCGGCCCGGGTCCTGATGGACGAAACCGCCGCCCAGGGACGGCGCATGGATTTCCTGACCCAGGAATTCATGCGTGAAGCCAATACGCTGTGTTCGAAGTCGGCCACCAACGCCTTGACCGGCGTGGGTCTGTCATTGAAGGCGGCGATCGATCAATTCCGCGAGCAAGCCCAGAATGTCGAATGAAACGACCCTCGAACGACGGGGGCTGATGCTGATGGTGGTCAGTCCGTCCGGGGTCGGGAAAACCTCCCTGACGCGGCGGCTGGTGGCGGACCATCCGGACCTGCACCTGTCGATCTCGGCGACCACGCGGGATCCCAGGCCCGGCGAGCACGAGGGTCGGGACTATCACTTCGTCGACCGGGCGGAGTTCGACCGCCTGCTGGCGGCCGGCGAGTTCCTGGAGTGGGCGGAGGTCTATGGCCACCGCTACGGCAGCCCCAAGGCGCCGATCATGGCGTCCCTGGCGCGCGGTGAGAGCGTGTTGTTCGACATCGATTTCCAGGGGGCGATGAGCATCAGCGACTTCTCGCCCGAGGATGCGGTGAAGGTCTATATCCTGCCGCCGTCCCTGGCGGAGATGAGCCGGCGCCTGCACGCCCGCTCGCAGGACTCCGACCAGGTGATTGCCGTGCGCCTGGCCCGCGCCAAGAGCGAGATCGCCAACTGGCGCCGCTTCGACTACCTGATCCTGAACGACGACTTCGACCGCGCCTACGCGGAGCTGGCGCACATCTACCACGCCGAGCGGCTGCGGCGGGCACGGAACATCTGGATCGAGCCGTTCGTGAAGCGGCTCAGCGACGAGCCGATCTGACGCCGACGAGCTGGCGGGCTTACGCCCTCCGCATGTCGTTCAGCGCCTGCGCCATCGCCAGGAAGCCCGCCACGGGGATGGTCTCCGCACGGGCGTTCGGGTCGAGGCCGGCGGCCTGGCAGAGCGCCTCGCCGCCAAGGGAACGGAGACTGGAGCGCAGCATCTTGCGGCGCTGGCCAAAGGCGGCTTGGGTGACCTGTTGCAGGGCCTGGAGCAGGGCGTCGGAGGGTCTCTGGGCCAGGGGCGAGAGGCGGATCACCGCCGAGGCGACCTTGGGCGGCGGGGTGAAGGCGCGGGCGGGCAGGTCCATGATCTTTTCGGCGTGGCAGACAGCCTGGGCCAGAACGCCAAGGCGGCCATAGTCGCGGCCGCCGGGCGGGGCGACGATGCGGTCGGCGACCTCGCGCTGGAACATCAGGGCCATCGCGACGGGCCGGAACGGGCCGGTGAGCCATTTCACCAGCAGCGGGGTGCCGACGTTGTAGGGCAGGTTGGAGACGATGTGGGCCGGTTGGCCCTGGGCCAGGGCGTCCTCGTCCACGGCCAGGGCGTCGGCCTCGACTATGGTCAGCCGGCCGGGCGCGGCCGCCGCGAGATCGGCGAGTACGGGGATGAATCGCGGGTCCTTCTCCACAGCCACGACGTGGGCGCCGGCTTCGAGGAGGGCGCGGGTGAGGCCGCCGGGCCCGGGTCCCACCTCGATGACGGTCCGGCCCTCCAGCGGCCCGGCCAGTCGGGCGATCTTGCGTGTGACGTTGAGATCCAGAAGGAAGTGCTGGCCGAAGCGCTTGTCGGCCGCCAGGCCCGCGCCAGCGAGGACGTCGCGCAGGGGCGGCAGGTCGTCCAGGCCCTTAGGCCCCGTGATCTCGCCGCTCATGCGCCGTAGCGGCGCACGGCCATGGCGTCGGCCAGTCGGATGGCGGCCATCAGGCTGTCGGGCCGCGCTAGGCCCCGCCCGGCGATGTCGAACCCGACCCCGTGGTCGGGCGAGGTGCGGATGATCGGCAGGCCCAGGGTGACGTTCACGCCGCCCCAGAAGTCCAGCATCTTCACTGGGATCAGGGCCTGGTCATGGTACATGCACAGCGCCGCGTCGAAGCGAGCGCGGGCCTCGGCGTGGAATAGGGAATCGGACGGGTGCGGTCCGGTGGCGGCCACCCCCAGTTCCTGCAACGCGCGGACCGCGGGGCCGATGATGTCGGTTTCCTCCATGCCGATGGAGCCCGACTCCCCGGCGTGAGGGTTGAGGCCGGTGACGGCTATCCGCGGCGCCCGGATGCCGAAGTCCCGCGCCAGCGCCCGGGCCGTGACCAGGCCGGCGTCGACGATCCGCTGGATGGTGAGCAAGCCTGGGACCTTGGACAGGGGCTCGTGGATGGTCACCAGGGCCACGCGCAGGTCCGCGGCGGTGAGCATCATCACCGGTCCGTGGGGACCCCGCTCGTCGGCGGCCGAGGCGGTCAGTTCGCCCAGGAACTCGGTGTGGCCGGGAAAGCCGAAACCCGCCTCATAGAGCGGCGCCTTGGCGATGGGGGCGGTGACCAGGCCAGAGACCACGCCCGACAGGGCCAGGCCGACGCCGGTCTCGATCCAGCGGATGATCGCCGGCGCGGCGCCGGCCGAGGGCCGACCCGACACGACCTGGGTGTTCAGCGGCAGGTCCAGCACCGGCAAGGCGTGCTCGAACACGTGGAGGGCTTCGCCCGGCAGGCCAATGGGCCGGATGATCGCCGCGCCCGCGGCCGACGCCGAGCCCAGGATGCGCGCGTCGCCAAGCACGACGAAAGGCGGCCCGACGTGGCGCAAGGCGCTCCACGCCTTGACGATGATCTCGGGGCCTATGCCGGCGGGATCGCCCAGGGTAACGGCGAGAGGGGCCGCCGTCACCGCGTCTCGATGGTCGCGGAGTTGCGCAGGTCGCGCAGGTACCGCTTGGCGATCATGGCGAGCTGCTGGCCCACCAGCCGGTTCTCGATCTCGTCATGGTTCATCAGGTCGGCGCCGGCCCGGCGCTTGTTGCAGACCGCGATGATGTGCAGGCCGGCATCGGTGCGCAACGGCTCGGAGACCTGGCCGATGTTCAGGGTCTGGGCAGCTTCGCGGAAGGCTGGAGCCAGATCCTTGATCTCGGCCTCGCCCAGATCGCCGTAGATGATCCCCTCGATCTTGCCAGACTGCACCTGCAGGGTGTCGCAGCCGTTGATCCGCCCGCGCAGGGCTTCGAGCTTGGCCTTGGCCGCTGCGACCTGGTCGTCGGTGGCGTTCGCCGGAAGGGCGACGGCGGCCTGCTTGAGGCTGACCAGGGCCGCCGCGCCGCCCGCCCGCTTGTCGCGCAGCAGCACGATGTAGACGCTGTCCTTGGTGGCGATGGGCGCCGAGAGCTGACCTGGCCGCATCTGGTCCAGGATCTGGTCGACCTCGCTGGGCATCTCGCCCGGCGCAACCCAGCCGACGTCGCCGCCATTGGCCGCGGTGGGCGAGGTGGAGAACTGGCGGGCCACGGCGGCGAAGGGCGCGCCCTTCTGCAGTTGGCCGATGAGCTGGGCGGCGCCGTTCATGGCCTGCTGCGTCCCGCCGGCGCGGGAGTCGTCGATGACGACTTCGCTGAGCTGGTATTGCGGCCGTCCGGACTCGGCCTGGACGCGGGCCTGATAGGCCTTGATCTGGTCCTCGCCGATGCGGACGCGCGAACCGTACCGCCCGCGGATCCAGCCGCGCCAGCTGATCTCGGCGCGAAGCTGGGCCTTGAAGGTCTCCGGCTGCACGCCCTGGGAGGCGAGTTGGGCCAGCAGGGCGTCGGCGCTGGTGTTGTTGCTGTGGGCGATGTCGTCGATCTCGCCGTTCACCTCGTCGTCGGAGGCGATCAGGTCGAACTTCTGTTCCTTGCCTTCGCGGCGGAGTTCCTGGAGTTCCAGGCGCTCGTCGACGAGCGAGCGCAGGGCTTCGCTCTGAAGTTCGGGCAGGTTCTGGTCGGTTACCTGGATGCCGGAGGTGACGATCAGCAGCCGCATGCGCTGGATGACGTCGTAGGTGGAGATGATGTCGTCGTTGACCGAGGCGACGACCGCCTCGGACAGGGCCTGGGGCTGTGGCGGCGCGGCGGGCGGTTGCTGCGCCGTTGCGTCCTGGGCCGCGGCCGGCGAGGCGGCGATCATCAAGCAGAGAACAGCGCCGCCCGCGCCCGCGATCTTACCAAGCCAGCGCATAGATGTTGTGTATCCTCATACGATTAGGCTCGCCCTCCCGCGGGTGGGCGAGGTGTCTGTTCAGGGCCTGTAGCCTGAATTCCCCAATGTGGCGAGCGTTAGGCGAAGGACCACCGACTTCGAAGGTCCCAAAGTTCCGTTGGTGGTCTGGTCGCTGCGGTAGATCACCTCGACCCGCACGCAGTCGTCCCGATAGACCACGCCGATGTCGCGGCGCAGCCACTGGTCGGTGTCGAAATCGCGGATGCCGTAGAGCGACACGCCCCAGTGACTGGTGGCCCAGACGTTGCCGCGGAAGTCCAGGCCGCGGAAGTTGCCTCCAGTCGGGGCCTGAACTTCTTCCAGGTAGCGGATGTAGCCGGAGACCCGCTTGGTGGAGAAGTCGCCGCCGGCCTCCAGCCGGTGGATGGCGAAGTCGTCGGCGCCCAGCCGCCAGCGCGAAAACAGGTGCAGTCCGGGGGTCGGCGTGACCTCGGCGGCCAGGATGTAGTCGGAAGACTGGGTGTCCAGGCTGGTGTTCGCCGGCAGGGCCGGATCGGCGTTGGCGCGGAAGCTGCGGCCGATCATCACACTGGCGCTTCGGCCGCCGGTCAGGAAGGCGGTGGCGCGGCCGCCGACGGTCAGGCGCTGGCCGCTTTCATAGAGGTCGTAGCCGGGGGAGCGGTTGATCTGGAACAGGTTGGTCTCGTCCAGCTCCCAGACCTGGCTGTCGTAGTTGGGGATGCGCGGGTCGAGGGTGGCGTTGGGCGAGATGGCGATCTGGGCCAGGGGTTCGAGGACATAGGTGATGTCGCCGGCCTGTTTGATCAGGGGGTAGCTGATGTCGGCGCCGCCGGTGACGAAGCCGCGCGGGATGGTCGCGTTCGAGGAGGATGGCGGCTGCAGGTTGCTGAGGTTGTAGACGTCGCCGCGGGCCTGGAAGAAGGGTTCTACGCGAAGGCCGTTGGAGAAGGTGTACGACCCGCGCCAGTCGCCCTGGAAGGTGGCGCGGCGGCTGTCCACGCCCGCAAGGAGCGGGTTGTTGGGCGAGCGGTCGAAGGTGAGGACCACGCCGCTGGCCGCCAGGCGCAGGCGGCCCCCAAGGATCGCGCTGGGCGCTTCCCAGTGCGCTTCGATGATCGGCGCGATGATGGGGAAGGTGCTGTTGACGTCGTCCGAGCGCAGACCCTGGACGCTGATCGCCGCGCCCGAGAAGTAGGAGAGCGACGTCTGGCGGGTCACGTAGAGCTGCGAGATCAGCCGTCGGTCGTCGGCGGCGTAGAGGCCGCGCTCGATGAAGACGTTGGAGATGTCGTACTTGTCGAAGATCAGCGGTTCGGAGGCGCGCTCGGCGGTAAAACCCCAGTGCCAATCCTGGTTGATGTCAAAGGCGCCCTTGGCCAGGATGTAGCTGCGCGAGGTCAGGCTGCCGAACAGGCGCCCGTGGGAGTCGAAGTCCTTGGAATAGGTGTAGCCCGCGCGCACATCCATGGAACCCGAGTAGAACCGTCGGCGCCAGTCCACGCTGAGGAACGGGTTCACCTTGGTATTGAGCTGCGGGGTGATCGTGATGTCCTGGGAGGGACTGATCACCTGGTACCAGGACTGGGTGTAGGAGAAGCCACGCTTCTGGGAATAGGTGGCGAAGGGAGTCATGAATCCGGACTTCCGGTCCGCCGAAGGGTCCGTGGTCCACATCACCGGCAGGTAGAAGACGCCGACGCCCAGCACCTGGATGATCGCATGGTGATAGGTGACGATCTGGCGTTTCTTGTCCTCGATCACCTGGGTGGCGCGGATCGACCAAGTGGGCGGCTTGTGACCGCCGTCCGCGCAGACCGTGCATGGCGTGTAGATGGCGTCATGTAGTTCGGTGATCTGGTCGTTCCTGCGCGTGGCGGTGGCGGCGGCGATCTTCACCCCGCCCTGCAGGCGCGTAGAGAAACCAAGCGCGATGCCGGCGCTGAAATCCTTGTCGAGGGTGGCGGCCTCGGAGAACTCCGAGGTGCCGTCGGGATTGAGGACCTGGACATTGCCCCGGGCGGTGACGACGCCGGTCTGGCTGTCGTAGTCCACGGTCTGGGCGCGCAGGACGCGGCCGTTGTAGCGCGCTTCGACGCTGCCGGTGGCGGTGTAGTGGTGGGAGGCGTTGTCCTGGGTGAGCAGATCGGCCTCGAGGTAGAAGCCGTCGCCGGTCAGGCCGTCGTCGGGCGCCGGCGGGCTGATCACCGCCGGTGGCGGGGGCTGGATCGTGGGAACCGCGGGATCGGTGGCGGCTGTCGCCTGGGCGCCGGCGATCGCGGCCAGCGCCGCGCCGGCCAGCAAAGCCGTCCTCGCCCGCCCGGTGGCCGCATGGCTGCACGTCATTCGAACCCGACCCTCACCCGTTCCACGCCGCCCGCCTAGTCACCCCTGGGGCAGCCCACTCACCGCCGTCTCCACCCGAGTCAGCCGTCTTCGGTATAGCAAAGCACGGTGACCCCCGACAGGAAGGCCAGGACCGGCGGAGTCCAGGCCGCCAGAGCGGGCGGCATGACGCCGGCCGACCCCAGGGCGCCGCACAGCTGGTTGAAGAAGAACACCGCGAAGCCCACAGCCAAACCCATCACCGCCAGACCCGCAAGGCCGCCCAGGCGCATCAGCCTCATGGAGAAGGCCGCTGCAAGCACTGACATGGCCGAAAAAAGCAGCGGTGTCGCCAGGAGTTGGTGCAGCCGCAGCTGATATCCGGCCACGGCGTATCCCGCAGACTGGGCGTGTTCGATGGTGGCGGGCAGGCGCCAGAAGGCGATGGAGTCCGGCGAGGCGAACTTTTCCAGCGCCGTCCTCAGGTCCAGCGGCGATGGTAGGTCGAGCTGTTCGGACCGCACCGATTCCGCGCCGGGCAGGGCCTCGCGGGCGTTGGTGAGTCGCCAGGCGCCGGGAACCAGTTCGGCCTGCGACGCCTCGATGCGCCGGGAGAAGACGAAGCCGCCGTCACGGCCGACGGTCTGGATGTAGATGGACACATCTTTCAGGCGGATGGTCTCTTTGACCAGATCGTGCGAGGCGGCGTGGATCACGATCTGGTTGCGCTCGTCGCCCTGGCGCAGCCACATCTCCCGCGGTCCGCCGCCGCGGCCCTCGGTCAGGCCCGCCCGCCGATCCTCGAACCTTGCGCTCAGCCAGGAGGCGGCGGGGTTGAGGGCGCCGATGGTGACCAGGCCGATGACGAAGGCCGCGCCGGCGGCCGGCAGGACGAATCGCCAGGCCGACATTCCCGCCGCGCGCATGGCCACCAGTTCGCTGCGCCGGTTGAGCGTGACGAAGGCCCCCATGACCCCGAACAGGAAGATGAATGGCAGCAGCTTGAGGATCACCGAGGGTGACTTGAGCAGGGTCAGTCCCAAGAGCTGCACGAAACTCAGTTCGACCAGGCCGCCCAGGGTGCGCGACAGCTCTACGAAGTCGACCAGGGCGATCACGGCCGAGATCAGGGCCAGGGCGGCGCCGACCCCGATCAGGGTCCGGGTCAGGACGTAGACCTGGATGCGGCTCACGGCGTCGGTCACGCGGGCTGGCTGCGCAGGGCGGCACGGACGGGCGCGGCGAGGGGCGCTCGCCGGCGCAGAGGCGCGAACAGGATGAAGGCGGCGCCTGCCGTGGCCAGAAGCGGCAGCAGGTACTGCAGCACGTTGAAGGCGGGCGCGCCGCCGGCGGCGGCCTGGACGGCGAACCCCAGCGTCCTGAGCACCAGGGCGCACAGAGCCGTGGCCGCGATGCGCTCGCCATAGCCCATGCGGCTGAAGGGCCCGGCCAGGACGCCGGCCAGCGCCATGGCCATGAAGGCGATGTTGTAGAGCGCACCGGCCAGCCTGGCATGGCCCTCGGCAATCAGCTTCTTGCGGTTCGCCCGCTCCCAGGCGAGGCGCAGGTCCGGGAAGAACAGCTCGTGCAGATACCGGTCCGACAGCTTGTAGTGGACCCCCTGACGCGCCGGAATCAGCACGCGCAGGTCGAAGGCGTATTCGTCGAAGGCCAGGAAATTCAGCACGCCGGTCTTGGAGAACTCCTGATTGGCGCCGTGACGCATCATCAGGATCGGAAAGCCGCCGCGCGCCTCGAACCGGCCCTCCTGGGCGGTGACGGTGACGTCGCGGCCCTTGGTGTTCTGGTCGATGAACAGGTTGTGGATCAGGCCATCGTCGTCCACCGACTGGGCGTAGACCGTCAGGCCCTGCGCCGGATGGGTGAACTGACCGGGCTTGACCATGGTGGCGGCCAGGTCGCTGCGCACGTCCTGCAGCACGGCCCGCATGAGTCGATAGCTGAGCGGCTGGATCCACAGCGACAGGACCAGGGAGGCCAGGGACGCCAGGATCGCCAGGCGCAGGGCGGGCGACGCCACCCGCCAGCGGCTCATGCCGCCGGCGAAGCAGATCACGATCTCTTGTTCCGTGTGCAGCCGATTGAGCGCCACCAGGGCCGCCACCAGCACCGCCACGGGCAGGATCATCACCACCAGCTGGGGCATGGCCAGCAGGGTGATCTGCGCGAACACCAGCGGGCTCTGGCGGTCGTTCACGAGGATGTCGAGGCCGGAGAGCGTCTGGGTCAGAATCGCCACCCCCGAGAGCGCCGCCGTCGCCAGCAGGGCGGGGCCCAGCAATTGGCGAAAGAGATAGCGTTCGATCAGGCGCATGCGGTGAGGAGGGCTCTGAGGCGCGGCGGTCCCGGATCGGGCCTTGCCGTTGTAACCACGCACGCGAGCCGGACACAACTGAGGCGCGGGCGGGCGAGGCTAGGGCGTGCTACGACGCCGGTGCGTCCCGGACCGGACCAAACACCTCGATGAACGCCACCTTCAGCGCCGCGTCCGCCTCGTCGAGGGTGATCGGCAGGCCGAGGTCCACCAAGCTGGTGACGCCGTGCTGGGTGACGCCGCAGGGGACGATGCCGTCGAAGTGGGAGAGGTCGGGTTCGACGTTGAGGCTGATGCCGTGGAAACTAACCCAGCGGCGCAGTTTCACGCCGATGGCTGCGATCTTGTCTTCCCGGGGGGGCGCGCCCGCGGTCCGGCGCTCGACCCAGACGCCGACGCGGTCCTGGCGAATCTGGCCTTCGACGTCGAAGCGGGCGAGGGCGCCGATGATCCAGGCCTCCAGCGCCGCGACGAAGGCGCGCACGTCACGCCGGCGGGCCCGAAGGTCCAGCATCACATAGGCCACCCGCTGGCCGGGGCCATGGTAGGTGTACTGGCCGCCGCGGCCGCTCTGGAACACGGGGAAGCGATCGGGCGCCAACAGGTCGCCGGCCTTGGCTGAAACGCCGCCGGTGTAGAGCGGCGGATGCTCCAGCAGCCAGACCAGTTCGCCAGCCCGTCCGTCCGCGATCGCCTCGGCGCGGGCCTCCATGGCGGCGACGGCGTCGGGGTAGGGAACCGGGCGCGACGAGATCGCCCATTCGACCCAAAGGTCGTCGGATCGCCGGAAGTCGCTGTGCGTATTTAACGAGCGGTCAAGCATAGGCCTGCAATGTGGGGGCGTGCGGCGTTCCATGCAAAGCGTGGGTGGGCCGACCGCCAGGTTGGGGTGTGTGCATTCGTGAGTCAGGTCAACGCGGTCAATGTCGAAATCTCGGTGGTGCTGGGCCGTTCGACCCTGCCCATGCAGCAACTCTTGCGCATGGGTCGCGGCGCGGTGATCCCGCTGGACGCCAAGGCCAATGACGAGGTCTGGATCCTGGCCAACAACCACCCGGTCGCTCGCGGCGAAATCCTGATCAGTGACGACAAGATTTCAATCTCCGTCACCCGCGCCGCCGACGTTTACGATTTCATGGCCGGCGCGGCTTACTAGCCCAGTTTACGGACATTGGGGCGCACGCCCTTCACAAGCGCCGCGGCGTTTGCTAACCCCCCCGCCTCACCACGATGCGGTCGTGGCGGAATTGGTAGACGCGCAGCGTTGAGGTCGCTGTGGGGTAACCCGTGGAAGTTCGAGTCTTCTCGACCGCACCAGTGAATTCAAGGGACGACAGGGTCGCAGCAACACGCCGCTAAAGCGCCAGTTCGGGAGGAGGGGCCATGAGCCACGACGCCACCGATTCCGCGGAACTGGAATCCAAGGGCCTCCCCGAGGATCTGGAAGAGCTGGCCCTGGGTGAAGACTACGCCCTGAACGCCGACTTCGTTGAAATGGTCGTCGACGCCGCTGATCGCGGCGACGGCGAGCGTGTGCGCGAACTGATCGCGGCGCTGCATCCGGCCGACGTGGCCGATCTGATGGGCTTTTTGTCGTCGGACTACCGCGAGGAGATCGTCCCTCACATCGCGCCCGAAGCCCTGGCCGACATCCTGTCGGAGCTGGACGGCAAGATACGCGAAGAGGTGCTCCAGATCGTCCCGCCGGCCACCTTGGCCAAGGCGCTGGGCGATCTCTACTCCGATGATGCGGCCGATGTGGTCGACGACCTGGAGGACGACAAGCGCGCCGCTGTCCTGGCCGCGATGCCGGACGTCGAGCGGACGGCCATCGAGAGCACGCTGGCCTATGAGGACGAAACCGCCGGGCGCCTGATGCAGCGCGAGGTGCTGGCCGCGCCGCAATTCTGGACCGTCGGCCAGACGATCGACTACGTCGGCAAGTCCGGCGACGACATTCCCGAGCTTTTCTTCGACGTCTATGTGGTCGATCCGGCCAACCGGCCCCAGGGCGGTGTCTCGGTAAGCCGTCTTCTGCGCGCCAGGCGCGAGGCCCTGCTGTCGGAGATCATGGAGCCGGTCACCGAGATCCCGGTCGACATGGACCAGGAAGAGGTCGCCTACATCTTCGACAAGTACCACCTGATCTCCGCGCCCGTCGTCGAGCCGGGCGGGCGGCTGGTGGGCCAGATCACCGTCGACGACGTGGTCGGCGTCATCCAGGAAGAGAGCGAAGAGGACATGCTGGCCCTGGCCGGTGTGTCGGATGCGCCGCGGGACGCCACCACCTTCGGCATCGTGCGCTCGCGCCTGTTGTGGCTGGTGCTGAACCTGGTCACCGAGACCGTCGCGGTGGGCGCCATCGCCTTCTATCAGGATGAGATCGCCAAGATCGTCGCCCTGGCGGTTCTGATGCCGATTGTCTCGTCCGTCGGCGGCAACGCCGGGACCCAGACCCTGGCGGTGGCCGTACGCGCCCTGGCGGGCCGCGAACTGAACGCCT
>FSUP01000320.1_pt1 | contig 11420 bp, 10 predicted proteins | sample 1637431 | NCBI WGS metagenome assembly FSUP01 (sample SAMEA3914816, study PRJEB12502) | metagenome | biome: forest; material: soil | place: USA | collected 2011-09-16 | depth 0.3 m | reverse complement strand
GCTGACCTGGGCGATCTGGGTTTCGTAGTCGACGATGGCCTTGGCCGCCGCCTCGGGGTTTTCCCAGCCGATCAGGCCCAGCATGGTGGCGACATAGACTTGGTACTTGGCCTTCTTCTCCGCGAAGGCCGGTTGCAGGTAGTAGTCGCGATCGGGAAGGCCCAGGCCGCCGGCGCCGATGAACACCGCATAGCGCTTGGGCGCCTTCGGATCGGCGCTGATCCCGGGGGCGAACAGGCCGGCGTGGAAACCGTGCACCCCGTCGCCCATCAGGGCCGCCAGGGCCTGGCGGCTGCCGGCGGCGCGGATGCCGGCCAGGTCGTGCTGCAGCGGCTTGGCGTCCAGGGCCTCGACCCGCGCCTCGTCCATGAAGGCGGCGTAGGCGGCGCCGATCTTGGCGGCGTCCGGATCGGCCAACTTGCCCGCCGCGGCGTCCACGATCAGGTGGCGGGTGCGGTTTTCCGACAGCACGGACAGCTTGTCGAAGTTGCCATAGCGGGTCTTGTCGGAGGGGATCACCTCATGGTCGTCCCACACGCCGTTGGCGAAGCGGTAGAAGTTGTCGCCGGGCTTGACGCTGGTGTCGCGTCCGGTGAGGTCCAGCCCCCAGGTTCCGAAGCGATGGGCCACGGTCGTGCCTCCTTCCAGCGTCGTCGGATCGGCCGCGGGAGCCAGGGTGACGGCGTTGCACGCCGCGTCCAGGCAGTCGCCCTCATGCGCTCCGGCCGCACCCGCCGTCGCCAGCGCCGCCGCCACGGCGGTCGCCGCCAAAAATTGCCTTCTCATCCGTGGAAACCCCAACAAACTAACGGCCAGCCCGGCCCCGTCTGGATTTCTAGACCCAGAAACCGTCCGGCCGCCAGGGGATGAACCCTTACGAATATGTCATGAAGCGGCGAGGGCGCAGCGCAACCCCTAGTGCCGGAACACTCGCGTCCCGGTAAAGGCCATGGTGACGCCCGCGGCGTCGGCCGCGGCGATCACCTCCTCGTCCCGGATCGAGCCGCCCGGCTGGATCACGGCCGTGGCGCCGGCTTCGACGGCCTGCAGCAGGCCGTCGGCAAAGGGGAAGAAGGCTTCGGAAGCGCAGGCCGAACCCTTGGCCAGGGATTGCGGCAACCCAGCGCCCTCGGCCGCCTCGCCGGCGCGCAGCGCGGCAATCCGGGCGCTGTCGCGACGGTTCATCTGGCCGGCGCCAATGCCGCCGGTCTGGCCATCCTTGGCGAAGACGATGGCGTTGGACTTCACGTGCTTGGCGATGGTGAAGGCGAACAGCATGTCCCGCACCTCCGCCTGCGTCGGCTGGCGCTTGGTGACGATCTTCAGGTCCGTGGCCGAGATCCGGGCGGTGTCGCGGGACTGGACCAGGAAGCCGCCGGCCACGGAGCGGAACACCTCGCCGGCCGCCATCGGATCGGGCAGGCCGTCGGTCAGCAGCAGCCGCAGGTCCTTGCGCCGCTTGAAGACCGCGATGGCGTCCTCGTTGGCGTCCGGGGCGATCACGACCTCGAAGAAGATCTTGACCATGGCCCTGGCCGTGGCCGCGTCCAGGCGGCGGTTCATGGCGACGATGCCGCCATAGGCCGACACCGGATCGCACTGCAGCGCCCGCTCGTAGGCCGTCGTCAGGTCGGCCGCCACGGCCACGCCGCAGGGATTGGCGTGCTTGATGATCGCCACCGCGGCCTCGGCGGCCGGATCGAACTCCGCCGCCAGCTCCAGGGCCGCGTCGGTGTCGTTGACGTTGTTGAAGCTCAGTTCCTTGCCCTGCAGCTGGCGGGCGGTGGCGACGCCGGTGCGCGGGTTGGGGAAGGTGTAGAAGGCGGCCGCTTGGTGCGGGTTCTCGCCATAGCGCATGGCCTGGCGCAGCTCGCCGGAGATCGATTTGCGTTTGGGCCAGGCGCCCGCTTCGGCCTGGGCGGCGAACCAGGCGGAGATCGCCGCGTCATAGGCGGCCGTGCGCGCATAGGCCCGGGCGGCCAGCTTGCGGCGCAGGGACAGCGACGTGGCCCCCATCGCCTGCAGGGCGGACAGGACCTCCGCCATGTCCTCCGGCGCGGTGCAGACGGCGACATAGGGATGGTTCTTGGCCGCCGAGCGGATCATCGCCGGCCCACCGATGTCGATGTTCTCGACGCATTCGTCGAAGCCTGCGCCCTTGGCTACCGTGGCCTCGAAAGGGTACAGGTTGACATACAGCAGGTCGATGCCGCCGATGCCGTGCTCGGCCATCGCCGCGGCATGCTCGGGGGCGTCGCGAACGCCTAGCAGCCCGCCATGCACCGCCGGGTGCAGGGTCTTGACCCGCCCATCCATCATCTCCGGAAAGCCGGTGAGATCAGAAACGTCCTTCACCGCAATTCCGGCCGCGGCGATGGCGGCGCGGGTGCCACCGGTGGAGACCAGCTCGACGCCGAGGTCGGCGAGGGCCTTGGCGGTTTCGATGAGGCCGGTCTTGTCGGAAACGGAAATCAGGGCGCGGCGGACCGGCGCCTTGTCGGGCGCGGCGGGGAATTGGGGTGCGGAAGGCATGGCGATCTCCTGGTTGGTGTGATCGCCCAGGCGCGCGGCTGATGCATCCCGCGCTCCCCGGTGGTGCCCCACCTCGATCGCCAGTCACGCGAGATGGCCGCTAGATAGTCCCAGCGCCCCCGAGGGTCAACGCAGGGTCAGTCGCGCGGATCGCGACTCACGTTCGACCCAGCTTCCAGCGCACCCGGCCGCCGGCTTCCAGGCGGAAGAGGCCCGAGAGCACGATCTGCTCGGTCGTCCGCGGTTCGCCGTCGGTCCAGCGCGTCGCGGGCGCCAGGTTGATTTCGGCGGCGTCGGTGCGCAGCCACCAGCCTTCCTCGTGGCCGTGCCGGATGAGCACGCCCTTGCCGTCCATGGCGATCGAGGCCCGCGCCTCGGGGTGCAAGGGGAAGCGGATGGCGTAGGGGACGAACCGCCGCTGGTCGCCTTTCAGCGCCTTGGTGGGCATGAAACGATCCTCGCCGCGAAGCTCTCCGGCCGCAGCGTCGACATAGAGCCGGCGCTCGGCGCGCACGCCCAGGCGTTCGAGCCAGGCGTCGTGGCTGATCTCCAGCAGGACCACCCCCTCGCCCTCGCTGCGCCGCGGGGTGACCCGCCAGTCGGCCTGCGCCAGCTGGGTCCCGAGGCTCCAGGCGGCGAACCCTTCCAGCGGGGTTCCGGGCGAGGCCTCGTCCAGGGTTATGGCCGCCGCCGCCTCCGACAGGCGGGCCTGGGGGGCCGGACCGAAGTCAGGAGACCAGCCGGCGCCAGTGATCAGCCGCCGGCCCGCCGCCACGACTTCGATGGCGGCGGGCTGGGCGCAGGCGGCGACGCTCCATCGTCCGTTGGCCGGTTCGCCGGCGTCGACGAAGACCTGCAGGGCGCCGCCTTCAAGACGCTGGTAGCCGCTCTCGCGCATCAGGCCCGGCACGGTGCGGCCATCCTCATCGTGGGCGACGGCGGCCATGATCCTGGCGCGTGTCGCGTCGGCCCCGCCTTGGGCGCTGGCCAGGCGCCCATCGGCCAGGGTGAAGAAGCGCACGGCGCCGGTCAGCCGGTCGATCGCCCGCGACAGCTCCGTCGGCGGTGGACGGCCAAGCTGGGTCAGGGCCTCGTCGAGAGCCAGGAGGTCGAACAGCAGCTCGAGCCCCGCCTCGGGCGAGCGCGAGGCGTGGCCGCCGTCGGCCAGCACGACCTTGGGCAGCAGCCGCTCGAGCCTGCGAAGCGCCTGCTCGCGCAGCTTCGCCGGCCCCGGACCGGCCAGGGCGCAGGCGCCGATGGCCGCGGCGACGGCCCGTTCGGCGGCGTGGGCGGGATCGCCCCGGACGGCCATTAGCTGCCGCGCCTGCCGCGAGAGATCGCCCATCAGGGCCGCGCCCTCGGCATCGGAGGCGATGCCCGCCAAGTCGGGCAGGGCTGCGGCCAGGCTGACTACGCGCCGGCGCAGCACCTCGCCGTCCCAGGCGAAGGCGTTCCAGCGACCGAACACGCGCCGCCAGTTGAGCACCAGCCGCAGGGCCTCCGCGGCGCCCGCCCGATCGCAGGCCAGCAGGCCGCCCAGCCAGGTGAAGCCGTGCTGCCAGGCGGCGAAATGACGGCTGGGGCTGGGACGATTCCAGGGATCGGCGCTGGCGCCGACATCCAGCCGCTCGCCCGCGAACCGCCAGGCGCCGGCCATGATCCGCTGGCCCTCCGTCAGGTCCGGTGGCCGGAAATCGCGGACTTTCGCGGCGGCGCCGCGCGGGCGGCCTATGGAAAGGCCCAGACCGTGGAAGGGTGTCGCCGACCACTCCACCGCCAGGCGGCGGCCAGGCGCGGCGGCGATGCCCAGCAGCAGGTGGGCGGCGGATGCGGGGCCGGCGGTGGGCCGCGTCCGCGTCATGGCTGGGCTCAGACCCCGCTCGAGGATGCGCCTCTCAGGGCGCGGATGTTGTCGGCGTAGGCGCCGGGCCCACCCCTAAAGACCGCCGTGCCGGCCACCAGCGCCGTGGCGCCGGCCTCGATGCACAGCCGGGCGGTCTGCGGATTGACTCCGCCGTCAACCTCCAGGGGGATGTCGCGGCCGGTCTCGTCGATCATCGTGCGCAGGCGGGTGATCTTGGCCAGTTGCGAGCGCATGAAGCTCTGGCCCCCGAAGCCGGGATTGATGGACATCACCAGGATCAGGTCGACCTCGTCCATCATCCACTCGATCACCTCCGGCGGCGTCGAAGGATTGAAGACGACACCCGCCTTGGCCCCCAGCTCGCGGATGCGCTTGAGCGTGCGGTTGAGGTGGGGACCGGCCTCCGGGTGCACGCTCATGATGTCGGCGCCCGCCTCGCGGAAAGCCTCCAGGAACTCGTCCACCGGCGAGATCATCAGGTGCACGTCCATGGGGATGGAGACGTGGGGACGCAGCGCCCGCACCACCTCCGGGCCGATGGTGATGTTGGGCACGAAGTGGCCGTCCATGACGTCCACGTGCAGCCAGTCGGCGCCGGCCGCCTCGACCGCCCGCGCTTCCTCGCCCAGGCGGGCGAAGTCGGCGGCCAGGATCGAAGGCGCGATGATCGTCATGCTTCTGACTTACCCCGAGCCGGCGTTCGGCGGAAGCAGGGGGCTTAAACCGCGCGTTGAAAGCGGGCGATGAAGAAGCCGTCCAGTCCGCCCGCCAGATGATGCGGCAGGATACGCAGGCAGCCGTTGGCCGTGAGGCTGGCCTCCGGCGCCCCGGCCTCGCCCGCCGCGATCGGAGCGAGGCTGAAATCGGCATGGCGCGCCAGGAACCCGGAAACCTGAGCTTCCCCCTCCTCCGGCTCCAGGGAACAGACGCTGTACACTAGGCGGCCGCCGGGCCGGGTGCGGGCGGCCGCGGCGTCGAGCAGGCGGACCTGGCTGACGGCCAGGCGAGGGATATCGGCGACCCTGGCGTTCCAGAGCACGTCGGGCTGGCGCCGGAAGGTGCCGGTGGCCGAGCAGGGCGCATCCAGCAGAACGGCGTCGAAGTCGCGCGCCTCCGTCCAGTCAGCGGCGTCGGCATGGACAACCTCGGCCTCCAGGCCCGTGCGCGCCAGGCCGTCGCGCACTCGGCGCAGGCGTCCCGAAGACCGGTCGAGGGCGGTGACGACGGCGCCCGCGGCGGCCAGCTGCAGGGTCTTGCCCCCCGGCGCGGCGCAGAGATCGACGGCGGTTTCGCCCGTCTGGACGGCCAGCAGCCTGGCCGGGATGGCGGCGGCGACGTCCTGGACCCACCAGCGGCCCTCCGCGAAGCCCGGCCACAGGGTGATGTCGCCGCCCTTGTCGGTGCGCAGGGACCCACCCGGAAGCGGCGTCGCCTCCAGGGCTTCGATCAGGGCGGCGTCGGCCGGCTCTCGCGGTGTCAGGTCTGTAGCCGGCTCCTGGGTGATCAGGGCCGCCATCAGCGCCGTCTCCTCCACCCCGAAGGCGGCGCGCCAGCGGGACAGCAGCCAGGGCGGCGCCAGGCTGTCGACGTCCTCTGCCGGAGCGCCGTCGCGCAGCAGGCCGCGTAGGACGGCGTTGACCAGGCCCCGCATTGGCTTGGGCGCCAGGCTGACGGTGGTGTCCACAGCGGCGAAGTCGGGGGTGTCGAGCCAGAAGGCCTGGGCGGCGCCAAGGCGAAGCAACTGCCGGATCCGGCCGCCCGGATCCCGCGACAGGCGGGCATCGAGGGCGCGGTCTATGGGACCCAGGTGCCGAAGCGTCGCCATCACCAGGGCGCGGGCGAAGGAGCGGTCCAGAGGATTGAGCCGCCCGGCGGCGCCGGCGTTCAGGGCTTCGTCGAGGCCGCCCCGGCGAGCGAGGGCGGCGTCCAGGATGTCGACCGCGGCGGCGCGGGCCGCCAGGGCGGGATCGAGAGCGGGGTCTGGGTTGGCGTTGTTGGTCACGGCCGACCCCTGCCCGGTTCCCGCCGGCTGGGCAAGGGCGCCATCTGGCGCGGGACCGGTCGAGCGCCTATTTCAACCGCCATGAGCGATGATCTTCCCCCCGGCGCCGCCCCCGGAAAGCCCCTCAGCCCCGCCGCCCGCCGGGCCCTCGAGGAGGCCGCCCAGAGGCGCGCCGAAGCCGCCGCGAACGCGCCGGCGCCCCCGGAAGGCGGTGGCCCGGCCGGCCCCGAACCCACGCGCTACGGCGACTGGGAGCGCAAGGGCGTGGCGGTGGACTTCTGACGGCGCGGCGCCCAGCCGGGTGAGTCCCACTCGCGCCTCAGGGGCGCCGGGTCGCGGCGAAGTGGAGAAGGGCCTAGACTTGCGGCGATTGCGACCCGGAGCCGCCCAAGATGTCCCTCGCCAAGATCCTCGTCCTTGGAGCCGCGCTCGCCTCCGCGTCACCGGCTATCGCTGGCGACGACATGACCGGCTGGGGCGGCCGCTATGGCGTCCACCGGCAGGCGGCTGAATCTTCGAGCATCGAGAGCTCCGGCTATCGGCGTGACGTCTTCTACGGCGAGGCCGGCTACGCCCGCTCCGAAGCAACCTCAGGCTCGTGGAGCTACCACCGCCTCGAGGCGCGGCCGATGTGCCGGCGCCTGGCGGACCAGGGCGGTTACGACCGCCGCCGGCTGCCGCTCTGTCCGGGGGAGGGCGAGGTGACGCTTCCCGGCGACTTCTTCCTGGGCGACGCCGGCGTCGGCGGCTTTCCCGAGAGTTCGTACGGCGGCGGTGGCGGCTACGCCTTCGTCAGCGGCGGCAGCGGGGCCCGCGCCTTCGCCAGCGCCTCGGCCCACGCCAGCGTGTCGGTGCGCTTCCATGGCGGTTTCCACGGCGGCGGTCACCACGGAGGCGGCTGCGGCTGCAAATAGCGGGCTGACTAGCCCCGCATCTCCTCGACGATCCGCAAGGCCGCGGCGCGGGGGTCAGCGGCGGCGGTGATCGGGCGGCCGCAGACGATGTGGCTGGCGCCCGCCGCCAGGGTTTCGGCGGGGGTGGCGGCGCGGGCCTGATCGTCCTTACCGGCCCAGTCGGGCCGCACGCCCGGCGTCACCACCAGGAAATCGGGACCGCCGATCCGCCGCGCCACGGCCGCCTCGTGCGGACTGGCCACCACGCCGTCCGCGCCGGCGTCCTGAACCTGGCGGATGCGCCGCTCGACCAAGGCCTCGATTCCCATGCCGTAACCCATCTCGGCCAGGTCCTGGCCGGTGAGGCTGGTCAGGACCGTGACGCCCAGAATCTTGGCCGAGGTGTCGCCGCCTCGCCCCTTCACGGCCGCCTCAAGCACCTGAGGGTGCGCATGGACGGTGAGCAGGTCGCAGGCGCCGGTGGCGATGATGGCGGCGGCGGCCTTTTCCACCGTCGTGCCGATGTCATGCAGCTTCCAGTCCAGGAACAGGCTGCGGCCCCGCGCGCGCAGGTCCCTGGCCATGGCCATGCCGTCGGTCGCGAACAGCTGGAGGCCGATCTTGTAGAAGCTGACCGCATCGCCCAGCCCCTCGACCACGGCCTCGGCCTGTGCTCGCGTGGGCAGATCGAGCGCCACGATCAGGCGTGGGTCGGCCAGAATGGTCTCCTCGGTGGGCAAGGCGTGGCGCAGGGTTGCGGGCATGAGGGGTCCCCAAGTGCGAAGCAGCATCTTTTCAGCTAAGCGGTGACCATGAACCCAGCCGATTTCGCGGTCAATTTCTTCGTCGCCCTGTTCGCCCTGATCGATCCGGTCGGCAACGTGCCCCTGTTCGCCGCCGCCACCCACGGCGCGCCCACGCCGGCGCGGCGGCTGACGAGCGTCTACATCGCGCTCTTCTCGTTTATTTTCATGACCTTCTTCTACCTGACGGGCCTGTCCCTGCTGCAGTTCTTCGGCATCTCCCTGCCGGCGTTCCGCATCGCCGGCGGAATCCTGCTGCTGCTGCTCGGCCTGGATATGGCGCGCGGCGAGTCCGAGGAGATGATGCCGGCCGGCGCCGAGCAGATCGGGGAGCTGTCCACCCGGGCCGACGCCCGCAAGCGGTTCGAGGGGCTGATCGTGCCCTTCGCCATGCCACTGCTGATCGGGCCAGGCGCCATCTCGACGGCGGTGATCTACGCCGGCGAGGCCAAGCGGCTGGGCTGGATCGGCATCCCGGTCGGCATCGGCGTGATCGCGGCCATCGCCGTCAGCATCCTGGTGGCCTTCTGGGCGACCAGCTGGATCACCCGGGCGCTGGGCCGCATCGGCATGGTGATCGTGATCCGCGTCCTGGGTCTGATCCTCTGCGCCATGGCCGTGCAGTTCATCCTGGCCGGGTTCGCCGACTCCACAATCGGCCTCGTCCGCCGTGGCGTGGCCACGCCCTATCAGTAAGGGTGACGTTACTCAGAGTTTCCGGAACCGACCCGCCTGGCTCGACAGCAGCGCCATGGCCCATTCGTCGGGGACGATCTTGCCCAGGGCGGCGAGGGCCTTGTTGGGGGCGCCGGTGACGCAGATGGGGCGGTTGGCTTCGGCGGCTTCGTAGCCCGCGGCCGCGACCTCGTCGGCGCCCATCCAGAGCCAGGCCGGGATGGTCTCGTTGATCTGGGCGCGGGTCTGGTTGGCGTCGTGGAATTCGGAATAGGTGAAGCCAGGGCAGAGGGCGCTGACGTGCACGCCGCCGCCCTGCAGTTCCTGGTGCAGGCTCTGGGAAAACCGGACCATGAACGCCTTTGCCGCGCCGTACAGGGTGGCGCCGGGGCCGCCGGGCGCCAGACCCGCCAGGGAGGCGACGTTGACGATCCGCCCGAAGCGACGTTCCAACATGCCGGGCAAGACCTTGTGGGCCAGCTCGCAAGGGGCCGCCACCATCACCTGCAGGAAGGCGGCGTGCTCCTCCCAAGCCGATCCGGTGAAGGCGCCCGGCATGCCGTAGCCGGCGTTGTTGACCAGGGCGTCGACACCCCGGCCATGGGCGGCGATTTCGTCCAGAATGGCGCCCGGCGCCTTGGCGTCGGCCAGGTCGGCGGGGATCACCAGGACCTCGACCCCGTGGCTCAGGCGGATCTCGTCGGAGAGCTCGCGCAGGCGGCTCTCGCGGCGGGCCGTGAGGACCAGATCGTAGCCGTGGCTGGCGTAGAGGCGGGCGAAGGCGGCGCCGATGCCGGCCGAGGCGCCGGTGACCAGAGCCAGGCGTGCGCTCACGCCGGGATCCTGTGACGCTGCGCTGGCGCCGACGCGACCTCGGCTGGCGCGCCGTTCAACAGATCGTGCACGGAAATCTGCGCCAGCCGCGCCGACGCGGCCGCGTCCGCCGCTTCGATGGCGGCGCGTACGGCGTCCGGAATGCGCGCGCCGACCGGACAACCCTCCACCCCCGACGGGGCGACACCGAATTTCGCGCAACCGTTCACCGCCCGGAGCACTTCACTCAGTGAGATGTCCGCCGCCGGCCGGAGCAGCCAGGCGCCGCCGCTGGCGCCGGTGCGGGTGGCGATCAGGCCCGCCTTGGAGAGCAGTGCGGTGACTCGCCGCACCACCACCGGGTTGGTCGGCACCGACGCCGCGAGTTGCGCGCTGGACACAGCTCTGTCGGCCGACGTCGCCTCCAGGTGGGCGAGGTAAGCCAGGGTGTGGGCCGCAACGGGGAATTTCTGGCTGTCGGACATGGTATTTAGATGGGGACCGAGGGCGCCGGGTGAAAGTTCAGGCTGTGGGAACCTATGCGCGCGATTTCAGCGTTGAAAAGCAAATGTTGAAGCCGCGCGTCCGAAGGCCGCGATTGAACGCCGTCGGCTTTGGGTGTATCGCCCGCCGCCGTCGCCATGGGTCGGCCGCGCGCCTCGTCGAGTCGCCGCAGCGTCCCCGGAGAGTTCGAATTGGCTCTTGAAGCCCCCGCCGCGCCCGTCAAGGACGAACCGGCCGTTTCCGAAACATCTCCAGAAGTCGGGGGCCACGGCGCCAAGCCGCAGGGCTTCGCGGCCCTCGCCCTGGGCTCCGTCGGCGTCGTCTTCGGCGATATCGGCACCAGCCCGCTGTACGCCATGCGCGAGGCCCTGGCCCACGCCAGGCACGTCGGCACGCCCGAGAGCGCGGTCCTGGGCGTCGTGTCCCTGGTGATCTGGGCCATGACCCTGATCGTGACGGTGAAGTACGTCATCTTCCTGATGCGGGCCGACAACAAGGGCGAGGGCGGCACCCTGGCCCTGATGGCCCTGGCCCAGCGCGCCATCGGGCGCCGGGCCCTGCCGATCTTCCTATTGGGCATCATCGGCGCCTCGCTGTTCTACGGCGACGGCATCATCACCCCCGCGATCTCGGTTCTGTCGGCGGCCGAGGGTCTGAAGGACGCGCCGCACATGGGGCAGATGTTCACACCCTATGTGTTGCCGGCGGCGGCGGTCATCCTGGTCTGCCTGTTCCTGTTCCAGGCCAAGGGCACGCACCGAATGGCGGCCTTCTTCGGTCCGATCACGGTGGTCTGGTTCCTGGTGCTGGGGGCGCTGGGCCTGTTCCACCTGAAGGAGGACCTGACGATCTTCCGGGCCATCTGGCCGGGATATGGGATCAGCTTCCTGGTCCAGAACGGCTTCGTCGGCTTCGTGATCCTGGGCAGCGTCTTCCTGGCGGTGACGGGAGCCGAGGCCCTCTACGCCGACATGGGCCACTTCGGACGCGACCCGATCCGCGCCGCCTGGCTGGTGCTGGTCTTTCCGTGCCTGGTGCTCAACTACCTGGGCCAGGGCGCGCACGTGCTGCACGCCGGCGCCATCCACGACGTCGGCGCGCGGCTGAACCCGTTCTGGAGCATGATCCCGGATTTCGCCTACTGGCCGGTCCTGATCCTGGCCACGGCCGCCACCGTGATTGCCAGCCAGGCGGTGATCACCGGCGCCTTCTCGATGACCCAGCAGGGCGTTCAACTGGGCCTGCTGCCGCGGCTGGATATCAAGCGCACTTCCGAGACCCAGGCCGGCCAGATCTTCGTGCCGGCGGTGAACAGCCTGCTGATGGTCGGCGTG
>FSUP01000330.1_pt1 | contig 11566 bp, 15 predicted proteins | sample 1637431 | NCBI WGS metagenome assembly FSUP01 (sample SAMEA3914816, study PRJEB12502) | metagenome | biome: forest; material: soil | place: USA | collected 2011-09-16 | depth 0.3 m | reverse complement strand
GGCCTGCCGGATCGCCGCCAGTTCCGGGGCGATGGGCGTTGCGCCCAGGGCCTCGATGCGGCCCTCGTCCATGAACGCCTTGTAGAAGGCGCCGGCCTTGCCCTCCACCGTGGTCGGTTCGACCACGGCGTGCGCCGCCGCGTCCTCCAGCAGGCCGTGGACGCCGGCCTCCACCCGATCGGTCATCGCCAGCCGCAGGCTGATCCCCGCCTTGTCGGCAGGGATCTCCACCTTCGTCAGCCAGGCGCCGTTGGCGTACTGGAAGAAGCCGTCGCCTGGCTTCACGGCGGTGTCCTCCCCCGCCGCGTCGAACCCCCAGGGGCCGTAGTGCAGCTCGTCCGGCGCGCCCAGGGTCCCGGCCCCCGTAAGCAGGCCCAGGCCCAGCACTGCCGCCGCCAAACGCCGCCCCAACGCCCGCCCCGAATCCATGTCGCCTCCAAACAGCTGCGGTTCACCTTTGCCTATCCCGTGAATTCCGCAAGGCTGGGGCTGGGTTCACCCCCGGGGGAGGGAAGAGAGGCGCGCCGCCAATGGCCTTGCCCACGATTTGGCGCTACCTAGCCGGCCATGCCCGCCCAGATCGATCCCTTCCAGGCCATCTCGGTCAGCCGCCTGGCCCACCAGCTCAAGGCGCAGGGCCGGTCCATCATCCATATGGAGTTCGGCCAGCCCTCCACCGGCGCCCCGGCTCCCGCTATCGCCGCCGCCCACAGGGTGCTCGACACCGACGGCATGGGCTACTGGGAAAGCCCGGCGCTCAAGGCCCGCATCGCCCGCCACTACGCCGAGACCTACGGCGTCACGGTGGAGCCGGACCGCATCGTCCTCACCTGCGGCGCCTCGCCGGCCCTGCTGCTGGCCCTGATCTCCAGCTTCGACCCCGGCGACCGCATCGCCGTCGCCCGCCCCGGCTACGTGGCCTATCGCAACACCATCAAGGCCCTGCACATGGTCCCGGTGGAGATCGAGGGCGGGCCGGAAAGCCGCTTCCAGCTCACCGCCGCCCATTTGAAGGCCCTGGATCCCGCCCCCGCCGGCGTCATCGTCGCCAGCCCCGCAAACCCCACCGGCACCATCATCCCCAGGGACGAACTGGCCGCGATCGCGGAGGTCTGCGCCCGCCGCGGCATCCGCATCGTCTCCGACGAGATCTACCACGGCCTCAGCTACGTGGGGCCGGCCCACTCCCTGCTGGAGTTCGCCCCCGACGCCCTGGTGGTGAACAGTTTCTCCAAGTATTTCAGCATGGTGGCCTGGCGCCTGGGCTGGCTTTTGTGCCCGAAGGACCACGTCCACCGCGCCCGAGCCTATGTCGGCAACCTCTACCTCACCGCCCCATCGCTCAGCCAGCACGCCGCCCTGGCCGCCATGGACGCCAAGGCCGAGCTGGACGGCCACGTCGAGGTCTACCGCCGCAACCGCGCCCTCCTGCTGGAGGCCCTGCCGCGCCTGGGCCTGGCCGACATCGCCCCGCCCGACGGCGCCTTCTACATCTACGCCAACATCGGCCACCTGACGGACGACAGCCTGGCCTTCTGCAAGCAGCTCCTCACCGACACCGGCGTCGCCACCGCCCCCGGCGTCGACTTCGACCCCGTCCACGGCCGCCACTTCATCCGCCTGTCGTTCGCGGTCTCGACGCCTGAGATCGAGGAGGCCCTGAAGCGTCTGACGCCATGGTTCACGGCGAGGATGGCGACGGCGGCGGAGTAGGGGCGGGCGCCGCCCAATCGGTTGTCCGCGTCCGGTCGGCCCTGCGCCGGGCGTGTCATTTGCGCCAAATCGCCGTAACCTCTGGTTATGTCCGCCATTTCGCGCACGCCGCCATGAGCGTCGGGCCGGTGACGCCGGCGACGGGCGGGGCCGGCGTTCAGCCGGCGCCGGCAGCCGGCGCGTCGCCCGCTGATCGTGTTCCAACGGCGGGCGGGGCCGGCTTCGCCGCCGCCGCGCCCGGGGCTGGACCGACTGCTTCGCCGCTGCAAGCCGCGCTGAACGCCCTCGCCGCCGAGGCCCTGCCGATCCAGGACAGCCTCGCCCCCCTGCTGGCCGACCTCGCGGCCGTCATCGACTCTCCGGCCCTGCCGCCCGCCGCCCGCGCCACGGCGCAGCAAATCCTGGCCAGTCCGGCGCCGCTGGACGGCGCGGTCACCGGCCCGGCCCTACGCGCGGCGGTCCAGTCGACGGGCCTGTTCCTGGAGGCGGCCATCGCCGCCGCCCTCCAGGCGCCGGGGCAGACGGCGCCGCCGAACCTGAACACCGACCTCAAGGCCCTGCTGCTTCGCCTTACCGCCGACCTCGATCCGGCCGTCCAGGCCCAGGCCGCCGCCCTTCTGGCCGAGGCCGAGGCGCCGCGAACCAGCGCCATCGCCCGCCGCTCCGGCGCCCGCCCGATCCCGCCCGCCAGGGGCGCGCCCACGGCCGGCGAAGCCCCGGCGCACGCCAACCCGGACCTGATCTCCGATCCCGACCAGGCTCCGCGCCTGATCCTGCGGCAGGCCCAGGCGGCGCTGGCGCGGCTACAACTGTCCCAGGCCGCCTCCGCCCAGGCCGAACCGCTGAAGGCCGTCTGGCGGTTCGACCTGCCGGTGGCCAATCCGGCCGGGCCGGGCCTGGCGCAGTTCGAGATCAGCCGCGACGGCGGCGGCGCGGCCGGCGGCGTCCACGATCCGGCCCATCCCACCTGGCGGGCCCGGTTCTCGCTGGATGTCGAGCCGGGCGGGCCGGTGCACGCCGAGGTCAGTCTCAGCAACGGCCGCACCCGCGTCACCCTTTGGGCCGAGCGCGATAGTGCGTTGCGCGACCTGGAGGCCGGCCGCGCCGAGCTCACCGCCGCCCTGGCCGGGCCACTGGGTGCGGACGCCGCCGTCCGGGTGCTGCCCGGCGCGCCGCCGCCGGCCCCGGCGGACTCTCCCCTGGCCGGCCGCTTCCTGGATCGCACTTCATGAGCCAGGACGATCCTCCGCGCCCGGAAACCCGCCACCTCGCCGTTGCCCTCACCTACGAAAAGCCCGCCGCGCCCCGGGTGGTGGCCATGGGTCGGGGCTGGCTGGGCGAGAAGATCATCGAGACCGCCCGCGCCCACGGTGTGCCCCTACGCCAGGACGCCGCCCTGGCCGAGGCCCTGGCCACCATCGAGCTCGACACTGAAATCCCCGAAGACCTCTACCGCGCTGTCGCCGAGGTCATCGGCTTTGTGCTGAAGATGAACGCGCGGGGGTAGGGCTGAAACCCATGGTCAAGCTTGCATTTCGTTAAAAACGCCCCATTTGAAACACTTCAATCCGCAAGGATAGTGGGCCGTAACGCCCCGGGGGTGAGGCGATGGAATCCCACGAAAATCAGGAACACGCCGTGCCCGAATCTGACGCCAAGCCGAAAGCGTCGGCTCCCGTGCCGCCGAAACGGCGCGGCGGGACCTGGGGGCGCACGCGACTGACCCTGGTGGGGTCCCTGCGCGGCGCCGGAACCCTGGTCTGGTCCGGCGGCGCCATCCCAGCCGCCTACGGCCTCGACATCTTCGCCAACGGCGACCACCGCACCGCCAGCGGTAGCCTGGAAGGCGACTTCGCGGCGCTGGCCACCGCGCACGCCGCCCTCGAAGAGCCGGCCACCGACGTCGTCCTGAAACTCGAGGACGGCCGCGAACTCGCCGTCGATCTGATCGATCTGGAGTCGGACGTGTCGGACTTCGAAGCCGTGGGCGACCTCTCGACCCTGGCTCCCGCCTGAGGGCCGCACATGCCCCCAGAGCAATCCTCGCAAAATAACGCCGACCTTCTCCGCCAAAACGACTATCTGAAGCTGCGCAACGCCCAGCTCCAGGACGACGTGGCCAACCTCTCGGCCGAGAACGAGCGCCTGCGCCAGGAGATGGAGCGGATCGCCGGCCGCCGCACCGCGCGCGCCACGCCCAACCCGCTCGGCGGCGGGCAATAGGCGCGCAAGTCCGACCCGCGACGTGCTAAGGACTGAAATTCCGAGGAACCCGGCTCCGGCCGGCCAGGGGACGGACCGCCGCGCTTCGCGCGTCTTCGCCCCCGCTCCTTGATGCCCGGAGAGTATCGCCATGGCCAAGGGTCAGAAAAAGAGCAACCGCGAAGTGCGCAAACCGAAGCAGGCCAAGGCCGCGCCGGCCGCGTCCCAGAACGCCCAGACCTTCGACAACCTGCGCAAGGCCCAGCAAGCCGCCAAGGGCGGCAAGGGGTAGGGGACTGGCCGACTCCCTTTCTCTTCCCCCGAACGAAGTGGTGGGGGAAGTGGATCGGCGCTATCAGCGCCGAGACGATGGGGGCTCCAGCGGAGAACCAGCTGTCGCGTCAAGCTGGAGCCCCCTTCCCCCGCTTCGCGGGTGCTTCCCCCACCGCTTCGCTCGGGGGAAGAGAGGGAGCCTCAGGTCTCCGCGGCGGCCAGCTCGTCCGTCACCACCTTGAACCCGGCCAGCCTGGCCTCGCCGAAGGTGGTGACCATGGCTGCGTCGGTGGCGTCGCGGCCGGTGGCCATAAGGATGCGGCCGATCCGCGGCTTGTTGTGCCGCGCGTCGAAGATGCGCCACGCGCCGCCGACGTAGGCCTCGAACCAGGCGCTGAAATCCATCACCCCTTCGACCGGGATGCCGATATCGCCCAGGTAGCCGGTGCAGTAGCGGGCCGGCACGTTCAGACAGCGGCAGAAGGCGATGGCCAAATGGGCGTAGTCGCGGCAGACCCCCAGACCCTCGTTGTTGCCCTCGTAGGCCGAGCGGGTGTTGCGCGCGTGCTCGTAGCCGAACCGGATCCGCTCGTGGGTATAGCGCACGATGGTCTGCACCAGCGGCCAGCCCCGCTTCTCCGCCCCGAACAGCGACCAGGCCAGGTCCGCCAGGCGGTCGGTCTCGCAATAGCGGCTGCCCAGCAGGTATTTCAGCACCTCGTCGGGCAGGTCCTCCACCGGCGCCACCTGGGCGTCAGGGAACGCCGGATCGGGCGCCCCGCTGTCGGTGATGATGAAATCCCCCGACAGGGTCGTCAGCCCCGCCGGCGCCACGAGGCGGCTACAGAGGTTGCCGAAGCTGTCGAGGTATTGCCGCATCGGCAGGGCCGGTGTCGTGTGCAGGAGGTCGGGGGTTTCCAGGTCGCCGCGGCGGCTGGGATGCACGTTCAGCATCAGCAGCATCGGAACCGGCGCCGGGCAATCGTAGGTGATCTCGAAGCCCGCCCGGATGCGCATGCGATGTCTGTTCCCTTATGCCGTCAGTGCAACGTCCTCGTCGGCCGGCGGTTGCGCGTTCGCCGCGACCGTGCGCCGAAGGCCGGCGTCCTCGTCGGAGGTGACGTCCACTTCGACGTCCATCCCCAGGTAGTCGCCGGCCGCGCCGCTATAGCTTCCGAACAGCGGCAGCGCCTGGCGCGGATCGCGGGCGATAGCCACGCGCACCAGGTCGGCGTTGCCGACGATGCCGTTGGTGGGATCGAACTCCACCCAGCCGCAGGCGGGAAGATAGACCCGCACCCAGGCGTGCGTATGGCCGCCGCCGACGCTGGTCAGCCCGCCGAAATGGCGCGGCGGGGTATAGATGTAGCCGGACACGAACTGGGCGGCGAGGCCCAGGCTGCGCACCGCCTCCAGCATCAACACCGCGAAGTCGCGGCAGGTCCCGGTGCGGAGGTTGAGGGTCTCCGCCGGCGACTGCGGCGCTCCGTGCAGCCGCGTGGCGTAGCGGAAGTCGCTGTGGATCGCCTGGGTCATCTGCGCCAGCAGCACTTGCAGGCTGGTGCGGCCCTCCCGGCGCACGAAGGCGCGGGCCCAGCCCTCCAGGATGCCGTCAGGATCGGAGTGCGCCCGCTCCATGGACCGCGCCAGGTCGGGCATGTCCTCGGGGCTATAGGCGAAGGGCGCGCCGCCCAGGTAGGCTTCGAACTCGCCCTCCACGCCGGCGAAGGCTTGGGCGGGCGTGTGCTCCAGGGTCACGCGGCTCTCGAAGCAAAGCTCGGTGGTGCGGCCCGCGAACCTGGCGATGCCCACGCAGTTGCCGAACACGTCGTGCACGTTGCGAAGGTGGCTGGGATCGGGCGAGATCGTCACCGACGACGAAATCACCCGCTGGTCATAGCTTTCCAGGGGCCGGAACATCATCCGGTGTTCGCCAAGCCCTACCGGCTTGCGGTAACGGTATCTCGTCAGGTGACGGATCGATAGGATCGCCATGCGCCGAGGAAGGGGTTGATTTGACCCGGACGTCCAGCGGACTCCTTGTCGCGACCGATCCGGATCCTGTTTCTGTACAGAACCTGGACGGCGCCTCTCCCTTTCTGCTCCTGGGCGACCACGCCGGCCGCGCCATTCCCGCGGTTCTGGGCGACCTTGGCCTGACGCCCGCCGACCTCGATCGCCACATCGCTTACGACATAGGCGTTTGTGGCCTCGGCGAGGCGCTTTCCCTGCGCCTGGGGGCCGCCTTGATTTCCCAGCGCTACAGCCGGCTGGTGATCGACTGCAACCGCGCCTTCTCGGACCTGGCCTCCATCGCCGAGGTCAGCGACGGCGTCCCCATTCCCGGAAATGCGGCCTTGAGTCGCGCCCAGGCAGAGGCCCGCGCCCAGGCGATCTTCCACCCCTACCACCGCCGCATCGCCGCGCAGATCGACCTGCGCCAGGAACGGCGGCGCCTGACGCCGGGGCCTCCGACCATCCTGGTCGCCCTGCACAGCTTTACCCCGGCTTTAAATGGCGGGCCTGAGCGCCCCTGGCGTTACGGCGTCCTGCATCGCAACGACTCGCCCTTCTCAGCCGCCGTCCTGGCCGTCCTGATCGCGCGCCACGGACCCGAGGTCGTCGGCGACAACCGGCCCTACGCCATGGACGGAACCGACTTCACCATCCCCGCCCACGCCGACCCCCGCCGCCTCGACTATCTCGAGCTCGAGGTCCGCCAGGACACCATCGACACCCCGGCCGGCCAGGCGGCGGTGGCTGCGGATCTGGCCGCGGTGATGACGCAGGCCCTGGAGGCGGTCGGTTAGCGCTCGCCCATAGTCGGTGACCGCATTAGAACTGGATCGCTTGACGCCCTTCTCGTCCTTCTCCCCTTGCGGGAGAAGGTGGCCCGCGCAGCGGGTCGGATGAGGGGTCGAGCAGCGTCCGTGACTAGCGTCTGGCAGGCCAATCCCCATCCGTTCCGTCGACCCCTCATCCGTCAGCTTCGCTGCCACCTTCTCCCGCAAGGGGAGAAGAACATACTCGGCCATCTCGGCGACGGCGGCGGGCCCATGCGGCGCGCCGCAACCTCGTTCCGCCACCGCATGATCCGCTGGGCGCTCCTCGACACCGCCACCATGCCGGATGGCGGCGGCGACCTGCGGCTGATGCGGCGGGGCGAGGAATATTCGATCATGGCCGGGTCGATCGAGCTCATGAACAGCCGCCTCAGCGGGTCGGAGGAGGCCCTCGCCACCCTGGCGATCCAGGCCCTCGAGGGCCGGCCCGCCCCGCACATCCTCATCGGGGGCCTCGGCATGGGCTTCACCCTCCGCGCGGCCCTGGCCCACCTTCCCGCGCAAGCCGGCGTCACGGTGGCCGAACTGGTCCCCGCCGTCGTCGCCTGGGCGCGCGGCCCCCTCGCCGCCCTGCACGGCGAGGGCCTGACCGATCCCAGGGTCATCATTCATCAGGGCGACGTGCGCGCCCTCATCAACGCCGCCCCATCGCGCTGGGACGCCATCCTGCTGGACGTCGACAACGGTCCCGAGGGCCTGACCCGCCAGGCCAACGACGCCCTCTACAGCGCCGCCGGCCTGGCCGCCGCCCACCGCGCGCTCACCCCCGGCGGGGTCCTGGCCGTCTGGTCCTCCGCCCCCGACGAGCGTTTCACCCGGCGCCTGGCCCGCGCCGGCTTCACCGTCGACGAACGCACGGTGCGGGCTCGCGGGGGCAAGGGGGCGCGGCACGTGATCTGGCTGGGCGCCAGGGCGGGGTAGGGCCTATTCCCGCGCCGCCGCGATGGCGCGGGCCATCTCCAGCACGCCGGCCAGGCCGCCGTCGCAGTTCGAGGCCCGCCAGACGGCGTGGAACGGGATCGACGCCGCCGGGCCCGACAGCGGCCGGAAGGCGACGCCGGGGTGGAACGTGCCGCCGCTGGAGGCGGTGGTTATCGCCACTCCGTCGCCCAGGCTCACCAGGTCCGCCAGCGTCTCCCGCTCCACGGCGACAGCCCGCACATCGGCGGGCGCCGAGCCTATCGCCCGCGTCAGCAGTGCGGTCTGGAAGTCCAGCTCCGCCCCATCACCCGCCACCAGCAGGGTCTCGCCCTGCAGCGCCCGCGGGTCCGCCTCCGCCTCGCGCGTCAACGGATGGCCCTCCGGCGCCAGCAGCATCAGCCGTTCGCGCCACAGTTCCTCGTGCGCCAGGCGCCACCAGTCGCGCGCGCCATGGACGAAGGCGAGGTCGATGGCGCCATAGCTGGCGGCCTTGATCAGGTCCTCCGGCGCGCCGTCGTGGAACTCCAGCCGCGGCCCATCCGGATCGGCCCGCACGCCCACGACCAGCTCGCGCAGGAACCCGCAGCTCAGCGACGAGCACAGCCCCACGCGCAGCGGCGGCCGCGCGTCGTTGGCCACGGGAAACGGATTGCCCGTCTCGCGATAGGCGAACGCCGCCGCCGCCCGCTCCAGGGCGCCGGTCTCAGCCTTGGCTCCCGCCTTGCCCCCCAGCGCCGCCCGGCCGGCGATCCAGGGCGTCCACATCAGCGAACCCAGCATCTAGCCCACCTTGGTGAAGGCGCTGAACGCCTGACGGCGCGCGACGCAGAAATGACAACCGCCCTGGGTCAGCCGGGCCTCCACCTGGAAGTCGCGCCGAAGCAGCAGGGCGGTGACGGTGTCGCCGCCCTCCAGCGCCCACGCCCCTGTCGTCTGCACGATCAGCACCCCGCCCTCGCGCACGCACGCGCCGCCATGGATCAGGCCGTCCAGTTCCTGGGCCGAGCACGGGTGCGGGACCAGCAGGGCGTCCACCGGCGGCATGGTCGCCACGCGGCGGGGGTGGACGTAGGCGGCGTTGCGATAGCCGAGCCGGTTGAGCCAGTACATGGCCCTCAGGCCGTTGGGTCCGGTCACCCGGACGATGTCGCCCTTGGCCACGCCGGCGGTTTGCGGAAGCTGGACCAGCGCCGCCATGTCATCAGCGACCGGCACGGCTGTCAGGGTAGGGGATGGGGTCATCGGAGCACTGTTGAAGCGCCGGCCCTCCGCCGCCCGACATGGGCGCCAGCGGCCGGATCACGCCCCTCCATCGTCCTCCTGCCGGCCGTAAGGAATCGAGGCGGACCGGAGCGTTTAGCGTAAGCGAAAGCTAAAACCCCGCCCGCGGCGCCCCGCCTGGCGTCGCATCTGGCCATGCAACCCATTACGGCGCCGCTCGTTATTCCCTTCGGCGCCCAAGAGCGTCAGGGAGACAACAACAATGGCGACACAGATCAACACCAGCGGCGCCCTGCTCGCTGTCCACGCCCACACCTATCACCGCTTCATGCTCGGCCTGAAATGGGTGGCGCTGATCCTCGGCGACCTGATCCTGATGCTGACCGTCTCGTTCGCCACCCCCACCGGCTTTCTCGGCGGCCTGATCGCCGGCGCCGTCGTCATGGGCGTCGGCGTGTACGCGATGAACCACGGGCTGGCCCACTCCAGCGAAGGCGACAATCCAACCTAGCGTCTCGCTCCATCGGCCATCCCGGAAAGTCGTCGCTCCCGGCGCGCCCACCGGCTAAGCTTCGCCGACACTGGAGCGCAACTGTCATGGCCCGCGCCTGGAGGGATCTGGCGAGACTGCCCGCCTGCGCCGCCCTGGCTGCGATCCTGGCCGTCGCCCCGGTCACGCCGGCGCGCGCTGCCGATGCCGCCGACGCCATCGATCCCCGGGTCAGCAGCGACGCCCTGGTCACCGGCGGCCTGGCCTTTCCCGCCGGCGTCGTCCTGCGCGGCGAGGAGGTCTTTGTCTCGGCCGAAGAGATTCGCATCGTCTATCGCCTGGCGAATCCGTCCCCCGCCGCCGCGCGCGTCCCCCTCGTCATGCGCCTGCCGGACTTCAACGCCGACACCATCGCGAACTCATTCGACTCCCTGCCCGACGCCCCATCGGCCAACTTCCTGAACGCCGCCCTGGAGGCGGACGGCCGGCCCCTGCCGCCGCCGAAGGTCGAGCTCCGCGCCTTCGCCGGCGGCGTCGACCACACCGCCGAGCTCCTGGCAGCCGGCGCGCCGCTGCGGGCCTGGTCCGACCCCGCCGGACCCAGCGCCGCCTTGAGCGCCTTGCCCCTCGCCGACAAGCAGCGGCTCCTGCGCCTGCGCCTGGTCCGGTCGGAGGAAGCCGGCGACGCGCCCCAAGACGTCCAGGGCCGCGACCTGCCGCATCCCTGGATCTGGCCGGCGTGGACGCTCCGGACCGCCCTGGTCTGGACCCCGATCCTGCCCGCCGGCCGCGAGGTCGCCCTCACCCTCCGCTACAAGCCCTCCGTCGGCCTGCGCCCCGAGCTCGCCTGCTGCCTCGACCAGCGTGCGCCTGCGGAGCGGCGGCCCTACTGCGTCGACGACGCCCTCATCGCCGCCTGGCGCGACGCCCGCCCCAGCGCCGATCCGGACGAGGCCGGCTTCAACGCCAAGACCCTGTCCATCGCCATGCCGCCGCCCCGCCGCCCCCTGGCCGACTTCCGCCTGGTGGTTGACAAGGGCGACGAAGCCAACCTGCTCAGCCTCTGCCAGCCCGGCCTGCGCAAGCTCTCCCCAACCCGCTTCGAAGCCCACACCCGCAACGCCGCGCCCCCGGCCATCATCCGCATCCTCATCCTGACCCCGCGGCCTCCGCGCTAGGTCGGGCCGGCCGGCGGCTATATGTCGACGCGCAAACCCTCAGATCGCAGGCGCTCTTGAAAATCCGGATAACCTGCTTATTCTGGATTTATCAACGAGCGCATCATGGCCAAAATCACCTCCGCGGAATTTCAAAAGGCGTTCGGCCGCTATCGGGAAGCTGCCCTAAAGGCGCCCGTCACCATCACCAATCATGGCCGTGACAGCCTCGTCCTCCTGGCTGCGGACGAATATCGGCGACTCAAGAACCTGGATCGACAGGCGCTCTACGTCACCGAACTTAGCGACGCGGACGCTCTCGCGATTGCCGAAGCTGGCATACCGGCCGAGGCCGCCGCCTTCGATCACGAAACCTAGCGCCGCGGTTTGGCGCTCCCCGATCCGAAGGCTGGCCTGGTCATCAGCTACGCCTACCTCTGGCGCGACGAAGCGCGGATGGGGCGGGACGAGGGCGTCAAGGCGCGTCCCTGTGTGATCGTCTTAGCCGTGGAGGACGTGGCCGGTGAACGTGTCGTCACGGTCGCGCCAGTGACACACAGTCCGCCGCGACACGCCGCTGAAGCCGTGGAACTGCCCGCCGCGACCAAGGCGCGCCTTGGACTGGACGGCGCCCAGTCCTGGATCGCGAGCACTGAAGTCAACCGCTTCGTCTGGCCTGGCCCCGATCTTCGCCCGATCTCCCGAAGCCACCCGGGCGACTTTGCGTTCGGCTTTATCCCGGGCGC
>FSUP01000192.1_pt1 | contig 11741 bp, 3 predicted proteins | sample 1637431 | NCBI WGS metagenome assembly FSUP01 (sample SAMEA3914816, study PRJEB12502) | metagenome | biome: forest; material: soil | place: USA | collected 2011-09-16 | depth 0.3 m | reverse complement strand
TAGAAGCGAATGCAGGACGCCGTAAGTCCGGTTCGCCTGGCCAATTCCCCGATCTGCACGGCGCACTCCTCATGGCTTGACCTTCAACCTCACTTAAAGGTTATGCACGAGGCAGTCCAGGAGCCAAACGCGAATGCTTGCCTACCTCCTCAACCGCTACGGTGGCCCCGAAGGCTCGTCCATGATGGAGGTCCCAGAACCAAGGCTTCGGCCGCATGACATCCTCGTCAAGGTGCGCGCGGCGGGCCTGAATCCGGTGGACATCGGATTTCGGCAAGGAAAGCTGCGGCCCATCTATCGGCTGAAACTTCCCCAGGTGCTTGGCAACGAACTCGCCGGCGAGGTGATCGCTGTCGGCGACGAGGTCACACGGTTCTCCGTCGGCGATCGGGTGTTTGCCCGGGTCGAGAAGGATCGGCTGGGCGCCTTCGCAGAGCGGGCGGCGATCGGTGAAAAGTTTGCCGCCCTGATGCCTTCGAAAATGGATTTCGAGGACGCGGCGGGCATGCCCCTTGCGGCGCTGACCGCGCTCCAGGCCTTGAGGGACGAACTTGGCGTCAAGCCGGGGCAGAAGGTCTTTATTTCGGGCGGCGCCGGCGGCGTCGGCACGTTCGCGATCCAGATCGCCAAGTGGCTGGGCGCCCATGTGACCACGACCGCTTCGACGCGGGGAGAGGCGTTGGTGCGCGCCCTCGGCGCCGACGCGGTGATCGACTACACGACCGACGACCTCTCCAGGATCGGCAAGGATTTCGACGCGGGCCTCGATCTGGTCGGGGGCGAGACCTTGGACAAGATGTTCAAGATCATGAAGCCCGGGACCAGGATCGTTTCGGTCGCCGCGGTTCCAGAGCCGCAGATGGCGCTGCGGGATCTCGGCGGCCGCAGAGTTCTGGCGGCGCTCTTCTGGGTGATCAGCTACGGGGTCAGGCAGCGGGCGCGGCGCGCTGGGGTCGGCTACAGATATCTGTACATGCATCCGAGCGGGAGCGATCTGGCCCTGCTCGCGGACCTGATCGAGCAGGGAAGCCTTCGGGTCATCATCGACAGAAGCTACGCCTTCGCCGAAATCGCCGAAGCCCTGCACTACCTAGAAGGCGGTCGCGCCAAGGGGAAGGTGGTCGTCACTCAGGAAAGCGGACCTCGGAGCGCGAAGCGGCTGGCGGTGTGAGGTCATCCGGTTGAGCCCGTCGCCGCCGCTGCGGGAGCTTGACCTGGGGGAGCGGCCCCCCCACTGGCCCGTTCGCTCATCTTGGTCAGGTAATCGACGATCGCGGGGACGTCCTTGGGGGCTACGGCCGCCTTGTAGGTGTTGCGCATCTTGTCCACCGTCGCCGCCCACTGGGCGCGCGAAAGCGGCGGCTGGGTCAGCGCCATGCTGGCCGAGTGGCAGGCCGTGCAGTTGTTGTTCATGAGGTCGGCGCCGGCGCCTGTGTAGGTCGAGGGATCGTCGGGCCAGTCGATGCTCGTGGAGCTCAGGGTGAACCCGCCCGCCGTCACCGTGGACGGCGGTGCGGCGGCTGGCGTGGGAGGCGGCGGAACCGGCCTGAGGCTCTGCTGGAACGCGCCGCGGCCCAGTGAGACGGCGACTATGAAGCCGGCCGCGAGACCAGCGACCTGCAGGACGGCGCGGCCATAGGTGTGTCTTTGGGGAGGCTGGGTCATGACAACACCACCTTGGTGGTCTCGACGCAGCCACGCATGAAGCCGCCTGGATTCCAGTTGGCGGTCGACGGCTGGGTGACGCCGGACGCGTTGGTGCAGCGGGCCATCAGGGATACCGGACCCCGCCCGGCCACGCTCACCGTCCCGTCGAAGCGACGGAAGCCATACTTGCCTTCGTCCGGCCCGAGCTTGGCCAGGGTCCAGGATCGGCCGCCGTCGGCGGAGAGTTCGACCTTGGCCACGCCGGCGTCGCCGCCCATGGCGATGCCGCCGACGGGAAGCCGCGGCTGGAAGGCGACATTGGCCCCCTCCGCAAGGCTCGTTACCCAGGACCTGGGGACCATCTTGTTGATCGGGACGGTCGGAAAGTCCTTCGCACCCGGCGATACGCTGGCGAACGGCGCGCTGGGAATCCGGTAGGCCTTGGCCATCCAATAACCGTCGTCTTCGGCGCCCAGCACCTCGATGTCGTTGAGCATCTTGAGCCAGTAGGTCGAGTACCAGCCGGGGACGATGAGCCGGATCGGAAAGCCGTTGAGCAGCGGCAGCTGCTCGCCGTTCATGGCGAAGGCGATCATCACCTCACCGTCTCGGGCGTGATCCACCGAGAGCGACTTGGCGAAGTCCGGCGCGCCGTCGACGACCGGCTGATCGAGGCCGTTGAAGCGAACGGCCACGGCCCCTGGCTGAACGCCGGCGAGGTCCAGGACGTGGCGCAGGCTGACGCCAAGCCACTTGGCGTTGCCCATGGCGCCATGCTTCCATTGCGCGCCGGACACCCCGGGCTGGAACAGGCCGCGCGAGTTGCCCGAGCACTGGTTCACCGCGGCCATCTGGACCCGAGGCATGGCCAGGATCTCGGCCAGCGAGAGGGACAACGGACGTCCGACACGGCCGTGCACGTTCAGCCTGAAGGTCGTGACGTCGATGGATGTGGGGATGTTGGCCCAGTGCCAGCGGACGAAGAACTGGTCGTTCGGCGTGAAGACGCTCTGGTCGAAGACGCTCATCGGCGTCTCGAGCAGCGGCGGCCTCGATCGCTGGAGGATCATCCCCCGCTTGCCCGGAAAGGCGTCCGTCAGCGGTCGCGTGGAGGGTCGGCCGGAGAGCGCGAGGTCCGTGGTGGACTGCGCCCAGGCCCGCGGCGCCAGGGCGGTGGCGGCGATCAGGCCCGCGCCGGTGAGGAAGCGACGTCGGTCGCTCCTGTGCAGCGTCCATTCGGTAGACGCGGACAAGGAGGCATCGGTCATGGGTTCACTCCGATGGAGTGGCGGCCGCGACGGCGGCGCGCTCCTTGACCCCTATGCTGGAGCGTCAGACCGTTCCGCTCCAACACGAAGTTCTTGTCTGTTCCTTCGACATTTCCGAACGGAATGCGCTGGCTAAGTCCGCCTTGGCTCCTGGGCCACCACCCCCGCCAGCGCGCTACCAGGCGTAGCGCGCGCCCAGGCTGACGCGGGAGTCGGTGTAGCGGCTCTTGAAGCGGATCGAACCTTCCAGGAAGCCGGAGACGCCGAGGCCGCGCGGAGCGAGGCTGAGTGTGCCGCCCACCTCGCCGAAGGCGCCGTGGAAATCATCCACCACCACCAGGTCCGGCCCGCCGGTGATGTAGGTGGTGTGATTGTGGCCCTCGAATTCGTCCCAGGCCCTCAGATCGCCAGAGAGTTTCAGGTCGTAGTTCTGGGTCGTGGTGACGACGCCGGTGTAGCGCAGACCCAGCGCGCCGCGGAACGACTCCTGGGCGCCGGGCCGCACGACGACGCCGGGCAGGGTGAAGTCGTCCACCGAGGTGTGGGCGAAGGCCAGGGTCCCGATCGGCTCCAGCACGCCGCCGCCGAGGTTGTAGCGCCAGCCGCCCTCGACGCGGGCGCCGATGGAGCGGGCGCCGACGTCCTGGGCGAAACCAAGGCTGGGCGCCACATGGCGCACGCGGAGCACGTTGCCGCTGAGCGAGGCGTTCAGGAACATCGGTCCGCGCAGATAGGATCCGTAGGCCCCGAACACCCAGCCGTGCAGGCCGTCCGAGCCGCCCTGCGCCTGGTGGGTCACATCCGAGCGGACATAGCCGAAGGACACCCCGCCCATCAGGGCGTCATGGCCGGAGGCGCCGACGGCCTTGTCGGCGTCGAGGCCGCCGATGAGGCCCCAGCCGGACTGGCGGTAGCTGGTGTCCAGTGTGACGCCGGGCGCCACGGTGCTTTGGCCCGATCGGCTGGACCAGCCGCCCACGGTCTTCAGCCAAATGCCGGGATCGAAGCCCTGGGTGAACTCCGCCTGGGCGCCGTCGCGCCAGAGGTCCTGGCGCTCCTGCCAGGGGTCGTTGGCGAACCAGAGCTGCTGCACGTCCACGCCCAGGGAGGTGAAGTTCAGGGCCTCCGCATTCGGGGCGCTGACCAGGGCGCTGCGGTTGGCCTGGTTCTGCAGGGTGTAGAGCCACAATCCCTTCTGCAGCACGGCCTGGCCGCCGACGGTGGCGTAGTGGCTGGACGCCGGGTCGAGGGTGAAGGCGCCCGCCGCATTGGCGCCGGTGGTCGTGACCACGGTGATGCCGGTCGGGTTGTAGGCGCCGGTTCCGGGGTTGGTGTCGTTGACCGCCAGCTTGGTGGAGCCGGCCGTGGAGCCGACGTTCAGGGTATCGGCCACCGAGCCCGGCCCGCCGAGGTAGGCGTCCACGATGAGGCGGCTGGAGCCGGAGCCGCTGAAGATCGCGCCGGGGGCGTTCAGCGACCGGTCGGGGGTCGCCGCGCCGTCCGACAGGGAGATCGTGCCGGAATTGTTGAAGGCGCCCAGGTGGCTGAGGGTCAGGCTGGCCGCATAGGGCAGCGAGGCGTGGGCGGCGTTGACCACGCCGACCCGCAGCAGGCCGCTGTTGGCGAAGCTGCTGGCGCCGGCGGCGCCGAAGTCGAAGGTGGTGGCGCCGGCTACGCCCACGCCGCTGGTGTCGATTTCGCCGCTGTTGGTCAGGCTGTGGGCGCCGGGGCCTGAGCCGCCGAAGACGCTGGCGCCGCCGGTCTGCCAGATGCCGGCGTTGACCAGGTTCACCGAGCCGGCGCCGGTCAGGCTCGAGAAGTCCAAGGTTCCGACCAGGAGGCCGGCGTTGTTGGCGTTCACAGAGCCGGTGGCCGAGGCCACGTTGGCGTGGACGGCCAGGTCGCTGGCCGCGCCGGCCAGGGAGCGGACCGTTGTGCCGGCGCCGATGTTGACCGTGGTGGTGGCGCCGGCGCCCTGGGCGACGTCAATGACCGCCGCGCCGTTGGGAAGGACCGCGCTGACGCCGGCGCCGAGGCCGGCAACGGTGCGGACCGCCCCCGAGCCGAGGTTGAGCGTGGCGCCGCCATCAGCGTTGCTGATCACACCATAGCCGCCGCCGGCGACGTCGCCGGTGAGGGTGACGTTCGCCGCTCCGGTGGTCGCCACCTGGACGCCCGCCGCGCCGCCCACGATCGGACCGGCGGCGGTGAGGGACACGCCGCCGGAGCCGCCGAGGGCCTGGACGCCGACGCCGCCCGCGCCGGTGATGGCGCCGGTGAGCGAGACCGTGGCCTTGCCGGCCCCGCTGGTGGCCGCGACGACGCCGTAGGCGCCGCCGGTGACGGCTGAGGCGGAGGTGACCGACACGTCGCCGCCCGCGCTGAGCGCCGCGGCGCCCTCGCCCGTCGCGGCGCTGGCCGTGACCGCCTGGCCGAGCTGAAGCGTCACCGCACCCGCGCCCGTGGACTGGCCGATGACCCCGAACGTCGAGCCGTTGATCAGGCCGCCCGCAGTGGTGGTGATGGTGACCACGCCCGTCCCGCCGTTCTGGGCGGCAAGGCCTGCGCCGGCGGCGCCGGAGACGATGGCGCTGTCGGTAAGGGTGATGGCCGAGGCGCCGGTGGAGGTCGCCGTGACGCCCGTGCCCGCGGCGGTGACGCCTGCGGTGTTGGCGATGGTGATGGCGCCCGCGCCCGTCGAGCTCGCCTCGATGCCGGCGCCGCTGGTTCCCAGGCCGCCAAGGGCGTTGATGGCCCCACTGTTGGTGATCAGGATGGCGGATGTCGCCCCAGTGGTCTCGGCGTGCAGGCCGACACCGGCCGTGAGCGCGCCGCTGTTGGTCAGGGTGACCGAGCCGCCGCTGATGCCGACGATCCCGTAAGCCGCCGGATCGAGGGCGCCGGTATTGATGACGCTGACCGCGCCCGCACCGGTGTGGTTGTCGGCCCAGATCGCCGCACTGCCCGCGCCGCCCGACATGGAGATGTCGGCGGCGTTGGCAATGGTGATGGCCTGGGCCGCGTTGCTGGTGGTGCTGGCCCACAACCCGCCGACATGGGGTCCGCCGGCCTGGCCGCCGATCGCGCCGCCCAGATCCGTCAGGCTGATGGCGCCGCTGGTCGCCTGGGCCAGGACGGCGTAGTCGGCGCCGGAAAGGCCGGCGAGGCCCGCGCCGCCCCGGCCGTCATAGACGATGCCGATGGCGCCGGCGCCGCCCTGGGCGTCGAGGCCGGCGCTGCCGGCGCCGCTGACGCCGGTGATCACGGAGGTGATGGCGGTGGTGTCGCCCAGGGTGATCGCGCCATCGGTGGAGGCGAAGATGCCGGCGGTCTTGGCTGTGATCGGGCCGCTGGCCGCCACCTTGACCGCGCCGGAGCCGCTATCGGCCTCGATGCCGCGGCCGCCGGTCGTCGTCACGCCGTCGGTGGCGGTGACCAGGACCGAACCCGCGCCCGTGGTCTGGGCCAGCAGGCCGCCGGTGGTTCCATGGACCGCGCCGCCGCCGGTGTCGGTGAGGGTGACCGAGCCGGCGCCGATGGTCAGGGCGGCCACGCCATAGCCATTTTGGCCGGTCACGTCGTGGCTGAGGGTCACTGCAATGTCGGAGCCGCCGTCGGACTGAGCGACCACGCCGTTCGCGGCGCCGGTGACGTCGACCGGGTGCGTGGCGTCGCCGAGCACCAGGGTCATGCCGCCGGAGCCGCTGGTATGGGCCCGCACGCCGTCGCCGACACTGGCGGTGGCAGCGCCAGCCAGGGTGATGCTGGTGGCTCCCTGGCCTGTGAGATCGGTCCGGACGCCGTAGGCGGCGCCGCTGACGGTGGACTGGCTGCTGACCGTGATGTCGCCGCCGACGTTGCTGGCGAAGACGCCGTCGTGGCCGCCGCCGACCGCTCCGGTCGTGGTGACCAGCACGGTCCCGCCGCCGACGCCCACGCCGGCCACGCCGTCGCCGCCGGCGCCGGTGACGGCCGCGTCGGTGGTGATCGTGACGCCGGCGCCCTGGCCCGAGACCCCAACGCCGGTCGCGGTGACCGCACCGTGCGTCTTGATCGAGGTAGCGCCGGTGGAATTGGCTGCGACGCCGAAGGTTCCGCCGCTGACGGACTGGTCGGTTTCAACGCTTGCGCCGCCCGCCGCGGCCACCGCCGCCACACCCGTGCCGGATCCGGCCTGAACGGCGCCCAAGGTATGGACGCCGGCGCTCGCCGCGCCGCCGGTCATGGCGATGACGCCGTCCTGGCTGGCCGCCACGGCGCCGGTCGTGGTGACGAGCACCGGGCCGGAACCGCTGAGCGCCTCGACGCCCACGGCCGCGCCGCCGCCGAGGGCGGTGACGGCGCCGGTCTTCACGGTCATGGCGCCGCTGCCGCCGGTGTTGCTGGCATAGACGCCAGCGCCGCCGGACGCGGTGGCGGTCACTTGGCCCAGGCTCGTATCGATGCCGATCGTGCCGGCGCCGAGCGTCAGCGCGCGCACGCCGTTCTGGCCGCTGAGGGCGCCGAGGCCGGTCACGGTCACGTTTCCGCCCTGGCTGGACGCCGAGAGCGCCCAGGCGCCGCCGGCCTGCACCGGTCCGGCCAGGATGCTCACCGTATCGACGCCGGCGGCGGTCGCGACGATGCCAGAGCCGGCGGCGTGGATCGCCCCGCCGGCCAGGATGTCGATGGCGCCGTCCGCCGTCGTGGCTTCAATGCCGTTGGCGCCCACCAGGCTGGCCAGGGAGCCGATGGTTCCGGCGGCGTGGACGGTGACCGTTCCGCCGGCCGCGGCGGCCTGAGCGAGGACACCATCGCCGGCCGAGGAGAAGACGCCCGTTCCGGCCGCCGTCTCGATGTCGATCGCGCCGGTGGTCGAGTGCGACCAGATGCCGACCTGGGACCCGGAGACCTGCGCGCCGCCGGTGAGGCTGAGCAGGGTGGACCCTGCTTCGGCCAGGGCCTCGACACCCGGACCTGCCGTGTTTGCGATGTTGGCCGATGTGGCGACGTTCACCTGGCCGGCGCCGAACACCTGAGCCGCCACGCCGCCGTCGATAACGGCGCCGGTGAGAGTGACGTGCACGGAGGCGCCGCCGAGATCTTCGGCCAGGACGCCCCAGTGATTGACGCCGGCAGTTGTGACGCCGCTGGTCCCAGCCGCGAGGATGGTGACGCCGCCGCCGTGGGCGACGCCGACGATGCCGGCGGTAGCGCCGGTGACGGTGCTTGACGCCGCGGTTGTGATGGAGACGACGCCAACGCCGCTGGCCGAGGCGTTGACACCCGCCGCGCCCAGGCTCTTGACCGTTACGCCCTGCGCGATCGTCACCGTGTTGGCGCCGTTGACGGTGCTGGTTTCGATAGCGTCTCCGCCGCCGGTGACATTGGCCAGGGCGTCCACCGTGACCGTGCCCGTGCCGATCGCCGTGGCCTTGATGCCGGGGTCGCCGAACACGGCGCCGTGGTTGGTCACCGTGACATTACCGCCGCCGAGGGCGAAGGCGTCGATGCCGTCGCCGGAGCCGCCGAGGCCGCCGACCACGGTCGAGCCGGCCAGGGTGGTGACGTTGACGTCGCCCGCGCCGGCGGTCTGAGCCAGGACGCCGGTGGACCCGGCCAGCACCGTGCCGGTGTTGACGGTGACCGACCCGGCGTTGGCCGCCTGGGTCACCTCGGCGTCGATGCCGATCGTTCCCGCGCCGTTCACCGCGCCGAGATTGTCGACCAGCACATTGCCGGCTGCGCCCGTCTGCGTGGCCCTGATGCCGGTCAGGCCGGAGCCGATCAGGGACGTCGCGGCGGTCGCCACGGTGACCTGGCCGCTGGTGTTGGTGGTGGCCAAGACGCCATTGCCGGCGGCGTCGATCCGGCCGGCGAGGCGGTTGGCGGCCGAGCCGACGGTGACCGCGCCGGTCAGGCCGCTGGAATTGAAGGCGTCGATACCGTCCGCGCCCACGCCCAGAGTCAGGATCGACCCAGTGTTGGCCAGGGTGACCAGCACGTCGCCGGCCATGTCGGTGTCGGCCTGGATGCCGTTGCTGCCGAGGCCGGCCGTCTGGATCGCGCCGTTGGCGGCGACCGTCACGGTGGTGGCCGAGAGGCCGGAGGCGCCGGCGCCCTCATGGCTTTGCGCCAGGATGCCGTCCGCGCCGTCGCCAAGGGTGATGAGGGTTTGGCCGGCCGCGAAGGCGACGCTCACCGGCCCGCCGGCGGAGCCCGCGCCGCCGAGGCTGAGCGCCTGGATGCCCGTGGAGCCCTGGCCCTGGGTGACCAGGCCGTTGGAGAGGTTGACGCTGACCGCGCCGCCCGCGCCGTTGAGGGAAGTGCTCTGCGCATACACCCCTTGGGCGTGGGCGCCTTTGGTGGAGATCGCCGCCGTTGAATTGACGGCCACGGCCCCGCCCGGGCCAGCGTCGCTCTGGCTCTGGGCATAGACGCCCACGGCGTTGTCGCCCTTGGTGCTGACAGAGCCCGCGCCGGTGATGTTCACGCTCACACCGCTCGCCGCCGCTCCAGCGCTGGCGAGGGATTGGGCGAAGATGCCCGTCGCGCCGAGTCCCTGCGTGCTCAGCGAGCCGTGCAGGCCGACAGTCACAGTCCCACCCGCGCCGCTCAGGGAATGGCTCTGGGCATAGAGCCCGATGGCGCCCACGCCCTGGGTCCCGATGGAGCTCGTTGCATCGACACTGACCGACCCGCCGGCGCCCAGGCCGCTGAGGCTCTGGGCGAAGACGCCGTCCGCGCCTGGGCCTTTGGTGGTGATTGTGCCGCCGCCGGTGGTGGTCACGGTGACCGCCGAGGCCTGGTGCGCGCCGCCGGCCAGGCTCTGGGCGTAGAGGCCCGTGGCGCCCGCGCCGCCGGTGCTGATCGAGCCGTTCACGGCCACGCCCACCAGGCCGCCGTCACCGTCGCCCGATGCGCTCTGGGCGAACACGCCCCGAGCGCCGTCGCCCAGGGTGCCGATAGAGCTGACGGTGTTCACCTGGACCGCCGCGCCGGCGCCGGCGCCGCTGAGGCTCTGGGCGAAGACACCGTCCGCGCCCGCGCCCTTGGTGGTGATGGTCCCGCCGCCCGTGGTGGTCACGGTGACCGCCGAGGCCGTGTGTGCGCCGCCGGCCAGGCTCTGGGCGTAGAGGCCCGTCGCCCCGAGGCCCTGGGTGCTGATCGAACCGTTCAGCGTCACCCCGACCAGCCCGCCGGCTCCATTGGTTGAGGTGCTTTGGGCGAAGATGCCGCGCGAACCGTCGCCCACCGTGCCGACCGAGCTGGTCAGGTTGACGCTGACCGCGCCGCCGGGACCAACGCCGCTGGCGCTCTGGGCGAAGACGCCGGTGGAGCCGGCGCCCTGGGTGGTGATGGTCTTGCCGCCGAGGGAAGTGACCGTCACGCCCGAGGCCGTCCCGGAGGGACCGGCCAGGCTCTGGGCGTAGATGCCGCCGGCGCCCGTCGCGCCATTGGTGGCGATCCCGCCCGTCAAGGTCACCGAGACCGCGCCAGCCGAACCGGCGCCGCCGTCGCTCTGGGCCAGGATACCGATGGCGCCGACGCCAACCGTGACGACATTTCCGGTCTCGGTCACCGAGACCGGGCCGCCGGCGCCGCCGGTCCCAGCGACGCTTTGGGCGAAGATGCCTGTGGACCCGGCCCCCAGGGTCTGGATGGAGTTGCCCGAGTTGACCGTCACGAGCCCGCCGGAGCCGACGCTGGAATGGCTTTGGGCGAAGATGCCGTCCGAACCTGTCCCGACGGTGGAAATCAGGCCGCCTCCCTGGGTGGTGATGTTCACCGCCGACGCGGCGCCGGCCGAACCGGCGAGGCTCTGGGCGTAGATGCCGGCGGCGTTAGCGGGCCCGCTGGTGGCGATGGAGCCATGCTGGGTGACTTGCACGACGCCCGCCGAGCCCAGGGTGCTGGTGCTCAGCGCGAAGATTCCGTAGCCGGTCGTGGCGTCATTGCCGGTTTGGGTGACCGAGATCCCGCCGCCATGGGTTGCGCCCTGGCTCAAGGCGTAGACGCCGTCGGCGGTCAGGCCCTGGGTTATGATGTTACCCACCTGGGTGATGGTCACGCCGCCGCCCGCGCCCGCGCCGCCGAGGCTGTCGGCATGGATGGCGTCTGAGCCGTCGCCGGCGGTCTGCACGGCGCCGGTCCAGTTGACGGCCACGGCCGAAGCGCCGTTGGGGCCCACGCTCTCGGCGAAGACGCCGTACGCCGGATCACCCAGGGTCGTGATCACCCCGGCCCCCTGGACGGTGACCGCACCGCCCGCACCGCCGGTTCCGGCGACGCTCTGGGCGTAGATGCCGCTGGCGTCGACGCCTTTGGTCAGGATCGAGCTATTGGCCAGAACCGTGACAGCGGCGCCCGCGCCGGTGACGCTCTGGGTCTGGGCGTAGATGCCGTCCGCCAGGTCGCCGCCGGTGGCGATGGATCCGGCGCCAGTGACGGTGACGTGCACGGCCGATCCGGCGCCTGTCTGGACCGCCAGGCTCTGGGCGTAGATGCCGGTGGCGCCGGCGCCCTGGGTGCTGATCGACCCGTTCAAGGTGACATCGACCGTGCCGCCGGCGCCGTTGCCTGACGTGGACTGGGCGAAGACGCCGTTCGAACCGGCGCCCGAGGTTCCGATGGAGCTGGCGGCGTTCACAGTCACCGCGGCTCCAGCGCCAAGGCCGCTGAGGCTCTGGGCGAAGATACCGTCGGCGGCCGCGCCTTGGGTAACGATCACGCCTTGGCCCGTGGTGGTCACGTGCACGGCGGAGGCCGTGAAGGCGGAACTGGCCAGGCTCTGAGCGAAGATCCCCGTGGCGTTGGCGCCGGCGGTGGAGACCTGGCCGTTGAGCG
>FSUP01000343.1_pt1 | contig 11775 bp, 6 predicted proteins | sample 1637431 | NCBI WGS metagenome assembly FSUP01 (sample SAMEA3914816, study PRJEB12502) | metagenome | biome: forest; material: soil | place: USA | collected 2011-09-16 | depth 0.3 m | reverse complement strand
GGCGCCATGAGCTCCGGCGTGCTGCTGACGGCCACGCCGGTGGAGGCGCCGCGAGAGGGCGGGGCTGTGGGGCCGGCGAGCGGCGCCACGGCGCCGGAGACGCCGAGTTGGGCGGAGGTGGCGCTGGCGCCCAGCACGCCGGCGGTGGTGCTAGCCGAGGCGACCACGGTGTTGGCTGAGGATTTGCCGTTGCTGATGTAGATGTTCTTCAGCGCCTCGGTGTTCTGGTTGAAGGCCGGGTTGACCTCCATCACCACATGGTACTGGTTCTCGTCCTTGAAAATTGTAGAAACCTGGCGCTGGCCGAAGGCGTCGTACAAAGTGTTGTCGATCTGGCTGTTGGTCAGGCCGAGGCGCCCGGCCTTGTCTCGGTCGATGGTGAGGAAGGCCTGCAGGCCGTGGTCTTCCTGATCTGAGTTGACGTCCACCAGCGACGGCTGCGTCTTCATGGCCTCCGACAGCTTCGAGGCCCAGCTTCGCAGGTCGGCCAGATTGTCGGCCTTCAAGGTGTATTGATAGGTGGCGTTGCCTTGCCGCCCACCCATCCGAAAGTCCTGGACGGGATTGAGGAACAGGCTGGCGCCGGTCACCCTCGCCAGCCTGGGGCGCAGCCGGGCCACCACCTGGTCGGCGCTGGCGTCGCGCTGGGACCGGGGCTTGAGCGCCACCTGCAGGAAGCCGCCGGCGGCGTTGCGGCCCGCGAAGGCAACCACGGTCTGCACGGCCGGATCGCGCTGCACGATGCCGACGAAGCGCCGCAGGCGCTGCTGGCTGATCTGGAACGAGCTCGACTGGTCGGTCTGCAGCCCGCCCTGGAGCGCACCGGTGTCCTGCTGCGGGAAGAAGCCCTTGGGGATGACGGTGAAGAGGTAGACGTTGAGCGCGATCGTCGCCACGAGCACCGCCAAGATCACCGGTCCGGCGTCTAGCGCCCAGGTGAGGGCGCGCCGATAGACCGACTGCATGGCGTTGAAGGCGCCATCGGACACCCGCGCCACCCAGCCGGGGCGATGGCCTTCCTTGGGCGGCTGGATGAGGAAGGCGCACATCATCGGCGTCGTGGTCAGCGAGATAAGCAGCGAGACGATGATCGCCGTCGACAGGGTGATGGCGAACTCGCGGAACAGGCGGCCGATGATGCCCCCCATCAGCAGGATCGGCAGGAAGACGGCGATCAGCGACACGCTGATCGACAGCACAGTGAAGCCGACTTCCTGGGCGCCCTTCAGAGCCGCCTCCATGCGGCCCATGCCCTCTTCGACGTGGCGGGTGACGTTCTCCAGCACCACGATGGCGTCGTCGACCACGAAGCCGGTGGCGATGGTCAGGGCCATCAGCGACAGGTTGTCGAGGGAAAAGCCCAGCAGGAACATCACCCCGACGGCGCCCAGCAGGGAGACGCTGACCGCCACGCTGGGGATCAGCACCGCCCGGCCGTTGTGCAGGAAGAAGGCGACCACCCCCACCACCAGCACCAGGGAAATCAGCACCGTTCGCTCCACATCGGCCAGGGACGCGCGGATGGTGGTGGTCCGGTCCACGGCCACCTGCATGTCGATGTCGGCCGGCAGCACGCCCACCAGGGCGGGGATCTTGGCCTTCACGCGATCGACGGTGTCGATGATGTTGGCGTTCGGCTGGCGGCTGATCACCACCACAACGGCGGGCTGGCCGTTGATCAGGCCGAGGTTGTGGATGTCCTCCACCGAGTCCTGGACCTGGGCGATGTCGGTAAGGCGCACCGGCGCCCCGTTCCGCCAGGCCACGATCAGGGGCGCATAGTCCTTGGCCGTCGTGCCCGCGTCGTTGGTGTAGAGTTGGAAGCGCTGGGCGTTGTCTTCGATGACGCCCTTGGGCCGGTTGGCGTTGGCCGAGGCCAGCGCGGCGCGGACGTCCTCCAGCGAGACGCCGTACTTGGCCAGGGCGACAGGGTTCATCTCCACCCGCACTGCGGGCAGGGAGGCGCCGCCGATGTCCACCTCGCCGACGCCCTTAACCTGGGACAGCTGCTGCTGGATGATGGTGGCGGCGGCGTCGTAGATCTGGCCGGGCGTCCTGGTCTTGGACGTCATCGCCAGGATCAGCACCGGGGCGTCGGCCGGGTTGCGCTTGTTGTAGGTCGGGTTGCTGCGCAGGGTCGCCGGCAGGTCGATCCGCGCGGCGTTGATGGCCGCCTGCACGTCGCGCGCGGCGCCGTTGATGTCGCGATCCTGGCCGAACTGCAGGGTGATGTTGGTCTGGCCGACGCTGCTGCGCGAGGTCATCTCGTTGACGTCGGCTATGACTCCCAGGTGCTTTTCCAGGGGCGAGGCGACGCTGCTGGCCATGGTCTCGGGGCTGGCGCCGGGCAGGGTCGCCGACACCGAGATCACCGGGAAGTCCACCTGCGGCAGGGGCGAGACCGGCATCAGGAAAAACGCCGCTATTCCCGCAAGGGCGACGCCGATGGTCAGCAGGATGGTGCCGATGGGCCGGCGGATGAAGGGAGCCGACAGGTTCATGGCGCGGCCGGCGCCGGCGTGGGCGGAACGCCCGGGCCGCCGGCCTCTTCCTGCGCCGCCGGGGTCGGGCCCTTCGGTCCCTCGCCGGCCGCGCCTTCACTGCCGCCGCGCTTGCGCCCCAGGCGCTGCGCCAGCTTGTCGAACTGCAGATAGATCACCGGGGTGGTGAACAGGGTCAGGGCCTGGCTGACGATCAGGCCGCCGACGATGCTGACGCCCAGGGGGTGGCGCAACTCCGAACCCACGCCCCAGCCCAGCATCAGGGGCAGGGCGGCGAACAGGGCCGCCAGCGTGGTCATGATGATCGGCCGGAACCGCAGCAGGGCCGCCTGGTGGATCGCCTCCCGCGGCGCCTTGCCCTCCTGGCGTTCGGCGTCGAGGGCGAAGTCGATCATCATGATGGCGTTCTTCTTGACGATGCCGATCAGCAGGATGATGCCGATGATGCCGATCACGCCCAGGTCCTGGCCGAACAGCATCAGGGCCAGCAGGGCGCCGACCCCCGCCGAGGGCAGGGTCGAGAGGATGGTGATCGGGTGGACATAGCTCTCGTAGAGCACGCCCAGCACGATGTAGACGGTGACGATCGCCGCCAGGATCAGCCACAGCTCGTTGGCCAGCGACGCCTGGAAGGCGTTGGCGGCGCCCAGGAAGGTGGTGTTGATGGTGACCGGGACCCCGACCTCCTTCTCCGCCTTGCGGATGGAGCTCACGGCGTCGCCCAGCGCCACGCCCGGCGCGGTGTCGAAAGACAGGTTCGCGGCCGGGAACTGTGAAACGTGATTGATCTGAAGAGGCGCCGTCACCTTGTCGATGGTGGCCATGGTCGACAGGGGCGTCGGCGCGCCGTTGCCCGCCCGCAGGTACAGGGTCTGCAGGCCCTCGGGCGTCGTCATGGTGGCGGGGTCGGCCTCCAGGATCACCCGGTACTGGGTCGACTGGGTGAAGATGGTCGAGATGATCCTCTGGCCGAAGGCGTCGTAGAGGGCGTCGTCCACCGTCGATGGCGTGATCGCCAGGCGCGCGGCGGTGTCGCGGTCGATCTTCACGAACGCCGAAAGGCCCTGGTTCTGGACGTCGGCGGCGACGTTGCGCAGCTTTGGGTCCTGGCTGAGCCGGCTCACCAGCCTGCCGGCCCAATCGGCGACGGTCTTCTGGTTCGACCCTTCGAGAGAGAATTGATACTGGGTGCGCGCCGGCGTGGCGTCGATGGTCAGGTCCTGCACCGGCTGCAGATAGAGCGTCACTCCCGGTACGTTGGCCGCCAGCTTGCGCAGCCGCTCCAGGGTCTTGTCCTGGGAACTGGTGCGCTTGTCGAAGGGCTTGAGATTGATCAGGAAACGGCTGTTGTTGACCGTCGAGTTGTTGGCGTCGACGCCGATGAAGCCGGTCAGGCTGGCCACGTCCGGGTCGGTGAGGACCTGGGCGGCGACCTGCTGCTGGGCCTGGGCCATGGCGATGTAGGAAATGGTCTGGCGCGTCTCCACCACCCCTTGCACCAGGCCGGTGTCCTGGGTCGGGAACAGTCCCTTGGGGATCATGACGTAGAGGACGGCGGTGAGCGCCAGCGTCACCACGGCCACGACGAGGGTCGCCATCTGCCGGTCGAGGACCCAGGTCAGGGCAAGGTCGTAGCGGTGGATCACGCCGTCGATGACGGCCTTGGAGCGCCGGGCGAACCAGGTTTCCTCGGCCTTGGAATGGCTCTTCAGCCATAGCGCCGACAGGGTGGGCACGATGGTCAGGGAGACCACGGCCGAGATCACGATGGTCACCGCCAGGGTGATGGCGAACTGACGGAACAGGCGGCCGACCACGTCGCCCATGAACAGCAGCGGGATCAGCACTGCGATCAGCGACACGGTCAGCGATATGATCGTGAAGCCGATCTGCTCGGCGCCCTTCAGCGACGCCTGCAGCGGCGTCTCGCCAGCCTCGATGTAGCGGGCGATGTTCTCGATCATGACGATGGCGTCGTCGACCACGAACCCGGTGGCGATGGTCAGCGCCATCAGGGTCAGGTTGTTGAGCGAGAAGTTCAGCAGGTACATGACCGCGAAGGTGCCCACCAGCGATAGGGGCACGGCGACGCTGGCGATGAAGGTGGCCTGGGGGCTGCGCAGGAAGACGAAGATCACCGCCACGACCAGCAGGACCGACAGCAGCAGCTCGAACTCCACGTCGTGCACCGAGGCGCGGATACCGGTGGTCCGGTCGGTGACCACCGTCACATTGATCCCTGCCGGCAGCCCCGCGGTGAGCTCGGGCAGGGCCTTCTGGATCTGGTCGACGGTGGTGATGACGTTGGCGCCCGGCTGGCGCTGGACGTTCAGCACGATGGCCGGCGTGGTGTTGTAGATCGCGCCCAGCTTGGTGTTCTCGGCGCCCTGGACCACCTTGGCGACGTCGCGCAAGCGCAGAGGCGCGCCGTTGCGGTAGGCGATGATCTGGTCGGCGTAGTCGTCCGCGGTCAGCAGCTGGTCGTTGGCGTTGATCGAATAGGCGCGCGTGGGCCCGTCGAAGGAGCCCTTGGCGCTGTTGGCGTTGGCCGCGCCGATGGCGGTGCGCACGTCGGCCAGGGTCAGGCCGTTGGAGGCCAACTGGCGGGTGTTGGCCTGGATGCGCACGGCCGGACGCTGGCCGCCGCTGATCGAGACCAGGCCGACGCCCGGCAACTGCGAGATCTTCTGGGCCAGCTGGGTGTCGGCCAGGCTCTGGACCTCTGTCAGGGGCGTGGTCTTCGACGTCAGGGCCAGGGTGATGATCGGGGCGTCGGCCGGGTTGACCTTGGCGTAGATGGGCGGCGCCGGCAGGTCGGTGGGCAGCAGGCTGCCCGAGGCGTTGATCGCCGCCTGCACCTCCTGCTCGGCCACGTCCAGGCCGAGGTCCAGGTTGAACTGCAGGGTGACCACGGAGGCCCCGGCGGAACTGATCGACGACATCCGGTTCAGGTCGGACATCTGGCCGAACTGGCGCTCGAGGGGGGCGGTGACCGTGGTGGCCATGACCTCGGGACTGGCGCCGGGATAGGAGGTCTGGACCTGGATGGTGGGGTAGTCGACCTCCGGCAGGGCCGACAGCGACAGGAACTTGAACGCCACGAGACCGGCCAGTAGCACCGCCGCCATCAGCAGCGTGGTGGCGACGGGCCGTTCGATGAAGGGACGCGACGGGCTCATGACCGGAGGGCTTCCGCGCTGGGGGCCAGGATCATTGACCGCCGGGGCCGGCGGGCTGGCCGGCGCCGTTCTGGTCGCGGGGCCGATGCTCGCGGAACCACTGATGGCGCTGTTCCTGCGTCAGGCCGGGTGGTGGCATCGGGCCGTGATAGCCGCCCGGGCCGGCATGCCAGCGGCCCGGTCCGGCCGATCCCTGATCGCCGGCGCCCTGTCCCTGTCCGGCCGCGGCCGGCTGACCCGGTGGCGGGGCCGCTGGCGGCTGGCCAGGGGCGCCGCCCTGTCCGTGGTGGTGATGTCCGCCGCCCTGGCCTGGCTGGCCTTGGTTCTGCTGGCCCTGGTTCTGCTGCGCTGGGGCCGCGGGAGGCTGGAACGCGGGCGGGGTCGCCGGCGTGGCCGGAGCCTGGTCGGCGCCGCCCTGGGCAGGCGCGCTGCTCGCGCCGCCGCCGCCTCCGTTCCACTGTCCGCCGCCCTGGCCGCGCCGGTGATGGCCGCCCCCGCCGCCACCAGCGCCGCCGCGTCCGCCGCCGCGCCCGCCCATGGCCGGCGTCTCGCCGGGCAGGGTCACGGTCCCGCCGTCGCGCAGGCGATCGCCGCCGTCGGTAATGACGGTCTCGCCGGCCTGCAAACCCGAGGCGATGGAGAAGATTTCCCCGGTCCCCGGTCCGACCTTGACGTTGCGCTGGTGGACCGTGTGGTCGGTGAGCACCCAGACGAAATCGCCCGCGCTGCCATGCCGCACGGCGGTGGCCGGCACCGTCACCTGGTTGCGCAGGGTGGTGATCAGCAGGGTGACGTTGACGAACTGGTTGGGGAACAGGGCGCCGTTGGGGTTGGCGAAGCGGGCCTTGGCCTTGACCGTGCCGGTGTTGACGTCGACCACGTTGTCGATGGTCGAGAGCGTGCCCTGGGCCAGGGCCGTGGCGGCGGTGCGATCGTAGGTGGTCACCGGCAGACCGCCGCCGGTGGGGCCGCCGTTCTGAATGATGGCGGGGATCTGATCTTCCGGAACGGAGAAGACCACGTCGATGGGGTCCACCTCGGCCACCATCGTGATCGGGACTGTGGCGTTGGCGACGATCTGGTTGCCGGCGTCGACCTGGCGCAGGCCGACCCGCCCTGACACTGGCGCCGTGATCCGCGCGAATGAAAGGTTGAGCTGGGCCGCGCCCACGGCGCCGCGGTCGCTGACCACGGCGGCCTCGTCCTGCTTGACCAGGGCGGCCTGGGTGTCGACCTGCTGGCCGGCGATCGAGTCCTGGGCTTTCAGGGTGATGAAGCGCTGCAGGTCGATTTTGGCGTTAGCCAGAAGCGCCTCGTCACGAAGGAGCTGCCCGCGCGCCTGGTCCAGCGCCACCTGGAACGGCCGGGGATCCACCAGGGCCAGTTGCTGGCCCTTGCGGACCATCTGGCCCTCCTTGAAGTTCACCTGCACCAGCATGCCCGCCACGCGGGACGTGACGTTCACGGTGGCTGCCGGGGTGACGGTTCCCAAGGCGTTCAGGGTGATTGGAATATCACCCAGAGTGGCCTTGGCCACCCCGACGGTGACGGTCGGACGCCCGCGACCGCCTCCGGGTCCGCCCCGGCCGCCCGGCCCGGCTTGCTGGCCCGAACCGGACGCACACTTTGACAGGCCGAACGCGAGGGCGACGGCCAGGAGGACTACGACGAGGATGCCGACTATCGTGCGCCAGGGGGCGCGCCGGCGGGGCGGCGGGGCCTGGCGGCGCCCGTCCATCGTCGTCTGGCTCATCAGGTCTCCGTCGATGCCGTGATCGGGAGGGCCAGCCATAACGCCCCGCGGCTGAACGCTCCACAACAGTGTGCGTTCCTGACAAGCCCAAACTGCAAGGAGATTTCGCCTTCGAAATACGCGCCGCCATATGCGCGTCGAAGAAGAATTCAAGCATAGAAAGGCCGCCAGTCGCGGTGGACTGACGGCCGATCCGGCACGGGGTCGGGAATGAGGCGCGGTTTGCCTTAGCGGGCCAGCTTGGCCGCGGTTTCGGCGATCTTGCGGCCCTGATAGCGGGCGCCGACCAGTTCATTCTCTGAGGGTTGGCGCGAGCCGTCGCCGCCGGCGATGGTGGTGGCGCCGTAGGGGCTGCCGCCGGTGATTTCCGACAGGGTCATCTGGCCGGCATGGCCGTAGTCCAGGCCCACGATCACCATGCCGAAGTGCAGCAGGTTGGTGATCACTGAGAACAGGGTGGTTTCCTGGCCGCCGTGCTGGCTGGCGGTGGAGGTGAAGGCGCCGCCGACCTTGCCGTGCAAGGCGCCTTTCATCCACAGGCCGCCGGCCTGGTCGAGGAAGCTGGCCATCTGCGAGCCGATGCGGCCGAACCGCGTGCCGGTGCCGATGATGATGGCGTCGTAGTCGGCCAGATCGTCGATCTTGGCGATCGGGGCGGCCTGGTCGAGCTTGAAGTGCGCCGCCCGGGCGATCTCTTCGGGCACCGTTTCGGGGACGCGCTTGATGTCGACCTGGGCGCCGACTTCGCGGGCGCCTTCGGCGACCGCCTGCGCCATGGTTTCGACGTGGCCGTAGACGGAGTGATAGAGAACGAGAACCTTGGTCATGATGGACTCCTTGGGGTTGGGTTGAGGTTGGTTGAGGGTGAATGGGCGCCGCTTCAGGCGGCGATGCGGCCCATGCGGCCGGCGTGGTAGTCGCGGACGGCCCGCTCCAGTTCGTCGATGCGGTTCATCACGAAAGGGCCGTGGCGCATGATGGGGGCGTCCAGCGGTTCGCCGCCGACCAGCAGCACCTCCGTTCCAGCCTCGCCGAACAGGGCGACCGCGTCGCCCTGGGTCAGCCGGGCCAGCCGGCCGGGATCGACAACCGGGCCGTCGGCGGCGAACCGAAGCGCGCCGGTGAGGACATAGGCCGCAAGCTCGGGGGCGCCGCCGGTGGCCAGGGTGATCTCGCCCCGCCCGGAGAAGGACACCTGCGCCACGAAGGGCGCGCCGAAGCTCTCGATCGGGCCGGTGAGGGCGCCGCTGGCTCCGGCGAAGAGGCGCAGTGTGGCGTGACCGTCCGGCGTGGTCAGGCTGGGGACTTCGTCGGCCTTCACATGGCGATAGGCCGGTTCGTCGTGCTTGTGGCCGCGCGGCAGGTTGAGCCAGAGCTGGACCCCGTGCAGGGCCCCGCCGTCACGGCGCATGACCTCGTCGGGGCCCTCGTCGTGCACGATCCCGCGGCCGGCGCGCATCCACTGCGCCTCGCCGGCGCGCATGCTGCTGAGGTTGCCCAGGCTGTCCTTGTGCGTCTGCCGCCCTTCCAGCAGCAGGGTCAGGGTTTCGATGCCGGCGTGGGGATGGGCCGAAGCGCCCTTGGCCTCGCCGGGCCGCACGTTGATGGGGCCGAAATGGTCGAGGAAGATGAACGGGCCGACGGCTTCGAACCCGGCGCCGGGAATGGCGCGGCGCACTTCAAAGCCGTCGCCCTCCAAGGTGCGGAAGGCGGTGGTGACGGCGTCGATGGCTCGGGCTTGGGAATGGGTCATTGCAAAGCTCCCTTGGGCGTAAGCGGAACTTAGGAACTGACCTTTCCACGGAAAACCCGTATAATATTGATCAAACTTATCTGGAAATCAGAAATGTCGGCACCGGGAACGCCAAGCTTCGACCAGCTCCAGGCGTTCCTCGCCGTGGTCGAGACCGGCAGTTTCGCCGCCGCGGCGCGGCGGCAGGGCAGGGCGGTTTCGGCGATCAGCTACGCCATCGCCAACCTCGAGGCGCAGCTTGGTCTGCCCCTGTTCGACCGCCACGCCACCCGCAAGCCGGTCCTGACCCAGGCCGGCCGGGCGGTCCTGGCCGATGCGCGCAAGGTGGCGCGGGGCGTGGACGAACTCCGCGCCAAGGTGAAGGGCTTGCTGGAGGGGCTGGAGGCGGAGGTCTCGCTGGTGGTGGATGTGATGTTCCCCACCACCCGCCTGGTGGATGCGCTGCAGGCCTTCCAAACCGCCTTTCCGACCGTGACCTTGCGCCTGCATGTCGAGGCCCTGGGGGCGGTGACGCAACTGGTGCGTGACGGCGTTTCAGGCGTGGGCGTCAGCGGGCCTTTGCCGGTGGAGGGGGAAGACCTCACCCAGATCGCCGTGGGGACGGTGGAATTGATCCCCGTGGCGGCGCCCTTCCACCCTTTGGCGCACGGCCGGGGTCAGGCGCCGGGCGCGGCCCGCAACCACACCCAGCTGGTGCTCACGGACCGCTCGAAGCTGACCGAGGGGCGCGACTTCGCGGTGCTCAGTCTCAACACCTGGCGCCTGGCGGACCTGGGCTCGAAGCACGCCCTGCTGCTGGCCGGCGTCGGCTGGGGCAACATGCCCTCCTACATGGTCCAGGGCGACATCGAGGCGGGCCGGCTGGTGGAATTGAACCTGCCCGACTACGCCGGGACCCAGTACGCCTTCCAGATCGTCTATCGCGCGGAGGCGCCGCCCGGACCCGCGGCGCAGTGGCTGATCCAGCGGTTCCTGGAACAGGTGGCGGAGGGGTGAGCGACCAGCCCTTTCCCCGGCCCCTGGTTTGCGCGACTGTTCGCAAAACAGCCGGGAGGAGGCCGACGTGGCCGATGATGTGAGCGCCCATTCGCGCACCGAGACTCTACAGCGCAGCGACACCGACGTGATCCTGCTGTGGCCGGAAGGGGCGCCCGAGACCCTCCCCGATGTCGGTCCGGAGACGACCTTCCTGTCTCCTGGCGGCGGCGGTCCGCCCACGACGATGCTGCGCAACGTCTCCGAGCCGACGCTGACGGTGTTCCGTCCAGATCCCGCCAAGGCCAACGGCGCCGGGGTGATCATCTGCCCGGGCGGCGGTTGGCGGATCCTGGCCTGGCAGCACGAAGGGGTCGACCTGGCCGAATGGTTCGCGGCGCGTGGCGTGGCGGCCTTTCTGCTGAAGTATCGCGTCATGGCCACGCCGGACGATCCGGCCGAGTTCGAGAAGGGCAACGCCGCCATGGCCGCGCGCGGCGCCGCCATCGCCGCCCTGCCCGCCGCCAAGGCGCCGCGGGCCTTGTCCGACCTGATCCGCGACGAGCTGACGCCCCGCGCCCGCAAGATCGCCGCCGCCGACGGCCGAAGGGCGTTGGAACTGGTTCGGGGGCGCGCCGCCGATCTCGGCGTCGAGGGCGACCGCGTTGGGATGGTGGGCTTCTCGGCCGGCGCCTTCCTGACCGCTGACGTGGCCATGGACCCGGGCGGCGCGCCGCTCGCCTTCGCGGCGCCGATCTATGGCGGCGAGACGCAGGGCCGGCCGGTTCCCGCGGACGCGCCGCCCCTGTTCACCTGCATCGCCCAGGACGACCGGATGCTGTTCAAGGTGGTGGAGGGGCTCTACGTCGACTGGTCCAACGCCGACCGTCCGGCCGAGCTGCATATCTTCCCGAAGGGGGGCCATGGCTTTGGCATGGTCGCCCAGGGCAAGCCGGTGGATCGCTGGATCGATCTGATGGGCGCCTGGCTGGAAGACCTGGGTTTCGCCTAGTTCGATTCCAACAGATGTTTGACACGGCGCGTCCGTGGCCCTAGCGGCGTGGGGAAGAGGAAACCACGCAAGAGGGCCAACCAGTGCACTACGCGGAGCTTAAACAGGCCTGGTCGGAGCTGACCGCTCCTGGCGCACCGTTCGAGATCGCCCAGATCGAGGTGCGCGGCCAGACGATCCGCAGCTTCAAGAACGCCCCGCCCAGCGTGCGCGAGATCTGGCTCTCCACGGCCCAGTTCGCCGACCGCGACTACATGGTCTATCGGGGCGAGCGCCTGACCTATGCCCAGGCCCACGCCCAGGCGGGCGCCATCGCCGCGTGGCTGTTCGGCCAGGGGGTCACACCCGGCGACCGCGTGGCCATCGCCATGCGCAACTACCCCGAATGGTTGCTGATCTACTGGGCCTGCGTCAGCGTCGGCGTGGCCGTGGTCGGCATGAACGCCTGGTGGGTGGCCGACGAGCTGGAGTACGCGCTGAAGGATTCCGCGCCCAAGGTGCTGTTCGCCGACGCCGAGCGGCTGGCGCGCATCGCCGAGCGGCCGTCGATGGCCGCGGGCGTTACGATCGTGGGCGTGCGGACGGATGCGGCGGACGCCGGC
>FSUP01000606.1_pt1 | contig 11799 bp, 12 predicted proteins | sample 1637431 | NCBI WGS metagenome assembly FSUP01 (sample SAMEA3914816, study PRJEB12502) | metagenome | biome: forest; material: soil | place: USA | collected 2011-09-16 | depth 0.3 m | reverse complement strand
CCCGCGCCGCCGCCGCGGCGCTGGCCGGCGTCGAGGCGCCCCTGCTGGCCCTGGCCCGCCACCTGGAAGACGTGCTGGACGAGGACGCCGAGACCCTGGGCGCCCCCGAACGCGCCCGCATCGAAGGCGCCCTGCGGGGTCTCGATCGCCGCGCCCGGATGATGCTGCCCGCCTGGCGCTCCATGCTCACCGCCATCGACGAGAACGCCGAGGACGACCCCGACTTCGTCGACTGGTTCGACGCCACCTTCCTCTATGGCCGGGTCGTCGACGCCGCCTGCCGCCGCCACTGGGTGGACCCCACCGAACCCCTCACCGCCGCGGTGATCGCCCCGGCGCACGGGGTGCTGGTGACCAGCGCCACCCTGGCCGACAACACCCTTTCCGACCCCTTCGCCCTGGCCGAGATGCGCACCGGCGCCGCCCGCCTGCCCGACCGCCCCAAGACCATCCGCCTGGCCTCGCCCTTCGACTACGCCGCCAACGCCAAATGCCTGGTGGTGACCGACGTCGGCCGCGACGACCCGCGCCAGGTGGGCGCCGCGATGCGGGAGCTCTTCCTGGCGTCCGGGGGCGGTGGCTTGGGCCTCTTCACCGCCATCCGCCGCCTGCGCGCGGTCCACGAACGCATCGCCGGTCCCTTGGCCGACAAGGGCCTGGCCGTCTACGCCCAGCACGTCGACCCCCTCGACGTCGGCGCCCTGGTCGACATCTTCCGCGCCGAGGAGGACGCCTGCCTGCTGGGCACCGACGCCGTCCGCGACGGGGTGGACGTGCCCGGCCGCTCCCTGCGCCTGCTGGTCTTCGACCGCGTTCCCTGGCCCCGCCCCGACATCCTGCACAAGGCCCGCCGTGGCCGCTTCGGCGGCAAGACTTACGACGACGCCCTGGCCCGCGCCCGCATTGCCCAGGCCTTCGGCCGCCTGATCCGCCGCGCCGACGATAAGGGCGTCTTCGTCATGCTCGACGCCGCCGCGCCCACGCGGTTGTTCTCAGGCCTGCCCGAAGGCGTGACCCCGGAACGCGTCAGCCTGGTCGAGGCCATCGAGGCGGTGGGCGAGCACCTGGGCGGCTGAGAGCGATTATTTCGGCGACAGCTTACTTTTTAGCGTAGCTAAGAAAGTAAACTGTCGCCGAATTAACCGCCCCCCACCGTCGGCGCGGCAGCCTTCCGCCCCCGCTTCCGCGGCGCCAACGTTCGCCCGGAGGCTGTCTCCAGCCCCTTGATCCACTCGGCCCCGCCCAACGGCCGCCCGGTCGTTTCCGACAGCCGAAGCGGCGCAAACAGCGCCGCCTCATCCACCGCATCCGCCAGGAACGCGCCCAAGTCGCCGACCCGCTCCAGCACCGGAGCCACGGCCACCACCCCGTCGTCCTTCCCCGCCAGGTGCGCCCGGACGCTTGACCACGCCCAGTCCTGCGCCGACTTCGCCAGCCCCGCCCGCACGGGATTCAGCGCCACATACCGCACCGCCGCCAGCAAATGCTGTTCATCCATCGCCACCGACCCGAACCGCCCCTGCCACAGATGCCCGGTCCAGCCCTGCCGAGCGTTGATCCGCTTGGTGTAACGCCGGTGCAGATCGGCGAAGGTGGCGCGGATACCGTCCTCGTCGGACGGGGTCAGGATGACTTGGACGTGGTTCGGCATCAGGCAATAGGCCCAAATCTCCGCCTCTGCCTTGGCCGCGTTCTCCGCCAGCAGGTCCAGGTAAAACCGGTAGTCGTCGTCCTCGAAGAACACCGGCTCACGCCGATTGCCTCGTTGGGTGATGTGGTGCGGAACATCTGGAACGACGAGTCGGGCGATGCGGGCCATGGCCAAGCCTAGCGCGGCGCGGAAATTAGTAAACTGTCGCCGAATTAACCGCCCCCCGAATAATTTCGCCGCGGTTGTCGGATCGGCCGGTCTGTGGCCGTGTTTCAGTGAGGGCGATGACCCTCCCTCGAAAGGCTGGAGACCCCACATGACCGATCCATCCGCGGCAGACTCGCACGGCCGGTTCCGCTGGTATGAGTTACAGACCACCGACGCCGCGGGCGCGCAGGCCTTCTATAGCGCCGTGGTGGGCTGGAACGCCGAACACATCGGGCCGCAACCGGGCGGCTACACGACCTTCAACACCGACAAAGGCGGCGTCGCCGGGATGATGACCCTGGGCGAGGGTGAAGGTCCGGCGCGCTGGCTGGGCTATGTGGTGGTGGACGACGTCGACGCCGCGGCCGCGGCGATCAAGGCCGCCGGCGGCAAGGTGCGCCAGCCGCCCACCGATGTGCCGGGCATGCTGCGCTTCTGCGGGGTGAGCGATCCGCAGGGCGCGGCGTTCGTCGTGTTCCGGGGCGAGAACTCAGGCGGCCCGCCCACGGGCGCCAGGGGCATGGCCGGCTATGTCGGCTGGCGCGAACTGATGGCCGACGATGCAGCCTCGGCGATGGCCTTCTACGGCGAACAGTTCGGCTGGCGCCCGACCCAGGGTTTCGACATGGGGCCGGCGGGCACCTACCAGCTGTGGACCGATGGCGGAGACGGCGACGCCGGCGGAATGATGACCCGGTCCCATGTCGCGGGCGGCCTGACCGGTCCGACCTGGCGCTACTACTTCCAGGTGAACGGCGCCGACGCCGCCGTGGCGCGGATCAACGCCGCCGGCGGGAAGGTCGTAACCGGTCCCCAGCAGGTGCCCAGCGGAGACTGGGTGCTCGAAGCCGTCGATCCCCAGGGCGTGACCTTCCACCTGACCAGCACAAGCCGCTGAACGCGGCCCGCCTCGGGAGCCGACACGGCGGCGCTGCCCTATCCGCAGCGGCGCTACGACGAGCGTCGCCTGATCGCCTTCCCAGGCGACTTTGTGCAGCAGCATGTGCTGAAGGCCCCGCGAGCCGACGGCGCGGAACGCACGCTGGCGGCCTGCATTGTTTGCGCCGTGGAGGACAGCCGGATCGTCCGCCTGGACGAGTATTTCGACTCCGTGGCTGTGGCGGCGTTCACGGCGTGAGGCGTTAGCGCCGAGAGGGAGCGGCTAGCGCCTCGCGGACGTGAGCCGCCAAAGTCGACCACCCGACGTTACTGTATCGAACGCCGTTGGCTGAAATAGAGGTCAATGGATGGGTTTTAATTCCCGCGTGATGCAACATGCTCCGCCGTATTGCCAGCAACCACAGATTATAGTTGGCGCTCAATTCACGCTCGTGTGAGTTGCTGAGCTTCCGATGAACGGTATGGAGCCAACGATACCGGAATAATCACTCTGGCTAAGCTATGACCGCAATTGCCATCCTGGAATATCGGGCGCTAGATAACGGCGTTCTCAGGTGCGCGGCGCAACCGGGCCGGAGAGGGGATATCATGACTAGGCGCCCTTCAGTGGCGGGCCTTGCAATGGTCCTGGCGTTCGGATTTGGAGGCGTTGCTGCGGGCGCCACGGTCTATTCCGCCAACGTGGATCGCTGCAGTTCCGAATGCGATCACATCGGCGCCGGCGGCGCTGGCAACGGCGCCCTGGACGACCTGGGCGATTTCGGCCACGCCTGGAGTTCGGACCCCGACGTGGTCTGGGCCGACATCGATGAGACCGGCGAAGCCGGCGTAGGCGTCCCAACCCTGGCCGGCGTGTCGGAGCCCGCCAGCTGGGCGCTCATGATCGTCGGCATCGGCATGGTCGGCGCGGGGCTGCGCCTGCGCCGCAGCGAGGAACGCGAGTTCGGCTGACAGTCCACGCCACCCGCCTCTCAGCGCGCCACCGCCTCCGCCCGCACCGGCAGCTTCCAGTCCGGCCGAATGAAGTGGCAGGTATAGCCGTTGGGGTAGCGTTCCAGATAGTCCTGGTGCTCCGGCTCGGCCTCCCAGAACGGGCCCGCGGCAGCCACCTCGGTGACCACCTTGGCGGGCCAAAGGCCTGACGCGTCAGCGTCGGCGATGGTGTCCAGCGCAATCCGCTTCTGCTCTTCGTTGGTGTAGAAGATCGCCGAGCGGTAGCTCATCCCCAGGTCGTTGCCTTGGCGGTTTAGCGTCGTTGGATCGTGAATCTGGAAGAAGAATTCCAGCAGTCGCCGGTAGGAGATCACCTCCGGGTCGAAGACGATCTCGATCGCCTCGGCGTGGGTCCCGTGGTTGCGATAGGTGGCGTTGGGCACGTCTCCGCCAGAGTATCCGACGCGGGTCGAGATCACGCCCGGATAGCGCCGCAACAGATCCTGCATGCCCCAGAAGCAACCTCCGGCAAGGATCGCGGTCTGTGTCGAAGCGGCCATGGCGTTGTTCCTTCTCTGGGGACGGTGCGCCAAACATAGTCATCGGGGCCGGAAGTTGAACCCGGATATGACGACCGCCTGCGGCTTTCGCCCGCCGAATGCCTCAGCCTGGGCGAACCGGCACGAGAATCTGCGAACCCAGGTTCAGCGTCATGGTCGGAACAAACGGGATGTGCAGCCCGTAGTTATAGGTCCAGGCGATCTGGGCCATCTGGGCGCCGGCCGACGTCGGCTTGGTCAGGGTGATGGCGACGTCGCTGATGTTGACGGTGGTCAGGTTCGAGCTCACGGCGCTCAGGAACTGCTGATCGGTGGCCGCGGGGGTCTGTATGTAGATGCGCGCCGCCCGCTCGATGGCGTGCCGCACGTCGTTGCCACAGAAAATCCCCCAGCCCAGTTGGAAGATACCCAGAATGAAGGTCAACAGGAGCGGCAGGATGAAGGCGGCCTCCACCGCGGTCGCCCCACGGCAGTCGGCGCCGAACCTGCGGGCGAGGGCGGCCGCCGCCATCTCAGCGGGTCCGGACGATCTGGGTGGCGCTGAGCGCTTTGGCGCCCGTCGGCGAAGCGTAGGTGGTAGCGGCCGAGATCTGGGTCCAGCCCGTCGGCACCGATGAATCGGCGCACAGCGAGGTGCAGACCGATTGAACGCCGGAGCAGCTGCACCACTGGGTCACCGTCACCGTGTCGGCGGGTTGCTTGCCGGACCAGGCGCTGGTGGCCACCGTCTGAATGCTGGTGGCGTTGGTCCCGCCGGTCATGACGTACTGAGCGCCGGTGCTGACGGCGTCGTGCATGGCGTGGACTACCGCCAGCTCGGGGGCGTAGGTGGCGATGCCGGCGACCACGATGGCCAGCACCGGTGCGACCAGCGCCATCTCGACGGCCGCCACGCCGTTTTCTCTTCCAAACCACAGTCGGAGTTTCGAGCGCCGCATGAGGGTCATCCGATCAGGGTCACGGCGCCCACCGGGACCGTTCCCATGCCAAAGGTGCTGCAGTCCACGCCCACCGTCGAATTCCCCGTCCACTGGACCGTCTTGGCGACGATGTGAGTGCAGCCGTTCGTCCCGGTGAAATTGCCCCGATAGTCCACCGGCTGGGCAGGGAAGTAGATGTTGCCCGTCATCGATGATGAGGCGTTGCCGTTGATCACGTTGCTAGTGGCCGTATTGGTTCGCCCGCCCACGAATAGGAAGCCCGCGTAGGGGCCGGTGGTCGGGGCGCTCACATTGAAGGTGGCGCTACCGTTGAAGCTGATGTTGGCGTTGTTCAGTAGAAAGATGGTGACGCCATCTCCGCTGACATTGGCGTTGGCGTTGGCCTGCAGCGTGCCGCCGGAGAGGATGTACACGCCGGGGCTGAGATGGGCGTTGTTCTTGAAGCTGAGGCCGTTGCAGTAGCGTCCGGGCGACAGGTTGGTGCTGTTGCCATTGAGGCAGGGGCCCGTATCGGCGGGCATGGTCAGGGTGCTGTAGGGATCGCCCACCGGCCCCTGGCCGGTCTGGGGGGCGGAGCAGGACGTCATGTGGGCGCCGGACGTGACCGAAACACCGCCCACGGTATAGATGCATGGCGTGTAGAGCTGGGCCGACCCCTGGACGTTGACGGCCGAGCTGCTGATCGAATTGGCCATGACCACGCAGCTGCTGAGCGTAATCGTGGTGTTGCCGGAGAAGGTAGCGGCGCCGGAGGCCGTGGGATCGAGAGCCAGGATGCAGGCGTTGGCGGCCGACGAGACCTGCGCCGTCGCGTTGACGGAGATGATGAGCGGCGTGCTGACGAAGTAGCCGCTGAAGATCCGCGCCTCGTTGCGGGCCAGCGTGGCCCTCACGGTGCTGGGACCGATAGGCGCCGGCGAGAGGATCGTCACCGTGTCGGTCGAAGCCGTCGAACCGTTCTGCTGCGCCGCGGCGGTGGCGGTGCTGGTCACGACGTTGAGGGTGGACCCACGCCGCAGTTCGAAACCGCCGGCGACCGCCGCCGCGTCGGCGGCCTGCTGCAGCTTGACCTGTTCATAGTGGTCATAGCCCACCTCAACCCCGAGCCCGGCGCCCCCGATGATCAGGGGCATGCACAGGGCGGTGATGATGGCGACATTGCCGCTATTGCCGAGTGTTGGACGTCGAAACAGCATGTGCTGGACCCGTCTGTGATCCAGCGATGATGCACCGAAAGGCTGTATAGATCGTTGAAATTCGCGGTAAAGGGCCCTGGCGCCGACAATCGGTGGTTAAGTAGAATATACCAGAGTGTTCAATATCTGAGATTGCAAGATCCGCGTCAGGGTATGTGTTCGCGTCGTCGGATCGTCTAAGATCACTGTTGGTTCATTAACTCAGTACAGCGTTTCAAGCCGCGACCGATGCACGCAGGCGGGCAGGAGCGGTGGCTTCCTTGCGGAGCCGATTTCTGTTAGCAATCAGCCATGGCGAAGGCAGCATCCATCGGACGGAATGCCGGCAGCCCGCCCGCGGGGGCGGTGAACATCGGCGTCCGCCTGGCCCCTGAACAGCTCGCCGCGCTCGACGCCTGGATCGACGCCCATCCCGGCGCGAGGCTGTCGCGGCCCGAGGCCATGCGGCGCGCCCTGGCGGGGTTCCTCAGCCTTCACGCCGCCGTGCCGAGCCGGCCGATCTAGCGATTGCGCTCGGCGAACAGCAGGGCCAGCAGCACGCCCGCCCCGAGTCCCGCCATCGCCAGCGGCAACTGGCTGGAGCGTCCCGCGCTGGCGCCGCCGATACGGCGAACGGCGTAGCGCTGGGCCTGGCGCAAGCCCGCCTGACCGGCCTGGGCATAGGCCTCCCGCTTGGCGCTGGCTTGATCGACCAGGGACACCAGCAGCTTTTCGATCGCGTCCAGGCCGTCTTCCAGGGTGCGGCCCGATTGATCGACGGCGGCGCCGATCCGGTGCTCGCCCTGGTCGAGGGCCTTGGAGACCGAACGCCTCGCCGCCCGGATGCCCGCCTTCGCCGCCTTCGCGCTCAAGATGTGTCCTGCAGTCATGGTCGTCCTCTCACGCTCGGCGCCACAGGCCGGGTCAAGCGGGAACGCCGCCGGGCCGCGCATGTTCCTTTTCGCGCCGTGCATTGATCCGCTAGGATGCCATCATGTCCGACCGCCCCCGCCTTCGCCGCCTGATTGACCTGCCTGGAATGGCGGAACTGGAATTCGCCGCCGTGATGAAGCCGCGTATGGCGGATGCGGACGCCCGGGCTGAGTTTCCGGACCTCGATGAGGTCTCCCGGGCGAATTTCGGCATCACCCCGGACGAGGCCGACGCCGTGGCCGACCCGGAGGGCTGGGACAACATCGACGCCAAGGCGCCTCAGCACCAGGTGTTCCCCTTCGAGGACGCCGGCTGGGATGTCACCGACAACAAGCGCCGACCGATGCGCCTGCTGCCCCAGTTCAGCCGCGTGCTGTGGCTGGCGATCCGGGGCGTGGCGGGGGAATTGCCCTTCCTGGCCGACGAGTCGCCTGAGGCGGCCGCGGCGTCGTCCCTGGCCAAGGACGCCAAGGCCTTCCTTCGCAACAAGCGCTAGGGCAGAGAGGCGGCCGGCGGGACGACGACCATCTCCAGGGCCAGGTGGGCCTCGTCAGTCTCGACCGGCGGGGCGTGGGCGGCGGCGCGGCGGCGGTCGAGTTCCTGACGGGTGTGCATGTGACGCTCGCGGGTGATCCGGTAACGCGAGCCCAAGGCCAGGGGCACTACGAGCAGCAGGGGCAGCAGGATGCCCTGCACAAGGCCAAGGCGCGTGATCATGTGCGGGTCCAGGGTGCGCGGATCGGCGTGCAGTGGCCACTGCACGACCTGTTGCAGCAGGAAGCCGGCGATGATGGCGCCGATGCCGGCGGTGGCCTTCCCCGAGAACGCCCGGGCGGCGGCGAACACGCCTTCCTGGCGCCGGCCGGTGCGCAGTTCCTGGACGTCGATGGTGTCGGCCAGCATGGAGACGAACATGATCCCCAAGACCGTGCCCAGATAGGTGCGCACGATCTCGTTGCAGACCAGCGCCACGAGCAGGACGTTCGAGCCGTTGGGCGGCATCAGGTGGGCCAAGCGCAGGCCGATGACGCCCATGCCGTCGATCATCAGCAGGGCGAAGGTGGCCAGCAGCAGCGCCTTCTTGTCGAAGCGCCGCTCGATCAGGCTCAGCGTCAGGAAGGCGGCGATGGCGCCGACGATGGCGATGGGGAACAGTTTCAGCTGTTCGGGAGCCAGTCCCCAGAAGTAGGTCGAGACATAGATCCCCAGGGTCTCGGTGGCGCCGGTGACGCCGGCGGTGAGCAGAGCGCCGACGAACAGGATCAGGAAGTCGCGGTTGACGAAGGTGCTGGCCACGTCCCGCCAGACCCTCGCCAGACTGAACCGCGGTGTCGCGTTCACCGGCTGCAGCAGGAACGGGACCTCGCGGCGGGTGAGTTGGGTGGTCAGCAGCGCCGCCGCCGTGACCGATAGCGCGATCACCGGCGCGAACGTCGCATAGGCATGGGGGTTAAGCTGGCCGAGGCGGTAGGCGCCGCCGCCCCGGAACACCGCCGACCAGACCGAGAATATGAATACCAGCGAGCCCAGCCAGCCGATCGCATAGCGCCAGGTCACGATCACCGTGCGCTCGGCGTAGTCGTCGGTGAACTCGGCGTACAGCGCTGTCCAGGGCACCACGAACAGGCTCATGGAGACGTGGGTGAAGACCACGGTGGCGAAGAGCCAGATGAGCAGCAGCGTGTCGGCAAGGCCCGCCGGCGGCGAAAAGGCCAGGTAGAGGCCGATCCCCATCGGAACGGCGGACAGATACATCAGCAAGTGCCGCCGCCCCAGCCTGGTCTTCAGCCCATCGGAGAATGAGCCGATCAGGGGGTCGAAGATGGCGTCGATGACCAGCGCCACGGCGATCACCGCCGAGGCCTTGAAGGCGTTCAGGCCCAGGACTTGATTGTAGAACAGCAGCAGGAAGGTGTTGAAGCCCCAGTTCTTGAGCGCCTCGGGCAGGGCGCCGATCGCCTGGAATATCTTGGTCGGAAGGGCGACCTTGCCCACACGGGTCCGGGCGCGGTGGTACAGGGCCTCTGAAGCGCTCAACGACGTCTCCCTGATGCGCCCTTCTTGGGGTCGTGGCCGCTGGGCCGCGCCGGACGTCATTCATACGACATCAATCATGGCCTGTTTGGCCGGCCGGGAACAGTCGATCGGAGCGATCAGGCGGCGGGACGAACCGCCGGCTTTGCGGCCGGCGGACGGCCGATCTGCTGGGTCAGGGCCGTGACGCCCGCCAGCCCGCCCAACTGCATGGACTCCACCGCGGTCGAGGGCACGATGACGATGGTCGAATTGTGCTTGAGGCCCTCGTAGAGCATGTTCATCGCCCGCAGGTGGAACGCCGTGGGGTTGTCGGCATAGGACGCCGATGCCGCCTGGAAGCTCTCGGCGACCTGCCGTTCGGAGTCGCCCAGGATGATGCGGGCCTGGCGTTCGCGTTCGGCCTGGGCCTGCATCGACATGGCGTCCTCCAGGCCGCCTGGGATCAGCACGTCCTTGAGCTCCACGGAGATGACGTTGACGCCCCAGGGCTGGCTGCGCTCGTCGATGATATGGCGCAGGTCCTGGCCGATCTTCTCGCGGCCTTCGAGCATGTCCGACAGCATGGTCTTGCCGATCACGTCGCGCAGGGCGGTCTGGGAGGCCCAGGAAATGGCGCTGACGAAGTCCTCGACATCGATGGCGGCCTTCTGCGGATCGACCACCTTCCAGAACAGCACCGCGTCCACATCCACCGGCACGGTGTCCTTGGTCAGGGTCTTCTCGGCCTTGAAGGTGGAGGTCATGACCCGGATGTCGATCCAGTACGGGATGACGTCGACCACCGGCACGATGAAGAATATCCCCGGCCCGCGCATGGCCTGGAACCGCCCCAGGCGCAGGACGATGGCTCGCTCCCACTGGTTGGCGATCTGGATCGTGGCGGCGATGAGAGCGGCGGCGACCAGCGCGATGATACCGAACACGACCGCCGGCGCCGCCCCGGCCATGACGGCGATCAGCCAGACGACCACCGCGCTGAACCCGGCGAGGATTAGGAAGATGAGGAAGGGAATGGGACTTGGACTGGCGCGCCTCATGGACCCGCCTTTCGCTTGAAACGCACGGGCAGCCCGGCGCCCAACGCGTCGGGACCGGCTTTCAACGGATAAACGCGCAAGCTGAAGCTTGGTTGCGATGGGTCCGCCAACACGGACCCGCCGGACCCTCACTTGCCGGGAGTCGCCGTGTACCCGTCCGACAAGGTTTGCATGAAGCTCACCAGATCATCTTCCTCGGCGTCGGTGAGACCCAGGCGCCCGACATGGCTGGTGTTCATGTTCTGGGTCGTCTCGGGCGCCGGCCAGCAGGTCTTGCCCTCGCCGGGGTCATGATCCTTGCAGCGCGGCAGCACATCTCGCGTGTTGTAGAAGTGCACGATCGACTTGAGGCTGGTGAAATAGCCGTTGTGGCCGTAGGCCTTCACGAAGGCGGGGTAGGGGCGCTTGTCCACGTTGCGCAGGGTCGGGGTCTGCACCCGTCCCATGTTGGCCGGCGCCAGCGCCAGCCATCGATGATCCACCGCCGAGGGCTGGCTGAGCACGGGCCCATTGGACAGGAAGGTGCCGACGCCGCGGTCGACATAGGCTTGCCCCGCCGGGTTGGCTGCATAGCCGTGCGCGTCGGGCCGGCTCTCGCTATAGAAGGGCAGCCTGGAATTGGCGGGTGTTCCAATGTTGCTGGCGGTGAAGTCGGTGAACAGCGGGTCTTCGCCTGGCCCGCCGTCGCGGTGGCAGCTGTTGCATTGGCCCTTGCCGCGGAACAGGTCGTAGCCGGCCTGCTCCTGCGCCGTGAACTTGGCCTTGCCGGCCTGCACCGCATCGAACTTCGACGTGAAGGGCGTCTCCTCGGCGGAGGCTTCGTAGCCGGCCATGGATTGCGCCATCTGGTCGAAGGTGGCGCTCGCCCGGCCCCGATCCTGGGCGCTGAGGTGGACCGGAGTCGGGTCGGCGGCGGTGGCCGGCCCCGGCTGGTTGCAGACCTGCTCCACGTCCCGCGGCCAGGCGATGGCGAACGCCTGGGCGCCCCAGACCTTCTCGAACAGGGCGCGGTAGGGCCGTTGCGAGGCGCGATAGACCGCGCAGGCGATGTCCGGCAGGCCCATCTCCACCGGGTTGGTCGGCGGGCCTTCGGCCTGCTCGGCGGCGGGATTGCCCAGCCGCCGGCCGGTGGCGCGCATGTCCCAGAAGTTGCCGCCCACCAGGTCGCCCTGCCCGGGATTGAAGTGCAGGACCGGCGAGAGCGCCGCATAGGCGTGCGACTGCGGCTTGCGATTGCTGAACCGGGTGCGCACGGACCCCGGATAGGCGGCGGTGGTGGCGTTCAGCTCGGACACCGGACCGGTGAAGCCCATCTCCGGCATGTGGCAGAAGGCGCAGGCTTCGTTGCGGTTCACCGACAGCTGCTTGTCGTACATCATCACCTTGCCCAGCAGTTCGACCTGCTGGGTCTGGTTGTCCGGCGGG
>FSUP01000584.1_pt1 | contig 11998 bp, 8 predicted proteins | sample 1637431 | NCBI WGS metagenome assembly FSUP01 (sample SAMEA3914816, study PRJEB12502) | metagenome | biome: forest; material: soil | place: USA | collected 2011-09-16 | depth 0.3 m | reverse complement strand
GGCCGCGGCGGCGCAATTCCGAGGCGGCGGGGGCCAGATCGGCGGACACGCCGGCGGGGTCGCAAGCCGAACCGGTGGTCTTGGCGGCGGGATGCCGGGCGGCGCCCATGCCGCCTTCCGCGGTGGGGGCAGAGGCGACGGCTTCAGGCGAGGGGGATTTGGGCGTGACGGATTTGGGCGTGACGGATTCGGGCGTAACGGATTTGGGCGTAACGGATTCGGACGTCACGGATTCGGGCGAGGCGGATTCGGCTACTACGGCTGGCCAGGGTATTTCGGCTACGGCTACTTGGACTGGTCCGGTTACGGCGATGTTTCACCGGGATACGATGGCGCTGCGCCCGGGAACTATCCCGAATATCCTAACGCCCACAACGAATACGCCGGCGACGTCTGTCCCGTACTGTACCATTGGAATGGCCGGAGCCACCGCTGGACGCGCACCCGCCAGTGCTAGGCCCAGGGTCCGGCTGACCATGGCCCCTGGAGTTGCACTTCATCTTGAGGTCGGCGCATAGGGCCGACCCCGATTATCCGTCAACGCCGCAATTCTCTTGCGTTCGCTCCGGCCCGCTCGCGCGTGGCGTGCTTCCATTGACAAGATATCGAATACGTCTAACCCTCCGTCAAAGATGGAGACGGGCAAGATCAGCCCTTGATCTCCGCACAAGAAACAGGGGGGAAAATTGAAAAACGCCCAACGAATTCGTGTGGCCGTAGGGTTGCTCGCGTCGACTGCTTCGATCGCCTTGCTGACCATTCCTAGCTCTTCCGTCGCCGCAGAAGCGGTGGCGGCCAAACAAGAAGCGGCGGATGTCGAACAGGTTGTCGTCATTGGTACACGCCGGACCGACAGAACTCTGACGACGTCACCTTCGCCGGTCGATGTCATCGGTTCACGCGAGCTGACGTCTCAGCCTTCCGTCAACATGCTCGACACTCTGAAGTACATCGTGCCGTCGTTCTACGTCAGCCAGAACACGATCGCCGACGCCTCCAGCTTCGTGCGGGCGCCGTCCCTGCGCGGCCTGCCGGGCGACGAGATTCTCGTGATGTTGAATGGCAAGCGCTACAACAGATCGGCGCTGGTCCAGGTCTACACCGGCGGCGATAGCGGCCTGTCCTTCGGCTCCCAGGGCTCGGACATTTCCGCCATCCCGGCCATCGCGGTGAAGACCCTGGAGGTCCTGCGCGACGGCGCCACGGCGCAGTACGGCTCGGACGCCATCGCCGGGGTGTTGAACTATGGCCTGAAGGACGCCAACCACGGCATGGAGGTCGATGCCCTCTACGGCCAGAACTACGATCATGGCGACGGCCAGACCAAACAGGTCTCGGCGAACATTGGGCTGGGATGGGGCGACCGCTTCTTCCTCAACATGAGCGGCGAATACGACAATTCCGGCCAAACCAGCCGCGGCGCGACACGGCCGCTCGCCCTGGTGTTCGCGGCCCAGAATCCGAGTCTGGCGTCACAGCTGCCGAACTATCCCGGCCCGGTGCAGATCTGGGGCTCTTCGCCCAGTTACGGCTACAAGCTGCTGTTCAATTCGGGGCTGGACGTGACCAGCAACAGCAAGCTCTACCTGTTCATCAACTACGCCTGGTCGCACACCAACGAGAGCTTCAACTACCGCTCACCGATCTCCGGCACGGCGATCGACTCCGCGGGCGTGACCCATACCCTGGGCGCCAACGGCGCCTTCAATAACACCTTCTACCTGACGCCCTGCCCAACGGGGAACCCCACCTGCCCCGCCGGCGCCTTCGTGCACGACACCAACACCTTCCTGTTCAAATCCATCTATCCGGCCGGCTTCACGCCTCGCTTCATCGGCGTCACCGAGGAACTGTACGGGACCGCCGGCTACAAGGGTAAGACGGCGTTCGGCCTCAACTACGACCTCTCCGGGTCGCTGAGCCGCAACACCCTCGACCTGTCGATGAATCACTCCCTCAACGCGTCGTTCGGACCGCAGTCCGTGACCAGCTTCCACTTCGGCGAGCTGATCCAGAAGGAAAGCGACGTCAACCTGGACCTCAGCTATCCGATACCAGTGGCGAGCTTCGCCAGTCCTATCACGCTGTCGGGCGGCGCCGAGTATCGGTACGAGACCTACACCCAGACGGCCGGCGATCCCCAGTCCTATAGCGCGGGCCCCTACGCGGTCCCCCAGCAGCTCTACAACCTGGTCTCGCCGGGCGTGTACAGCTTCTTTGGGGCGACCAACGGCCAATCGCCCGGGGCCAGCGGCTACGGCGGCACCAGCCCCAACGCCGCCGGCTCCTGGAGCCAAACCAGCTACGCCTTCTATGTCGACGCCGAGGCCGACCCGGTCGAAAGACTCAGCATCGGCTTGGCGATGCGCTACGAGCACTACAACACCTTCGGCGGCACGGTGGTCGGCAAGATCAACGGCATCTACAAGTTCACCGACAACCTCTCCCTGCGCGGCACGGTCGGCACCGGCTTCCACGCGCCATCGCCCGGCCAATCCAATGATGAAATCCTGACCACCAACTTCGTGGCCGGCAACCAGGTGCAGACGGGCACCTATCCGGTGGACAGCCCGATCTCGCGATTCTTTGGCGCGACCACGCTGAAGCCGGAAAAGTCGACCAACTACGGGGTCGGCATCGTCGCCAAGCCGACTCCATCCACCGTGGTGACGGTCGACGCCTACTACATCAAGGTGAACAGCCGCATCGGCATCTCGCAGAACTTCAACGTGACGGCGGCGGACATCCTGGCGCAGCCGGCTCTGGCGGCGGTGGGCGACGGCGGCAACGTGAATTACTTCACCAACGGCTTCGACACCGAGACTCACGGCGTCGACGTCGTGGCGACCCATCACATGGACCTGGGGCCTGGGCGGCTCAACCTGACGTTGGCCTATAACTACAACGTCAGTAGCGTGACCAAGTTCAACCCGCAGGTCATCAGCGCGGCCCAGATCATCGACGTCGCCCACCTGGCGCCGAACCATCGGATCAACTTCTCGGGCAATTGGCAGTTCGGCAAGTGGACGATCAACGCGCGCGAGAACTACTACGGCTCCTGGCGCGACGAGGTCGACTATCCGGGGCAGGAGTTCGGCGGCAAGTTCACCACCGACTTCGACGTGAGCTATGCGGTGACCGACCACTTCACCTTCACGGCCGGCGCCACGGACCTGTTCAATAGCTACCCGGACAGGATCGCCCAGTCGTCTTTCAACCCGGTCTACCCCGTCACGGGCAGCACCGCCGACGGTCAGATTTATCCGCGGACCGGCGGACCCTTCGGGATCAACGGCGGCTTCTGGTACGTCCGTCTGCGCGCGACGTACTAACCTGACGCCGGCGCGCCAAGAGGGAGCTTCGCCTTCCCTCTTGGCGCCGCTCCCTTCAGATCGAGGTCAATTCCGAGCGCCGGCGGGCGGACGCATCTAGTCAGCGGATCGGCAGCTCGGTCCGATAGGCGACGGGGCGAAAGGCGAGGCTGGACTGGATCTTGGCGATGCCGGGCAGCTTGGTCAGGCGCTCGCGCAGGAAATGCTCGTAGTCGGCCAGGCTCTCGGCCACCACCCGCAGCTGATAGTCGGTGTCCCCGGTCATCAGGTAGCACTCCAGGACTTCCGGCCAGCTGACGACGGTTTGCTCGAAATGGTCGAGTTGCGACGCCTCCTGGCTTTCCAGGGCCACCCGGACGAAGGCGGTGATGTCCAGGCCGATGGACTGCTGGTCGACCAAGGCGACGTAGCGGCTGAGCACGCCGATGGTCTCCAGGCGCTTCACTCGGCGCAGGCATGGGCTGGGCGATAGGCCGACCGTCGCCGACAGCTCCTGGTTGGTCAGCCGGCCGTCCCGCTGCAGAGCCGCCAGGATCTTGCGATCGATGGCGTCGAGGTCTCCGATCCGGCTTGGCAACATTGAACCTGGCTCCAGTTCAGCGTCAGATGGCCTACTGATAGCATATTATGCCAAAGAGTGATGGGTTTATGGCAGAGTTCGCAATGTCAGTGGCGAACCGCCCGTGCTATCGATCGGCGGCGTAGTTGGAGCCCCGCCGATGTCTCGCGCCGCGTCGAAGGCCAGTGTCGCCCAACCGTCGAACCGGACGGCGGCGCACCTGTCGCGCCTGGACGAGCGCCTGCGCTGGCTGTCGGTGTGGATGATCCACAACGCCAATCACCTGCGGCCCAGCCGCGACGGCCTGAAGGTCGGGGGGCACCAGGCCTCCTGCGCCTCGATGACCACGATCCTGGCGACGCTGTATTTCCATGCCCTGAAGTCGCAGGACCGGGTGGCGGTGAAGCCGCACGCCAGCCCGGTGTTCCACGCGATCCAATATCTGCTCGGACGCCAGTCCCTGGACCAGATGCAGCGCTTCCGGTCTTTCGGGGGCGCGCAGTCCTATCCGTCGCGGACCAAGGACAAGGACGACGTCGACTTCTCCACCGGCTCGGTCGGCCTGGGCGTCGCCGTCACCGCCTTCGCCTCGCTGACGCAGGACTATCTGAAGGCCCACGGCTGGCTGGACCCGGCGCGGGAGGGCCGCATGGTGGCCACGCTCGGGGATGCGGAACTGGACGAGGGCAACATCTATGAGTGCCTGATCGAGGCCTACAAGCACGACATCCGCAATGTCTGGTGGATCGTCGACTACAACCGCCAGAGCCTGGACGCGACCACGGCGGACCGGATGTTCGACCGCTTTGACGACATCTTCGCCACCGCCGGGTGGCGGGTGGTGACGCTGAAGTACGGCAAGGCGCAGCTGGCGGCGTTCGCGCGGCCGGGCGGCGAGCACTTGCGGCAGTGGATCGACGACTGTCCCAACGCCGACTATGCGGCCCTGACCTACCAGGGCCAGTGGCGCGAGCGGATCGCGCGCGACATCGGCGTGCGGCCGGGCGTGCGGGCCCTGTTGGCGAGCTATGACGACGCGGGGCTGGCGGCCTTGATGACCGGGCTGGGCGGCCATTGCGTCGAGACCCTGATGGACGCCTTCGCCGCGGCCCAGGACGACCAGCCGACCCTGTTCATCGCCTACACCATCAAGGGCTATGGCCTGCCGCTGGCCGGCCACAAGGACAACCACTCCGGCCTGATGACCGCCGCCCAGGTCGAGACGCTGCGCCGGACGCTGGGCGTGCCGGAGGGCGAGGAGTGGGCGCCGCTCTCCGGCGTGGCGGAGGACGAGATCGAACCGCTTCAGCGCTTTCTGGAGGCGTCGCCGTTCAGTCCGGAAACGGAGCGGCGGCATGCCGCGCCGAGGATTCCGGTTCCCGCGCGTTCCGCGTTCCCCATGCCCGAGGGGCGCGAGCAGTCGACGCAGCAGGCCTTTGGCCGGATCCTGCTGGACCTGGCCAAGTCCGACCACCCGCTGGCCGACCGCCTGGTAACCACTTCGCCCGACGTGACGGTCTCCACAAACCTGGGCGGGTTCGTGAACCAGCGGGGGCTGTTCCGCCGCCGCGAGACGCCGGACGTCTTCCGCCAGGCCAAGATCGCTTCGCCGCAGCGGTGGGGTGGGGCGCTGAGGGGCCAGCACATCGAGCTGGGCATCGCCGAGCACAACCTGTTCCTGAACCTGGCCGCTCTGGGGCTGTCCGGCCCCATGTGGGGCGAACGGCTGCTGCCGATCGGCACGGTCTATGATCCCTTCATCGCCCGCGGCCTCGATGCCCTGAACTACGCCTGCTACCAGGACGCCCGCTTCATGCTGGTGGCGACGCCGTCGGGGCTGACGCTGGGGCCGGAGGGCGGGGCGCACCAGTCGATCCACACGCCACTGATCGGGATCGGCCAACCCAAGCTGACCTATTTCGAGCCGGCCTTCGTGGACGAGCTGTCGGGAGTGATGCGCTGGTCGTTCGAGCACATGCAGCAGGACGACGGCGGCTCGGTCTATCTGCGGCTCACGACCCGGTCGATCGAACAGCCGGTCCGCGAGGACGACGCCTGGCGCGATGACGCCCTGAAGGGCGCGTACTGGCTGCGGCGGCCGGGGCCGGGCGCGGAGGCGGCCATAGCCTTCTGCGGCGCGGTGGCGCCGGAGGTGCTGGCGGCGGCCGACGCCATGGCCGACGACATCCCGGGCCTTGGCGTGCTCAACATCGTTTCGCCGGGGCTGCTGCACCGGGACTGGATGCGCTCGCAGCGGGCCCGCTGGACCGAGGGCGCGGCGCGCGTCAGCCATGCCCGGACCCTGCTGGAGGACCTGCCGCCGAGCGCCGGCCTGGTCACCGTCATCGACGGTTCGGCCGGGGCGTTGTCATGGCTGGGCGGGGTGAGGGGACAGCGCGTCTGTCCGCTCGGCGTCGACGATTTTGGACAGGTGGGCGACCTGACCGACCTCTACGCCCACTACCGCCTGGATGTGGACGCCATCATCGAGGCCTGCGCTGGCCTCTTCCTGCACTAGGGGTCCCGGCGCCCAATCCGCCTTGCGCCGCCAACCAGACTTCCAAGGGCCAGACCTCCAAAGGGAAACACCATGAAGACCAAAGCCGCCGTCGCCTTTGAAGCCAAGAGGCCCCTTGAGATCGTCGAGGTCGACCTGGAGGGTCCCCGCGCCGGCGAAGTCTTGGTGGAGATCAAGGCCACCGGGGTTTGCCACACCGACGCCTACACGCTGGACGGCCTGGATTCAGAGGGTCTTTTCCCCTCGATCCTGGGCCATGAAGGCGCCGGGGTGGTGCTGGAGGTGGGCGCCGGGGTGACCAGCGTGAAGCCGGGCGATCACGTCATTCCGCTCTACACGCCCGAGTGCCGCCAGTGCAAAAGCTGCCTGTCGCGCAAGACCAACCTGTGCACCTCGATCCGGGCCACGCAGGGCAAGGGGCTGATGCCCGACGGGACCAGCCGGTTTTCCTACAAGGGCCAGGTGATCCACCACTACATGGGCTGTTCGACCTTCGCGAACCACACGGTGCTGCCCGAGATCGCGGTGGCGAAGATCCGCGAGGACGCCCCCTTCGACAAGGCTTGCTACATTGGTTGCGGCGTCACCACGGGCGTCGGCGCTGTGGTCAATACGGCGAACGTCGAGCCAGGCGCCAACGCCATCGTCTTCGGCCTGGGCGGGATCGGCCTGAACGTGATCCAGGGCCTCAAGATGGTCGGGGCCGACAAGATCATCGGGGTCGACCTCAACGACGGCAAGGAGGACTGGGGCCGCCGGTTCGGCATGACCCATTTCGTCAATCCGTCCAGGGTCGAGGGTGATCTGGTCGCCCACCTGGTGGCGCTCACCGACGGCGGCGCCGACTATACCTTCGACTGCACCGGCAACGTCGGGGTCATGCGCACGGCGCTGGAGGCCTGCCACCGCGGCTGGGGCGAGAGCATCATCATCGGCGTGGCCGAGGCGGGCAAGGAGATCGCCACTCGCCCCTTCCAACTGGTCACGGGCCGCGTCTGGAAAGGCTCCGCGTTCGGCGGGGCGCGGGGCCGCACCGACGTTCCCCGGATCGTCGACTGGTACATGGACGGCAAGATCCAGATCGACCCGATGATCACCCACACCATGCCGCTCGACCGGATCAACGAGGCCTTCGACCTGATGCACGCCGGCGAAAGCATCCGCTCAGTGATCGTTTACTGAGCCGCGGAGGTTTTGATGACCGATCTCTCCAGGCCCTTACCTGACCCTCTGTGAGGGCCGGGTAAGAAGCAAAAGTCCGCCGAAGTCATTGATTTTGTGGTGCCGCCTAGGTGACTCGAACACCTGACCTACGCATTACGAATGCGCCGCTCTACCGGCTGAGCTAAGGCGGCCCGGGGCGACTCGGAGTTTGAGGCGCCGCTGGATGGGGCCTCTTTAGCGGGCCTTGGCGCGGGCGCCAAGGGCGCGGCGGCCGCGCGGGGCCGGGGCGGGCGGTGGTTCGGTCTCGTCGGCGGGTTGCAGGTCGTCGGCGAAGTCGCTGTCGTCGACGATCGGGGCCGGCAGGCCGCCCTCTTCGGCCGCGGCGATGAAGGGCGAGGAGTCGGCGTAGGCGGCCGGGATGGCGGGCAGGTCGTTGATCGTCCGCTCGCGGCGCTCGTGGCGCGGGTGGATCAGGTCCCCGGTCTCGGCGTAGGTGGCGACCAGCCGGGCCCAGTCGGCGGGAGCATAGGCGAAGGCGGCGCCTTCCGGGTCGAGGTCCGACCAGTCAGGCTCCTTGGGCGCGGCGGTTCCGCGGGCGATCCAGGCGCGCGCCTCGTCGCGGTCGCCGGCCAGGGCGGCGACGCGGGCGAAGAGTCCGGCCAGGCGGGCGGTGATCGGCTCGGCCAGCAGAGTCTTGGCGGCCGCGCGGGCGGCGGCGGCGTCGCCGGCGATCAGGGCCGTTTCGGCGAGCAGGATGCGGCTCTCGCGGTGGTCCAGGTTGTGGGCGGCCAGGGTCGCCAGCCGCTGCGCCCGCTCGCGCGGGGTCTCGTCGGTGCGCAGGTCGCGATAGGCCAGCCACAGCGCCGGGTGGGGCCGGGTCTTCCAGGCCGCCTCCAGGATCTGCGCGCCGCGCTGGAGCTTGCCGTCGGCCGCGAACAGGCGCGCGGCCATCACCGCGCCGGGGGCGAAGTCCGGGCGGGCCTTCACGGCTCCCTGGGCGAACTCGAGCGCCTCGGCGCGGCGGCGGGGGTCGGGACTGGCTTCCAGGCCGGCGGCGGAGGCGGCCAGCAGGGCGGCGCGAGCGCGGTCGGCGACCATGGGCGAGACGATCTTGCGGTCCAGGGCGCCCTGAACGAGCGCCAGCGCCGCGGCCCAGTCGGCCCGCGCCAGGGCGGCGTCGAGCACCGCCCGCCAGGCCCATGGCGCTGTCCGAGCCAAGGCGTAGGCGGCGTTGGCGTGGCGCAGGGCCTCCTCCGGATCGCCGCTGGCCAGGGCCGCCTGCATCAGGCCCCGGTGGGCCGCCAGGCGCATGTCCGGAAAGCCCAGCATAGCGGTGTACGCCGCGCGGGCGGCCGCGGGGTCGCCGGCGGCTTCGGCGGCCTGGGCGGCCAGGATCCGAACCAGCTGCGGCGTTTCGTCGGCCAGGCCCGCGGCGCGGCCGGCCAGGCGGCGGGCCTCCAGGCCATCGCCGGAAGCCACGGCCAGGAAGCCGCGGGTCAGGGCCTCGGCGCCCTGCCGCCGCCGGGCCTCCGCGCGCGCCCGGGCCGACCGGCGCGGCGCCTCCACCAGCCAGATCACCGTGCGCCACAGGATGGTGGCCAGCAGGGCGGCCGACAGGATCAGCAGCACCGCCGCCACGGCGGTGGTCCGCACCTCCCAGCCCAGCCAGGTCAGGACGGCGTCGCCGCTCTGGCCGCCGATGGCCAGCAGCAGCCCGGCCAGGGCCAGGATGGCGATGACGAACAGGACCAGGGCCGTGCGGATCATGGCGCGGTCTTCGCGAACGCGGTCAGGCCCCCCAGCGCCTGGGCGCGCAGGTTGGCCACATGGCGGTCGATCTCGACGCGCCGCTGCGCCTTGGCCCGCCAGGTCGCCAGAGCGTCGCGGGCGGTGGGCGGCAGGCTGTCGACGCGCTGCATCGCCCCCTCCAGGTCGCCGTCCGCCGCTTGCGCCTCGGCCTGGGCCAGGGCGGCGTCGGTGCTGGAGCCGGCGCCGTCGATGCGCCGCACGCTGACCACGCGGGAAATGGCGTAGCCGAGGGTGGCCAGGAAGCCGGCGTTGCGGTCGGGGCGCCGCGCGGCCACGGCGGCGTCGGCCCCCGCGCGGTTCAGCTCGGCGGCCAGGGCGGCGCGGGTCGGCGCCCCCAGGGCGGCGAGCGGACGCAGGGCCCGGGCGTCGGGGGTATAGGGCAGCACATGTTCAAACGCCGCCACCTCGTCGGCGAAGGGACGGGGCTGGGCGGCTGCTTCCGCCAGGGCCGAGGCGGCCAGGGCCCGTGTGGCGGCGTCGAGGGCGCGCGCCTGGCCGCTCTCCAGCCGCTGCACCCGGTCGGTGAGGGTCGAGACCGCCGCGGCGGCGTCGGCGGCCTGGCCAGGCTGCGTCGGGGCCTGGGCGGAGGGGGCGGGCTGGCCGGCGGTCGAGGCCGGGCTTGGCGGGGCCGTCGTCGCGGCCGGCTTGGCGGAGACATGCGGCGCGGGTCCGGCGAACATCGGCGCGAACTTCACCAGCGCCGCCCCGGCCAGGACGCACAGCAGGCACAGCGCCATCATCGCCCAGAAGCCGACCGAAAACAGGCGTCGTCGCCCATAGGCGGCCGGATCGCGGCTCGGAGCCAGGTCAGACGGGTCAGGCAGGGCGGTCATGACGGCCTACAAGTGCAGCACGATGGGGGGCGACGCAATGATGCGCAATGATGCGCCCAGGGGGCAGCCGGCAGGCCGCCGAGAGGCCGGCGTCGGAGAGAGATGTAAGGCTCAGCCGTCCAGCCGATTGTACGGATACCGGTCGCGAATGCTGCGGAGGAAGTAGAGGCCCCTGGAGTCGGCTTCCCGGAACGCCTGGTGCACCTGGGGCGGGACGCCGACGTAGAGGTATTCGGCGCCGGCCACGAAGCGGACGTAGAGCTTGCGGGCGCCCTTGTCGTAGCGGATGCGGCGGATGGCGGTAGGATCGATGTCCATGGCTGTAGAATTCCCAACGCAGCCATAGGTTCATTTCGAGGTCGAACGCCGCACCTCAATTGCCATGACTTTTGCGAGAGGGAGGCGTAACTTGTCATCCGAAGATGACAAACTCTGCTGAAGACCTGACCCTAGACCGCCCACCGGAAGGCCGCCGCCGCAACGCCGAGGCCACGCGCGCGGCCATCCTGGCGGCAGGCAAGACCCACTTTGGCCGCTCAGGCTACGAGGGCGCCTATCTGCGCGACATCGCCGCCCAGGCCGGGGTGGATGCGGCGCTGATCAACCGCTACTTCGGCGGCAAGGAAGGCCTGTTCAACGCCTGCCTGCGCGAGGCGGTGCGATCCGAGCGGCTGTTCGAGGCCCCCCGCGCCGACTTCGGCCGCCAGATCGCCCGAACGTTCGCCAACCGCAGCGGCCAGGGCATGGACGGCTTCAAGATGATCCTGCGGGCCGCCACCTCGCCCGCCACCGTCCACATGCTGAGCGAGACGGTGCAGGAACGCTTCATGGGCCCGATCCGCGACTGGCTGGGGGGCGAAGAAGCCCCCGCCCGGGCGCGACTGATCTCGTCGCTTTTCATCGGCCTGCTGGTCGAGGCGATGATCCGCGAGGAGGCCCTCACCGAGCCGGAGCGCAGCGCCTATGAGCCGCGCCTGGCCGACATGTTCCAGCGCCTGGTCGACGGATAGACGACCCGCGCCCAAGAGACCCAGCGCCCAAGAGACCCCAGCGCCCAAGAGACCTCAGGGAGACCGACATGGCCGACGGCAACATCACCAAGGACCGCATGTACGACGCGGTGGCGCCGGACGATTTCGAATCCATGCTGGAGCTGGACCGCTATGGCCAGCGCTCCACCGCCTTCGACAAGATCATCAGCGCCACCCACGATCACTTCTGGGATCCGCTGGACAAGAAGTACATCGACTTCGAGACGCCCTTCGACATGGAAAACGTGGCCATGATGCCCGAGACCCACGTCATGCCGCTGAAGATCCCCTATGTGTCGGAGTTCCTGTCGGATCCCAGGGAGCGGATCCGGTTCATCAACCACATGCAGCTGTGGAACTTTTCCTCGATCCTGCACGGCGAGCAAGGGGCGCTGAACCTGTCGGCGTCGCTCTGCCATGTGTTGTACGACCAGGGCGCCCAGGAATACGCCGCCAACCAGACCCGCGAAGAGGCCCGGCACGTCACCGCCTTCGCCAAGTACATCAAGGCCCGCTGGGGCCGGCCGGTGGAATGCGGCGCGGCGTTGAAGGCGCTCCTGGTGGAGATCATCGAGGCGCCGGAGGTCTACAAGAAGATCATCGGCATGCAGATGCTGGTGGAGGGCTTGGCCATGGGGGCCTTCGCCAACGGCTATCGCTACAACAACGATCCGCTGGCCAAGAAGCTGTTCCAGCTGGTGATGACCGACGAGGCCTTCCACCACAAGTTCGGGAAGATCTGGGCCGACCGC
>FSUP01000150.1_pt1 | contig 12013 bp, 12 predicted proteins | sample 1637431 | NCBI WGS metagenome assembly FSUP01 (sample SAMEA3914816, study PRJEB12502) | metagenome | biome: forest; material: soil | place: USA | collected 2011-09-16 | depth 0.3 m | reverse complement strand
GGAAGAGGCGCGGCGCTCCGGGGACGGCCAGGCGGCCGCCTACCTGGCTCTGCAGGCCGGCCAGCTGTTGGCGGCCATGCACACGGCCGACCGCTGGCGCCGAGCAGCCAACGCTCGATCGCCGATGTTCAGCAATTCGTAACCACGAACGCGCGTTATCGACAGTGGAGGAATGCCCGAATGAGCAGACGCGACGCCCTGGCCCGGCGACTCGCCTTTCCCGCTATGTCGCTGGCGGCCTCCATCGCCAACGCCCCGGCGGCCATGACCGACGACGCGCGCAAGCCCAGCCGCAAGCTGATGCGACTGGGCCTGATCTTTGCGGCGCTTGGACTGTCCGGAGCGCTGCTGGTCGCCCTGGCGGTGCGCTGACCTACCAGCGACGCCTCACCGCGTGTTCGGCCAGATACCGGATGGCGGCCGGCGTCAGCACGAACTCATCGTCCTCATCATAGGCCTCGTCCCGGTCCGACGGCGCGTCATAGGCGAATGGCGCGGGCCGGGCTCCCGCCGCCGAGGGCGCGGCCGGCGCGCCGCCATCGAGGACGCGAAAGATCTCGCCCTCCCGCTCATCCCAGATCACTGCCACATCTGCGGCGCGCTCGGCCTCATCGGCCAGCATGGCCTGGATGTGCGCCTGCGCCAGCCGCATCGGCGACAGGCGCAGCATCACCCGGCCGCCGCCCATGTCGTCGCGCAGGTCGGCGCATTCCAGGATTACGCTGATCAGCATCGCCGACGGCGGCATCCGGCGCCTCACGGGCGGCGCGGACCTGGCGGCGGCGCGGCGGCGGTGGCTCAGGTTGGTGACGGAGGCCATGGCGTTCATCTCCTCTGGGTCGAACCCCTTGGGATCTGCCCGAGACCATGGCTGGCCGGTGCGTCAGAATCGGTCGCAACTATCCGCGGTCATCCACGGTGAAGTCGGCCCCCCATGCGCCATGAAAAGGCGTCCAGCCTCCTGGGCCTCGCCCGCCTCCTCGCCAGTTCCGCCGAAGGCTTGACCCTCGACGAGATGGCTCAGCGCCTGGGCGTTGGCCGACGCACCGCCGAGCGGATGCGCGACGCCGTCCGCGATCTGTTTCCGCACATGGAGGAAGTCGAAGACCCGCCCACCCGGCGCTTCCGCATCTCCGGCGGCTTCGATGGCCTCTTCCTGGCCCCCGACGCCGACGAGCTCGCCGCCCTGCGCAGCGCCGCCGAGACCCTGGCCGCCCAGGGCGCCGCAACCCGCGCAGCCGCCCTGCACGAACTGGAGCGCAAGATCCTGGCCTCCATGCGCGCCTCGGCCCGCCGCCGCGTGGCGCCAGACCTCGAAGCCCTGGTCCAGGCTGAAACCATCGCCACCCACGCGGGCCCGCGCCCTTACGAGGACGCCGAGGTCCTGGCCACCGTCCGCACCGCGATCAAGTCTATGAGTGCGCTCAGCTTCATCTACGACGGCGGCTCATCGCCGGGCCGCACCCGCGAGGTTACGCCGCTGGGCGTCCTCTTCGGCCGGGCCAACTATCTGGTGGCGTCCGAGGCGGACGGCCGGCCGCGGTCCTGGCGCTTCGACCGCATGCGCCAGGTGTCCGCCCTGGATCGCATCGCTCCCGCTCCCGCCGGATTCTCCCTGCAGGATTTCGCCGACGAGAGCTTCGGCATCTATCACGGCGCCCTGGAGGACGTTGTCCTGGTCGTCGACGCGTCCCGCCGCGGAGACGCGCTGGCCTGGCGCTTCCATGCCAATCAGGCCGTCGAACAGCTCGAAGACGGCCGCGTCCGCGTCGCCTTTCGCGCCGGCGGCATGCTCGAACTGGCCTGGCACCTCTTCACCTGGAGCGACGCCGTGGAAATCGTCTCGCCACCGTCGCTGAAAGCCGTCATGGCCGAGGAATTGGGGAAGGCGCTGGCGCGCCATAGAGGCTAGTCAAAGCCCTCGCCGTCCGAAAGGTGGGGCCAAAGGTGCGCGACCGCTCACCGCAGTTCGGTCGCGTACAGCACCTCGCACCAGTGGGGCAGGTCGCCAGCTATCGCCTCCGCCTTGCCGCGGACGAACGTGATTAGCCGACGCGGCGGCCTTCCCAGCGCGCTATTGTCGAAGACGAAGGCCCGATCAGCGCCGGCGGACATCAAGGCGCCACGCCGCTCGCCGGCCAATCTCTGACCGAGTTGCGCCTCCTCACGGGTCGCGGAATGTCGGCCAAGGACCTTGAATGCCAGTCGGTCCGCGTTCACGAACTCCGCATCCGTCAGCTGGCGGATGCGCCCTTCATAGAGGCTGGTCTTTCCGGCTCCGTTCGGTCCTGCAAGGATATGGATGATCGGCGGAACGGCCGCCGGCATTCGCTCAGCCGACCCGACGCACGCGGCCCGAGCCCTGGCGCTTCACCAGCCGCCCCTTGGCGTCGGACCCCACGGCGCCCTCGGACGCGCCCAGCGCCGCGAAATAGTCGCGCAGCTCGGCCCTTGGTTCGTCAAATTCGGCGCCGAGCCCGTCGAGCACCGCGTCCTGCTCGGCGACGGACAAGGTTTCCAGGCGCAGCTGACCTTCTAGCGCCTGGCGCACCCGACCGATGCTGAAGCCGGGAGAGTGCTCAATGGCGCGCCCCAGTCTGGCCCAATACTCCACCTGCGCGCCAAGCGATCGATGCAACACGGCCGCCTGCTGGCGGGCCTCGTCGACGAAGTCGCTGGACAGTTTCACGGACGCATAGTTCGACGCCATGAGCTAACTCCTATCAGGTGGCAAAATGCCACCTTGGGGGCCATGCTTCAAGGGGAGATAGCGCCTACCTCGCTACCCGGACCCCCGTAAGGTCCGCTCCGATCATGGCCGGTCCCTCCGCCCGAACGATCCGCGCGAGCAGCTGCATCCGGTCGATCCGCGCCGCGGCGCCCAGGCAGACGTGCACTTCGTTGAAACCCTGGGCCAGCGCGCCGGCCCAGGACGCGTGATGCGGCCCGACCTCTCTGGCGATGTCCTGCGCCTCGCCGGCGAACACCGGCCTCAGCTGCCCGCCGTCCCGCGCCGCGAACACATAGAGGCCCGGCGCGCGGACGCGTTCGACGTCGTGCCGGCTCAGCACCACGAATGTCACGCCCGCCCAAACCGCCTCGCGCATCTCATGCTCCGACTAGAACAAAAATAGAACATATTCACCCGGTGAGAGTCAACCGCCGAGCAGGAATTCAATCACGTGAGTCGGGGCGACCCTTCCAGGCGTTGACCGCGCCTTGCGACAATGTTGCTGGGGGGAATGTCCAAGCTCACCCCGGCCACCCAGGCCCTGGCCAAGGCCAACGTCGCCTTCGAACCGGTCCGCTACGAGTACGATTCGCGAGCCGACCGGATCGGCCTGGCCGCCGCCCGAGCCCTCGGACTTGAACCGGGCGCCGTCCTCAAGACCCTGATGACCCTGGTGGATGGCCGCGCCGTCTGCGTCGTCGTTCCCTCCGACCGCGAGGTCCAGATGAAGGCCCTGGCCGCGCTCATGGGAGGCAAGGCGGCCGAGATGATGCGCCCCGCCGACGCCGAACGCGTCACCGGCTACCACGTGGGCGGCATCAGCCCCTTCGGCCAGCGCAAGGCCGCGCCGACGGCCATGGAAGAGAACGCCCTGCTGCACGACGCGGTCTACATCAACGGTGGCCAGCGGGGCCTGCTGCTGCGGCTTTCGCCCGAGGACGCCCGCACGTTTCTCCAGGCCAGGATCGGCGCGATCTCGTCCTGACCGCTGGCCCTGGCCCGCCCCGGCAAAGCCGGTGTACGCTTCGCCCGCCAGCAGGAATCAGCGCGTCATGGCCCGATCCGCCTCCATCGCCTTCGAAGGCTTCCCGCGCATCCTTGACCGCGCCGACCTTCGGGCCGGACGCTGGTTCGTGGCCGCCGAGGACCTACGCTCGGTGCTCTGCTTCGTCACCGAGGCGGTGGACGGCGAAGACCCCATTGCGCTGACCTTCAGCACCGCGCGGGTTGAACAGATCGACTTCGCCGCCATTCCACTCTCCCGCATCCCCGGACCGTTCTGCACGGTGGAGGACGAGATCGTCTTCACACCCGGTCTAGCGCCGCCGGGTCCGTTGCTGCTGGCCCCCGTCCGCCGGCCCTTCCGAAGCGGCACCCTCCTGCGGCTCAAGAACGGCGAACTCGGCATCGGCTTCGCCACCAAAGCCAACGAACTGGTTCTCGTCTCCCTCGCCAGCGGCCTCCTGTGCGACGGCTACGACCTGGTGTTCGAGCGCTGGACCCTGTCCATCCGCCGCGACGCCGCCATCGGCGTGATCGGCCATTTCAAACCCCTCGCCACCCTCGCCGCCGAACGCCGCCGGGCCGCCGCCGCTGCGGACCCAGCCAGCTAAGCTCGGCGTAGCGTGGGCCGTCGCGGTCCGGTACCGTTCCGCCAAAACGGGCGGAGGGCGGGCGATGGCGGGGCTTGGCGATCGGATCTCGAACTGGGCGAGACACGGCCTGCTGGCCCTGGCCCTCGCCGCCGCCGCGACCAGCGCCAGCGCCGAGCTCTCCTCCGCCGTGCGAGTCCAGTCCGCCCAGGTCGCCGGCCTCCAGGCGCCGGCCAGGATTCTCGTCGACCAGTGGGGCGTCGCCCACATCCGCGCCGCCTCCGAACACGACGCCTTCTTCCTCCAGGGCTACAACGCCGCCCGCGACCGGCTGTGGCAGATCGACCTCTGGCGCAAACGCGGCCTCGGCCTGCTCGCCGCCAGCTTCGGCCCCGCCTACGCCGAGCAGGACCGCGCCGCCCGCCTCTTCCTCTATCGCGGCGACATGGACGCCGAATGGGCCGCCTATGGTCCCAGGGCCAGGTCTCGCACCGAGGCCTTCGTCGCCGGGATCAACGCCTATGTGGCGGAGGTCCGCGCCGGCAAGCGGCCCCTGCCCGTGGAGTTCGCCCTCACCCACAGCCAACCCGACCCCTGGGACGCGGCCGACGTCGTGCGCGTGCGCAGCCACGCCCTGTCCCGCAACGTCGATTCCGAAGTCGCCCGCGCCCGGGTCGCCTGCGCCGCCGGCCTCGCCGCCGATCGCCTGCGCCGCAAGCTGGAGCCGGCCTGGACCACCAGGGTCCCCGAAGGCCTCGATCCCTGCTTGGTCCCCGCCGATGTCCTGAAGGACTACGAACTGGCCACGCGGGAGGTGACATTCACCCCCGCCGGCATGCGCGCCTCGGCGGAGCCCACCGACCGCGCCCTGGCCGCCCAAGCCTTGGCCGCGATGACCGACCGCGCCACGGCGGAGGGCTCCAACAACTGGGTGATCTCCCCGGCGCGTTCGGCCACCGGCCGCCCGATCCTGGCCAACGACCCGCACCGCGCCCTGGGCGTCCCGTCGCTGCGCTACACCGTCCATCTCAAGGCGCCCGGCCTCGACGTCATCGGCGCCGGCGAGCCGTCCGCGCCCGGGGTCTCGGTGGGCCACAACGACGCCATCGCCTTCGGCTTCACCATTTTCGCCATCGATCAGGAAGACCTCTACGTCTACGACCTGAACCCCGGCAACCCGCGCCAGTACCGCTACGGCGGCCGGTGGGAGGACATGCGCGTCGTCCGCGAGAGCATCTCGGTCAAGGGCGCCGCCCCCCGCGAGGTCGATCTGCTCTTCACCCGCCACGGGCCCGTCGTCCGCCTGGATCCCGCGACCCGCCACGCCTTCGCCGTCCGCACCGTCTGGGGCGAGCCAGGAACCTCCGCCTACTTCGGCTCCATAGAATACATGGACGCCCAGGACTGGGCCGGCTTCTCCCGGACCATGGCCCACTGGGGCGCGCCCTCCGAGAACCTGGTCTTCGCCAGCACGGCCGGCGACATCGGCTGGATCGCCGCCGGCCGCGCGCCCGTCCGGCCGAATTGGGATGGCCTGATGCCCGTGCCAGGCGATGGCCGCTACGAGTGGAAGGGCGCCCTCACCGCCGACCAGCTGCCCAGCTCGTACAATCCGGCCTCAGGGTGGTTCGCCTCGGCCAACGAGATGAACCTGCCCAAGGACTATCCGGCCGCCACTCGGAAGCTGGGCTTCGAGTGGAGCGATCCGAGCCGTATCAACCGCATCAAGCAGGTGCTGGGCGCTAACGCCCACGTCTCCCTCGCCGAGGCGATGGCGTTGCAGATGGATCCCACCAGCACCGAAGCCTGCCGCCTCACCGCTCTGCTGAAACCTCTCGCCTCCAGCAATCCCGACGCCGCCGCCGGCCTGTCGCTCCTGAAGGACTGGGATTGCCGCGAGGGCGTGGGCAGCCCCGCCGCGGCGCTCTACGAGGTCTGGGCGGTGCGCCGTCTCGGTCCCGCCGTGGTCGCCCGCGCCACACCCGCCGCCGCCCGCCCCATCGTGGGCGCCGGGTCGCTGGACGCGGTGGTGAACTATCTGGAAGCCCCCGACCCCGCCCTGGGCGCCGATCCCAACGCTGGCCGAGACGCCGTCCTGCTCGAAAGCCTCGCCGACGCCGTGCGCGATGTCCGCGGCCTGCTCGGCCCCGACCCGGCCCAGTGGAGTTGGGGCGCTCTGCACAAGGCCACGTTCAAGCCGGCCGCCGCGGCCCTCGCCGACCCGGCCCTGGCGGCCCAGATGACCGTCGGCCCGCTGCAGGTCCGGGGCTCCGCCTCTACGCCCGCCGCTGCCACCTGGCGGCCATCAGACTTTAGCGCCATCTCCGGCGCCTCGTACCGCATGGTGGTGGACGTGGGGAACTGGGACGGCAGCGTCGCGGTCAACTCGCCCGGCCAGTCGGGCGACCCCTTCAGTCCCCACTACCGGGACCTCTTCCCGCTCTGGGCCGGTGGCGACTACTTTCCCCTGGCCTTCTCCGACTCCGCGGTGGACGCCGCGGCCCGCGACGTCATCGACCTCAGCCCGGCGCCCTGAAGTCCATCGGCCCGGGCGCACCTGCGTCACAGCTTCGACACGGCAATGTCGCCGCAACGTTGTGAAACCTAAGCCACACCGTCGCCTTCGATTGCTACCGCCACCCCTTCGTACGCCGCCGATTTCCCAGTCGGCCACACAAGGGGATAGACATGCTCAAGATCACACTTTGCGTCGGCGCCGCCGTCGCCTCCATGGCGTGGTGCGCCCAGGCGTCAGCCGCCGAAGCCGCCGACACCTCGGCCACCGCCTCCGACGTCGGCGAACTGGTCGTGGTCGGCCGCGGCGAGACCCGCCAGGTCCAGGCGATCACCGCTCAAAGCATCGAGGCTGTCGTCCCGGGCACGAGCCCGCTGAAGGTGATCGCCCAGCTCCCCGGCGTGAACTTCCAATCGGCCGACGCCTTCGGCGCCTACGAGTGGTCCACCCGTATCTCCGTGCGCGGATTCAACCAGAACCAGCTCGGCTTCACCCTCGACGACGTTCCGCTCGGCGACATGTCCTACGGCAACTACAACGGCCTGCACATCAGCCGCGCCATCTCCTCGGAGAACATCTCCACCGCCGAACTTGCCCAGGGCGCGGCGGCGCTGGACGTCGCCTCCAGCTCCAACCTCGGCGGCGCGCTCCGCTTCACCTCCCGCGATCCGTCTGACAAGTTCGGCGTCTTCGCGGCCCTGACCGGCGGATCCTGGAACACTTTCCACGGCTTCGTGCGTCTCGAGAGCGGCGAACTGCCATCGGGCGGCCGCGGCTACATCAGCTATGGCTATCAGCACTCCGACAAATGGAAGGGCTTCGGGGTCCAGAAGCAGCATCAGGTCAACGCCAAGTTCGTCCAGCCCGTCGGTCCGGCCAAGATCACCGCTTTCCTCAACTACTCCGACCGGCGCGAGAACGACTACCAGGACCTCTCGCTCGGCCTGATCAATCGGCTCGGCTACAACGTCGACAACATCAGCAACAACTGGGCGCTGGCCGAGCAGATCGCCGAGGTTGGCTCCAATCGCGGCGACACCGGCGTCGGGATCACCTATCCGGGCGTCGGGACGACCTACCCGGCGCCCTACACCACCGTCGACGACGTCTATTTCAACGCCTCGGGCCTTCGGAAGGATATCATCGGCGGGGCGCGCCTCGACTGGGCGATCAACGACCAGCTGAAGCTCAAGATCACCGGTTACGGCCACCACAACGACGGCCAAGGCCTGTGGTACACGCCCTACACGCCTTCCCCCGGCGGCGCTCCGATCTCCATCCGCACGACCGAATACGACATCACCCGCGGCGGCGTGGTCGCCTCCCTCGCCTACACATTCGGAACGAACACCGTCGAGGGCGGCGTGTGGTACGAGGACAACCGGTTCAACCAGGCCCGCCGCTTCTATGGCCTGGACTCGACCGGGATGAACCGGTCCAGCCTGGACTTCCAGTCAAACCCCTTCTTCACCCAGTGGGCCTATGCCTTCGACACCCAGACGGTCGAACTTCATCTCCAGGACACCTGGCAGGTCACCGACGCCCTGAAGTTCAACTTCGGCTTCAAGACCCTGCGCGTGAAGGTCACCTCCAGTCCGGTCGCCGGCTCCGCCTACGCCGGCGAGATCCAGAGCAACGACAACTTCCTGCCCCAGGCCGGGTTCAACTGGCGTCTGAACGCGGACAACGAAATCTTCGGCGACTACACCCGCAACATGCGCGCCTTCGTCGGCGCGGCGACCTCGGGCCCGTTCTCCGCCAGCCCCGCCGCCTTCACCGCTATCAAGGACAGCCTGAAACCCGAAAAGTCGGACACCTTCGAGCTGGGCTATCGTCTTCATGCCGGCGCCTTCGTCGGAGCCCTGGCGGCCTACGACGTCAAGTTCCACAACCGCCTGCTGGTCATCTCACAGTGCGCCGGGATCGTCGGCTGCTTCAGCGCCCTGGGGAACGTCGGCGGCGTCACCTCCTACGGCGTCGAAGCCATCGGCGCCTACCGCTTCGACAACGGCATCTCGCTCCGCGCGTCGTACGCCTATAACCACTCGACCTACGACGACAACGTGATCAACCCCAGCCCAGCGCCGGCCACCCCCACCAAGGGCAAGACGGTCGTCGACACCCCGCGCGACATCGCCAACATCGGAGTCGCCTACGATCACGATGGCCTCTTCGGTGGGGTGGATCTGTCGTACCAGGGCCGTCGCTACTTCACTTACCTCAACGACCAGTCCGTGCCGTCGCGGGTGCTGGTCGACCTGAACGTCGGCTACCGCTTCCACGGCGGGCAGCTGCTGAACGGGCTGGAGCTACAGCTCAACGTCACCAACCTCTTCGACAAGCACTACGTCTCCACCATCGGCTCGAACGGTTTCACCAACAGCGGCGACAGCCAGACCCTGCTGGCGGGCGCGCCGCGGGAAGTCTTCGTTTCCGTGCGCAAGCAGTTCTAAGCGCTATCGCCCAGGGTCGCTCCCTGAGCGGCCCTGGGCGCCTCAGGCGGCGTCGCGTTCGGCGGCCTGCAGCACCAGGGCCATGGTCGCGAACAGGTGGTCTGGCTTGATCGGCTTCTCGACGACGGCGTCCATGCCTTCGCGCCGATAGGATTCGGCATCCAGCGGGTCGGCGTTGGCGGTCAGGGCGATGATCGGCGTCGCCCCCGCCGGCGAGGCCATGCCCCGGATGCGCCGAGTCGCTTCCAGACCGTCCATCACCGGCATCTTCACATCCATGAGGATCAGGTCGAAGGGCTCCCGCGTCACTCGATCAACGGCCTGGGCGCCGTTCTCGGCGCTGGCGAAGGTGCAGCCCATCATTTCGAGAAGCGTCTCGGCCACCAGCCGGTTCGTGGCGTTGTCGTCCACGACCAGCACGTGCATCGTTTCCAACTGATGCGCCACCGCCTGGGGCGCGCAGGGCTGCTGTTCCGTCGGGTCGGCCGCCGCCGCCAAGGTGACCTGGAAGCGGAAGCTCGAGCCTTGGCCGAACACGCTCTCCACGGTGATCTCGCCGCCCATCTTCTCAACCAGCTGGCGACAGATCGACAAGCCCAGACCGGCCCCGCCCGCGCGCCGGCCGGCCTCGGTCTGCCCGAACGGCGTGAACAGGCGGTCCGTTTGAGTCGGGTCGATGCCGGGTCCGGTGTCGTCCACCTCCCCGGTCAGGACCACGACCTCATCGATACATTCGGCGGACAGGCGGACATTGACCTGGCCCGATTTAGTGAACTTCAGAGCGTTGCCCACCAGATTGTTCAACACCTGCTTGATGCGGACCATATCGCCCAGGACCCAGAGATCCTCGTCGCCGTTGAACAGCGTCGAAAACGAAAGCCCGACCTCGTTGGCGCGCGGTCGCCACAGGGTCTCGATATCGTCCATCAAGGCCGCCGCATGAAACGCATCGGCTTGCAGCACCAGTCGCCCGGCCTCGGCGCGAGAGAGGTCGAGCGCATCGCTCAACAGCCGCAGCAGGGTCTGTCCTGAATTCAGGATCGTGCCGACGAAGGGCCGCAAATCCTCCTGCCGCAGCCGCCGCTGAATCACCTCCGCCACCGCCAGGACCCCATTCAGCGGCGTGCGGATCTCGTGGCTCATCACAGCCAGGAACTCGGATTTGGCCCGGAGCGCAGCCCGGGCTTCGGCCGCATGGCTCTCGATCCGCGCGCTCTGGGCCTGCAGCAGCGACAGCGCGCTGCCCACGCCGGCGTAGCGGCCGTTCCGCGTCACCACGAACCCGCCCAGCAACGCCCGCGGCCGATCCATCAGCCGCTCGCGCATGAAGTCGTCGATGGGGGTGGCGCCATCGACGATGGTCGGGGCGTCGTCCATGATCATGCTCACCGGCCGACCGCCGAACAGAGCCCGGCCGTACTGACCGGCCATCTTCAGGGCAAAGGCGTTGCGCTCCAGCAACCCCATGGGCACGCCAAAATCGTTGACCACAGGCGCGACCAGGAGATCCGGGTCGCTTTCGAACCGATCATAGGCCTCCGCTCCGGTTTCATCGGGACTCACCGGCGCCAGCGGTTCAGCGAGGTCAAACAAACACTTCATTGGCTACTCCTGCACCGCAGGGTCGTAGTAGTCCGCCGACGCCTAAGAATACTCTAACTCACTGAAACTATTCCAACATTACTCAGGACCCGGACGATCTCCACACCCGCACGTTCCCGGCGAGGTTGAGCCAACCTGTTGATTTCACGCTCATTCGGTCCACGACTTAGCCACCGCCGTTGATGTTGATCTTCTGTCCGTTGGCGTAGGGGTTGGCCGAGGAGACCAGCCAGGTCACGGCGCTGGCCACGTCCTGCGGCGTGCTGACGCGGCCGAAGGGGGAGCGGGCGTCCAGCGCATGGATGTCATCCATGCCCGTCGTCGCCTTGGTCAGGCGCTTGCCCATCTCGGTCACGGTCAGGCTGGGCGCGACGATGTTGGTGCGGATGCCGTTCTCGCGCTCCTCCTTGGCCAGGGTCAGGGCCAACGCCTCCATGGCCGCCTTGCCCATGTTGTAGGGCCCACCCCGAGCCCCCATGCCAAGGGTCGCCACGCTTGAGATCATGATGATGTCGCCCCGCCCCTCCTTGCGCATGTGCGGCACGACCAGCTTGCAGAGATAGTGCGGACCGAAGGCGTGCACGCGCACCACCCGCTCCATCTCGGCCGGGTCGGTGTCGGCGACGCTCTGGCCGCGGCTGGCGATGCCGGCATTGTTGACCAGGATGCCGATGCCGCCGAAGTCCCGGAGCACGTCGGCCACCATGGCTTGGTCCTCGTCCCAGTTCTCCACGGCGGCGGCATAGGCCTTGGCCTTGCGCCCCAGGGCCTCGATTTCTGCCACCGTCTCGGCGGCCGCTTCGGAGTCGCGGCGATAGTTCACCGCGATGTCCGCCCCGGCTTCCGCCAGGGACAGGGCGATGGCTTTGCCGATGCCGCGGCTGGCGCCGGTCACCAGGGCGGTGCGGCCCGAAAGTTCGATCTTCATAGCCAGGACTCCTCAGGTGTCGGGCAGGATCGCAGCCGCCAGCAGTTTCTGGGTGAGCTGCTGGGCGTTGGCCATTTTTCCGGAGATCTCGAAGCGCTGAATCATGCCCACGAAGATCAGGTCATTTTCCCAGTCCACCCAGAACCAGGTCCCCGCGGCGCCGTCCCACTCATAGGTCCCGCGCCCCACCGG
>FSUP01000528.1_pt1 | contig 12037 bp, 13 predicted proteins | sample 1637431 | NCBI WGS metagenome assembly FSUP01 (sample SAMEA3914816, study PRJEB12502) | metagenome | biome: forest; material: soil | place: USA | collected 2011-09-16 | depth 0.3 m | reverse complement strand
TCCGCCGATGTCGCGGGTGCGGGCCCCGCCGTCCAGAGTGCGGGCGACGGCGGCGCCCAGCTTGTCGGCCAGGTCGATCCGGCCCAGGGACCAGCGCAGGGCCATCTCGAAGGACAGGATGGCGGCCAGGGGATTGGCGAGGCCCAGGCCGGCGATATCGGGGGCCGAGCCGTGGATGGGCTCGTAGAGGCCGGGCGAACCGGGGACTCCCAGGGCGGCCGAGGGCAGCATGCCCAGCGAACCGGTCAGCTGCGCCGCCTCATCCGACAGGATGTCGCCGAACAGGTTGTCGGTGACCAGGACGTCGAACTGCCGCGGGTTCTTGACGATCTGCATGGCGGCGTTGTCGGCCAGGATGTGCACCAGTTCGACGTCGGCGTATTCGCGCCTGTGCAGGTCGGTGACCACTTCGCGCCAGAGTTGGCCCGTCTCCATGACGTTGGACTTCTCGGCCGAATGGACCTTGTTGCGGCGCTTGCGGGCCAGTTCGAAGGCGACGCGGGCGATCCGCTCAATCTCGAAGGTGGTGTAGACCTGGGTGTCGACGGCGCGGCGCTGGCCGTCGGCCAGGGTCTCGATGAATCGCGGCTGGCCGAAATAGACGCCGCCGGTCAGCTCGCGGACGATCATGATGTCCAGGCCCTCGACCACCTCGCGCTTGAGGGTGGAGGCGTCGGCCAGGGCGGGAAAGCAGATGGCCGGGCGCAGGTTGGCGAACACCTGCATGCCGGCGCGCAGCTTCAGAAGGCCCGTTTCCGCGCGCAGGGGGCGCGGGACGCCGTCCCACTTGGGCCCGCCCACGGCGCCCATCAGCACGGCGTCGGAGGCCTTGGCGGTTTCCAGGGTCTCGTCGGTCAGGGGCGTTCCCAGGGTGTCCAGGCTGATCCCGCCGAAGGGGCGTTCGTCGATGACGATGTCATTGGCCAGCCGCTCGGCCACGCGGCGCACCTGCGCGCAGACTTCGGGACCGATCCCGTCGCCGGGCAGGAGGAGCAGCTTGGACATGGGGGACCTCTTCAGAGCGGGCGTTCTGAGGCGATCTCGTAGGCGAAGAGCCGCCGGTCGGAAACCCCGAAGCTGGGCCACGCCGCGCGCCAGGCGGCCATGTGTTCGGAGGCGAAGTGGGCGTCCAGGGCGGCCTGGTCGCGCCAGACCTCGAACACCCGCACCAGCCCCACCTCCGCGACGTCCTCGGCGTAGCTGTATTCGACACAGCCCTCCTCAGTCCGGGAGGCGGCGAGCATGGCGGTCATATGGGGGCGAATGCCGGCCAGGTTCTCGTGCGGGACCCTGACCGTCCCGGCGATGATCAGGGTCATGCGTGTTCCAGCCAGGGCTTGGAGAGGGCCAGGCGCTGTTCGAAGGTGTCGATGGCCCCCACCGCCTGCAGGGTCTCGCCGATGGCGTCCAGCCCCTTGAGCAGCTTTTCCTTGCGGCCCGGATCGATGTCGAAGTGGAAGGCCGCGCCGGAGGGGGCGGTGACGGTCTGGCTCTCCAGGTCGATGGCGAAGACGTGGTTGCCGCCCTTGGCCTCGCCCATCAGGGCCCGCACCTGCTCCGCCGGCAGGGCCACGGGCAACAGCCCGTTCTGGAAGCAATTGTTATAGAAGATGTCCGCGAAGCTGGGCGCCACCACGCAGCGCACGCCGAAGTCCAGCAGCGCCCAGGGCGCATGCTCCCGCGACGAGCCGCAGCCGAAGTTGTCACCCGCGATCAGTACGCCGGCGCCGGCGTACCTGGGGTTATTGAGCACGAAGTCCGGCTTGGGCCGGCCCGCCTCGTCGAAGCGCAGGTCGTAGAACAGGCCCTTGGACAGCCCTTCGCGCTCCACGGTCTTGAGGAACTGCTTGGGGATGATCTGGTCGGTGTCCAGGTTGTCGATATCCAGCGGCGCGGCCTTGGCGTCGAGGCGGGTGAAGGGCTGCATGGTCAGACTTCCAAGATGTTAAGGCCGTCGTAGGCAGCGAAGGCCCTGTCGTTGGTGACCACCGTCAGGCCCTCGGTCAAGGCCTGGGAGATCAGAAGGCGATCGAAGGGATCGCGGTGATGAAGCGGCAGATTGCTCAAGGTGTCGATGTGGGCCAAGTCGATGGGTAGTAGCTCGGCGCTGAGTTCGCGGACGGCCTCTGCGAAGGCGTAGCCAAAATGAGTTTGAAATGGTGGCGGCAGGGCAAGCTTGCCAAGTCCCTGCTTGATGGCGATTTCGATGGCGCAAACTTGACTCACCAAGCGGCGGCCTCCAGCCAGCGCGGCCAGAGTGGATCTGGAAGCGGTGTACGACCTCAATGCCAGGATCAGCACCGCGTTCGTGTCGAGAAGGTAGGTCGTCAAATCGTGCCGTCGCCGTAGAACAGGTCCTCGATCTCAGGATCGGGATCGTCGAAGTTCTCCGGCAGCTTCCATCCGTAATGGTCCCAGAAACCGAAGCGGGGCGGGGGACGCTCTTCCCTGGCGGTCAGGGGGACCAGCTTGGCCTTGGCCTTGCCGTTCTTGGCGATGATGATCTCTTCGCCCGCCGCGGCCTCGTCGACCAGGCTCGAAAGGTTGGTCTTGGCGTCGTAGAGATTGACCTGCTTCATGGAACGAAGATGGGCTTCCTGACCAAGTTGGTCAAGTATGACGCCCTCAATCGTCGGGGACCGCCGGATCGGCGCTGATCATCAGGCTGGGCGCGCCGGCGACGCCGGAGCGGACGGTGAAGACGAAGGTGCCCGGCTTGCGGCCCTTGCGCACCTCTGAGACGTCGAAGCCGGCGGCGGCCAGGCGGGCCTGGGCGGCCTGCGGATTGGCCACCCGCCAGGCCAGGCCCGAGAGCCGGTCCGGGGCGTCGGTCACCGGCGCCTTCAGGCTGGCGCCGATCTCCACCACCGCCGCGCCGCAGCGGAAGAACAGCAGGCGCGAGCCCCAGTCCGGGTTCGAGCGGTCCAGCCGGAAGTCCAGGCCCAGGCGCGCGCCGTAGAGCGCGACGGCGCGATCCGGATTGGGCGTGTCGATCACCACGTGGTCCAGGGCGTGGACACAGTCCTCGTCGAAGGTCGGCGGGACACGGGGATCGGCGGACCGCTCCGCCAGGGCGATGGGCACGCCGTGCGAGACCTCCGGCTCAAGGAACGACAGGCGCCAGGCGTCGGTGGACAGCAGGTCGGCGGGAGCCCGCGTGGCGGCGCCCCGGCGGCCCAGCACCCGGCGCGTTTCGTCCAGATCGTCCACCGCGAACGCCAGGCCCCACAGCCCTTCGCCGCCGGCGGCCAGTCGGGCGCGGACCCGGTCGCCGCTCTCGCCCGGCCCGTCCGGCTGGACAATGTCGAGGGCCATGTTGGACAGCTGGAACCAGGCGTGGCGGGCGCCGGCCGCCTCTTCCCGCCAGTCCGGCCCGCGGCCCAGCAGGGCCTCATAGGCCGGGGCGGCGAGGTCGAGGTCCTTCACCGCGATGGCGATGTGGTCGAGGCCGACGATCATGGATCAGGCGATGTCCCGAAGCGGCGTAACAAGTTGTGCGTTCCGCTTGAGATATTGCGCCGCCTTCTTCGTCAAGTCGCGGGCGCTGTCCTTGAGATGGTCGAGGGGCGGATCCAGGCCCTTGAGCGCGCAGAAGAGGGCGATGGCGAAGGCCCAGGTGCGCTCCGAGAAGTAACCGCTGCGCGATGAACTCCAGCCCTGGCCGAAGTTGTCCTGATGCTGTTCGAACGTGAAGGCGGAATTGGCTCCGAACACCCCAAAGCCGCAGTAGGCGACGGTGAGCTCGGTGGCCAGCTCGTTGAGGTCGTTGCCGCCGGGGATCGGCGCGTGAACCGTGGCCAGGAGGTAGTGCGACAGCTCGTGCGCCAGGGTCGCGATCAGCTTGCGTGGCTGGTCCACAAGATCGGCGGCGTAGGTGATGATGACGCGGTTGTCCTCGATGCGGAACGTGCCGTGGGCGCTCCCGCCGTGCTGGATGGCGGCGTACTGGCCAACCCGTTGTCTGCCGGACGGCCGCTCGTAGGCCTCAAGATCGCACGGCCAATTGGTGAGGCCCATGAGCTTCTGGATCAGGCCGAAGATGTAGGCCGCCCGCTCATGTCCCTCCGCTTCGGTGGGCGGAAAGAAGGCGCGGGTCGGGACGACGAGGGGCGCGGCGCTCAGGCGCTGCATGCCGCCCAGATGCGTCATCAACCAGGCCCAGGTCTCCAGCACCCAGTCCTCGACATCGGCGTCCAGGAACCGCGCCTTGCCGAATAGTCCGAACATCACCACGCCTAAGCTCAAGGTTGTTTCACTTGAGTCTTGTACGGGCAAGGATGGCCTGCGTCGACGGCGCCAGGGGCGGAAGGCGCAGCCTCAGACCGACCCCGTGGCGATCAGGCTGCGGGCGGTCTCCACCACCGTGTCTTGCAGCGGCCGGGGCGCCCAGCCGAGCTGGGTCTGGGCCTTGGCGGAGGTATAGTCGTGCCTGTGGCCCAGGCCGGGGACCACCGAGGCCAGTTCCTTGTCGAACAGGCCCACCAGGCGCAGGACGAAGTCGGGGACCTTTCGGGTGGGAACCTTGGCGGCCTGCTCGCCCAGGTTCTCCCGCAGCAGGGCGGCGATGTCGCCCATCCAGGCGAAATTGCCGGCGGCGATGAACCTCTGGCCGGCGGCCTGGGGGTCGGTCATGGCGCGGATGTGCAGGTCCGCGACGTCGCGGACGTCGACGATGTTGAAGCCCAGGCGCGGCAGGCCAGGCACGCGTCCCGACAGCAGCCGCTCGACCACCTGCACCGAGCCGGAATAGTCGCGTCCGACGACCGGACCCAGGACGAGGGCCGGATTGACGGTAGCCAGCGTCGTGCCGCCGCCGCCGGACGCGCCGATCAGCTCCCACGCCGCGCGTTCGGCCAGGGTCTTGGACTGGGCGTAGGCGCTGACGCCTGGTTGGTTCACATCGGTCCACACGGTCTCGTCGGCGACATTGTCGGGGGCGGCGACGCCCCGGCTCGTGGCCGCCACGGAGGAGGTCAGGACCACGCGCTTGACGCCGGCCTTGATTGCCGCGGCGATCGCTCGCCGCGCGCCCTCGCGGGCCGGCACGATCAGTTCGTTGGGATCCTTCGGCTCGCTGATGCCGAGCGGCGAGGCGACGTGCAGGACATAGTCGCAGCCCTCCGTGGCCGCGTCCCAGCCCGCGTCGCTGGTCAGGTTGGCGGCGAAGAAGCTAAGGCGGTCCTTGGTGTCGACCACCGTGCCGAGCGTGGCCCGCACCTCCGCTTCGCGGCCCAGGTCGCGCACCGTCGTGCGTACCGTGTAGCCCTGTTGCAGCAGGCCAATCACGCACCAGCCGCCGATGAACCCCGACCCGCCGGTGACCAGCACCGTTCCCTGACCGCTCATGTCAAACCCCTGCTCTATGTTGACAGTGATAAGATAGAGTTTTGCGGCGCGAGGGAAGACAAAACAGCCCCGTTCAATCCGGTGTCAGGCGGGCCGAGCGGCCCGAAACCGCGAATAGAGCTCGGCGACGGTCGCCACGGCCCGGTCGGCCTCGGCGTGGTCGGGGCTTTCGTTCGTGTCGTTGTAGCCCTTCATGTCGCCGCCCTCGAGGGCCTGGACGACGATGCCGTCACGGCGCGGCACGACGCTGACGTCCCGGTAATAGACCCCGTAGGTGAGCTCCGGCTGGGGGACCAGCCAGGCGATCTGGCCGCGGACGGGAACAATGGACTCATCCTTCCACAGCGCGCGGGCGCCGTAGCCGGGGCAGTTGATCACCACCTTTTCCTTCAACGCCGCCAGCTCGGCGGGGGTGTGAAACTCCCGCCGCTCGAACCGGCCGCCGGCGGCCAGGAAGTCGCTCATCAGGGTGTGGCCGTAGTCGGCGATGTTGAAGATCATCGTCTGGGTGCGGCGCACGTGGGCGGCGGGAAACGGCGTCGTCCCCGGCGGCAGGAGCTGCGAGGGGGGGGTGATGTCGTGGATCCGCCCGCCATATTCGGCGAAGTCCAGGGCGCCGGGGGCGGGCGCGCCGGAGCCCGGCGCCGCGCCGTCGTCCGCAAGCACGTACCGGTCCCGCCACTCCACCGGGTCGCCGGGCAGGCCGAGGTAGCGGCGATAGTGCTTGAACGAGGTGCGGGCCATCTCCTCCCAGAGGTCCCCGAAGCCGGGCGGGGCGGCGCTGGCCAGGGCGATGCGGGAGTCCGGGGTCCACATCCCGGTGGCGCGGGACGAGCGGGTGTCGGGCAGCAGGTCCCTGGCGTAGATGGTCACCCTGGCGCCGGCGCTCTGAGCCAGGATCGCGGAGGTGAGGCCCAGCGCCCCGCAACCGATGACGGCCACCTCCGCCGGGCTCCCCGCCATGGCCTTGCGCACCGCCAGGGTGCTGGAGCCCCAGGACAGCGACCAGCCACTGCCGCCGTGGCCATAGTTGTGCACCACCAGCGCATCGCCGACCTGCTCGGTGTCCAGCCGCGGCCCCGCGGCGCGGAACGGACGCAGGCAGACGGTGATGTCGAACAGGCGGTCGACCGAGGCGCGAACGGGCGCCATCGGCGGCACGGCGCCGTAGCCGCCGAGCCCCGGCCCGCGGACAGCCGGCCCGGCCGTGGTCGCGCAACCGCCAAGCCCCAGCGCGCTCAGGCCACCCAGGAACGCCGACCCCTGCAGCAGGCGGCGGCGGTCCAGGGGCGTGATCGTCGTGAGCGGCAAGGGCCTTCTCCTTCGTCAGCGGGCGGCTGACACAACATCCAGGAGTCGCGGGGCGATGCCTAGAGCAAGGTCGACAGAGGTGAAGCGAGCGAAGGCCGCTGGGGAGGCCGGCCAAGGGACAGGGGGACCCTGCGTTGCGACTCAGCTCGAGACGCCCTGCTGTCGCTCTCGCGCCTCGATGTCCGCCCTCCACGGGTCCAGCACCATTAACCCAATGGCTGGATCGAGGACACCATTCGCGATCTCTCCGATCTGCTCCCCATCATAGAAGATCTGCAACTTTACGGTGGTCCGTTCCGACAACGCCCAGGCCGCGCCGATGAACGCCTCGGCGTCCTCCACCTGTCGGCGGTCGACCTCAGTGGCGATGGAATGGCGACCGCGGCTCGCATACAGATCCAGAATCGCGCCGACAAAGACGACCGTCGACTGACCATCGTCATCGATGTCTTCGGCGAATTCCGGCGGGCCAATAACCCAAGGCCGCGCGGTTCGCAGGGCCGCCACCATTTCCTCCAGGAGCGGCCGAAGTCCACTCGCTTCGTCTTCACGTGCATAGAAATAGAGACTTATCTTCGGATGGTCAGGAGCGACTTCCTTGGACATTATTCATCCGGACTGGAGGGGTAGAAGATCATCGGCGATCCTGACCGACCCGGAGTCTCCCCGGGCTTGTCATCTCGATGAAGATCGACGTGCCGCGTCTGCGGCAAGGGCAATGTGATATCCAGCCCACTTATGTGATGCATATGGATAGCCTCCCCTTTCAGTCCCGCGTCTTCGGGAAAGAATTTGACCCACCAATCATCCACGACGGGCGAGAGGCGGTCGTCAATTCTGAATCTATTTTCAACACTGAGGATGCCGGGGTAGTCATTCCGATCCCAGAAATCCCGGACATCCCGCCAGTCGGCATTTGGGTTTCGGCGCAGTCCGCGACTCGTGAAATTTCTGGAAGCGCTTCCGATGCGCGGGCTTCGCACTGCGGAGCCAAGGTCATCCAATCTCTCAGATGAGTCGCCGATATCCGGCGTCGCTTCGTAATCCGCGGTTGGAGCAAAGGTTGATCCACCATCTGAGCCTCTAGGATGGATGTCGCTGGAGCCAACAGGTCGAGTCTGCCATTCATCGTTTGTATTTGGACTAAAGCGGCCCGCTCCCAGACTCAGGTCTGGCTGTGCCTGACCTTCGAGCGAGCCTGGATCAGCTGCCGAAAGTTGTCTGGGCGAAGATACCACTGATGGCTTGGACAGCGCCGCCGAAATGGCCGAACGGAAGGTGTTCCCGCCCTGCAACGCCATTCCGATCAGGCCTGAACTGAGTGCCGCGCCTCCGACGTCCCGGCCCAGCGGTCGGTCAGGGTCGTAAGTCTCCCTTGCTATCAGATTGGAGCCAGCTTGGCTGACACCTCCATACATGGCCCCGATGCCGCCCGATCCAAAGACCTTGAGGCCAGTGGTCAGCAGCGGATGTTGGACGACTTTGTCAACGGCGGCGCCGCCCAACTTCGCACCGGGCACGGGTAGTGCGGCGAGCACACCTTGGAAGACACCATTCTCGATCGCTAACGACAGAGATCAGATCGCGGTCCAGAGGGCGGGCGACCTGCACCGGCGGCTCCGGTAGCCGCCGCCGGCGTCGACGCAAAGCCAGAGCCGCTTGTCGTCGGGGGGGTGCAAAGCCGCCGCCTCAACCTAAAGCCGGTCCCACATCCGGTCTGGCCTGCACGGCCGTTATGCTGTCCAAATGACGCGGTGGAATGGGAACGCACGCGAGGCCGCTGGATGAACGCTCGTTTCGGACCGGAACATCTGGACGCTTGGCGCCGCGACGGCGGGGTGCTGATCGAGGGCTTCTTCACGCCGGAAGAGGTGGCGGCGGTGCGCGCCGACTTCGCCAAGGTGTTCGCGCGCACGGAAGGGGCCGACGAGGGGCTGGACCGGAAACACGCCGGGGAGATCGGCCGCTTCAACGCCGCCCAGTTCGCGACCCTGGAGTCGATCCCGTTCGACTGCTCGCCGGCGCTGAACCTGATCGGGGTGCATCCTGAACTGATGCGCCTGGCGCGCGAGGCGCTGTCGACGGACGCGCTGCATCTCTACCAGTGCCAGGTGTGGGCCAAGTTCACCGGCGACGCCGACTACGACCAGCCCTTCCACTGCGACTTTTCCAACCACACCCTGACCACGCCGGCGGAGGACGCCGGGCTGAATTCGGTGACCATCCTCTGCTACTTCAGCGACGTCACCGAGGCGCACGGACCGATGCACTATGTGACGCGGCCGGACAGCGCCAAGGTGGCCGGTCCGGAAGCCAGCCTGGATCGTGACCCGCAGGCCCAGGCGCGGCTTCAGCAAGACCTCAAAGCCTATGAGCGGTCCAGCGCCGGGCCGGCGGGCAGCGTCTTTCCCTACGGCATCGACGTCTATCACCGCGGCACCAACATGACCGCGCCGCGCGGGCATCGCTATGCGGTGATGAGCTGCTTCAAGGCGGCGTCCAACGACAGCATCGGCTTCCACGCCTGGCCCTTCCACCACACCAAGCCGTGGAGCCGGATCTTCGACCACGCCACGCCGCAGCAGCTGGCGTGCTTCGGCGTACCGGCGCCGGGACATGCGTTCTGGACCGAAACCACCCTGCGCCGCGCCCAGATGCGGTATCCCGACTGGGACATGACGCCGTACAGGGCGGCGGCGAGAGCGGCCGCGGCCTAGAGGAACTCCCGCACGTCGGCGATGTGGCCGGCGATGGCGGCGGCGGCGGCCATGGCGGGGCTCATCAGGTGGGTGCGCCCTCCCCGGCCCTGGCGGCCCTCGAAGTTGCGGTTGCTGGTCGAGGCGCAACGCTCGCCGGGGGCCAGGCGGTCGGGGTTCATCCCTAGGCACATCGAACAGCCCGGCTCGCGCCAGTCGAAGCCGGCGGCGCGGAAAATGACATCGAGCCCTTCGGCCTCCGCCTGTTCCTTCACCAGGCCGGAGCCTGGGACGACCATGGCGTTGACGTGGGGCGCCACCCGGCGGCCCTGCTCCAGCGCCTTGGCCGCGATGCCGGCGGCGGTGCGCAGGTCCTCGATGCGGCTGTTGGTGCACGAGCCGATGAACACCCGGTCGATGCGGGCGTCGGCGATCGCCTGGCCAGGCTGCAGGCCCATGTAGTCCAGGGCGCGCTGGATCTGGGCGCCCTTGTGCGGATCGAAGTCGGCGGGGTCGGGAACATGGCCGGTGACCTGCACCACGTCCTCGGGGCTGGTGCCCCAGGTGACGGTGGGGACGAGCTTGGCGACGTCGATGGTCAGCTCGCGGTCGAACCTGGCGTCCGGGTCGGAGAAGACCGTCTTCCACGACGACAGCGCCATCTCCCAGGCGCCGGCCTTGGGGGCGGCGGGGCGGCCCATCATGTAGGCGAAGGTGGTCTCGTCCGGCGCCACAAGGCCGGCGCGGGCGCCGCCTTCGATGGTCATGTTGCACAGGGTCATGCGCTCCTCCATCGAGAGCGCCGCGATGGCCGGGCCGGCGTATTCGATGACGTAGCCCGTGCCGCCGCTGGTCCCGATCTCGCCGATCATGGCCAGGGCGAAGTCCTTGGCGCCGACGCCGGGAACCGGGGTCCCCACGAAGGTCACCCGCATGTTCTTCGACTTGATCTGGCGCAGGGTCTGGGTGGCCAGGACGTGCTCGACCTCCGAGGTGCCGATGCCCTGGGCCAGGGCTCCGAACGCCCCATGGGTAGAGGTGTGGCTATCGCCGCAGACGATGGTCATGCCCGGCTGCGTGCGGCCCTGCTCGGGACCGACCACGTGGACGATACCGTTGCGCACGTCGCCCATGGGAAAGAACTCGATCTTGTACTGGGCGACGTTGCGCTCCAGCGTCTGGAGCTGCAGCCGCGCCTCCTCGTCGGCGACGGCGCCCACACCCTTGGCCTGGCCCTCGGTGGGCACATTGTGGTCGGCGACGGCAAGGGTGCGGTCCGGGCGGCGCACAGGGCGATGGGCGGCCTTGAGGCCGGCGAAGGCCTGGGGCGTCGTCACCTCGTGGATCAGGTGCAGGTCGATGTACAGGATGGTCTCGCCATTGGGGTCGACGTCGACCACGTGGGCGTCCCAGATCTTGTCGTAGAGGGTTTTACCGGACATTCGCGGGATGTAAGGCGTCGACCCCCGCGGCGTCCAGTTACGCGGTGGGAAAATCGGGCGTGCGGTCGGGATACATTTGCGGCGCCTGAACCCCTCACCCGCCCGTTTGCGCAGCAAATGGGAGGGTGAGGGGCTACGCGGCGCGCCGTCAGGCCGCCACGGCCCGTGCGCCCACCTGCACCTCCGGCTCTTCCAGGCACCCCATGTCCGACAGTGTCGCGCGGACGGCGGCGTCGAGGGGGGTGTGGGGTTCGTCGCCCAGGAAGGCGACCAGCTTGGCGTTGGCAAGGCCGACGGGCTGGCGCCAGAGGTAGCGCATTTCCAGGAGCTCGCGGAACATCTCCACGAAGGGCGAGAGGGCGTAGATCAGCGGATAGGGGAAGGGGCGGATCGGCAGGCGCGGCTGGCCGCTGACCCGGCGGATGGCCTCGGCCACGCCCTGGGCGCCCTGGGTGAAGTGGCCCTTGAAGTGGAAGACCTCGAAGTCCGCCAGGTCGGCTTCCCGCTCCAGCAGGCGGGCGGTGGCCTCGCCCAGGTCCGGCAGGTAGGCCCAGGCGTGGCCGACGTTGGCGGCGCCGGGAGCGTAGACCGCCGTGACCCGGCCCTTGCCCCGGGTGGTAAGCCAGCCCAACGCGCTGTTGGGGGCCGCGGGGCCGTAGAAGTCGCCGGCGCGGACCACCAGGGCGCGGGCGCCCTGATGTGTCGCATCGCGCAGCATCTCCTCCATCTCCACGCGGATCTTGCCCTTGCGGGTGACGGGATGTTGAGGCGCGTCCTCGCCGATGGCGGGTCCGGCGTCCGGGGCGAAGTTGTAGACGTTGCCGGGCAGGACGACGCGGGCGCCATGGGCCTTGGCCGCGGCGATAGTGGCGGCCAGCATGGGCACGGCCAGGCCCCGCCAGTTCTTGTAACCGGGCGGATTGGCGCCGTGGACGATGACGTCCGCGCCCGCGGCGGCCGCTGTGACGTCGGCGGCGTTCATGGCGTCGCCCCGGATCCAGTCGATGGGCATGCGCGGGCCGGCTTTCTTCGCCGCGGCGGCGGGGTCGCGGGCCAGGGCGCGGATGGTCCAGCCGCGCTTGATCAGGGCCATCGTGGCGTGGCCGCCGAACGATCCGGTGGCGCCGATGATCAAGGCGATTCTGGGGGCTGTGCGGGAGGGGGAAGAAGACGACATCGCGGTTCGCTCCAGTTGATGGGGCGAAGATGCGTCCGGCGACGGCTATTCGGAATTGTCGAAAG
>FSUP01000483.1_pt1 | contig 12185 bp, 12 predicted proteins | sample 1637431 | NCBI WGS metagenome assembly FSUP01 (sample SAMEA3914816, study PRJEB12502) | metagenome | biome: forest; material: soil | place: USA | collected 2011-09-16 | depth 0.3 m | reverse complement strand
GGCGGGTTGGGCGGGGGCGGGTCGCTCACGAGGCGGCCTCGGCGATGGCGGTCAGATAGGCGCCGTAGGGGCCGGCGCGGGCGGCGAGGTCGCGCAGTTGCGCCGTGTCGATCCAGCCGTGCTGGAAGGCGATCTCCTCGACGCAGCCCAAGCGCAGGCCCTGGCGCTCCTCGATGGTGCGGACGAACTCGGCGGCCTGGACCAGGGCGCCGTGGGTGCCGGTGTCGAGCCAGGCGTAGCCGCGGCCGAGGTTCACCACCTTCAGCTCCCCCAACTCCAGGTAGGGGCGCATGAGGTCGATGATTTCCAGTTCCCCGCGCGCCGAGGGCTTCAGGTCGCGGGCGAAGGCGCTGGCGCGGCCGTCGAAGAAGTAGAGGCCGGTGATGGCGACGTTGGAGCGCGGCGCGGCGGGCTTTTCCTCGAGACTGATCACCTGGCCCGCACCGTCGAACTCAACCACGCCGTAGCGGCCGGGATCGGCCACCGGATAGCCGAAGACGGTGGCGCCCGAGGCATCCCGGCCGGCCTGTTCCAGCAGGCCCACGAAGCCGCCGCCGTAGAAGATGTTGTCGCCCAGGACAAGGATGCTGGGCTCGCCGGCGGTGAACTCCTCGCCCAGCAGATAGGCCTGGGGCAGGCCCTCGGGCCTGGCCTGGACGGCGTAGGAAATGGAGAGGCCGAGGTGCGCGCCGTCGCCCAGCAGGCGCTGGAACTGGCTCTGGTCCTCAGGCGTGGTGATCACCAGCACCTCGCGCACGCCGGCCAGCATCAGCACCGACAGGGGATAGTAGATCATCGGCTTGTTATAGACCGGCAGCAGCTGCTTGGAGACCGCCTGGGTCAGGGGATAGAGGCGCGAGCCGGCCCCGCCGGCCAGGACGATGCCTTTGCGGGCGGCTCCGTTTTGGGCGACTCCCTTTTGGGCGATGGGGGGCTTCACGCGCGCTTCAGGCCGAGACGCGCGCCGGCGTATCCGCGCTCGCGCAGGGCGGTCCACCAGGCTTCGTGGTCCAGGTACCAGCGCACGGTGCGGCCGATCCCGGTCGCCAGGTCGACGCTGGGCGACCAGCCCAGGTCGGTCTCGATCTTGGCGTTGGAGACGGCGCGACGGAAATCCTGGCCGGGACGTTCGCTGACGAAGCGGATCAGGTCGGCGTGCGGCCAGGCGCGGGGGCGGGCCAGGTCCAGGGCCGCGCAGACGATGCGCACGATGTCGAAGCTGGAATGCTCCGCCTGGCCGCCGATGCAGTAGGTCTCCCCGGTCTGGCCGTGGACCAGCACCCGCAGCAGGGCCGCGGCGTGGTCCTCCACATACAGCCAGTCGCGCACCTGGGCGCCGCGGCCGTGCAGCGGGATCGGCCGGCCCTCCACGCCGTTGGCGATCACCGTGGGGATCAGGTTTTCAGGGTGCTGGAAGGGGCCGTAGGCGCTGGAGGTGTTGGTGATCACCACGGCCAGGCCATAGGCCTTGCCCCAGGCGCGGACCAGCATGTCCGACGACGCCTTGCTGGCCGAGAAGGGAGCGCTCGGGGCATAGGGGCTGGCCTCGTCGAACCGGCCGTCCTCGCCCAGGGACCCGAACACCGCGTCGGTGGAGACGTGATGGAAGCGGAAGCCGGCGCGCCGCGATTCCGGCAGCCGCGCCAGGTGGGCGCGGGCCGCCTCCAGCAGGGTGGCGGTGCCCATGACGTTGGTGCGCAGGAAGGCCAGGGCGCCGCCCGCGGCGGGATCGACGCGCGACTCGGCGGCCAGGTGCAGCACCGCGTCAGGCTGGTGGCGGGCGAAGATCGCGGCCATCGCCTCGCCGTCGCAGATGTCGGCGTATTCGAAGGCGTAGCGGGGGCTGGTCTGGGCGTCGCCGATGCTGTCCGGATCGCCGGCCTGGGTGATGGCGTCGACGTTAACGACGGCGAAGCCCTCGCCAAGCGCGCGGCGGACCACCGCGGCGCCGACGAAGCCGCAGCCGCCGGTGACCAGGATCTTCATGCCGGCGCCCGTGCGACAGCGGGGCTCACCACAAGACCTGGCCCCCGGCTGGCGCCGCGCAGCATGGCCGCGCTATGGTCCGCGCCGCATAGGTTCAACGGAAAGCCCTCGCCTTGGCTGATTCACCAAACTCCCCCATTCTGGCCATCGACAAATTGACGGTTCGTTTCGACACCCATGACGCTGTCGTCGAGGCGGTGAGGGGGGTGTCGCTGACGGTGGCGCCGGGCGAGTGCCTGGGGGTGGTGGGCGAGAGCGGGTCGGGCAAGAGCCAGACCTTCATGACCGCCATGGGCCTGCTGGCCAAGAACGGCCGCGCCACGGGGTCGGTGCGCTATCGGGGCAAGGAGCTGCTGGACCTGAGGATCCGCGACCTGAACCGCATCCGCGGCTCGAAGATGACGATGATCTTCCAGGACCCGCTGACCGCGCTCACGCCGCACGTCCGCATCGGCGACCAGATCGCCGAGCCCTTGATGCTGCACCTGAAGCTGAGCAAGGCCCAGGCGCTGGAGAAGGCGCACGAGTGGCTGAAGAAGGTGCGGATCCCGGAGGCGGGACGGCGCCTGCGGCAGTATCCCCACGAGCTTTCCGGCGGCATGCGCCAGCGGGTGATGATCGCCGGGGCCATGGCCTCGGACCCCGACCTGCTGATCGCCGACGAACCGACGACGGCGCTGGACGTGACCGTGCAGGCCGAGATCCTGGACCTGATGGCCGACCTGAAGCGCGAGACCGGAGCGGCCATGGTGCTGATCACCCACGACATGGGGGTCATCGCCCGCCTGGCCGACCGGGTCTGCGTGATGAAGGACGGCGCCTACGTCGAGGAGGGCGAGGCCGAAAGCCTGTTCTCCAACCCCCAGCAGGCCTACACCCGCGCCCTGCTGGAGGCGATCCCGCGGCTGGACCGCGCCGACCGGGGCGGCCGCCCCATGCCGACCCCGCCGCCGCCCGAAGCGCCGGTCGTGGTCGAGGGCAAGGACATCAAGGTCTGGTTCCCGATCCGCGAGGGGTTCTTCGGCGCCAAGAAGGAACTGCGGGCCGTCGACGGGGTCAGCTTCCACATCCGCCAGGGCGAGACCCTGGGCGTGGTGGGCGAGAGCGGCTGCGGCAAGTCCACCCTGTCGCGCGCGGTGCTGAACCTGCTGCCGGCCAGCGCCGGGGTGGTGACCCTGATGGGCCGCGACATCACCCACGCCGAGCGCGAGGCGATCCGCGCCGCGCGCAAGGACCTGCAGATCGTCTTCCAGGACCCCCTGGCCAGCCTCGACCCACGCACCACCGTGGGCGAGAGCATCGCCGAGCCGCTGACCGTGTTCCGCCCGGACCTGGACCGGGAGGAGCGCGAGGCCGAGGTGGTGAAGATGATGCTCCAGGCGGGCCTGTCGCCGGAGCTGATCAACCGCTATCCGCACGAGCTAAGTGGCGGCCAGAACCAGCGGGTCGGCATCGCGCGGGCGATGATCCTGAAGCCCAAGCTGGTGATCTGCGACGAGGCGGTCTCGGCGCTGGACGTCTCGATCCGCGCCCAGATCATCGACCTTCTGATCCAGCTGCAGCGCGGCATGGGCCTGGCGATGATGTTCATCAGCCACGACCTGGCGGTGGTGCGCGAGATCAGCCACCGGGTGATGGTGCTCTACCTTGGCCGGGTGATGGAGCTGGCCGACCGCGAACAGATCTACGCCAACCCCCAGCACCCCTACACCAAGGCCCTGCTCTCGGCCGCCCCGATCCCCGACCCGGTGCGCGAGCGCGGCCGGGTGCGGGTGCGGCTGGACGGCGAGCCGCCGAGCCCGATGGACCCGCGGTCGGCGCTCCGGTTCATGCCCTCCAAACTGACCCTGGATCCGCTGGCGCCGATCTATGTCCCGGAACTGCGGGAGATCGCGCCGGGGCATCTGGTGAGTGAGTACGATCCGGGGTGAGGTTCAGATATGAACCACGAAAAACACGAAACACACGAACGGGGCGGCGGGCGTGGGGGCGTCAGGCCGGCAGCTGTCTCGGTGGGAATCGGACATCAAATGCTCGTTGACCAGAACCCACTTGATGTGACCGACGCTGCGGCGGGCTGGGAGACTCACATGGGTGTCGAGGCGGACAACTCTGGGCGGCTGCTCGTTGTCCTTGACCCGAGCTTTGGCGAACGCCTTCATGATGTGAGACCGGATCAGCCCGTATGGGTCGCCGAGAGCGCGGCAAACACGCCGGTCGTCAAGGCGCTGTGGGCAAGCCCGCGCTACGAACACTATCTAACTGACGTGACCTTATTCACCACGAAGGACCCGGGTGGGGAGAGAGGGTTCCTGGGCCAGATCGACACGATAGATCTCCATAACGGCCCTTACTCGACTGAGGCTTCGTACACTTGCCTAGAGGTGGTCGGCGTGACGTTGAGCCTCAACATCGAAGGGCAACTTCGTGCACTTGGCTTTACGAACTTCAGCACGACCTCCGATGGCTTCACGGCCCGCAGAAGCGAGGAAGAAGCTAAGCGGCTCAGACGCGACCTCTAGGCAGGCTATGACCGCAGATCGGCAAGGTCTCTTCCGGGTCGCGAACGGCCCCTGGCGCTAAACCGGAATGCGGACATTGGCGGCTACCGGGGCGAGCCCTCAGGCGACCAGCGCCTGCGCGGGTGTCAGGAACGGCGTGACCGTCGCGAGCGCTCGTTCGACGTAGGCTTCCTTCTCACCCACCGGCGCGACGTAACGCATCGCCTCCTCGGCGTCGCGGGGTGTCGCCAGCCGCGCGATCACCCAGGTCGCCAGGTACTGGGACGCCAGACAGCCGCCCGCGGTCGCGACATTGCCATGCGCCACGAAGGGCGTGTCCAGGACTTCGACGCCGGCTTCGATGACCCACGGCTTGGTCGTCAGGTCGGTGCAGGCCGGCAAGCCGCCGATCAGGCCGAGCTTGGCCAGCAACAGCGTGCCGGAGCACTGGGCCCCAACAAGTTGGCGAGACGGATCGAGCACGATGCGCGACAGCATTTCAGGATCGGCGGCGATCTGGCGCGTGTTGATCCCGCTGCCGATGATGACGGCGTCGGCCTCCGATGCGAACTCCAGGGGGCGCTGGCGCTGAACGGTTACGCCGTTCATCGAGGTGACTTCCGGCGTCGGAGACGTGATGTGCGCCTTCCAGCCCTTGGTCTTCAGCCGGTTCAGGATTGTGAAGGCAATGAACGAGTCCAGCTCGTTGAATCCGCCGAACGTGAGAACCGCTATCTGCACGAGGGCCTCCTGGGAAAAGGGCGCGGCCTCGGCGGAGGATGGTTCGTCGGCCAGGCAAACGCACTTAATTTACCAACGGCGCGCCCGGAATGGAACGTCTGCTTCGCATCGGTCCTGCGCTTGGGCCGATTCAATTGCCGCGTCCCCGGCGCCGCCGTCGGCGGGGTCGGCATGTCCTGACGCGGACTCTGCGGACGTCGGATGCCGCTTCGATTGACGACTTAACAAACCCAGCCATAGATTGAATGGCGACAGACGCGAAGCTGGCTCCACACCCTCCGAGCGTTGCCGTAGTCGGCGGTTTAAGGTGAAGCACCAAAATGATCGACTGGCTGCTCGCAAACCAACCTCACATCGTCCGCTCTAGCCGTTGGATTGTCGCTGGCTGTGCGTTAGCGATGATTGGCATTTCGCGACTTCCAAGAACACCGATCGACCGAGTGATTTCGATTTTGGGGGTCGTAGTGTTGGGGATAATTTTTGGTACTTGGCTAGTTGTCACCCTGGTCACCATACTCGCGCCTCGTCTCTTTCACAGCTTGCGTCGTCGCCGGGCCGAAGCCGCGTTGATTAGCGAAGAGGCACCATAACCGTGAGCTTTGCGATCGGAGGATAAGGTCCGACTTGGGTCGATTTTCACCGTTCGCCTCTGGCCGACATGTCGCCGTTCGGTGGGTGCGGGATGCGGACGCCAAGACCGGTCGTTCGCAATGCGGCAATCGGATGAAAGCTGGTCTGACCGCGGGCTGTTAGGTTGGCGTCCTCGACGGCAACCGGAAAGCCTTCAGCCATGGTCCTCAAAGCCCGCGTCGACGCCCTCATCGCGGCGGCGCTCGCCGTCCCGGCCCTCGGAGTCCCGGCCCTCGCCTGGGGCGAGCCCGCGACCCGCCCCTCGGTGGCCTTGACGCAGGCCGGGGCGGAGGCGGCGCTGCAGGCGGCTGAGCGGCTGGCCCGGCAGGCGAACGATCCGGCCGCCATAGCGGTGGTCGACACGGACGGCCTGCTGATGGCGTTCGTTCGCATGGACGGGGTCCGGCCGGGCAGTGTCGAGCTGGCCATCGGCAAGGCGCGCAGCGCCGCGCTGATGCAGCGACCGACTTCGGAGCTGGAAGCCAACGTCGCCGGCGGGCGCGTCGGCCTGGCGACGGCGGGGCTCACGGCGCTGGGGGGCGGGGCGCCCCTGAAGGTCGGCGCGGAGACGGTCGGCGCCATCGGCGTGGCGGGGCTCAAGAAGGAGGACGACGTGACGAACGCGGCCGCCGTCGCCGCCGCCTTCCCGGCTGGGCCATAACGGCTTGCAACGTGGCCGACGCCACGCGCCCCCGTCGGCCGATACCTTCGTATGACCAGGACTGATGGTTTGGTGCGTTGATGGCGTCAGGCGGGCGCCCATATCAGCCGGGCTGGCGGCACGGAGCACACGACAATGGAGATCGGTTTCATCGGGCTAGGGCAGATGGGCGCGGGGATCGCGGCCAATTTGTTGAAGGCCGGCCACGACGTACGGGTCTGGAACCGCTCGCCCGGGCCGGTGGCGGCGATGGTCGAGAAGGGCGCGCGGGCGGCCGGGACGGCGGCCGAGGCCCTGGATGCGGACGTCGCCTTCTCGATGCTGGCGCAGGACGAGACGGTGGCCGAGGTCCTGCTGGACAGCGGCGCGTTGGATGCGGCGCGGCCGGGGATGGTACATGTGAACCTCGCCACCCTGTCGGTGGCCTTCGCCCAGAGGCTCGAGGCGGAGCACGCGCGGCGGGGCCTTGGCTATGTCGCGGCACCGGTGATGGGCCGGCCGGACGTGGCGGCGCGGGGCGAGCTGAACGTGATCTGCGCCGGCGCGCCGGACGCCGTGGCGCGGGCGACGCCCCTGATCGAAGCCTTCGCCGCCAAGATCTGGCCGATGGGCGAGACGCCGCACAAGGCGAACGTGGTGAAGCTGGCGTGCAACTTCTCCCTGGCCAGCATGATCGAGACCCTGGGCGAGGCGGGCGCCCTGACCAAGGCCTATGACGTGCCGCCCGCGGCCCTGTACGAGCTGATGACCGGGACCCTGTTCGCCGCGCCGGCGTATCGGACCTACGCGCCGCTGATCGCGGAAGGGCGCTTCACCCCGGCCGCCTTCAAGCTGCCGCTGGGCCAGAAGGATGTGCGGCTGGCGCTGGCGGCGGGCGAGGCGGCGCACACGCCTTTGCCCCTCGCCTCGCTGCTGAGGGATCACTTCATCGAAGCCGTCGCCGCCGGGGACGGCGACAAGGACTGGTCCGCCCTGGCGGCGGGCGCCTTCCGCCGCGCCGGCCAGTCCCCGGGCTAGGGAGCGACGGCGCGAGGGGCCATCACAATATGATCCAGGCAGAATCGTCAATTCGATGCGGTGACGCCATGTCGTCACTCTGATTCATCCGGTAAATCAATTGGATTGAGTGCGCTGCGACAGCCGGATTGCTGTCTTCACTTTCGGCTCCATTCCGCGATTTCCGGCCATGGAGTGCGGAACACATCACCATCGTTCGGCGTTGCAACCCTCAGTCCTGGCACGACTTGCCAAAGGCAGTTTCAAGGGGGCCAAGATCCCCGTGATTTCGTCTGTAACCGCTAAGGAGTGAGACGATGAACAGGCTACTAGCGTGCGCCGCGATGGTCGGCGCGTTTGGAATGGCGTCGGCGCAAGCCCATGGTGAGTCCGGCGGCGTCAAGGTCGGCACCCTGTCATGCAACGAGCGCGGGGGATGGGGCCTGATCCTGGGCTCTACGCACCCCGTCCGCTGCACATTCTCGAACGGCGAGCGGACCGAGCGCTACGACGGCAGCATCACCAGGATGGGCGTGGACGTCGGCTACCAGCATTCGAGCACCCTGGTCTGGGCGGTGGTTGCGCCGCATGAGCGTCCGGCGCACGGAGCCCTGGCCGGCCACTACGGCGGCGCGACCGCCGGCGCGGCCGTCGGCGTCGGCCTTGGCGCCAACGCCCTGGTCGGTGGCTCGGACAGGAGCATCGCCCTGCAGCCCATCAGCATCGAGGGCAAGACCGGCCTCAACGTGGCCGCGGGCATCGGCGGCATGACGCTGCGGGCGCGCGGGTAAGCCCAGGCGCTCCATTCGAACGGTCGTGAAGGCAGGGACACACGCCGCGGGCGTGTGTCCCTGATTCATCAGGGCTCACTCGCCGGCGACGGCGAGCGGGCGGACCTTGTCGATCAGGATACGGTTGAAGGCGGCCGGCTCCTCGAAGGGGGCGAAATGGCCGCTGGCTTCCAGCCAGAAGAGCTGCTTTTGCGGCGCGCAAATGAGGTCGAACCATTCCGCGGCGACCCGGGCGACAACCTGCATGTCGTGTCGTCCGAGAATCAGGAACACGGGGATCTTGAAGGCGCGGCGGCTCATGATGTCGACGGCCATCAGTTGCGGCCACAGCGGCGCCAGGCTGAACGCCGCGCCGCGCAGCATCCGCACCAGATCCAGGGGCGAGCCCTCCGGCGCCGAGATCGTCCGCCAGATCAGGCGCGGCACGCTGAAGTTCGGCCCGAAGGCGCCGCCCAGCGCCATCAGCCAGCGGCGCTGGACCTGCAGCGCCTTGGGCTCATGCGGCGGCGGGCCGATGGCCTTCAGCGCCCGCACCGCAGCGCCACGCCCTCGATGCTCCGCCGCGGCGAGGGTGAAGGCATAGGAGGCCGCCTCGCTGGCGGCCATGTCGGCGACCTGGCTGACGCCGACGTAGGCGGCGACCTTGGCCGGGAAGCGCTCGCTGTAGAGGACGCCGAGCACCGAGCCCCAGGAATGGCCGAGCAGGGTCACCTTGGCCTGGCCCAGACGTGTGCGGACGATATCGACGAGCTGATCGAGATCGCCGAGGAAGCGTTCGATGGTCAGGCTGGCCGGATCGGCGCGCGGATCGAAGGAACGTCCGGCGGCGCGCTGATCCCAATAGACCACCGTGAAGGCATCCTCGAGCGCGGCGTTCGTGGCCCGGAACAGGCCGGTCGAACTCATGCCGGGGCCGCCGTGCAGCAGGATCAGGATCGGGTTGCGAACGCTCCGGCCACGGATCATCACCCATTGCGCCACGCCGCCCAGGGTGAGGAAGGCGGTCTCGGCGATGGAGTCCGGCGCGGGACGGCCCTCAGGCGTTGTGAACGGCGCTGTGCGCCCAGCCGAAGCCGGCATCGATGGCCTCCCTCTCGCTGCGGCCATTCTAGCAGACAGCCGCGACGAGGAACTGACGTCGGCCCCCGTGCGCCGCTTTCTGATGTTGCTGTCCACCTACGTCGTCGACAAGGCCCAGCCGATCTCTTCACCCCCTCATTGAGGAAGACGCGCGGCGATTCCCATCCCGCGGACGTCACCAGGGCCGGCGGAAGGCGTCCTCGTGCAGCCAATGGATCTGGTCGGCGACTCCGTCCAGTCGGGCTTCCAAGGTGGCGGTCTCGTTGTCGGTCAGCTGGCCGTCATGGCGGTCGCGCATCCGGTCTTCGTCATGGCGGATTTCGTTGAGGTGGTCGTGCACGCGATCGTATTCGGCGCGGTCGATGGAGTGGTCGTCCTTGGCCTTGTCGAGGCGATCCTTCAGCCAGTCTTCGCGTTGCCTCAACGTCCAGTCGCCGTGGTCGCTGACGACGGCGTTGGCGTCGACGGCCTGGGCGTGAACGGCGGCGAGCGGCGTCAACGCCAGAAGAAGGGCGGCTGACCCCTTGGCCAACAGCGGAATCGATCGTTTCATCTGCGAGTCTCCATCTTGCCCCCCGCGACTTGGGACAAGGTTGAACGCGCTCGCGCGCCATGGGATGCGAACTAGGCGCAAACGACCCTCGGCCCCGGGTTGCAGACCGATTTCACGGGCGTGATGTAACCGTCGTCGCCCAGCCCCATTTGTAGGCGAGTGTTCCCGCACGGATGGCTGGCCAGGTTCATGCTCAAGAAATTCGCTCCGCTTCTGATGATCGGCCTGATGGCCGCGACCGCGGCTCACGCCCAGATGGGCGGTGGCGGCATGGGTGGTGGCGGAGGCATGGGCGGCGGTGGAGGCGGAGGGCATGGCCACAGGGGTGGGGGCGGCGCGCCGCCCAGCTCCGGGACCAAGCCGACGACCCCCCAGCCGCCGGCGAAGCCTCAAAAGCCGGTCAATCAGGTCGAGATCGTCGGCGTGATCAGGGCGATCGACCCGGCCTCCGACCGCGTCACCATCGCCTATGAGGCGGTGGACGAGCTGAACTGGCCGGCGGGAACCATGCCGTTCGTGGTCGGCAAGAGCGCGCTGCTGAAGGGCGCGAGCGTCGGCCAGAAGATCCGCTTCAAGCTCGACAACCAGCAGATCTCGGACCTGAAGCCATTCTGATCGGCGCCGCCGTTCCGCTTGCCCCTCCATGCGCTTGACGTCGGCGCGCGGGGCGAGCCCAATCGGGGTCTGAAGCCAACTGTGGGCGGGCCGGCCATGATCTTCGAGCAAGTCGCCACCGGGGGCTGCCAGTCCTATCTGGTTGGATGCGCCGATACGCTGAGCGCGGTGCTGATCGATCCGGAGATCAGCCAGATCGACCGCTACCGGGGCCTGGCCAACCGGGACGGGCTGCGCATCCGCTATGTGATCGACACCCACACCCACGCCGACCACTTCTCCGCCGCCAACGAGCTGGCGGAGATGCTGGAGACGCCGGTGGTGATGCACCAATCCAGTCCGGCGCCGTATGCGACCCTGAGGCTCGACGACGACGACATGCTGCTGGTGGGGAACCTTCGCATCCGGGCCCTGCACACCCCCGGCCACACCCGCGATTCCATGTGCCTGGTGGTCGAGGACCGGGTGTTCACCGGCGACACCCTGCTGATCGGCGGCACCGGCCGCACGGACCTGCCGACGGGCGACCCGGAGCAGCTGTACGACAGCCTGTTCGGCAAGCTGCTGCATCTGGATCCCGCGACCCTGGTTTATCCGGCCCATGACTACAAAGGCCGCTCGCACTCCACGATCGGCGCGGAGATTGCCGACAATCCGCGCCTGCAGAAGCGCGAGCGCGCCGAATTCATCCGGATGATGCGCGAGCTGAACCTGGCCGCCCCGACGCACCTGACCGAGGCTCTGCGCACCAACATGACCGGCGGCAAGACCGTCAGCCAGTTGCTGGCCGCAGCGGCGGCGACGGTTCCGTTCATGGCGCTGGGCGACCTGGACCGGCGGGTGGCGGCGCGGCCGAACGACCTGCTGGTCCTGGACGTGCGTGAGGAAGCCGCCTTCAAGGCCGGCCATATCGCCGGGGCGATGCATCTGCCGCGCGGCCAGCTGGAGCTGCGCGTCAACGAGGCGATCCCGGACCCGACCCTGCGGATCGTCACCTGCTGCGAGTTCGGCAAGATCTCGACCCTGGCCGCGGCGACGCTGAGGGAGCTGGGCTACATGCGGGCCGTCGCCCTGGATGGGGGCATGAAGGCCTGGCGGGACGGCGGCTTTCCGACCGAGGTCTGAGGCGGGACAGGCGCGGCCGGTCGTCCCGGCGCCCTCGTCGACCGCGCGGGCGCGCCTACATTGGTGCAGGCGCCCGGCGCCGACCCATCCCGTCCACCGGAAGGACCCGCCATGAACGACGACGCCAGGCGCTACCGCGCCAACCTGCAGGGGGAAGTGGACGGGGCGGCGCTGTACGGGGCGCTGTCGAAGGCCGAGAAGGACCCGAAGCTGTCGGCGGTCTACGCCAAGCTGGCGGCTGTGGAGAGCGCCCATGCGGAGTTCTGGCGCGGCCAGCTGGACCGGGTCGGGGCGCGACGCCCGCAGCTGAGGCCCAGCTTCCGGGCCAGGGCCATGAGCTTCCTGGCGCACCGCTTCGGCGTGGGGTTCGTGCTGCCCACCATCGCCGCCGCCGAGGCCCGCGACAGCGCCCAGTACGACAACCAGCCCGAGGCGGCCGCGGCCGGCCTGTCGGCGGACGAGCGGTCGCACGCGCGCATCATCCAGGCGGCCGAACAGAACGTCGG
>FSUP01000114.1_pt1 | contig 12283 bp, 8 predicted proteins | sample 1637431 | NCBI WGS metagenome assembly FSUP01 (sample SAMEA3914816, study PRJEB12502) | metagenome | biome: forest; material: soil | place: USA | collected 2011-09-16 | depth 0.3 m | reverse complement strand
GGGGCTGGGGCTATAGGCGCCGCCGACCTTTTCCTCGATGGCCTTGATGATCTCATAGCCGTGCCGCGGCTGTTCGCCGACCAGGCGCAGGATCACGAACCGCAGGTCGCCCTGGTCGAAGATCCGCTCCGCCCGGTGGCCGCGATGGCGGCCAAAGCCCCGGGCGTGAAATCCGAACTCGCGCGGGCCGTGGGCCTCGCGGTCGTGGTGGTAGTGGTGGTGCCTGAACATGGATGCCTTTCTGACTGTATCCAGATATATCGTTATGTCAGATATATCTAAGATGGCTCAGAAAGCAAGGGGGGCATCGTTCGAGGGCTGTTTGGGGCCAGCCTCAGCCCACGCGCAGGGCCGAGGCCTCGCGCGCCAGGCGTTCTATAGTGGCGACGTCGCCGGCAGCGATGGCGCTCTCCGGCGCGATCCAGGAGCCGCCGACGCAAAGCACATTCGGCAGGGCCAGGTAGTCGGGGGCGGTGGCCGCGCTGATGCCTCCCGTCGGGCAGAACCGCACGCCCGGGAAGGGTCCGGCGAAGGCCTTCAGAGCCCCGACGCCGCCGGCCGACGCCGCCGGGAAGAACTTGAACGCCGTGAACCCCCGGTCCAGGCCGGCCATCAGCTCCCCGGCGGTGGCGATGGCGGGAAGGTAGGGGATCGGGCCGTGGCGGGCGGCGTCCATGAGCTCCGGTGTCGAGCCCGGCGAGATCGCGAAGGTCGCGCCCGCCTCGGCGGCATGCTTCAGATCGCTGGCGGACAGCACCGTTCCCACACCGATCACCAGCTCCGGGACCTCCTTGGCGATGGCCGCCACCGCAGCCAGCGCCATCGGGGTGCGCAGGGTGATCTCAACCGTACGCAGGCCGCCGGCCAGGAGGGCGTGGGCCATGGGAACGGCATGAGCGGCGTCCGCGATCGTGACCACCGGCATCACCGGCGAGAGGGCGAGTATCTCTTCGATGGTCATGTCTTGCGCTCCGACGGTATCGTCCGCCCCTAGAGCCTTTCCACCACAAATGAAATCATTTGCTGCACGAGGACTCAATCAAGAGTAAGTATCCTGTCGTCAGGGGCGCTGAGATCAGCGTCCATATTTCGGCAGTCGCGTTCAAGCGTTCCGAACCTTTCCGGGCAACAGACGTTCCATCTTAGTCAACCGGCGCCCCAAGCGCCGGGCAGTGGGGCGTGCGCGTGAAGTCTTCGCCGCAATCTCCGGAACCAGACCCGGCTGTCCGCGCCTTGGCTGGGTCAGCGTTGTTTGCTTGGAGTACTTGACATGAAGATCGCTCAGGTCAGCCCCCTTTATGAAGCGGTCCCACCGAAGCTGTACGGGGGAACCGAGCGCGTCGTCGCCCACCTTACCGACGCCCTGGTGGACCTGGGCCACGAGGTGACGCTGTTCTCCAGCGCCGAGGCCAAGACCAAGGCCGAGCTGGTCGCCGTGCGCGATCAGGCGATCCGCCTGGATCCGGCGCCGTTGAAATCCGACCTGGCCGCCCACATGACCCTGCTCAGCGAAGTGCGCCGCCAGCGCGACCGCTTCGACATCATCCACTTCCACACGGACATGGTGCATTTCCCCCTGTTCGAGGACATGGCCACGCGCACCGTCACCACCCTGCATGGGCGCCTGGATCTGAAGGATCTGCCGGAGGTTTACCGCCGCTGGCCGAAGTTCCCGCTGGTGTCGATTTCCGACTCCCAGCGTCAGCACCTGCCTTTCGCCAACTGGGCGGGCACGGTCTATCACGGCATGCCCGAAGAGCTTTACCGCCTCAGCGCCGAACCGCGCGGCTATCTGGCCTTCCTGGGCCGGATATCGCCGGAGAAGCGGCCGGACCGCGCCATAGAGATCGCAAAGCGCCTGGGCATGCCGCTGAAGATCGCCGCCAAGGTGGACGCCGTGGACGCGGCCTATTTCCATCGGGAGATCGAACCCCTGATGAACCATCCGCTGATCGACTACGTCGGCGAGATCGGCGACGCCGAGAAGTCAGAGTTCCTGGGCGGCGCCAGCGCCCTGCTCTTCCCCATTGACTGGCCCGAGCCCTTCGGCCTGGTGATGATCGAGGCCATGGCCTGCGGCGCGCCGGTGATCGGTTTCGACTGCGGCTCTGTGTCCGAGGTGATCGACGATGGCGTGACCGGCTATATCGTCACGTCCATGGATGAGGCCGCCGACGCCGTGCGCAAGGCCCTCGATCTTGACCGCCGCGAAGTGCGCCGCCGATTCGACCGGCGCTTCTCCTCGATGGTCATGGCGAGGGGCTATCTTGATCTCTATGCTGACCGTCTGGCGCAATGCCCCTTCGCGCCGGAACTGGCGGCCGAGGGTGACGGCGCGGCCGTCGCCAGAGTCCTGGACGAGGAAAGGTCCTTCGCGAACTACGCCTGAGGCATCGGCATGGACGATCTGGTTGGCGCGACTCCGGCGCCGCAAGGCTATTCCGACTCCGTCCCCTCGGGGGCGCACACCGGGCCAGCGGCGTTGGAGCCTGACGAGGCCGCACGCACCAGCGATCCGACGGAGCTGCTGTCGCTCAAGGACGGGGGCACGTTCCTGGTGGCCGACGCCCAGGGCGACATCGAGGGGGCGGCGGATGGCCTGTTCAGCGACGACACTCGCATACTCTCACGCCTGCGCCTGCTGATCGGGGGCAAGCGGCCGTCACGCCTGAGCTTCGGCCTGTCGCGGGACAACGCCATCTTCACCTTTCACGGCGCCAACCTCGCCCTGCCCCCCATCGGCGGACGGGCGACGCCCCGGGGCGTGATCCATGTGGAGCGCAAGCGCTGCCTGTGGGACGGGCGGCTGATGGAGCGGGTGCGCCTGACCAACTTCGGCCTCGATGAGCTGATGTTGCCCATCGCCTTCGAATACGGCGCGGACTTTCGGGACATGTTCGAGGTGCGGGGCCTGAAGAGACCGGCTCGCGGGCATTTGATGGAGCCCGAGCTGAACGGCCGAAGCGTCACCTTTCGCTACGAGGGTCTGGACGGCGTGGTCCGGTCCGGGGTCGTGGGCTTTTCCGAGCCGCCCTGGCGGATGAACGAGCGGCGGGCGGACTTCATGCTGAGCCTGGCGCCCGGCCGACGCTGCGACCTCTATCTGGAGGCCGGCCCCGTCTCCGACGAGACACCCAGCCGCGAACGGTTCGTGCTGGCCATGAAAGACGCCCGCGAGGCCCTGTCGCGACGCAAGCGGCAAGGGGCGGAGGCGACCAGCCAGGACGGCGCCTTCGGGGCCTGGATCGAGCAGTCGAGGGCCGACGTGGCCCTGCTGACCACCGAACTGCCCACCGGTCCCTATCCCTATGCCGGCATCCCCTGGTTCTCGACCACCTTCGGCCGCGACGGCATCATCACCGCCTGGCAGATGCTGTGGCTGGATCCATCGTTGGCCCGCGGGGTGCTGAGCTTCCTGGCGGCCACCCAGGCCATCGAGACTTCGGCCTTCCGCGACTCCGCTCCCGGCAAGATCATGCACGAGGCCCGGCGGGGCGAGATGGCGCAGCTGAAGGAGATTCCTTTCGGCTGCTACTATGGCGGGGTGGATACGACGCCGCTGTTCGTGGCGCTGGCCGGGGCCTATCTGGAGCGCACCGGCGACTTGGCGCTGATCCGCGCGCTGTGGCCCGCGCTCATCCGCGCCACCGCCTGGATCGAGGCCAACGGAGACTCCTCTCCCAGCGGTTTCATCAGCTACGAGCGCGGCGCGGACACCGGCCTGACCAACCAGGGCTGGAAGGACTCCGAGGATTCCGTCTTCCACACCGACGGGCGTTTTCCCGCGGGGCCGGTGGCCCTGGTGGAGGTGCAGGGCTACGCCTTCGCCGCATGGCGGGCCATGGCCGCCATGGCCACGCGTCTGGGCGAGCCCGGCGGCGAGGTGTGGTCGGCGCGGGCCGAGGCCATGCGGTTGGCGGTGGAAGCGCAGTTCTGGATGGAGGACCAGGGCTACTACGCCATCGCCCTGGACGGCGAGGGCAAGGCCTGCCGGCCACACGCCTCCAACCCGGGCCACCTGTTGTTCATGGGCCTGCCCTCGCCGGAGCGCGCGGCCCTGGTCACTCGCCGCCTGCTGTCGCCCGACTTCGACTCCGGCTGGGGGGTGCGGACTCTGGCCAGGGGGACGGCGCGGTTCAATCCGATGTCCTATCACAACGGCTCGGTGTGGCCGCACGACACCGCCCTGGTGCTGGCCGGCATGGCCCGGTACGGCGAGCGCGAGGGGGTGGCCAAGGTGCTGCGCGATCTCTTCGAGGCCGGCCGGCACTTCGACATGCGCATGCCTGAACTGATGTGCGGCTTCAGTCGCGAGCCGGGCGAGCCGCCGATCGCCTATCCCGTGGCCTGCCTGCCGCAGGCCTGGGCGGCGGGGTCGGGATTCATGGTGCTGCAGGCCTGCCTGGGCCTGACCGTCGACGCGGCGCGGCGCGAGGTGCGGTTGAACCGGCCCAGCTTGCCGTCCTGCGTCAACGACCTGTCGCTGACCGGCCTTAGCGTAGGCGAGGGTTGCGTCGATATCGTCGTCCAGCGGTTCGGCGAAGGCATCGCCGTGACGCCCAGACAGATAGGCGGCCCGCCGGTCGCGGTTGTTCTCGAAGGTTAGGATCGAATGCTCACGTTGTGCGTTAGGCGCGTGTCGCCGCAGGGGTGCGAGTCTTGTCCATGTTCCTGAGGAAATTGGCCGCCGACAAGCGGGCCGACCTTGCCGCGCCGCCGCCCTTGAGCGCGGAGTCGACGGCCCTTTTCACCGACCTGGACGGCACCCTGGCGCCCCTGCAGGAGAAGCCGGGCCTTGTCGTGCCGGACGCCGCGCGCCGACGCCTGCTGGCGCGGCTGCAGAAGGCGTTGCAGGGGCGGCTGGCCGTGGTCAGCGGACGCGGGCTGGACGACCTGGACCGCATTCTCGAACACGACGTCATCGCGCTCTCCGCCGCGCACGGCCTGGTCCGTCGGTCGGCCGACGGCGTGGTGCACGGCGCCGCCCGGCCAGCGGCGCTGGACGACGCCCGCGACGCCCTTGAGGCCTTCGTGCGGGCCGATCGCGGCCTGCTGCTGGAGGACAAGGGACCGGCGCTGGCCCTGCACTATCGCCGCTCGCCCGGCGCTGCCGAGGCTTGCGAGGACCTGGTGCGCCGGCTCGCCCTCGCCAACAGCCTGACGGTCCAGCAGGGGGACATGGTGATCGAACTGCGGGCGCCCGGCCCTGACAAGGGCGACGCCCTCACCGCCTTCATGGCCGAGCCGCCCTTCGCCGGCTTTACCCCGGTGTTCATCGGCGACGACCTGACCGACGAGCACGGCTTCGAAGCCGCGGCGCGCCTGGGCGGCTTTGGCGTCGTCGTAGGCTCCCGCCGGCCCACCGGCGCCCTCTACGCCCTGGCCGATGTGGCTGCCGCGCTGGACTGGTTCTCAGCGGCGAGCCGCGCGGCGTGATGCGGGACCTGGATCTGGCGCCGATCGGCAACTGCGCCTCCAGCGCCCTCATCGACCGGGAGGGACGCATTGTCTGGAGCTGCCTGCCGAGGATAGACGGCGATCCGTTCTTTTCGGCCCTGTTGGACGGACACGAGGATGCCGACCCGGAGGCCCGCGGATTCTGGTCCGTCGAGGGCGGCCCCGGCTCCAAGGCGCGGCAGGCCTATTGGCGCAACACACCGATCCTGCGCACCGAGATCACCGATCCGGCCGGCGCCACCTTCGAGATCATCGACTTCGCGCCGCGCTTTGGCCTCTACGGCCGCTCCTATCGTCCCACGGGCTACATCAGGCTGGTCCGGCCGCTGACCGGGGCGCCGCGGATCACCATTCGGATGCGGCCGACCACCGACTGGGGGGCGCGGCGCGCGCCCAGCACCAGCGGCTCGCACCACATTCGCTATGTCGGCCGCGACGTCACCCTGCGGCTGACCACCAATGTCGCGGTGAGCCACATCCGCGAGGAGCGCACCTTCCGCCTGGAAGAACCCATCGCCCTGTTCCTCGGCCCGGACGAGCCGTTCCAGGGCGAAGTCCTGGCCGTGGCCAACAGCATGCTGGAGGACACCGCGGCGTACTGGCGACAGTGGGTGCGCACCCTGGCCGTTCCGCTGGATTATCAAGAAGCAGTGATCCGCGCGGCGATCACGCTGAAGCTCTGCGCCTATGAGGAGACCGGCGCCATCGTGGCGGCGATGACCACCTCAATCCCCGAGGCGCCCGGCAGCGGACGCAACTGGGACTACCGCTACTGCTGGATCCGCGACGCCTACTACACCGTCCAGGCCCTGAACCGCCTGGGCGCGGTGGATATCCTGGAGAACTACCTGGGCTATCTGCGCAACATCGTCGACATGGCCGACGGCAGCCACATCCAGCCGGTCTATGGCGTCGGATTCGAGAAGGTCCTGACCGAGCGCGTCGCCGAATCCTTGAGCGGCTATCGCGGCATGGGTCCGGTGCGGATCGGCAATCAGGCTTTTGAGCACATCCAGCACGACGTTTACGGCCAGATCGTGCTGTCCAACACCCAGGCCTTCTTCGACGAACGGCTGCTGAGGCCAGCCACGCACGTGGATTTCGAGATCCTGGAAGCCGTCGGCGAGCGCGCCTTCGCCGTGTACGACACTCCCGACGCCGGCCTCTGGGAGTTGAGGACCCGCGCATCGGTGCACACCTACTCGGCGGCCATGTGCTGGGCCGCCTGCGACCGCCTCGGCAACGCCGCGGAGAAGCTCGGCCTGGCCGGACGGGCCAAGCTTTGGAACGACCGCGCCAGCGTCATCCGCGCGACCATCGAGGCCAAGGCGTGGAACGTGGAGGCCGACCATTTCGCAGCGACCTTCGGCGGCGACGAACTGGACGCCAGCCTCACCCAACTGGTGGACCTGCGCTTCCTGCGCCCCGACGACCCGCGGAACCGGGACACGTTAAAGGCGATTGAGAAGCATCTTCGCCGTGGTTCAAATCTGCTACGCTACGATCTGCCCGATGATTTCGGGGCTCCTGAAACCGCGTTCAACTTCTGTACGTTCTGGTTCATTGAGGCTTTGCACCTGATCGGGGAAACCGAACAGGCCCGTCAGCTGTTCGAAGAGATGTTAGCCCGGCGAACACATGCCGGGCTGCTGTCGGAGGATGTCAGCCTGACCGACGGGACCCTCTGGGGGAACTACCCCCAGACCTATTCGCTGGTTGGACTGATCAATTGCGCCGTGCTGTTGAGCCGGCCGTGGAGTGCTGTGCGATGAGCCGGCTTATTGTAGTGTCCAATCGGGTCAACCCTCCGGAGAAACGCGGCGACGCGCCGGCCGGGGGGCTCGCCGTCGCCATCGCGGCGGCGCTGCGGGAGTATTCGGGTTTCTGGTTCGGCTGGAGCGGCCAGACCGCGCCCACTTTCACCGGCGAGGTGAAGCGCGACGTCGTCGACGAGGTCCCGGTGATGACCATCGACCTCGAGGAAGCCGACTACCAAGAGTACTACAACGGCTATGCGAACGGCACTCTGTGGCCGCTGTTCCACTACCGGATCGACCTGACGGCCTACGATCGCTCGTTCGGGGAGGGCTATGACCGCGTCAATCGCCGCTTCGCCGAGAGCCTGGCGCCGCTGATCGAGCCGGACGACCTGATCTGGGTGCACGACTACCACCTGTTCCCGCTGGCCCGCGAGTTGCGGCGGCTGGGGGTCAGGAACCCAATCGGCTTCTTCCTGCACATCCCCTGGCCGGCGCCCCAACTTCTGACCACCCTGCCCCGCCACCGCGCCCTGGTGGAGGCGATCTTCGACTACGACCTGGTGGGCTTCCAGACCGACGAATGGCTGTGGGCGTTCGAGTCCTATGTGCTGGGCGAGGCGGCGGGGACCTGGTCGCGCGACGGGCGGCTGTCGGCCTTCGGCAAGACGTTGCGGGCCAAGGTCTTCCCCATCGGCCTGGACGTGGAGACCTTCGCCGAGCTGGCGACCTCCGACACCGCGATCCAGACCTACGATCGCATGGCCGCGCACGCCGCCTTCCGCTCCATGGTCGTCGGGGTCGAGCGCCTGGACTACTCCAAGGGTCTCGAGGAGCGGCTGCTGGGCTTCGAGCGCTTCCTGGAGGACAACCCCAACCAGCGGGGCAAGGTGCTGTACCTGCAGGTCGCGCCCACGTCGCGCGGCGAGGTCGAGGCCTACCAGGACATCCGCGCCAAGCTCGACGCCCTGACCGGGCGGATCAATTCGGTCTATGGCGACATGGACTTTTCGCCCGTGCGGTTCGTGAACCGCAACTATCGGCGCGACGAACTGGCGGGCGTGTACCGCGCCGCCAAGGTCGGGCTGGTGACGCCGCTGCGCGACGGCATGAACCTGGTGGCCAAGGAATACGTCGCCGCCCAGAACCCGGATGACCCCGGCGTGCTGGTCCTGTCGCGCTTCGCCGGCGCGGCTCGGCAGATGACCCAGGCGGTGATCGTCAATCCCTTCAGCCACGAGGAAATGGCCGAAGCCCTCAAGCGCGCCCTGACCATGCCCAAGGCCGAACGGGTGGACCGCTGGCAAAAGCTGATGGATGGCGTGCGCAAGACCGATGTGCGCACCTGGCGCGACGCCTTCGTGTCGGCCTTGCGGGCGACCTGCCAGCCAGGGGCCGATCAGGCCACACCCGTGTCGGAGTTGCCGGTGGCCACGCGCGGCTGGCGCAGCGTCCAGGCCTTCGACCTCGCCCGCCAGGCTCAGGTGCGGGACCAGCGCCCGCCCGGCCGTCCCCGCGGACCGGTTACAGACCGGGGAGCTTGATCTTCGTCGAACGGGCTCGGGAAATGATCACGGGCTTGTCGCCGGTCAGGGCCTTGATGCGCGCATCTTCGGCGGCCGCGTCGACGTTGGAGGGCGTGGTGGCCCCCGGATCGGCTCTGGGCGCCGCGGCCGGAGCCGCCGGCTGGCCCTTGCGCCAGAACATCACGAAGTCCGAGAAGCTCTTGTCCTTGTGCGACAGGTCGCCGAACTCGTCGTCCACCACATAGCGGATCAGCGGGTCGGCGTGCTCGGACCCGGCCCGGTTGACCAGCAGCTTCTCGCCGTCCGAACGAACCTCGCCTTCGCGAGCGCCCAGCAGGGCCGTGCGCGCGGCGCTTTCGGGCTGCAGTTCCTGGGGCCGCGGCTCGCCGGGGGCCGGCGGGCGCAGGGAGTAGTCCGGCGGCAGCACCAGCGGCGCCTTGGTCACCACGCGGAATTCGTCGGGCGTCACCTTGGTCATGCCGAGCGCCGCCTGTGTGGATTGGCAACCGGCCAGACCGCCGGCCCCAATCAAGAGGACTGCCGCAACAGCGCGGTTGAAACTCATCGGTGATCCGCTCCCAGTTGGCCGCCCCGGCCCCAAGTTCATTGTCGATACTCCATTCCGGGCTCGCGCGGCAACGTCCATCAGGTCGCGGCCTTTCGAGGCGTCAGAACGCTCTCGGCCAGCAGCAGGATGACACCGACGGTGATGGCGCTGTCGGCGACGTTGAACACCCACGGAAAGTAGAGCCGGTGCACATCCACGAAGTCGACGACCGAGCCCAGGCGGACCCGGTCGATCATGTTGCCCAGCGCCCCGCCCATGACCAGACCCACCGCCACGCCGGTCAGCCGCTTGTCCAGCCGCAGGGCCCAGACAGCCAGGCCGATGGAAACCGCCAGCGAGAAGGCCGAAAGCAGCCACCGACCCACGTCCGATCCCTGGAACAGGCCGAAGCTGACCCCCTGGTTGCGCACCAGGGCGAACTGCAGCGGCCCGAACACAGGCACCACGCGGCCATCGCCAAGCTGAAGGTCATTGAGGACCCAGGCCTTGACGATCTGGTCGACGACAATGACGGCGAGGCCCAGGCCATAAGCCAGCCACGCGGGACGCAAAGCCTTCATGCGTGGACCGCGTCCCAGCCCGCCACGGCGTCGGCGTCGCGGAGGGAGAGGTCCGGGTAGCGCGGGTCGGAGCCGACCTCTGGCAGGATTCGCCAGGAGCGGGCGCACTTGCGGCCCTGGGCCTTCAGCGGCTCCACGGCCACGCCGCTGACGTCGTCGAGCCGGAAGGCGTCGGGGGGTCCTTCACCGGCGACCAGGGTCGCCTGGCTGGTGCGGAACACCTCGGCGGCGTCCAGGCCCTCGAAGGCGGCGATGAGGCCGGGGTCGGCCACCCACACGCGGGGCGCGGCCTCCAGCGCCGCTCCGATCCGCTTGTCGCGCCGTTCGATCTCCAGGGCGCCGGTGACCACGCGGGTGACACGGTCGACCATCGCCCACCGGTCGGCCTCCGCCTCGTCCCGCCACTGCGCGGGAGTCGGCGGGATGACCCTCAGGCTGTTGGAGCCGCCGGCCGGGAACCGCGTCCCCCAAGCCTCTTCGGTGGTGAAGGGCAGGATCGGCGCGAGCCAGATGGTCAGGCGTTCGAACACCAGGTCCATCACCGTCCGCGCTGCGCGGCGACGCAGGCTGTCGGGCCGATCGCAATAGAGCACGTCCCGGCGGATATCGAAGAACAGGGACGACAGGTCGTTGGTGCAGAAATCCGCCAGGGGCCGGATGACGCCGGTGAAGTCGTAGGATTCGTAGGCGGCGCGCACCTGGGCGTCGAGCTGCCACAGGCGGTGCAGTACGAACCGCTCCAGCGGCGGCATCTGGGCGTGGTCCAGGCGCTCGGCCTCCTCGAAGCCGCCCAGGGCCCCCAACAGATACCGCACGGTGTTGCGAAGCTTGCGGTAGGCGTCGATGGTGGTCTGCAGGACGGTCTTGCCGATCCGCTGATCCTCCGAATAGTCCACCAGCGCCGCCCACAGGCGCAGGATCTCCGCCCCGCTCTGCTTGGTTACGTCCTGCGGCTCGACGGCGTTGCCCAGGGACTTGGACATCTTCTCGCCGCCCTCGGTCAGGGTCATGCCGTGGGTCATCACCGCGTTGTAGGGCGCGCGGCCGCGGGTGCCGCAGGCTTCCAGCAGAGACGACTGGAACCAGCCGCGGTGCTGGTCGGAGCCTTCCAGGTAGAGATCCGCGGGCCAGCGGGTGTGTTCGCGGTTCTCCAGCGTGAAGGCGTGGGTCGACCCGGAGTCGAACCAGACATCCAGGATGTCCTCGATCTTTTCGTAGCGGTCGGCCTCGTGGTTGCCCAGGAAGTCGCCCGACGGCCGCGTGAACCAGGCGTCGGCGCCCTCCTCGGCGATCAGGCCGACGATGCGGGCGTTGACCTCTTCGTCGTGCAGCGGATGGCCGGTGACCTTGTCCACGAACATGGCGAGCGGCGAGCCCCAGGCGCGCTGGCGGCTGACCAGCCAGTCGGGACGACCTTCGACCATCGAGCGGATGCGCGTGCGGCCGGCCTCCGGATAGAACTCGGTGGCGTCGATGGCGGCCAGGGCGGTCTCGCGCAGGGTCCGCCCGCGATGGACCTTGTCCTCCAGCGGCGCATCCATGCGGATGAACCACTGCGGCGTGTTGCGGAAGATCACCGGCGCCTTGGAGCGCCAGGAGTGCGGGTAGCTGTGCTCCATCCTCCCCCGCGCCAGCAGGGTCCCGGCCTCGATCAGCCGGTCCATGACCGCGGCGTTGGCGGGGCCGAACTTACCGGCCTTCTTGCCCTCGGTCTCGAGCACCTTCAGCCCCGCGAACAGCGGAACGTGCGGGTAGTAGGCGCCGTCCTCGTCGACGGTCTCGGGGATCTCGCGGTGACCATGCGCCAGCCAGACCTGGTAGTCGTCGGCGCCGTGGCCGGGCGCGGTGTGCACGAACCCCGTGCCGGCGTCGTCGGTGACGTGGTCGCCGTCCAGCATGGGCACGGAGAAGCCGTAGCCGTCGCTCAAGCCCCGCAGCGGATGGGCCAGCTCCATGCCCTGGCAGTCCACCGCCTCAAGCTTCAGCCATTTGGCGATCTTGGCGGCGGCGAACACCTCGGCGGCCAGTTTCTCGGCCACGATCAGCCGGTCGCCCGGCTTGGCCCAGGGCTCGAAGGGCAGGCCCTGCTCCATGGCCTCGACCCGGTAGACCGCATAGGCGATGTCGGGATTGTAGGAGACGGCGCGGTTGGCGGGGATAGTCCACGGCGTGGTGGTCCAGATCACCACATGGCCGCCGAGCGCCGCGTCGGACCCCTCCACCACCTCGAACTTCACCCAGATCGTGGGGCTGACGTGGTCGTGGTACTCGACCTCGGCGTCGGCCAGGGCGGTGCGCTCCACCGGACTCCACATCACCGGCTTGGAGCCGCGGTAGAGCTGGCCGGAGCTGATGAACTTGTGGAACTCGCGCACGATGGCCGCCTCGGAGGTGAAGTCCATGGTGGCGTAGCGG
>FSUP01000586.1_pt1 | contig 12375 bp, 11 predicted proteins | sample 1637431 | NCBI WGS metagenome assembly FSUP01 (sample SAMEA3914816, study PRJEB12502) | metagenome | biome: forest; material: soil | place: USA | collected 2011-09-16 | depth 0.3 m | reverse complement strand
GGCGCGGCGGGCGTGTCGGGGTGGGCGCGGTCCCAGGCGGCCAGCTCCTCGGTGATGCGGGCCAGCCATTCGTCCAGTTGCGAGACCGGCCGAGCGTTCAGGGAGGGGAACGAACCGACGATGCCGGCCTTGCACTGGGCGATCACCAGGTCGGGCCCCGAGACGATGAACAGGGGCGAGCCGATGGCCGGCAGGCGGAGGCGGTCTCGCAGGACGGGCGGCAGGGCCATGGGATGCTCCAGATAGGCGTTTGCCCGATTATCTAGCCATGGTAAGCGTACGCTGTAAACACAGTTTTGCTGCAAGGCGCCATGACCCAGGCTGAAGCCCGCAAGACCGCGAACGGCCCCAAGACCAGGGCGCGGTCGCCGCGGGAGCGCGAGGTCGTGCGCGACGGCCTGCTGGCGGCGGCGGCCCGGCTGTTCGTGGAGACGGGCGAGGCAGGCTTTTCCATGCGCGCCCTGGCCGCCGAGGCCGGCTGCAGCCCCATGGCCGCCTACCGCTATTTCCCGACCAAGGAAGACCTGTTGATCGCCGTACGCGCCGCCGCCTTCGAGCGGCTGGCGGACGCCCTGGAGGCGGTGACCGAGGGCGACCGGCGCAAAGCGTCCGACATCGGCGAGGCCTACGTCCGCTTCGCCAGCGAGCACCCGGCGGAATACCGGCTGATGTTCGACCTGACCCAGCCGGACGAGGACGAGCACCCCGACCTGGCCGCAGCGGCGACACGGGCGCGCTGGTGCATGAACAAGTATGTGCGCGAACTGGTCGACGCCGGCGTCCTGGCCGGGGATCCGGAGCTGCTGGGCTATGTGTTCTGGGCGGCGATCCACGGCCTGATCGTGCTGAAACTGGCCGGCCGGCTTTCGAAAGCGCCGGATTTCGAGACGCTGCGGCTGACGACGCTCGGGGCGCTGATGCGGGGGTTGAGGGCGTAAGGCCGCGCCCTCCCCTCACCTCACCCGCAGCCCCTCGATCACCGCCTCCAGCGCCGCCACGTGCTCCCGCCCCGTCCGCGCCGGATCGGCCGAGGCGGCGCAGGCCACCGCCGCTTCGGTGACCGCGCCGACCAGCAGGCGCGCGAGGGGTTCCACCGGCTGGGGGGCCAGGAGGCCCTGGTCCATCGCCGCCTTGAGCGCGGCCGGGATCATGCGGCCGAAGTGTTCGGCGTCGATCCGGCGCCACTTCTCCCAGCCCAGCACGGCTGGCCCGTCACGCAGGATGACCTGGCCCGTGGCCGGCTCGGCGCAGGCGGCGAAATAGGCGCGAGAGCCGACGACCATGCCGTCCAGCACGTCCCTGGCGTGGCTCGATGCGGCCATGACGCGGCGGACCAGGACCTGTGAGGTCTCCTCGAACACCGCCTCAAATATCGCCTCCTTGGCGGGGAAGTGATGGTAGACGGCGCCCTTGGCCACACCGGCGGCGGCGGCGATCTCGTCCACGGTTACCGCGGCGAATCCCTGGCGGGAGAACAGGTCCTCCGCGGCCTGCAAGATCGCCCCGCGGGTCGCCGCCCGCCGTTCCGCCTGACTCACCATCCCGTGACGCTAGCACGAATGTCGCCGTGCGGGTTTGACGAACCGACCCAGCGTCGGTATTTATCGACCGTCAGTCGGTTTAGAGGTCCGCCATGCCCAATCCCGCTATCGTCGAAGCCTTCGCCGCCACGGTGGAGGCCGGCCAATTCATCGAGGCGCTGGAGGGCTGGTACGCGCCGCACGCCACCATGCGCGAAAACGTCGGCGATCCGCGCGGCGGCCTGGCCCTCCTGATCGAGGGGGAGCGGCGCGTCATGGCCGGCGCCAAGGCGATAAAGGCCCAGCGCCTGGGCCCGATCCTGATCGAGGGCGATCACGTGGCCATGCGCTGGGTGTTCGAATTCACCGGCGCCGACGACAAGGTGCGGCGCATGGAGGAGATCGCCTGGCAGCGCTGGAACGACGACAAGATCGTCGAGGAGCAATTCTTCTACGATCCCGGGCAGATGGGGCGGTAGGGCCCGTGGACATTTAGCCGGACTGTGTCCCCTCACCCACAACGACCGTCATCCTCGGCCGTCAGTGCCGAGGATCCATGAACTCGTGAGACCGAGCGGAGAGTACCGAAGGGCGAGCCGAGCACTGGCGATGGCCGACGTCCTGCGCCGCTCCGCTGCCGCTCCGCGACCAACTCTACGGCGCGTATGGATCCTCGGGACTGACGCCCGAGGATGACGCGTGTGTGAGGGTGGCGCAAAATGTCCACACCACCTAGGCGTCGGCGGCCTCGGTCGGCGCCGCCCTGCCCTTCCACTGGGCGGCGATGACGCCGGCCAGGGCCAGGACGCCGCCGAAGGTCTGCAGCGGGGTCATCGCCTCGCCGAACACCGCATAGGCCAGGAGAGCGGCCGCCACCGGCTGGACCAGGACCACCAGGGCGGCGGTCGCCGTCGGCAGGCGGCCGAGCGCCCAGGCGATCGAGCCCTGGCCCAGCACATGCACCAGCCCCAGGGCGGCCAGGGGCGCCCAGCCGGCCGGGTCGGCGGGCAGGATTCGCTCGCCCAGCGCCAACGCCACCCCCAGCAGGATCGGCGCGCCGGCCAGGCTGGACCAGGCCATGACCCGGGTCGCCGACTGGGTGTCGCGCGCGCGGCGCACCGCCATGAAATAGAGGCCGTACCAGAAGGCCGTGGAGACCGAGAGCGCGTCGCCCAGGTGGGGGCGGCTCCCGACCGCGCCGGCGCCGCCGTTGGCCAGCGCCATGATCACGGCCCCAGAGACGGCGACCCCGAGGCCGATGAGGAACACTCCGCGGGGCCGCTCCTTGAACAGGAACCAGGCCGCCAGCGTGACCAGCACGGGGGTGAGGTTCGGCAGCACCGTGGCGTTGGCGACGCTGGTGAAGCGGATGCCGTAGTGCCAGCAGGCCAGGTCGAGGGCGAACATCAGGCCGGCGATCAGGTTGGCGGCGCCGGGCCGCCCCATGGTCCCTTCGCGCCTGAGACTGAGCGCGATCAGGATCGGCAGGGCGAAGGTCAGGCGCCAGAAGCCGGTGGCGGCCGGGCCGGTCTGGGACAGGCGCACGAGGATCGGCGCCGCGCCGATGGCCAGGGCGCCAAACACCAGGGCCGCCACGGCCAGGCGTTGCGGCTCGGGATGCGAGGGGGATTCGACGGAGGCGGCGGTCATCGCGGTCTCATGCTCCGCCCTCGCCGCGGCGTCCAGACGCCGTACGGCAAAGAGCCCGCCCGGAGGTGCGGCGCCGGGCGGGCTCCCAAGGTCCAGCCCTTCCTAGAACGGGTAGTACCGGAAGCTGGTGAAGACCATGTCGTCGGAGGTTTTCGGCGTACCGCCGACGCCGTCGAAGGCGGTCAGGTTGGTGTGGGAGTACTCGACCCCGACCCTGACCTGGCCGAAGTGGCCGGAATAGACCTTGTCCCACACGCCGACGGCCACCTGGTCGATCTGGCGCAGATTGGGGTTGCAGGTTCCGCCCTCGGTGGAGCAGCCGCTGAGAACGGCCGCGGGGTTGCCAAAGCCGAAGGCCGCGGCGCTGCCCGGAACGACGTAGGTGTGACGGCCCTCGCGCTCCTGACCTCCGTAGACGTAGACGTCCAGGGCCGATGTGGCGTGCAGGGTGCCGCCCACCAGGAACATGGTCTCGGAGATCGGCTGAAGGGCGCCATTGGGCGCGACGACGGTGTCGGGCAGCTGGCCCGAGCCGTAGCGGCCGATCCCCTTGCCGGTCAGGAACGAGCCCTGCAGGTCCAGCCGGTTGGGGATCACGGTGTAGGTGACGCCGCCGCCAACCCCGCCGCCAGTGGTGTTGAGGTTCTGGGCGCTCACCGGAACGCCGAGCGCATTGCCGGCGGCATAGGAGACCCGGTCGTAGTAGGAGCGGAAGATGCCGTAGACTTCCATGTGCAGGGGCTGGGCGCCGCCGATCATCGGCTCGTAGGCGATCTTGCCGATGACATCGGGATAGTGGTTCAGAGACAGGGTGTTGGCGACGTCGAAGCCCGCCGTGGGGATGGCCGTGGTGGTCGCCGTCACCCCGGACGCGGTCTGGGTGACGCCCATGGGCGTTCCGGCGAACGTCGTCTGGGGGCTCTCGATGGAGAGGCCGACCCAGATCTGCTTGTCAAAGTTCTTGACGATCCGCACCTGAGGCTGCCGCGTCCAGGTGAAGCCGGGAACGTACTGGGCATCGACGACCGCGGGGATCACCTCGTTGCGCGGCGAGATGCCCTTGTTGTTCAAGGTCGCCAGCGACCAGTTCTGGCCCGCCAGGATTTCGAGGCCCAGGTTGTCCCAGTCGATCGTGCCGTACACGTTTCGGATGCGCGGATTGTAGGAATTGCTCTCCTTGGAATTGGCGGTCTGGGCGGCGCCCTGGAAGTCGAGCTCGGCATAGAAGGCCGCATGGGTGTTCGGGTTGATATCGCCCTGCGCCAGGATCGACAGGCGGCTTTGGCGGGCCGTGCCGCGGGCCTCGCTGGTGTGTCCCGCGACGCTGTTGTTGAAGGGGATCGCGGAGAAGCTGGAGGCGATGTCCGCCGTCTCGGCCCGTGAGCGATAGATTCCCTCGGCGGCCAGGAAGCCGCCCAGGGTGATGCTGACGCCCTTGTAGTACAGCTTGTCGGTCTTGGGCTTGGCCGCCTCCACCGCCGCGTGCACCTCGGTGGGGATGGTCAGGATCTGTCCCTGGACCTGGGCCTCGGCGCGGTCGGCGCGGGCGGTGGCCTGGACCGCCTGATCGCGGGTGGCGGCGAGCTGCTGTTCGGTCTGGGCCTGGGTCGCGGCCTGGCTGGATTGGACAGCCTGCACGTTGGACTGGAGCTGCTGGATCTGGTCGGTGAGCTGGCGGACCTGGTCCTTGAGCACCTGCACTTCGCCGCGCGAGCCGCCGGCCGACGCATGCGACCGGGCGTGGTGGCGGCGAGCCTTGGGGTCCGATCCCGTCGGCGCGGCGACGGCGACGCTGGCGGCTCCGCATAAGAGTACGGCCATGGACAGGGTGTTTGAAATGCGGCGCGCGCGCCGTTGGGTGTTCGAAATGCGGCGCGCACGCCGCTGGGTGTCGCTGGTCATCGGTGTCCCTCTTGCCACGCGGCCGTCATCGGACGCGTTCTGAAATCGCGGGAGCCGTAACCGGCGGGTGCTTCGGGAGATTGTCCTTAAATTTCAAGATTATGACGGGTGAGAACTGACCATAGCTGCACCGTGTCAGGACGGTTTCCGATGTTGCGGAACGCAACTATCCCGCTGCCGGGACAAGCGGCCGCGACGCTCGGAAACGAAAAATCGCCCGGCGCAGGGTTGCGCCGGGCGAAGTCATGGGGACGGCAGGGGGGAGGGAGCCGCCCTCGCAGTCAGGTGAACGCGTCAGGCGCGTCCAGGTTCTTCAGGTCTAGAACTGCAGTTGGCTGCGCACGGAGATCACGTTGATCGTTTGACCGATCTGCGAACCTATCAGGTATGTGCCGCCGCCAAAGTTGGCGCTGGGCGCCAGCCGGTTGATGTTCACGTGCTCGTAGTCGAGCATGAAACGGACCGTCTGATTCCAGTACCAGTTCACGCCCACGGTCCAGATCTTCTGCTCGCCGCCGCGGATGCCGCCGGTCGAGGCGAGGGTCGCCGCGTCGGTGGCGGCCGCGCCCTGATGGAAGTTCAGGTTCAGGTCGGAATAGCGCGCCGCGACTTCCCAGGCGCCCCACTGACCGGACAGTGGATTGAACGGGAACGCCACCACCGGACCGTCGAAGGCGCCGTTGACCTTGTTATACACACGCGGCTCGCCGGTCAGGACATAGCTGCCTTCCAGGTACCAGCCCGTGAAGCGCGGGTTGGGAATGGTCGGCTGGGCGATCCGGTCGATCCCGTAGCGGAACCATTCGCCTTCGGCGTAGAAGTTGTGCATCTGGAAGCCGGCTTCCAGGCCGACAACCCAGTCGTCCTTGGCCGGGATGCCGCCGGTGTCGACGAAGCGGGTGCCGTCGGTGCGGCTCTCGATCCGGTCGCGGAATTGGGCGGTGTAGCGGCTGGTGGCGGCGACGTCCGGACCGCCGGTGTCGTTGGGACGGAAGACGTACTGTCCGCTCACGCCCAAGTGCACCAGCCAGTCAGTCCCCATGTGCGGGGCGACGGCGAAGCGACCGATCCACGCCTTCTGCTCATCAAACGGCTGGCTGGCGAAGCCGCCCGTCGAGTTGAGGGTGCTGACCGTGTTGCCGGTGAGGGCGGTGGAGCCCATCCAGTAGGTGGAAATCCCCTGGTCGCCGCCCTCGCCGAAGTTGCCGTTGCCGTAGAACTGGATCGCGCTACGGGCGTCACCGGCGGCCACATTGCGGGCCACTTCGGCCGGGGCCGGACGTTCCATGAAGGCCATGGAGCCGGTCGATACGCTGGCTTCCATGCCGATTACCGGCTCGAAGGCCCCGAGCTTGATCTTGGCGTTGTAGGGCTTCAGCTGGGGCGGGGAGTATTGCAGCCACATCTCGTGAATGTGCCCGGTGTCTTCGGCGCCCGAACCGCCGAATTCGTAGACCACCCCGTAGTCAATGAAGCCGAACACCTTGCCGTCCAGGCCCAGACGAGCGCGGCGGAAGTTGGTGCCGCTGTTGAGGTCGCGGGCGTGGGCCGCCTCGCCGGAGCCGGAACCGCTGCGACGCAGGTCGGTGTTCAGCGGGCCGGGCGAATTCTGGAAGTATTGGGTGGTGTCGAACTGCATCACAGAGTGCAGGTTCGCCGTGAAGCGGCCGTCGGCGGTGGCGAAGGACGGCCTGCCGTTGGGCAGCGACGCCGTAACCGTGTTGCCCGCCGGCGGGGCCTTCAGGGTGATGATGTCGGCGGACGCCTGATCGGTGGCGCCCTTCATGTCGGCCAGTTGGGCCGCGAAGGCGTTCATCTGCGCCTGCAGCTGGTCCAGCCGCTCGGTGGAGGCGCCGCCGTTGGCGCGCAGGCTGTCGAGCGCCTGGTTCATCTGTTGGAGTTGTTGCTCCAGCATTTCAATCTTGGCGTCGCGGGGGTCAGGTCCCTTGGCCGCCGGAGCCGCCATGGCCGCACCCGCCGCGCCGCACAGCAAAAGCGCGGCAAGCGCGCTGCGCCCAAGGCGCCCAGCGGGCGTCCGAGTCGTCGATGTCATTGATATCCCCTCGCGTAACACGGTCTTTTCCCGACCGTGATTCCAGATGAGGCGATCCCTAGCGACAAGCTGTGACGCTCAATCGAACTTTATGTAACGGATATATGACAGGTCCGGACCTGTTGCGCCTATGCAACGAGGGCGGATGTTGCAGGTTTAATATGTGAAGGAACTGTCACTAAACTGACAAGCACCGCCGCTAGAGCACGGCCAGAAGAGCGACATGGATGGGGCGCTCAACTCAGGAGAAAACCATGTTGAAGAAAATCGTGGCGGCCACCGCGGGCCTCGCCGCCGTTGGCGCATGCACGATCGCCATTGCGGCCAACCTGTCGGGGGCGGGCGCCACCTTCCCGGCCCCGGTCTATGCGAAGTGGGCCGAGGCCTACCGCGCCCAGACCGGCAACGGCCTGAACTATCAAGCCATCGGCTCTGGGGGGGGCATCCGCCAGATCAACGCCGGCACCGTCGACTTCGGCGCCTCCGACAAGCCCCAAAAGCCCGACGACCTGGCCGTCGGCGGCCTGGCTCAGTTCCCGACCGTCATCGGCGGCGTGGTTCCGGTGGTCAACATTCCGGGCGTCGCGCCGGGCCAACTGAAGCTCACCGGTCCGCTGCTCGCCGATATCTACCGCGGCGTGCGCAAGAACTGGGATGACCCGATCATCAAGTCCTACAATCCCGGCGTGAACCTGCCGCACATGCCGATCACGGTCGTGCACCGTTCGGACGGCTCGGGCACCACCTTCCTGTTCACCAGCTACCTGGCCATGAAGGCGCCCAACTGGGCCGCCACCGTGGGCGCCAATGACGCCGTGAACTGGCCGACTGGCATCGGCGGCAAGGGCAACGATGGCGTCGCCGCCTTCGTGCGCCAGACCACGGGCTCCATCGGCTATGTGGAATATGCCTATGCCAAGCAGAACCACATGACCCATGCGATCATGCAGAACAAGGCCGGCGCCTGGGTGCAGCCGACGGCTCCGGCCTTCGCGGCCGCCGCCGCGGGCGCCAAGTGGGAACCCTCCAAGGGCTTCTACCTGCTGCTGCTCGACCAGCCCGGCGCGGCGTCCTGGCCGATCACCGGCGCGACCTTCATCCTGGTGCACACCAAGCAGACCAACGCCCAGACCGGCCACGAGGTGCTGGCGTTCTTCGACTGGGCCTACAAGAACGGCAACGGCGCCGCTGAATCGCTCGATTACGTGCCGATGCCCGAGAGCGTGAAGGTCATGATCCGCAAGTCCTGGACCGCGATCAAAGGTCCGGACGGCAAGCCGGTCTATCAGTAAGCGTGCAGTACCCGGTTCTCCCCTGGCTCCTGTCGGGTTAGGGGAGAACCACCGATCGCCGCCCGCCCGCCGGGCATGCTAGTGAACCCAGAGACGCGTTCTCAAGAGCCCCATGACGCAAACCGCCCTCGATGCCGCCGGTTCGACATCCGAGCGACGCGCCTCCCCGAAGGGCGCCTCGTTGGAGCGAGCTTTCGAGATCGCTTGCTTCACCGCCGCCACGACCCTGCTGGCGGCCTTGGGCGGGGTGCTGGTTTCCCTGGTCCTCGGCGGCTGGCCCGCCTTTGCAAAGTTCGGCTTCAGCTTCTTCACCATCTCCACCTGGGATCCGGTGGCCGACGTGTTCGGCGCGGCTGGCCCGATCGTCGGCACCCTGATCACCGCCGCGGTGGCCCTTCTGATCAGCGTGCCGGTGGCCTTCGGGGTGGCGTTCTTCCTGGTGGAGCTCTGCCCGGCCTTCCTGCGCCGCAGCATCTCGACAGCGGTGGAGCTGTTGGCCGGCATTCCCTCGATCATCTACGGCATGTGGGGCCTGTTCGTCTTCGCCCCCATCTTCGCCAAGTACATCGAGGTGCCGCTGATGACCGCCGCGACCCCCGGATCGTTCCTGGAATCGCTGGTCCAGGGCGTGCCGAACGGATCGGGCATCCTGGCCGCGTCGGTCATCCTGGCGATCATGATCCTGCCCTTCATGGCCGCCACACTGCGCGAGCTGCTGCTCACCGTGCCCCCCCAGGTGCGCGAGAGCGCCTATGGCCTGGGGGCGACGACCCAGGAGGTGGTGATGAAGGTCACCCTGCCCTATGTCCGCCGCGGCGCCATCGGGGCGATCATGCTGGGCCTGGGCCGGGCGCTGGGTGAGACCATGGCCGTCACCTTCATCATCGGCAATTCGCACGGATTTCCCAAGGGCATGTTCGACTCCGGCTCGACCATCGCCTCGACCATCGCCAACGAGTTCACCGAAGCCTCGACGAGATTGCACACCGCGTCGCTGATCGCCCTGGGCCTGGTGCTGTTCATGATCACCTTCGCGGTGCTGGCGCTGGCGCGCCTGATGCTGCGCAGCCAGCCGGGAGTCTGAAAATGGCCGTCTCCCAGGCCCGCGTCGCCGGCCGGCGGATATCGAACACCATCTTCGTCGGCTTCTGCTTCGCCGTGACCGGCCTGGCCCTGGCCGCGTTGACCGCGATCCTGTGGTCGCTGGTGATCCAGGGCGTCAGGGGCCTCGACCTGGATGTCTTCACCAGGGTGACCCCGCCACCGGGATCGCGCGGGGGGCTGATCAACGCCATCGTCGGGTCGCTGATGCTCTGCGTCCTGGCCATGGCTCTCGCGCTGACCATCGGCATCATGGCGGGCACCTGGCTGGCGGAGTACGCCGGCGACAGCCGCTACGGCTCGGTGATCCGCTTCCTGAACGACGTGCTGCTCTCGGCGCCGTCGGTCCTGGTCGGCCTGTTCGTCTGGTACATCCTGGTGGAGCCGTTCCACGGCTTTTCCGGCTTCGCCGGCTCCGTGGCCCTGGCCATACTGGCGGCGCCGGTGATCACGCGCACCACCGAGGACGTGCTCAAGCTGCAGCCTATCTCCCTCAGGGAATCCGGCATCGCCCTGGGCGCCCCGTTCTGGCACGTGGTGCGGCAGATCCTCTGGCGGTCGTCCGGCAGCGGCATGCTGACCGGCGGCCTGCTGGCCTTCGCCCGTATCAGCGGCGAGACCGCGCCCCTGATGTTCACCGCGCTGGGCAACCAGTTCTTCAGCCTCGACATGACCAAGCCGATGGCCAACCTTCCGCTGGTCATCTACCAGTTCGCCCTGTCCGCATACGACGACCTGCGCCGCCTCGCCTGGGTGGGCGCGCTCATCATCACCGTCTCGGTGCTGACCGTCACCATCATAGCCCGCGCCGTCTCAGGGGAGCCACGACCCTCATGAACAGTCTCGCGCCGGACGCCTTCGACGTATCCGTCATGCCGATCACGGATCGGAAGATTGAGCTCGATATCCAGAATCTCGACTTCTACTACGGCAAGACCCACGCCCTGAAAGGCGTGTCCATGCAGGTGGCCGACAGGGCGGTGACCGCGCTGATCGGTCCTTCGGGGTGCGGCAAGTCCACCCTGCTGCGAGTGATGAACCGCATGTACAACCTCTACCCGGGGCAGCGCGCCACCGGGAAGATCACCATGCAGGACCTGGGCGGGATCGACATCCTCAGCCCCAAGGTGAACCTGCCGCTGCTGCGCTCGAAGATCGGCATGGTGTTCCAGAAACCGACGCCGTTCCCGATGTCGATCTACGACAACGTCGCCTTCGGGGTGCGGCTCTACGAGACCCTGAACAAGGCCGACATGGACGCCCGCGTCGAGGAATCCCTGCGCAAGGCGGCGCTCTGGGACGAGGTGAAGGACAAGCTGCACGCCTCGGGCCTGGGCCTGTCCGGCGGTCAGCAGCAGCGCCTGTGCGTGGCGCGGGGCATTGCGGTGAAGCCGGAGATCCTGCTGCTGGACGAGCCGACCTCGGCCCTGGACCCGATCTCCAGCGCCAAGCTGGAGGAGACGGTCACCCAGCTCAAGGCCGACTACACCATCGTCATCGTCACCCATAACCTGGGCCAGGCGGCCCGCGTGTCGAACTACACCGGCTTCATGTACCTGGGCGAACTTGTGGAATTCGGCGAGACCGCCACGATGTTCACCAAGCCGGTGACCAAGCGGGCCTCGGACTACATCACCGGCCGCTTCGGATGACCCTCACCGGCGCGACGACCTGTCTGTCACAAATCCTCCCTAGCCTGGATCGTACGGGTTGGGGCGAGTCGGACGCTTGAAGCCATGGAACACACCGTCAGAGCCTACGACGAAGAACTGGACGCCATCACGGCCGAGCTGTCCCGCATGGGCGGCCTGGCCGAAGCGGAGGTGACCGACGCCATTCGCGCCATCTCCCGGCGGGACGTATCCCTGGCCCAGGCCGTCATCGCCCGCGACGCGCGGCTGGACGAGCTGGAGATGGACATCGAGCGCAAGGCCATCCGCCTGATCGCCATCCGCCAGCCGGTGGCCGACGATTTGCGCCGCACCGTGGCGGCGATGAAGATCAGCATGAACCTCGAACGCTGCGGCGACCTGGCCAAGAACATCGCCAAGCGCGCCCTGGTGATCGCCGAGTCGGACCCGCTGACACCCCTGACCCGGTCCATCGAACGGATGGGTGAGCTGGTGGCCAGCCGGCTTAAGGACGTGCTGGACGCCTTCGCCGCCCGCGACCCCGACCGCGCCGTTTCGGTGCGCGAGCGCGACAAGGAGGTGGACGAGCACTACGACGCCATCTTCCGTGAGTTGCTGACCTACATGATGGGCGATCCCAGAACGATCACCTCCTGCGCCCATCTGCTCTTCGTCGCCAAGAACCTTGAACGAATCGGCGACCACGCCACCAATATCGCCGAGATCCTCTACTACGAGATCACCGGCATTGAACTGACCGACCAGCGCCCCAAATGGGACGCCGTCGAGCAGGCGGACCGCTAAGGACCTAAACGAGTGACCCCTTACATTCTGGTGGTGGAAGACGAAGACGCCCTCGCCACGCTGCTGCAGTACAACCTCGACAAGGAAGGCTACCGCGTCGAGGTCTGCGGCGACGGCGAAGAGGCGCTGATCCGCATCGACGAGAAGCAGCCGGATCTGGTGGTGCTGGACTGGATGTTGCCCACCGTCTCGGGCATCGAGGTCTGCCGTCGCCTGCGCCAGCGGCCGGACACCCGCAACCTGCCGATCATCATGCTGACCGCCCGCGGCGAGGAGACCGACCGCATCCGCGGCCTGGACACCGGCGCCGACGACTACGTGGTCAAGCCGTTCTCGATGACCGAATTCTGCGCCCGCATCCGCGCCGTCCTGCGCCGGATCCGGCCGGGGCTGGCCGAGGACCGGGTGCGCTGCGGCGACAT